>Ga0306924_10006683_pt1 | contig 11506 bp, 9 predicted proteins | sample sta12Can44000111_FD_203756 | JGI IMG/M metagenome (GOLD analysis project Ga0306924, IMG submission 203756) | Lab enrichment of tropical soil microbial communities from Luquillo Experimental Forest, Puerto Rico - statanox.12C.anox.44.000.111 (v2)... | ecosystem: Environmental > Terrestrial > Soil...
TGACCCCTTTCGGCCCTGCATCGCAGCCGTTCGCTTCTCCTAGCGGCGGCGCCCCCCGCCGTCCTGGACCCAGGCGCGCAGCTCCGCGGGGATGAAGCGCACGCCCCACCCGGCGAGGCGCTTCACGGGGAGCGTGCCGTCGCGACGCGGTGGTAGACCCAGCTCACGCTGCTTCAGGAAGTGCGCGTCGCGTGGACGTCCCAGAGCTCGTTGTCGGGCGGCAGCGACGCCAAGGCCCTCCGCGTGGACGGCCGAGCGCTGCGCCCACTCCGGGCGACGCCGCCGCGCGGCGGTGGAGCCGCGGCGCGCTCGTCGCTCCCCTCCCCCTCCCACCCGAGCTCCACCTGCTCCGCACGACCTTCGCTCGTGTTGGTGCCGGACCGAGCGGGCAACTCGGGCGACGCCTTCTCATGGCTCATGCGAGCGCTGTCCGGCTTGGCTGCTTCGTGCTGCAAGCGGATCCGTTGCACCACCCCTTCGTGGTCACCGTCGCGTCGACGGTCTCCGCACGCCGCTCGCGCGCGCCCGGGGAAACCTCGACCACGGCGCAGCGCTAGTCAAGGTTTCGCGTTAAACGTTGACGTGGGGCTTTCGCTGGTAAAGCTTCGTTGCATGGCTCGGTACGAGACACACTCCTGGCCCGCGAACCCATCCGCGCCGGGCGGCAGGGCCGAGCGCCGCGCGTTCAGCTACCGCGCGTTCGTCCCCGAGGCGATCGCCGACCTCCAGCTCGCCCTGCCATCCAACGTCGCAGCGGCGGTGTCGATCGCGGAACGCGCGGTCGACGCCCTCAACCGCGACCCGCCGCGGCTGGCCAGCCTGGAGGTCCTCGCCCGGCGCCTGCTCCGCGCCGAATCCATCGCCTCCTCCCGGATCGAAGGCCTGGTCCTCTCGCAGCGGCGCCTGGCGCGCGCCGAGGCCGAGGAGGCCGACGGCCGCGACGAAACCGCCCGGTCCGTCCTCGGCAACGTCGTCGCCATGGAGCATGCCGTCGCCCTCGGCGCCGGGGCGAAGCCCCTCCGGCTCAAGGACGTGCTCGAGATCCATCGCCACCTCATGCTCGCGACGACCACGCCACGGATCGCCGGCGCGCTCCGCGAGCACCAGAACTGGATCGGCGGGAACGCCTACAACCCCGGCCGCGCCGACTTCGTCCCGCCCCCGCCAGAGCACGTGAAGGGCCTCATGGACGACCTGGTCGCGTTCATGAACCGGACGGACCTCCCGCCGGTCGTCCAGGCCGCGATCGTCCACGCGCAGTTCGAGACCATCCACCCGTTCGCGGACGGGAATGGCCGCGTCGGACGCGCGCTCATGCACGTCGTCTTGCGCCGCCGCGGCCTGGCACCGCGCTACGTGCCGCCCGTGAGCCTCGTCCTCGCCGCCGACGCCAGGACCTACGTCGCCGGCCTGACCGCCTACCGTGAGGACCGCCCCACCGACTGGATCCTCCTGTTCGCTCAGACGATCGAGCGAGCCGCGGCGAAAGCCAGCGAGCTCGCGCTGCGCCTTGCCGAGCTTCAGGAACGGTGGCGAGAGCGTGCAGGTCGGCCGCGCCGCCACTCCAGCGCGGAGGCCCTCATCGTCGAGCTGCCCGCGCATCCAATCGTCACGGTCGCCACGGCGCAGAAGTTCCTCGGCCGATCGAAGCAAGCCGTGAACGAGGCCATCGCCGTCTTGGCCGAAAAGGGCGTCCTCCATCCCATCACGCTTGCGAAACGGAATCGCGCCTGGGAAGCCCGCGACCTGTTCGACCTCATCAACCATGTCGAACGCGAGCTCGCGACCCCGACCGACGACGACGAGCCCTCCCGACCGTCACCTCGCCGGAACACGACCTCCAGGACCTGACCGTCTTCGTCTTTTTGCGCGCGAGCAGGACTGGCGCGCCCTCGTCGCGGCCCGCCCTGAGCACCCGAGCGCGTAGCGGCGCGCCGGCGACGCCCGCCGCGCCGTGTCATGTCACGCCGCCACGTCGATGACGACCTTCGCCCGGGCGTGTCCGTCCGCGAGGTGCCGGATCGCGTCGGGGACTCCGCTCAACGGGTAGTGCGTCTCGATGAGCGGCTTCAGCTTGCCCGCCTCCACCAGCGCGGCGAGCAGCGCCAGATCCTTCGGGTTCGGGCTCCACGAGGCGGACGTCATCTTCTTGCCGCTCGCCATGAACACCAGCGGTCCCAGCAGGAGAGCCTCGAACATCTGCGCCGCGGTGCCTCCGGCCATCACGTAGCGCCCGTTCGGCCTGAGCGCCCGCTTGTAGTCCAGAATCGGGTGGTACCCGTTCACGGCGAAGATGAGGTCGTAGCGGTCCGTGCGCCGGGTGAAGTCCTCCTGACCGTAGTCGATGACGCGGTCCGCGCCGAGCGTGCGGACCATTTCCGCCTTCCCCGCGCTGCAGACGGCCGTCACGATGGCCCCGAGGTGCTTCGCGAGCTGGACCGCGAACGTGCCCACGCCGCCGGAGGCGCCGTTGATGAGGACCGCCTCACCGGCTTTCAGCTTGCCCGCGTCGCGGAGGCCCTGGAGCGCGGTGATCCCCGCCGTGGGCAGGGTCGCAGCGTCCGCGAACGAGACGCCGGCCGGCTTCGCGGCCCAGGCGTCCTCGCGCGCGCACGCGTACTCGGCGAACCCGCCCCAGCCGTGGTGCGCGAGGTCCGCGAACACCGCATCGCCGGGCCGAAGCCGGCTCACGTCCTTGCCGACCGCTTCGACGATCCCAGCGACGTCCGCGCCCAGAACCTGGCGTTTTGGCCTGAGGAGGCCGTTGTACAGCCGGACCAGGAAAGGGTGCGCCATCAGCAGGCGCCAGTCCGCGGCGTTCACGGAGGCCGCGTGGACCTTCACCAGCACCTCGTCGGCCTTCGGCGCCGGATTCGGGACTTCCTGGAGCCGGAGGACTTCCGGCGGGCCATATTCCGTGTGGACGATCGCCTTCATGTGGTGGCCTCCCATCCTGCGGATCTGCCCTTCACCACGAGCCACAGCGCGAGCACGAGTTCGAAGGTCATCGGGACGGCGAGGAACGGCGCCAGCTTCGCGTTCAGCCTCGGCAAGAGAAAGAACGACGAGCTGTCGACGAGGTACGCGACGCCGGCGATGCCCATCAGCACGCCCAGGATCCCGGGCGCGCTCGACCGGAGCAGCAGGGCGCCGAGGGCGAGCAGGTGGAATGCGAAGAACACCAGCGCGAGCTTGAAGCCGTGCTGGAACAGGTCGAGGAAGAGGAGCGCGATTCCCTGCTGCTCCGCCGCCCCATACGCCGGCGGATGGCCCGCGCCCCCGAGGAGCAGCATGGCGCCGAGCTGGTTCAACAGGTCGGCGCCCACGATCGCTGCGTACACGAGCCTGAAGGACGCAGCCAGCAGACTGAGCGTCCCGCTCGCGGGCCTGAGCAGCACGTACAGCAGGATCGCCACCGGCACATCGAGGAGGAACGCGACCAAGTAGCCGATGAAGCCTGCCTGGAAGAGCCGCGTCGAGCCGGCGATCCTCGCGGCCGTCTCGGCGGCGTCCCCGCGGACGACCAGGCCCGCTTGCGCGCTGAATCCGACGAAGGCCGCGATCGCCATGACGAGGAGGAGGACCCCCGTGACGCTCGCGAGCATCGCGGGGCGCGTCGCCACGTCGACTCCCGGCGTCGATGCCGATGGGTTCATCGGGATGGGCGAAGCGCTCATCGGGTCTTCTCCTCCGGGTATTGGAACACCGCTTCGAGCGGCACCCCGAATACGCGCGCGAGCTGGAAGGCCATCTCGAGCGAAGGCGAATAGCGGCCCTGTTCGATGGCGATGATGGTCTGGCGCGTCACGCCGATGCGCTCGGCGAGCTCGGCCTGCGTCATCTCTCCGTGCGCGAAGCGAAGCGCGCGGATGGAGTTCGTGACGCGCGTTTTATCGTACAACAAACCATACACGATGTACAGTTCGTTTTACATTACTCGCCGTACGCGGTGTTCGGGGCGGCGATTGCGCGCTCATTCCGCCGCGTGGGCCCGTGCGGGCCGTCCAGCTCGATGTCGCCACGCCTTCCGCGCCGCTCGAGCCGGGGTCACCGCTGGAGCGGAAGCTGCCGGCGCGACCGGTGGTAGAGTCCGCTCGAGAAGCACCCCCCGAGCCTCGGGAGTGCACCGCATGAGCGACGAGCAAGGAACCCGGCTCACCGCTGCCGCGGCGCTCGCTCGGCTTCGTGCGGGGAACGCCCGCTTCGTCCGCGGCGAGGCCCGCTTCCCCACGGTGCGGAAGGAGGTCCTCGCCGCATTGGCGAAGCAGCAGCGCCCCTACGCCACCGTCCTGGGCTGCAGCGATTCGCGCGTTCCGCCGGAGCTCCTCTTCGATGCAGGGTTCGGGGAGCTGTTCATCGTCCGCTTGGCGGGAAACGTCCTCTCAGCCGAGGTGGCCGGCACGCTCCAGTACGCCGGCGCGCACCTCAAGACGCCGCTCTTCGTGGTCCTGGGCCACGAGGGCTGCGGGGCCGTGCAGGCCGCCCTGGACGTCAAGCTTCGCGGGGCACGCGAGCGCAGCCGGATCGAGGTCCTCCTCCAGAACCTCCTGCCCGCGCTCGACGGCGTCGACCCCATGATGTCGCCCGACGAGCAGCTCGCGGTCGGCGTCGAGGCGAACGTGCGGTGGACGATGCACCAGATCCTCGAGACCCCCGAAGCACGAGCGCGGCAGGCCGAGGGTGTCATGCAGCTCGTCGGCGCCGTCGCGGAGATCACGACCGGTCGCGTGCGGTTCCTGGATCGGTGAGGGGCGGCGCTAGTACGCGAACACCCCGGCCACGTCCTCGCTCTGCGAGAGCTGCGTGTAGGTGGCCGGGACCGGCATCGCCTCCTTTATCGCCAGGATGCGGAGCTGGTAGGTCATCCCGGCCTGCAGCGCCGCGCCCGCGTACTGGATCGAGTCCGTCGCGGAGGCGGCCACGTCCTGCGACCAGGCTTCGTTGCCGAAGGAGTCGAAGACCAGGATGCGATACGTCGCGGCCGAGGAGTCGACGTTCCCCTTCTGCCAGGCGAAGGTCGGCGTGGCGGTCGTGACGGTGACAGGCGTCCCGCCCACGCTCGTTCCGCCGATGGTGAGGAGATCCACTGCGGGGATGATCTTGAAGCTCGGAGGCGCGCCCACGACCGCCCCGCCCTGGATCGTCACCTGGGGAGCGGCGGTGTTGCCGTTGCCGGAGACGTCACGGACATCACCGGTGAGCCCGAAGGGAGCGAGCACGATGTACTTGCCGTCGGGCACGCCGGAGAAGGTGTACCCGTTCGCATCGGTGGCGACCGTCAGCCCCGGCGGCGTCTCGCCTCGGTCGAGGTTGGGCACGTAGGTCGACTGGACGACGAGCGTCGCGTGGATGCTCGAGCTCGCTCCGTTGTTGAAGATGAGCCCGCCCGAGAGAGCTGCTCCCGTGCCGCTCCCGAGCGCGAGCGTCGCCACGGCGTTGTCGCCAGCGACGAGCGCCGCGGTGGTGACCGGCACGTAGTTCACGCCCTTCGTGTACGCGGTGACCACATACTGCTTCCCCGGATCGAGGTTGAAGATCGCGTAGGTCCCTGCGTCATCCGCCACCCCCGTGAACCCGGTCTGCGGGCCTGCCCCGCCCGGCGAGGGCTCGGCCACGATGAGCGTCCCCGCCCCGGAAGGCGGTGCCGCGACGGTTCCGTGGACGAACGCCGTCCCGCTACCGGAGACGGGTGAGAGCTTCAGGGCCGTGAGCGGGCCCGACACGACCCAGCTCCCCGAGGCGAGGACGGCGCCCGAGAGATCGATGGGGAGCGCCGTCCGGAGGCCACCCGGGAACGTCTGATACGCCTGCTTGTCGGCGCGGAGCGTGATGGAGGCCTGCGCAGGCTTCCCGGTCGTATCGGCGCGGGCCACGCGGGCCAGCTTGAGCTCGTAGGCGCCGTCCGTCGTGCCGTCGTTCGCGGTCACCTGCACGGTCGAGAGCGGCGCCCGGTTGGCGTCGAGCGCCACGACCCGCGCGCCGTTCAGTGACGCCGCGGTAGCGAGGTCGGCCACGGTGCCTCGCACGAGCACCGCCGCGAAGCACGCCGAGGGCCCGCCCGCCACCGTCTCGCAGACCTGGCCGCTTGCGCAGCCCGTCTGAGCGACGGCGTCGCAAGTGCTGCTGCTGGCGCCGCCGCTGCAGGCGAGGACGCAGGTCACGAGGATGCAAGCAAGAACTCGAGTCATCGGGTGTGCTCCTCTCTCTCTCGATCGTCTCCTAGGTAACACGAAACCTCCGCGACGGTTGCGATCGTCGCCTCACGCAACGGAGCATGAAGTGGGTTCGTGTGAGCGTGTGGACGGAGGCGCGGGCGTCGGGCCAGCAGCTCGAGTCGACGGGCCGGCGTCGGCGCCGCGGTGGGCAGGAGTGGGGTCCCGGCAGGGCCTGCACCGATGGTGGACTTTCCCTGCAGTGCCGACGGGCGGGGAAGCGGTCGACCGCGGACGCAGCGCCCCATGCGCGTCGGCGTCGACACCCGACCGGAAGAGGATCTCTGCGCTCGGGCCGTAAACAAGGGACGGCCATGAGACACAACGTGATCCCATCGATCGCGGCCGTCGGTCTCGCCTTCGCCTTCGCCGCGCAGGCACAGCAGGCGCCCGCGGCCGGCACCAGACGGCCGAACATCGTCGTCATCTTCGGCGACGACATCGGTCAGTCGAACATCAGCGCCTACTCGTTCGGCGTCATGGGTTACCGGACGCCCAACATCGACCGCATCGCGCGCGAGGGCATGATGTTCACGGACTATTACGCGGAGCAAAGTTGCACGGCGGGCCGCGCCTCCTTCATCACCGGACAGTCCGGCTTGCGCACCGGCCTCACGAAGGTGGGCCTGCCGGGCGCGACGCTCGGACTCCAGAAGGAGGACCCCACCACCGCGGAGCTGCTCAAGCCGCTCGGTTACGCGACCGGACAGTTCGGCAAGAATCACCTCGGCGACCGCAACGAGTTCCTGCCCACGGTCCACGGGTTCGACGAGTTCTACGGCAACCTGTACCACCTCAACGCCGAGGAGGAGCCGGAGCTGCCCGACTATCCGAAGTCACCCGAGTTCCGCGCGAAGTTCGGGCCGCGCGGGGTGCTGGACTGCAAGGCGTCCAGCAAGGACGACGCGACGGTGGACCCACGCTTCGGCCGGGTCGGCCGACAAGTGTGCAAGGACACCGGCCCGCTCACGAAGAAGCGGATGGAGACGATCGACGACGACATCGTCGCCCGGGCCGTCGACTTCATCACGCGCCAGGCCAAGGCCGGAAAGCCGTTCTTCGTCTGGGTGAACACGACCCACATGCATCTGCGCACGCACACGAAGCCCGAGAGCCTCGGGCAGGCCGGACGCTGGCAGAGCCCGTACCACGACACGATGATCGATCACGACCGGAACGTCGGCACGGTGCTGAAGGCGCTCGACGACCTCGGGATCGCGAACGACACCTTCGTCCTGTACACCACCGACAACGGCCCGCACATGAACAGCTGGCCGGACGGCGCGATGACGCCGTTCCGCAACGAGAAGAACTCGAACTGGGAAGGCGCCTATCGCGTCCCCGCCATGGTGCGCTGGCCGGGGCGGATCAAGCCGGGCCAGGTCTCGAACGAGATCGTCGCCGCCCTCGACTGGCTGCCCACGCTCCTCGCGACCGCCGGCGACACGCAGGTCACCGACAAGCTGCTCAAGGGCTACAAGGTCGGCGCGATGACCTACAAGGTCCATCTCGACGGCTACAACCTCGTGCCCTACCTGACGGGGCAGGCGGAGAAGAGCCCGCGCGAGTCGTTCATCTACATCGACGACGACCAGCAGGTGACCGGCCTCCGGTACGACAACTGGAAGATGGTCTTCCTCGAGCAGCGTGCCCAAGGAACGCTCCTCGTCTGGGCGGAGCCGTTCACGCACCTGCGCGTCCCGAAGATCTTCAACCTCCGAACGGATCCGTACGAGCGCGCCGACATCACCTCGAACACGTATTACGACTGGCTCATCGATCACGTGTTCCTGCTCGTGCCCGCACAGGCGTACGTGGCCCAGTTCCTGGCGACCTTCAAGGAGTACCCGCAACGGCAGAAGGCAGCGACGTTCAACATGGACGAGGTGCTGCAGAAGATGAAGGAGGGCGCCGGATCGAAGTGAAGCGGCGGCGAGGGCAGCTATCGACTGCCCAACGTGGAGAAGAAGTGACCCCACGCAGGAAAGGGACGGGGGAGCCGGCGGAAGAGCTCCCCTGACCGAGAGTAATCCGGGACTGTCGGTCGTTGGCCTGGGGAAGGTCGCGACCGCGTGCTCGCCGCGGGCGCGCTCGAGCCGACGCGCGCCCGCGGAGACGACCCGCGCCCTAGAAGAACCCGAGCGCCTTGGGCGCGTAGTTCACGAGCAGGTTCTTCGTCTGCTGGTAATGGTCGAGCATCATGCGGTGCGTCTCGCGCCCGATGCCCGACTGCTTGTAGCCGCCAAAGGCGGCATGTGCCGGGTAGAAGTGGTAGCAGTTCGTCCAGACCCGGCCGGCGTGGATGCCGCGTCCCATCCGATAGGCCGTGTTCATGTCGCGCGACCACACGCCGGCGCCTAGGCCGTAGAGCGTGTCGTTGGCGATGGCGAGCGCCTCCTCCTCCGTCTTGAAGGTGGTCACGGAGACGACCGGGCCGAAGATCTCCTCCTGGAAGATCCTCATCTTGTTGTGTCCCTTGAAGACCGTCGGCTGCACGTAGTAACCCTCGCCGAGCTCGCCGCTCAGCGGGGGACGCGCGCCGCCCGCGAGGACCTGCGCCCCCTCCTTCTTGCCGATGTCGATGTAGCCGAGGATCTTCTCCAGCTGCTCGCGCGAGGCCTGCGCGCCGATCATCGTGTCGGTGTCGAGCGGGTGGCCCTGCTTGATGGTCTTCACGCGCGCCAGAGCCAGCTCCATGAACTTCTCGTAGATCGACTCCTGGACGAGCGCGCGCGACGGGCAGGTGCAGACCTCACCCTGGTTGAGCGCGAACATGGTGAAGCCCTCGAGCGCCTTGTCGAGGAAGCCGTCGTCGGCCTCGAGGACGTCGGCGAAGAAGATGTTCGGCGACTTGCCGCCCAGCTCGAGCGTCACCGGGATGAGGTTCTGCGACGCGTACTGCATGATGAGACGGCCGGTGGTGGTCTCGCCGGTGAACGCGATCTTGGCGATCCGGTTCGAGGAGGCGAGGGGCTTGCCCGCCTCCAGGCCGAAGCCGTTCACGACGTTGAGTACGCCGGGCGGCAGGAGGTCCTGGATGAGCTCGAGCACGGTCAGGATCGAGGTCGGCGTCTGCTCGGCGGGCTTCAGCACGACGCAGTTGCCGGCGGCGAGCGCCGGGGCGAGCTTCCAGGCCGCCATCAGGATGGGGAAGTTCCAGGGAATGATCTGGCCGACGACGCCGAGCGGCTCGTGGAAGTGGTACGCGACCGTGCCCTCGTCGATCTCCGAGACCGTGCCCTCCTGGGCGCGGATGCAGCCGGCGAAGTAGCGGAAGTGATCGATGGCCAGCGGGAGGTCGGCGGCGAGCGTCTCGCGGATGGGCTTGCCGTTGTCCCAGGTCTCGGCGAGGGCGAGCTTCTCCAGGTTCGCCTCCATCCGATCCGCGATCTTGTTCAGCACCTGCGCGCGTCCGGCCGGCGAGGTCTTGCCCCACCGCTCCTTGGCACCGTGGGCGGCGTCGAGCGCCCGGTTGATGTCTTCCTCGGTGGAGCGGGCCACCTCGCAGTAGGGCTTCCCGGTGACGGGCGTGACGTTCTCGAAGTACTGGCCCTTCGCCGGCCGGACCCATTCGCCGCCGATGAAGTTGTCGTACCGCGACTTGAACGTGAGGGTGCTGCCAGCCTGACCGGGGATGGGGTATCGCATCGTGTACTCTCCTCGTGAAAAAGGGGTTGACGGAGGAGATGAGCAACGACGGTGCCACCGCGACGCTGCGCGCAGTGCGGCGGTATTACGCAGCGCCCCTCACGCGGAGCGATCGGGGCCGAGACATGTCATGGGTGTACATGTCACATCGAGTGACGAGGCCAACCGCTTCGTGTTGACTGGCAGTAAGTCTTGATCGCAGTCAACCTCGGATCGAGGTGATCCGGCTCCAGGTGGTCTCCTTCCGTGACCGTTGGGCTCGAGCAGGTCCTGGTCCGCGCTCGCGCGGGACCCGGTCCCTCGCCGCGCCGCGCCACCGCGGTGTCGACCGATGATCGCTCACCTCGCCGGCGGCCGCTTGGCCTCGGCCGTGGCCGGAGCGCTCCGGGCGCGCTGCTCGAGGAACCAGGCGTGCTCGGGCCTCGCCAGGATTCCGTCCAGCACGGCAGCGACGGCATCCGCCTGCTGCACCTTGCCGGCCTTTCGCGCCTCCTCGATGGCCCTGCGCGTCTCGGGCACGAGCTTCTGGTAGAAGTCCTCCGCTACCTCGTACATCCCGTGCCAGTGAGCGTAGTCCGGGGCGTTCATGCTGGCGCCCATCCGCGCCCGCCGACCCTCGTGGTGCCAGAGGTAGAAATAGTCCCACTCGATCCGATCGTCGAAGTCCACCTTGGAGATGAGCCCGTTGTCCTTGAGCGCCTTGATCAGCTCCCCCGCGGGCGCGGCGAACTTCTCGCCGTAGAGGATGACGAAGTCGTCGTACTGCTTGTAGAAGGCGTCGACGTACGAAGGGGCGTGACAGCTGGTGCAGGCCCCCTTCATCCGCTCGCGCTTCTGCTCCCACGTGTCGACCACGAGCGCCTTCCGCTTCGCGGGATCTCTCTCGGTGACGACGCGGTGCTGTGCGTCCGTGTCCATCCGGAGCGAGATGGGCGGCCGGTTCGTCCAGGAGAGCCGCTCGCCTGGATCGTGCGTCACCTTCCCTCCGTTGACATTGGCGGACAGGTGGCAGGACGCGCAGGTCGGCGCGGCGGAGTACGTCTCGCCGAGCACCCACTTCTTCGCATCCAGGTTCATCTTGTCGCGCTGATCGCGATAGGCGATGCCATGCTTCGACTCCTCGTAGATCTCCTTCTGCGGGTGGTCCGGGCCGAGGTGACACCTCCCGCAGTTTTCCGGCTGCCGGGCGCGCCGCGGCGCGAAGTCGTGTCGGCTGTGGCAGGCGGAGCACGAGCCGAGCGAGCCGTCGAGGTTGATGCGGCCGATGCCCGTGTTCGGCCAGGTCGCCGGCACGAGCGACGGCTTCCCGTCGGCGTCGCGCGCGATCCGAGCGAGCGCGGCCTGGTCGCCGGGCTTCCCATCCGGCCCCGGCTTGAGGTCATCCACGGTGATGGGGTTGCCGCCGTCCTTCGCCGCCAGAGCCACCTTCGTTCCGTGGCACTGCTGGCACCCGGACTGCGCGCTCGCCATTCCGTTCACCATCAGCGGCGCGCTGCCGGGCTCGGTGCCGTGCGGATTGAACGGGATGCGTGCGCCCTCCACCGTCTCGGCGATGTAGTTGTCGAGCGAGGCGAGGATGTTGCCAGCCTTGGCGTGATGGCTTCGCTCGAACTCCTCCCTCTCGGTCTGGTGACAGCGGCCGCAAT
>Ga0306924_10006685_pt1 | contig 11502 bp, 12 predicted proteins | sample sta12Can44000111_FD_203756 | JGI IMG/M metagenome (GOLD analysis project Ga0306924, IMG submission 203756) | Lab enrichment of tropical soil microbial communities from Luquillo Experimental Forest, Puerto Rico - statanox.12C.anox.44.000.111 (v2)... | ecosystem: Environmental > Terrestrial >...
TGGGTTCGGCCTTCATCATCTTCGTGCCCAACATCGCGGAAAGCATCTCCAAGGGTCTCTCCGGCGCCGTGTTCGGCGTGCTCCTGTTTCTCGTCATTTTCCTGGTGCCGCACGGCGCCAGGCAAGTCGCCATCGTCAGCCAGCAGATGATCGGTAAATTCAGGAAGACCTGAGGAGATATGATGCGTTCCTGCCGACCACGCACCGCCGCGCTTGCGGCGGTGGCCTTCACCTTTGCGTCCCACGCCGCCCTTGCGCAAAAAAAATACGATACCGGCGCCAACGATACCGAGATCAAGATCGGCAACATCATGCCCTATAGCGGGCCGGCCTCGGCCTACGGCGTGATCGGCAAGACCGAAGAGGCGTACTTCAACAAGATCAACGCCGAAGGCGGCATCAATGGCCGCAAGATCAAATTCATCTCCTATGACGATGCGTATTCGCCGCCCAAGGCCGTCGAGCAGGCGCGCAAGCTCGTGGAGAGCGACGAGGTCCTCGTGATCTTCAACCCGCTCGGCACGCCCTCGAACACGGCGATCGAGAAATATCTCAACACCAAGAGGGTGCCGCAGCTCTTCGTCGCCACCGGCGCCTCCAGATGGAATGATCCGAAGAATTTTCCCTGGACCATGGGCTGGCAGCCCTCCTACCAGAGCGAAGCGCATATTTACGCGAAATACCTGCTGAAGGAGAAACCGGATGCCAAGATCGGCGTGCTCTATCAGAACGACGATTTCGGCAAGGATTATCTGAAAGGCCTCAAGGACGTTCTCGGCGCGAAGAGCACGATGATCGTCGCGGAGGAGAGCTACGAGACCTCCGAGCCCTCGATCGACAATCATATCGTCAAGCTGAAGGCTGCCGGCGTCGACGTGTTCATCTCGATCACGACGCCGAAATTCGCCGCGCAAGCGATCAAGAAGCTCGCCGAGATCGACTGGCACCCGCTTCACATCCTGTCCAACGTCTCGGCCTCCGTCGGCGGCGTGATGAAGCCGGCCGGCTTTGAGAACTCGCAAGGCATCCTGTCCGCCACCTACGTCAAGGATGGCGCGGACCCTCAGTGGGACAACGATCCCGGCATGAAGAAATTCTACGCCTTCCTGGAAAAGTATTATCCCGGCGGCGACAAGCTCGACGCCTCCGTCGTCTACGGCTACGGCGTGGCGCAAACCCTCGTCCAGGTGCTCAAACAGTGCGGCGACGACCTCACCCGCGCCAACGTCATGAAGCAGGCGGCGAGCCTGAAGAATTTCGAGCCGGATACGCTCTTGCCCGGCATCAAGATCAACACGTCACCGACCGATTATGCGCCGATCAAGCAGCAGCAGATGATGCGCTTCAAGGGCGAAAAATGGGAGCTGATCGACGGCATCATGTCGGGCGAATTGACGCACTGACGCGCGCTGCACGCAGCCATAACTCTCAGAAGTTCGACTAAAGGACGCTCCCTGCGCCGCTATCACGGGGGGCTTTTTGTTGTCGCCTCGGCGGCAAAATGCTACGAAACCTGCCGTCCGAACGAAGAGCCTTCCTCGAAGAAGGCCACACGCATCAAAGAAGGAAGGGAGACACGTAATGCCCGTTATCGCCACGCGTCTGGCTGTCGCTTCGGCCGCGCTTGCCTTGCTCGCTGCTTCGAGCAGCGGCGCGCTTGCGCAAAAGAAATACGACACCGGCGCCACCGACACCGAGATCAAGATCGGCAACATCATGCCCTATTCGGGACCTGCCTCCGCCTATGGCGTAATCGGCAAGACCGAGCAGGCCTATTTCAACAAGATCAACGCCGCTGGCGGCATCAACGGGAGAAAGATTAACTTCATCTCCTACGACGACGGCTACTCGCCGCCGAAGACGGTCGAGCAGGCGCGCAAACTCGTCGAAAGCGACGAGGTGCTGTTCATCTTCAACTCGCTGGGCACGCCGCCGAACTCGGCGATCCAGAAGTACATGAATTCGAAGAAAGTGCCGCAACTGTTCGTCGCCACCGGCGCGACCAAGTGGAACGATCCGCAGAACTTCCCGTGGACCATGGGCTGGCAGCCCAGCTATCAGAGCGAGTCACGGATCTACGCAAAATATCTGCTGAAAGAGAAACCCAACGCGAAGATCGCCGTGCTCTACCAGAACGACGATTACGGCAAGGACTACCTGAAGGGCCTGAAGGACGGGCTCGGCGCCAAGGCGGCCTCGATGATCATCGCCGAGGAAAGCTACGAGACCACCGAGCCCTCGATCGACAATCATATCGTCAAGCTCAAGGCGACCGGCGCCGACGTGTTCGTCGACATCACGACGCCGAAATTCGCGGCACAGGCGATCAAGAAGATCAACGAGATCGAGTGGAAGCCGCTGCACATTCTCAACAACGTTTCAAATTCGGTCGGCAGCGTGATCAAGCCGGCAGGCTTTGAGAACTCGCAAGGCATCATTTCCGCGGCTTACCTGAAGGACGTCTCCGACCCGCAGTGGGACAATGACGCCGGCATGAAGCAGTTCCTGGATTTCCTCGCCAAGGATTTTCCGGAAGGCAACAAGCTCGACGCGTCGGTCGTCGTCGGCTACGGCGTCGCCCAGACCCTGGTTCAGGTATTGAAACAGTGCGGCGACAACCTCACGCGCGAGAACATCATGCGGCAGGCGGCCAATCTGAAGGACTTCCGAACCGAAGTCCTGCTGCCGGGCGTCATGATCAACACATCGCCGAGCGATTTCGCTCCGATCAGCCAGCTTCAGTTGGAGCGATTCAAGGGCGAGCGCTGGGAACTGTTCGGCGACGTCGTCTCCGGAGAAGTCGGCGGCTGATCGCTTTCGTCGCCACATCGCAATTTGCCCCCGCGGGCGAGGCTCGCGGGGGTTTTCTTTTCCGGCAATCGGATGGATAAGGTCAGTTGCATGTTTGCCTCGCAGTCGACCGCAACACCATGACCGACCGACGCCCCCTCCTGCGCGCCATCTACGATGCTGCCGTCGCCGCCGCGCATCCCGACGTCGTGCTGGAAAGGCATCTGCGTCCTGTTCCCAAAGGCAAGGTGATCTGCCTTGCCGCCGGCAAAGGCGCAGCCGCGATGGCCTCGGCCGCCGAGCGGCATTACCTCGACGCGCTCGAACTCGATCCCGCGCGGCTGTCCGGCATCGCCACAACCCGTCACGGCCACGGCGTACCGACACGGCGGATCCGGGTTGTCGAGGCGGGTCACCCGATGCCGGATGAAGCAGGGCTGAAGGCCGCCGAAGAGACCTTGCGGCTAGCGCAAACGGCCGGGGAGGACGATCTCCTGCTGGTGCTGCTCTCCGGCGGAGGCTCGGCGAACTGGATCGCGCCGGTCGACGGCGTCACTTTTGCGCAAAAGCAAAAACTCACCCGCGCGCTCTTGCGCTCCGGCGCACCGATCGGCGAGGTCAACACGGTGAGAAAACATTTATCGCGGATCAAGGGCGGCCGGCTCGCGCGTGCCGGCCAACGCGCCGAGATCGTGACGCTGGCGATTTCCGACGTGCCGCATGACGATCCGTCCGCAATCGCCTCGGGTCCGACCGTGCCCGATCCGACCACGCTGGCGGATGCACGCGCGATCGTTGCGAAATACGGACTCGAGGTCGATGACGCGATCCGCCGCGCGCTGGAAGATTCCGCCAACGAAAGCTGCAAGCCGGGCGATCCCGCATTCGCCCGTACGAGGCTCGAGCTGATCGCGCGCCCGCGCGCCTCGCTCGATGCCGCGATCAGGCTCGCGAAGGACGCCGGCTACGAGACGATCGATCTCGGCGCCGACCTCGAGGGCGAAGCGCGCGAAGTCGCGGCCGATCATGCGCGGCTGGCGCTTGCCGCGCGCGCGCAAGGCAAGCGGGTCGCGATCCTCTCCGGCGGCGAGCTGACGGTCACCGTGCGCGGCAACGGGCGCGGCGGGCCCAATCAGGAATATGCGCTGGCGCTGGCCGATCTGCTCAAGGATACGACCGGCATCGCGGCGCTCGCCGGCGACACCGACGGCGCCGACGGCGGCGCAGGAAGCGCGACCGATCCCGCCGGCGCGATGATCGATGCGGCGACCTTCGCAAAGATGCGGTCGCAACGGCTCGACCCGCGCGCCTATCTCGACAATAACGACGCGACCGCGTTCTTCGCCGCCACCGGCGATCTCCTGCTGACCGGGCCGACGTTGACCAATGTCAACGATATCCGGGTGATTTTGGTCGAGTGATTGCAGTTCGGCTCGCGCCGTCAGCAGGAATCAAAATTCCTGCGCGATCTTGGTCAGCATCGCGAGCAGCGCGGCACGATTGGGTGCACCCAACAGCTCATTCAGGCGCGCCTCGTGCTTTGTGGCGACGAGTTTCTTGGCACGCGCCAGCACGGCCTTGCCCTTGTCGGTCAGCAGCAGAACGTGGGAGCGGCGGTCGTTGGTGGAGCGCACGCGCGTGCAGAGATCGCGACTTTCGAGGCCGTCGAGCATCGCCACGAAATTCGGTCGCAGGATACCGAGCGTGTTGGCGATCTCGGTCTGGTTACGGCCGGGGTTTTTGTCGAGCAGCAGCAGCACGGAAAACTGCGCCGGCGTCAGTTGCAACGGCGCGACACAGCGCAGGAAGTCCTCGAAGATCCTGAGTTGCGCGCGCTTGAGCGAATAGCCGAGCAATTCCGACAACTCGCCGAGCTGCAGCGCGCTGCCTTCGCCGGCCCCGTCGACGGCCTCCTTGCGGGTGCGTGCCCCGTCGGCAAAAGCGGTCTTGGAAACAGTCATCGCGTGCGGCTCAAAGTCCCGGTAGGTTGAAACGCGGCCGCGCTTCTCGGCCTTGAGATTATATTCGATAATTGTTATCCACCATATCAAATGTCGGCGGAGCATTTCAACTGCTGCCAACGGCTGGCGCCTTCGATGTTGCGACCGGTCGAACCGGCTTGAGGGGGAGCGTCCGGTCTTGAACTCCACGATCATGCTGTTCCTGATCCAGGACGGCATCACCAACGGCGCAATCTATGCGCTGCTCGGGCTGGCGCTGGTTCTGGTATTCGCCGTGACGCGCGTGATCCTGATTCCGCAGGGCGAGTTCGTCACCTATGGCGCGCTGACCTATGCCTCGCTGTCGTCGGGCCAGATGCCCGGCACCGCAAAGCTTGCGATGGCGATGGGCGCGGCCGCATTCGTCTTCGACCTCATCGCGGCGCGCCGCGCCCTCGACGGCAAACGGATCGCGCGGGCCTTCGCAGTCGACATCTTGCTGCCCGGCGCCGTGCTCGCGGCGACGCTTTCGGTCGTCAGCCGCCATCCGCCGATCGGGGTCTCGATCGCGCTTTCGCTTGCGATCGTGGCTTGCATCGGGCTGTTCCTCTACCGCCTCGCCTTTCAACCGCTCGCGCATACTTCGGTCCTTGTGCTGCTGATTGCCTCGGTCGGTTGCCATCTGGCGATGCAGGGCCTGGGGCTGTTGTTCTTCGGCGCGGAGGGTCAGCGCGGGCCAGCGGTCGCGGACATCGCGCTTACTTTCGGGCCGCTGCGTTTCACCGGCCAGAGCCTTGCCGTCTATGCCTTCACCATCGGCTTCATCGTTGCGCTCTGGCTGTTCTTCGGGTTCTCGCTGTACGGCAAGGCGTTGCGCGCGACCGCCGTCAACCGGCTCGGGGCGCGGCTCGCCGGCATCAGGACCACGTTGTCGGGCCAGATCGCCTTCCTGCTGGCCGCGCTGATCGGGGCGCTGTCAGGCATCCTGATCGTGCCGATCACGACCCTCTATTACGACACCGGATTCCTGATCGGGTTGAAGGGCTTCATCGCCGCGATCATCGGCGGCCTCGTCAGCTACCCCTTGACCGCCATCGCGGCGCTCGTCGTCGGCACGGTGGAAGCCTTCTCCTCGTTCTATGCCTCCAATTTCAAGGAGGTCATCGTCTTTACGCTTCTGGTGCCGGTGCTGCTGTTGCGATCGCTGGCCGCTCCAGCGGTCGAGGAAGAGAAGGACTGACGCGCAATGCGGGAGCGTCTTCCGGTCCTCTTCTTCGCTGTGGTGATGGCCGCGATTCCCTTTGTGCCCGGGATACCGCCATTCTGGATCGTACTGCTCGACAATATCGGCCTTGCCGCGCTGGTTGCGATGGGGCTCGTGCTGCTGACCGGCGTCGGCGGGCTGACCTCGTTCGGACAGGCGGCATTCTGCGGTTTTGGCGCCTACACCACGGCAGTACTGACCATCGCTTTTGGCCTCTCGCCATGGCTGGCGCTGCCGGCCTCGCTTTTGGTCAGCGGAATTGCTGCGGTCCTGCTCGGCCTCGTCACCGTACGCCTCTCCGGTCATTATCTGCCGCTTGGCACCATCGCCTGGGGCCTTGGCCTGTTCTACCTCTTCAGCAAGCTCGAATTTTTGGGCCGCAACGACGGCATCTCCGGCATCCCGCCGCTCTCAATCGGCTCGTTCAAGATGATCGATCCCGGCACGATCTATTATGCGATCTGGACCGCCGTGCTGATCTCCGCACTTCTCACGATGAACCTGCTGGATTCCCGCACCGGCCGCGCCATCCGGGCGCTCCGGCGCGGGCATATCGCGGCCGAAGCCTTCGGCGTGCGGACGCCGCGCACCAAACTTCTCGTCTTCATTTATGCGGCGGTCCTGGCCGGGCTCTCCGGCTGGCTCTATGCGCATTTCCAGCGCGCCACCAATCCGACGCCGTTCGGCGCGCAGGCCGGCATCGAATATCTCTTCATCGCGGTGGTCGGCGGGGCCGGCTATGTCTGGGGCGGCGTGCTGGGCGCCGCCATCGTCGTCATCCTCAAGGAAGTGCTGCAGAGCTATTTGCCGATGCTGCTGCACGGCGAAGGCCAGCTCGAAACCATCGTGTTCGGCATCCTGCTTGTCGTGCTGCTGCAGCTCGCGCCGAGCGGCGTCTGGCCATGGCTGATGTCGCTGGTGCCGCTCAAGCCGCGCCGCACGTCCACCGATACCACGCTTGCGCTCCCTGCCCGACTGCCGGCGGCGGGCGCACAAGGCGCACTCCTCGAGGTCAAAAACGCGCGCAAGGAATTTGGCGGCGTGATCGCGGTCAACGACGTGTCGTTCGACGTACGGCCTCACGAGATCGTGGCGCTCATCGGCCCCAACGGCGCCGGCAAGAGCACGACCTTCAACCTCATCACCGGCGTACTGCGCGCAACGGCCGGCTCCATCTCCGTGCTCGGCAGGAAGACGTTCAACGCGCCGCCGCAGGACATCGTCAGGCTGGGTATTTCCCGAACCTTCCAGCATGTGAAGCTTGTACCCGACATGAGCGTGCTGGAGAATGTCGCGATCGGCGCGCATCTGCGCGGGCACGCTGGCGCGCTCAAGAGCATGTTTCGCCTCGACCGCACCGATGAAGCGAAATTGCTGGCGGAAGCCGCGCGTCAGATCGAGCGCGTCGGCCTGTCCAGCCAGATCGACCAGCCTGCGGGCTCGCTCTCGCTCGGCCAGCAGCGCATCGTCGAGATCGCGCGCGCCCTCTGCGTCGACCCCATGCTGCTTCTGCTCGACGAGCCGGCGGCCGGCTTGCGGCACATGGAGAAGCAGCGGCTGGCCGCCCTGCTGCGCGAACTGCGCGACGGCGGCATGTCGGTGCTGCTGGTCGAGCACGACATGGGGTTCGTCATGAATCTCGCCGATCGCGTCGTCGTGCTCGATTTCGGCACCAAGATCGCCGAAGGGACGCCGCAGGCGATCAAGACCAACCCCGAAGTGATCAAGGCCTATCTCGGGGTGACGGCATGAGCGCGCTGCTGCGGGTCTCCGACGTGCACATCTCCTACGGCAAGGTCGAAGCCGTGCGCGGCGCATCGCTCGAGGTCGGCGAGAACGAGATCGTCACCATCATCGGCGCCAATGGCGCCGGCAAGACCACGCTGCTCAACAGCATCATGGGAATCCTGCCGCTCCGGGGCCGCGTCGATTTTGCCGGGCAAGACCTCGGCCGGCGCGAGATCGAGGACCGGGTCGCTCTCGGGGTGAGCCTCGTGCCGGAGCATCGCGAGCTGTTCGCCACCATGAATGTCGAGGACAATCTTCTGCTCGGGGCCTTTCGCGCGGAAAGAGCTGTCGTCGCAACCTCGTTCGAGCGCGTCTATGCGCTGTTCCCGCGGTTGAAGGAACGACGCCGGCAGCTTGCCGGCACGCTTTCCGGCGGCGAGCAGCAGATGCTTGCGATGGGCCGCGCGCTGATGGGCGCCCCGAAACTCCTGATGCTGGACGAGCCAAGCCTCGGGCTTGCGCCGATCATCGTCGCCGATATTTTCAGAACCATCGGCGAATTGCGTTCTTCGGGCGTTTCGGTGCTCCTGGTCGAGCAGAATGCACAAGCCGCGCTTGCCGTCGCCGACCGCGCCTATGTGATGGAGCTCGGCGAACTCGTGCTCGAGGGCAAGGCTTCGGAGATGGCGACGAATGAGCGCGTCGCCGCAAGCTATCTCGGCTTCCAGCATGAGGGACAAAGCGCGGTCTGAACGAAATGTACGCAACACTCCCGCAAGTGTGAAGCGCGCGACCGCTTTACTTTTCGCGCAACCGCACGCACTCTGTGCTGACGGAAAAGCAGGGATTGTCGCGTGATAAACAGGACTGCGATAAAGCTCGCAATCTTTGCCTGCATTGCGATCCTGATCGAGACGTTGGCTGCCTCGCGAGCTTTGGCCGAGCCGCCCGATTTCAGCGGCGTCTGGCTTCCCGACATCAGAGACCAGAAGCGCCAGGAGACGGCGAATATGCCGCCCTGGAAACCGGAAATCCTCAAGCAGGTCCAGCATTTGATTGCCGAGGAGAAAGCAGGCCGGCCCTTCCTCGTTCTCAGTCACTGCCTGCCGCACGGCATGCCGACCTGGATGCTGATCACGCACAATGCGTTCGAGCTTCTGGTCACGCCCGGCCGCATCACCATGCTGGGCGAGGTCGACGGCAACCGCATGCGGCGCATCTACATGGATGGCCGTCAGCATCCCGAAGATCCCGATTTGACGCTGCACGGCCATTCGATCGGCCATTGGGAAGGCGATACGCTCGTGATCGACACCACCGCGATCGTGCCGCAGGCCTATATCGCGATCAGCGAGGCGGTCGGCATCCCCAACAATGGCGACATGCATATCGTCGAGCGGCTGCATTTGACGGCGCCGAACGTGCTCTCCGACGAGATGGAAATCACGGCGCCAAAGGTTCTCTCCACCACCTGGAAAACGACGCGAAATTTCCGCCGCTATCCCGATCGCCACTATGAAATCACCGAAGGCGAATGCGAGCAGGAGGATCTGATCCCGGGAAAAGACCAGTTCGGCAACGACATATTCGTCCCGAACGCGCAGCAAGCCTATGGAACGGTCCACACAGTCAAATAGGGATGATCCCAGGTGCCGCGGAAGGTCGTTGTTCTCGCTGCTGCGCTGATGCTGTGCTTCGCAGGTGCCGCGCCGGCGCACCATTCCAACGCCGCCTACGATCTTGAACACCAGCAGACCGTGGAAGCCACCGTCAAGCAGGTCAACTGGACCAACCCCCACATCTCTTTCGTGGTCGAGACCGACGCCAAGGACGGCAAGCCGACCGAAACCTGGGTGTTCGAAGTGTCCTCGCCGGGGGTTCTGACGCGCTCGGGCTGGAACAAGCGTTCGCTGCAGGTCGGCGATCACGCACTCTTCCAGTATGCGCCGCTTCGGGACGGCAGGCCCGGCGGATTTTTGCGAAAAGTGACGCTGCCAAGCGGCCAGGAACTGACCTACAGCCTGCAGCCAGAGGAACAATGATCCGATCATGACTGCGGTGCTGAGCGCGCTTTCGAAGTGGCTGGCTGCGACTTCGCTCAGCCATACCATCCAGTCCGTCGGCTGGATCATTCCAACGCTTCAGACCATTCACATCCTCTGCGTGGCCGTGGTGTTTTCCTCCGCAGTGCTGGTCGATTTTCGGATCTATCGGCTGTTCGAGCGCGACGTGCCGCTGGCGGAGATTTCGCGGCGATTTCTCCGCGCGATCTGGCCGGTGCTGCTGGTTTTGCTCGTGACCGGAAGTCTGCTGATCATCGGCGAGCCGCGCCGTTCGTTGCTCAATTCCACCTTTTATATCAAAATGAGCTTGCTCCTGGCCGCGGTGCTGCTGACCGCCGCTTTGCAGGGCTCAGTCGCGGCCTCGCCGGGCTTTTGGGAAAAGGATCGCGGCCGACGGATGGCAGGCAAGGCTCTCGCGACGCTGTCGATCGTGATCTGGTGCGGCATCCTGTTCGCCGGCCGCTGGATTGCCTACACGCAGGCCGGATGATGTCTCTATTTCTTGACGTCATTGGCTATTTCGAGAACAGCACCGTTGCCGACGCCATCCGCGAAAACGACGTGCTGTTCCCGACAATCGAATCCGTTCATGTTGTCGCGATCTGCCTCGTGGTCGGCTCAATTCTCGTGCTGGACCTGAGACTGCTCGGCTTCGCCTCGCTCCAACGGCCGGTGAGCCGGCTTGCGGGTGCGATCCTGCCGATAACCTGGGGCGCGTTCACGCTGGCTGCGGTTTCCGGCTTTCTGCTTTTCATGTCCAACGCGACAAAATATCTTGCGAACGGTTACTTTGTCGCAAAGATGTTTTTGATCTGCGCCGCAGGCGCAAACATGATTATCTTCCACTTGATCAGTGCGCGCGATCTGCCGCAATGGGAGAAGGACGCCTCCCCGCCACTGCTCGTGCGAACGGCAGGCGCGCTCTCCATTCTGCTCTGGATCTCGGTCGTCGCCTGCGGGCGCTGGATCGGGTTCACCATGCGGCCGCTCTGAGATGGGCAGCCTCTCCCGCCCCTCAGGCTTTGCGGCCGCGATCGTCGTCGCAAGCCTGGCCGCATCGCCATCGCTGTCCGAGCCGCCCCCGACGGCGCCTTTCCGGGCGCATGTCGACATGAAGGCCTTCATGGAGCACGTCCTTCAGCCTGCCGCGAGCCTGATCTGGACCGTGAACGGCGTGATGATCGACGAAAAGGGCGAGCACGACCTCGGCCCGAAAAGCGACGACGATTGGGAGAAGCTCGTCAGCGCCGCGGCCACGCTCGCCGAGGCAACCAACGCGCTGATGATCCCGCAGCGGGCGCTCGATCCTGACTGGAACCGCTATGTCGAAAGACTCGCCGATGCGGCCGACAAGGCCTACCGCGCCGCGGAGGCGCATGACCTGAAATCCATTTCGGAGGTCAGCGACCGCCTCGACGGCATTTGCGCGGCCTGCCACCGCCATTACGGCGTCGAGTAGAGGCGCCGGCGACGCCGTAATCACCCGCTTTCGCGGGTGGCGGCGCCAGCGGACTGAAAACGGCCCGGCTCAATTCGCCGGGATGTATTTGCCGTCCTTCACCGTGAGGATGATCCGCGAGCGGTCGTCGAGACCGTAGCGGTCCTTCTCGGTGAAATTGTAGACGCCCTGGCTTGCGGGAATTTCGCGCTCGGTGAGGAAGGCCTGGCGGATCGCCTCGCGAAATTCGGGCGTGCCGGGCTTTGCGGTCTTCAGCGC
>Ga0306924_10006686_pt1 | contig 11502 bp, 9 predicted proteins | sample sta12Can44000111_FD_203756 | JGI IMG/M metagenome (GOLD analysis project Ga0306924, IMG submission 203756) | Lab enrichment of tropical soil microbial communities from Luquillo Experimental Forest, Puerto Rico - statanox.12C.anox.44.000.111 (v2)... | ecosystem: Environmental > Terrestrial > Soil...
TGCTCTGTCGGCGCGCCGTCGTACGCCGCTGCGCCGGCGCACTCTTGCCCGGGCCGCGGCCCTATACGCCGAACGATTCGGCCTTCCCGAGGGCCGCATTCCGGCGACCTTCGAAATCCTCTTCCTGACCGGCCGGGCACCATGATTCCGACGCCCGGGATAGACGAGATCCGCGCTGCCGCGGAGCGAATACGTCTGTACGTGCGGCAAACGCCTTTGCTAGCGGCTGCACCGACAAAGGAAAGGCCCGAGCTCGCGAGGGGTTTGCGGCTCAAGCTCGAAGCGCTGCAAGTCACCCCGGCTCGTTCAAGGCGCGCGGCGCGATCAACGCGCTCTTTGCGGCGCCTCCGGACAGACTGCGCCGCGGCGTCGTCACCGCGTCGGGCGGCAATCACGGGCTCGCTGTTGCGTACGCCGGTTGGGCGGCCGAGGTGCCAGCGACGATTTTCCTACCGCGCTCCGTGGCTGCCGACAAAATCGCCAAGCTCGACGGATGGGGAGCGCGTGTGGTGATAGCGGCGAGGTCTGGGACGACAGCAATCGGGCAGCGCTGCAACATGCCGAATCCGAAAGCCTCGCTTATATCCATCCGTTCGCCGACGCCGATGTCATCGCCGGTCAAGGGACGATTGCGCTCGAGATCCTCGACCAGGCTCCTGATCTCGATACGCTGCTGGTCGCGATCGGCGGAGGCGGCCTGATTTCCGGCATCTCAATCGCGGCGAAGGCGCTAAAACTCAGCATCCGCATCGTCGGGGTCGAGCCGGTGGGTGCACCGACATTGCACGACAGCCTCGCAGCCGGCCGGCTCGTCGAGCTCATAAGCTTAGACACTGCGGCCGTCACTCTGGCGCCTCGCCGCAGCGATCCGGCGAATTTCGCGATCGTGCGCGGAGCCGTCGAGCGGATCGTTCTAGTCGAAGACACAGAGATGCAGTCGGCGGCACGTTGGCTCTGGTGCGAGATTGGGATAGCCACTGAACTCAGCGGTGCCGCCGCGGTCGCGGCACTGCTTTCCGGCCGCTATCAGATGAAGGCGGGCGAGCGGGTGTGCGCCGTCGTCTGCGGGGCCGGTACCGACGGGTTTCAGTAAGAGCCTCGCCTACCGAAAACGTTTGTTAACCGCACGGGCTCATCATGCCATTCGATGACCAAAATTTAAGACGTCGCGCTCGTGTCGAAGGCGATCCGATATTCTACCGCTGTATTAACGGCTGTCGTGGTGGCGTGGACCGGCACAGCGAGCCCGCTCGCTGATGTCGGGGCCTCGAACGATAAGCGCGGGAATGATGCCGGTGCCAAACCCTTTGAGAGGTCCTGTTATGTGCGCGAGGAGGATGGCCTGGTTCGCTATTACCTCGAAGGCCCTCTGCGCGAAGGCGAATTGCCCTACCTTCAAGGCCTGCCGATAACCGGGCCAGACGGCAAAGTGGTCGTGCGCAACGAAATCCCCAAATCGAATATTCCCGCGCGCATATTGCAGGCGCTTCCTTGCCCGCCGGGCAAGCATCACCTTTCATAATTTGGATCGACCGAAATTATAGCAAGTCGCGCAGCAACGCGACGAGGGGCCCGTCGGCCGGCGGCATCGGGTAATCCGCGAGCCGCGCTGGCCGCACCCAGACGAGGCGCTGACCTTCCCGTGCCGCCGGGATTCCCGACCATTTGCGGCAGACGTACAGCGGCATCAGTAGATGGAAGTCGGGATAGGAATAGGACGCGAAGGTAAACGGGGCGAGGCAGCTCGCCATGACATCAATGCCAAGCTCCTCGGCGAGCTCCCGGATCAATGCTGCCTCGGGCGTTTCACCGGCGTTGACCTTACCACCGGGAAACTCCCACAAACCCGCCATCGATTTACCTGTCGGCCGTTCGGCGAGGAGCACCCGACCATCGGCGTCGACCAGCGCCACCGCCGCGACGAGCACGATGGGGGGCTCAGCTGCGGTAGTTGGCATTGATGTCGATGTAGCCGTGGGTCAAATCGCACGTCCACACCGTCGCTTTGCCGCGGCCGACGCCGACATCGACCGCGATCTTAATGTTGCGGCCTTTCATGTGCTCGGCGACCGGCGTCTCGTCATAGCCCGGTACCGGACCGCCGCCCGCAGTGATCTGGATCCCGCCGATCGAGATCGATAAACGGTCGGGATCGGCCTTTTCTCCGGCCCTGCCGACCGCCATGACGATACGGCCCCAATTCGGGTCGCCGGCCGAGAGCGCGGTCTTGACCAGCGGCGAGTTACCGATCGTGAGCCCGACTCGGCGCGCGGCGCGCGTGGTTGCCGCGCCCGTGACTTCGATCGTCACGAATTTTTGCGCGCCTTCGCCGTCGCGCACGATCTGCTGAGCGAGATCGATCATCACGCGATCGAGCGCCCTGCGGAAATCGGCGAGCCGCCGATCGCCCGGGCTCGCTACCGGGCGGTGCGCTGCCTGCTGGGTGGCGCAGAGCAGCACCGTGTCGCTCGTCGATGTGTCGCCATCGACCGTGACCGAATTGAACGACCGGTCGGCCGCCGCGGTAAGAAGCGGCTGCAGCACGGCCGAGCGCAGCGTCGCGTCGGTGAATACATAAGCGAGCATTGTGGCCATGTCGGGAGCGATCATCCCGGACCCTTTGGCGAACCCGTTGAGGCGGACCTCGACGCCGTCTATAGCGGCCGTAGCGGTCGCTCCCTTGGGAAAGGTATCGGTCGTCAAGATCGCCCGTGCCGCCACCTCCCAGCCATCTGCCGAGAGCACAGGCACAATTTGGGGCAATGCGCCGACGATCTTGTCCGCCGGAGGCGGTTCGCCGATCACGCCTGTCGAAGAGATGAAAACCTGCCTCGGGTCGCATTCGAGCAAGCGCGCGGCGGTCGTCGCCGTCGCTTCGACAACCTCATTGCCGACGCGGCCAGTGAAAGTATTTGAGTTGCCCGAATTGGCGACGATGGCGCGCACCTTACCACCCGCGAGGCACTCGCGGCACCACACCACCGGCGCCCCCGCCGTCAGCGATCGGGTGAAAACGCCGGCGATCGCGCTGCCCGGCGCCAGCTCGGCCAGCATCAGATCGTAGCGGCCGGTATAACGGATGCCACAGGCGAATGCGGCGAGCCGCACGCCGGCAATCGGCGCCAGCTGGGGGAAGCCCGCCGGCGCGAGCGGAGAGACGGCGACCATCTATTTAGTGGCAGGCAGCGGCTTACCGTCGAGCCCGAACTCCTCGATCTTGGCGGCACCGCGGAGGTTCTGCAGCTTGGCGTCGATGATCTCGTGGGCAAGCTCGCGGCTCAGCTGCTCGCGCGCCTCTTCGAAGCTCGGCGGCTTGCCGGCTCGGCGGTCCTCGACCTTGATCACATGCCAGCCGAACTCGGTCTTGACCGGCGTCTTGCTGTATCGACCCGGTGACAAGGCAAAGGCGGCGTCGGTGAATGCCTTGACCATGTCGTCATGGCCGAAATAGCCGAGATCGCCGCCCGAACTGGCACTCGGGTCGGTCGAATATTTCTTGGCGAGTTCGCCGAAATCAGCGCCCTTGTCGAGTTCGGCGATGACCGACTTGGCTTCGTCCTCCGTCTTGACCAGGATGTGCTGGGCATGCACCTCCTCCCGGCCCGCAGTGTCCTTGGCGAAGGTCTGGTAGCGTGCCTTGAGCTGGTCCTCGGTTTCAGCGGCCTTAATCGCCTGATTCAGATAGGCTTCCTGGATCAAGCGATCCTCGTAACGCTTGAGCCGGACTTGCAGTTCGGGATCCTGCTCGAGGTGCTCCTTGCGGCCGGCTTCGGTGATCAGCGCGCCGTCGACGAGCCGGTCGAGCAGCATCGGATAGATCTGCTCGAGCGGCAGTTTCTGCGCTTGGGGCGGCAGGTTCTGTTGCGCCGCTTCGAGATCCGACAGGTGGAGCTCGGTGCCGTCGACGCGAGCCACGACCGTGTTAGGGGGCGGCAGAGGGCTCGGTGCCGGGACGCTCCCCGTCGGCGGCGCTGGCGGTTGATCGGCCGCCATCGCAGCGTGGCCCGCGGCGAGGCCAGCCGCGCACACGAGGCCGAGTGCCGGGGCAAGCAAAGGACGTGTCAGCATCGGATACCTTTATCGAGGGAACGCCGCTTCGCGGAAGCGCGCCTATTTCATCAATGCATATCGAGCGTCGGCGGACAAGGGTGGGGCGGTGACATCCGACATGATCGGACGGGCCGGGGCTGCCGAATTGACACGTCGGGCCAGCCCGCCTATCTGTCAATCGGCCGCCGTGCGAACACGTTCTGCCTTCCGTCTCCGTAATCCGAGGGTCTCATGCTTAGCGCCTTAGCCAGGCGGCTGTTCGGCTCAGCCAATGATCGTTACGTAAAGAGCCTGGGGCCTATCGTCTCGGCGATCAATGAGATCGAGCCCCAGCTCGAGGCAATGTCTGATGAGGAGCTGCGCGCGCGCACCCAGCGCTTCAGAGAGCAGCTCGCCGATGGGACCGAACTCGACGACATCCTCGTCGACGCCTTCGCGACGGTGCGCGAGGCGGCCAAGCGCACTCTCGGCCAACGTCACTTCGATGTGCAGCTGATGGGCGGCGTGGTGCTGCATCGCGGGATGATCGCCGAAATGAAGACCGGCGAAGGCAAGACCCTGGTCGCGACTCTGCCGGTTTATCTGAATGCATTGACCGGCAACGGGGTGCACGTCGTTACCGTCAATGATTATCTCGCTCGCCGCGACGCCGAATGGATGGGCCAGATCTATCGCTTTCTGAGTCTGACTGTCGGCTGCATCGTTCACGAACTCGACGATATGCAGCGCAAAGAGGCCTATCTGTGCGATGTGACCTACGGCACCAACAACGAGCTCGGCTTCGACTATCTGCGCGACAACATGAAATTCCGGCTCGAGGACATGGTCCACCGGCCGTTCCATTATGCGATCGTAGACGAGGTCGATTCGATCCTGATCGACGAGGCGCGCACTCCGCTGATCATCTCAGGGCCGACCGAGGACAATTCCGAGCTCTACATGCGCGTCGACAAGCTGATCCCGGCGCTCGAAGACGGCGATTTTGAGAAGGACGAAAAGCAGCGCACCGTCGCCTTGACCGAGTCGGGGGTCGAGAAGATCGAAGGCATGCTGCGCCAATCTGGCCTGATGACGACCGGCGCGCTCTACGACATCCACAATGTAGGGCTCGTCCACCACGTCAACCAGGCATTGCGTGCGCACAAGCTCTTCGCCCGCGACACCGACTACATCAGCAAGGACGACAAGATCATCATCATCGACGAGTTCACCGGCCGCATGATGGAGGGACGGCGCTACTCGGAGGGATTGCACCAAGCGCTCGAGGCCAAGGAGGGTGTGACGGTTCAGAACGAGAACCAGACACTCGCCTCAATCACCTTCCAGAATTATTTCCGGCTTTACCCAAAGCTCGCTGGCATGACCGGCACGGCGATGACCGAGTCGCAGGAATTCAGCGACATCTACAAGCTCGAGGTCATCGAGATCCCGACCAACGAGCCCTGTATCCGCGACGATACCGATGACGAGGTCTACCGGACGACGCGCGAGAAATACGACGCGATCGTGCAGCATGTGCTGGAGTGCCAGGAGAAGAAGCAACCGATGCTGATCGGCACGGTCAGCATCGAAAAATCCGAGGCGCTGTCGGCGGTGTTCAAAAAGAACAAGATCCCGCACAACGTGCTGAACGCACGCTATCACGAGCAGGAGGCTTACATCATTGCCCAAGCCGGCCGCCCGGGCACCGTGACGATCGCCACCAACATGGCCGGGCGCGGTACCGACATCCAGCTTGGCGGCAATCTCGAAATGCGCCTCAAGACCGATCTCGCGCCGATCGAGGACGCCGCGGTGCGCGAGGCGCAGGCGGGTGCAATCCGCGAGGAGATCGCGACAGCTCACGAGGGGGTGGTCGACGCGGGCGGGCTCTTTGTCGTGGGCAGCGAGCGGCACGAAAGCCGGCGCATCGACAATCAGCTGCGCGGCCGCTCGGGTCGCCAGGGCGACCCCGGCGCCTCGAAATTTTTTGTCTCGCTCGAAGACGATTTGATGCGGATCTTCGGCTCCGAGCGGATGGATGGGATGCTGCAGCGCCTCGGCCTCAAGGAGGGCGAGGCGATCATCCATCCCTGGGTCAACAAGGCGCTCGCCAAGGCGCAGCAGAAGGTCGAAGCGCGCAACTACGACATCAGGAAGCAGCTTCTCAAATTCGACGACGTGATGAACGACCAGCGCAAGGTGGTCTACGAGCAGCGCCGCGAAATCATGAGCGCGCGCGACGTCGCCGATACAGTCAGCGATATGCGCGCCGAGACGGTCGCTGAGATCGTGGCACGGGCGATCGCCGAGAATTCGCTGGCCGAGCAATGGGACATCCAGGGGCTGCACGCCGAATGTCTGCGGCTTCTGGCACTCGACCTGCCGTTTGCCGACTGGGCCAAGGAGGAGGGGATCGGCAGCGACGAGATCCAAGAGCGGATCGGCACCGCGGCCGACCGCAAGATGGCCGAGAAATCGGCCAATTACGGGCCCGATTTGATGCGCATGGCCGAGAAGAGCCTGCTGCTGCAGCTATTGGACCAAACCTGGAAGGACCACCTCCTAACCCTCGACCATCTGCGGCAGGGCATCAATCTGCGCGCCTATGGCCAGCGCGATCCGCTGAACGAATACAAGCGCGAGGCCTTCGAGTTGTTCGAGACGATGCTCGCCAATCTGCGCCAGCACGTCACCTCGGTGTTGAGCCATGTCGAGCTGCGCGTGCAGCCGCAGCCGGTGTTTGCGCCGGTGGGAGCCGAGCCTGAAATGGCGATGGCCGAAGAAGCGCGCGCCACCGGCACCACCGGCAGACCCTTTGAGCCGTCGTCCCGCGCCCCGCGCCGGCCGGGCTCTGGAAACGGGGCCGACCGCACCGGACCGCGCCTGGCCGGCCCACGCCCGCCCTGGGCCGGCACGCCGCGCAACGCCCCCTGCCCCTGCGGCTCGGGCAAAAAATTCAAGCACTGTCACGGCCGGGTCTGACGACCCGACCCGCTATCGACAAGCCTGGGCCGCCTTGCTATAGAGCGCGCCCGCGGGTGCATAGCTCAGTTGGTAGAGCAGCTGACTCTTAATCAGCGGGTCGCAGGTTCGAGTCCTGCTGCACCCACCATTACTCAATGGGTTACGGCCTGCAATCATGGTCAAAAGTTTTTGCAAATTTTGCAAACGGTTGCAGCGGTCAGCAGGTCATATGGCTTCCATATGAAGTACTCCGCCAAAGAGACGTGCGCAATATCTAGCGCTTGGAGTTGGGCAGTTTCTCGGCACAAGTCAGGGTCTGAGTGATCGCCGCTAATCTCGCCTGAGCTTTTCGCGGCAGGCGGCGACGACCGATGCTGAGGGTGTCGTCACCGCCAAGTGTTGAGAAATAACATATTATTACTGTATAGTAGGCGAAGGGAGGATCGAAAATGGTTTGGTGGATTCAGCCTTTAGAAATAGCAGGCGCGGACCGTAAAGGAACTGGACGCTGGCGATAGACCGCGAAAAGCGACGAGCGGGGTGGCGATTTTTATGGAGATATCAGCCACGATCACGGTTCTGCGGAGGAAGCCGAGGCCTGCGATCAATGCGATGATTTTTGCTCCCGTATGGTCGGATTTCCGTCAAGAAAACGCCTGGCCGAGGATTCAACGATCCGCGAAAAGCAGAGTATGAGCGGCTTAAAGCCAAATATGATCCGCCCGCTGACGTGCAGGTGGGAGAATGAATATGCTGGGTGGCATCAAAATCATTGAAAGCCCTCATGTGACGGAAGAGGTTTAAAACTTCCCGCTGTCGAATAATAGATCAAAGCGGTCCCACAAAAAGCTATGATTTTTGGCAATTTTTATGCACATACTGAAATCATCAAGAAAATGGCAGAAGACAACCGAGTTGTAAAACTGCCAGGATTTTCGTTATGACCTCCGCCCGAATTCCTGCCGATGGTCGAGAACGCGGATGACGCTGCCCGAGTCTCCGACAATGATCGCAGTGCGATGTCGTGTGCGTAGAGAATTAGGGTTCCCGAGGCAGACGAAAATACTCGCCTACTAAGGTTTGCGGAAGAGGAGGAGATGGCAACGAATAACCTTGGGCGAGTAAAAGTACCTCCGGACTGAGGCCAGCGGCGACGTTCTCAATATGCCGCCTTGCCAATCGCTTTATAGTCGGACCGTGCGGATCAACGCGGCCATCTACAACACCTCCAGCTACCTTCTGAAATGACTGGATGGCAGCAATCGTCTTTGGCCCCACAATTCCATCGACCGCGAGTGGCTCTTGGCCAGCCTGTGTCGCTTCATTGAGTAAGCGCTGGATGATTCGAACATCAGATTTGTTGTTGTAACCGCCCCGTCCTACCGAGGCCCTGATTATAGCTGTCACAGCCCACCTGTCTTTGCTCTTTCACACTGCCAGCAGCCCTGCAAGTGCCGGAATAAGAACACCGTCAGAAGCAATTGCAGCCAGTACAGCTATCAGAACAATCGCGATTATTGCCGCGACCTCCGCATTGGTCAATGAGCGGCTCTTCCCATCAGCACAAACCTCATAAACGACAAGGCCAGGGTCTCGTCTGAAGATGTGTAAGAATACATCCACCTTAATACCAAGAATGCTACCGGAGAACAATATAAATCGAAAATTCAGAGTCCAGCGCATACCTGGCACATACGGAAGACCGAAGCGAGCGTAAAGCGCGGACACTGCCGCAATCTTTGCTGCGCCTGCAGTTAATCCTGAGGGTGAATTTGGCTCGATCTCATAAAACTCTGTTTGTGTCCCGGGCAAAAATGTCGTTAGATCAGGTATTTTTACCAGTTTGTTGTCGGATAACTCAAGGATACGGCTAGGCGACAGGGCCGGATGTTTGTCTACGAGGAAGGCGGCATACAGTGATGTATTACCAAAACCGTGCGAGATATCAAAGAAATCAACACCAGGAGGTGCAGAGAAGAAGCCGGCTTTGCCACCGCCAAGCGGCACAGTACGGCCCATATCGAATTTATATTTTTCAGCGGCTACGGCCTCGGCCACTAAGCCAAGTTCTCTCGCGGCGTCTGGGGTTAATACGAGTAGGCGCAATGCAGGCCATTTCTCTCTATCCGAACGCTTTACCCGAGATTCGCCCGATTGAGAGCAGGATCGCGCGTTTTAATGGCTTGAGCAAGGCATATTGCCCGTCGTAGGCAAGACTTGGAAGTCGCTGGCTGACGGCGGCGAAACATTGATTTCCTGTATCGAGGCGTACTTCCGGTCGTGCCCTGCTGCATTTGGCGGGGATAACCTCCATCTAGGGATAGCCGAGGGTACGTAGGTGATAGATGGAAGCGGCTTCGGTCGTCGAGTGCTCGCGGAATGGCAATGGAACACGAGAGGCGGCGCTTTCTACCCGGCGGCTGTCTCTTGACCGGCTGCAAACCCCCGCGCCCCTATTCGGCTCCTATCGGTCTCTACCGGCCTGACGTGCAACTCTCCATTGATTTCATTAAAAAACGACACAACTCTTAATCAGCGGGTCGCAGGTTCGACTCCTGCTGCACCCAGCAACGAAATCACCGATTAGCGGCCCCGCCGTGATTGTTCGCACCGCCGAGCGGATCGAAGGGGGAAATCAAAAATTCGGAAAGGGCGCTCGCCCAAGCATCTGATTTTTATAATTTCGCGGCTTTGGCTCAGTCCGGCGGCGATCCGAGCGGCAGCAGAATACCGCGCAGCACGATGGCGTGCCCCTTGATACGGCCGACCGCGATCTCGTCCTCGATCCTTGCCCAAGCGATCGGCCCGGCCTGCATCGCCTCGGCCCAACCCTCGGCCTCGATCCGTGCCCCGTCAAAGCTCCAGTGCAGCCGCGGGCTGCCGCGCACCGCTCCAAACACGTCGGCTTGCCCGGTCGCGAACAAGATCGCCGCCCAGACGCGGCGCTCAGCATCGCCTGTCGTCTTCATCCAACGTCGTCTTTCGTAACTGCAATTATGGTTACCACGACGATGCGAGCCTGTCTCGCGCTTCGTGCGGCCGTCCCGCTACCTGCTGACAATGATTGGGCAGCCGCAAATCGGGCAGGTCTCCGATATCGACCGGGCAGAGGGATCGTTGGCGAGCAGCGCTTGTAGCCGGGTGATCAACGCCGCGTGCTCAGAAGAGCCGTCGCAACGGCCGGCATAGACGCGGCCGATCGCGCTCGCCGGCGGCATTTCTTCGACGCCGCGCGGACCGGGTCACGGCGACAGCGGCCAGGTCTCCGACCCGCGCAGCGGTCGACAGCAGCAGGCGGCGGCGCTCGTGCATGATCTCGCTCACCGCGGTTCGCCCTCGACTTCGATCCGGTCCACCTTGTCGGGATAGAAACACAGGTAGCCGGCGATCCGCGGGCAGTCGGGCAGCGGATCGAGATAGGCCCAGGCAACGTCTTCCACCGCCCGGTCGCCGACTCTGGCCGACCAGTAGGACGCCGTACCCTTGTAAGGGCACACCGTGCTGCTGTCCGTGCGGGTCAGGAATTCCATCCGCACGTCCTGTTGCGGAATGTAATAGCGGGTTGGGTGTCCGGTTTCGAACAGGAACAAGCCGCGCCGCGTGTTCGCGACAATCTCGCCGTTGAGCGTGACCTGCGCCTCTCGCGAGCTCGGCCGCACATCGACACGGGAATAAGGGTCGCGGGCATGACCAAAGATCTCTTCGTCCTCCTCGATCCAGTGGTCGACTTTATTCCAGTAGAAGGCGAGATAGTCCTTAATCGCTGCGATCTCCGCCAACGGCTGCTCATAGCTCCACACTGCATTTTCGATCCGGCGGTCGCCGACCTTGATCGTCCAGTAGGACGCATCGCCCTTGTAGGGACAATGCGTGCGGTGCTCGGTGCGTTCGAGCAAATCCATGCGTACGTCTTGCCGCGGAAAATAATAGATCGGCCGATGCCCGGTCTCGAACATCAGACCCGGTCCGACCGTGTCGGCGATGGTCGTGTCCTCGACAATGACCCGCATCCGTTTCGGGCTTTTCTCGAAGGCGACGCGGTGATCGGGCTTGCCGATCGCTTTCGGCAGTTCCATGGCTTTCTCCTCCGGCTCCCTCACGCGGGCTTGCCGGCGTAGCTTGTCAAATCGATGAATTCGAGCACCGTGCCGTCGGGGTCGTGGAAATAGGCACGCGGCCCGTTGACGACGCCACCTTGCCGGTCCTCCTCGAAGGTAATCTCGACGCCATTTGCGCGCAGATGGTCGAGAGCGGCCCGATAGTCGTCATGGGCGACGACGAAGGAATGATGCACGCCGCCGTGGTCGTCGAGCACCGGGTTGATCGGCGGCTCGCGCTTGACCAGGATCAGGCAGGTCCCGGCGGCATCGAGAAAGGCCATCTCGCCACGCCGCACGGTCTCCAAATGTCGGCAGCCGACGACCTCGGTGTAAAACCGCGTGCTCTTAGCGACGTCGCTGACGGGAATGCTGAAATGAGCAACGCCCTGGATCGCGACCATTGTGT
>Ga0306924_10006688_pt1 | contig 11499 bp, 16 predicted proteins | sample sta12Can44000111_FD_203756 | JGI IMG/M metagenome (GOLD analysis project Ga0306924, IMG submission 203756) | Lab enrichment of tropical soil microbial communities from Luquillo Experimental Forest, Puerto Rico - statanox.12C.anox.44.000.111 (v2)... | ecosystem: Environmental > Terrestrial >...
TCTTGGGCGTAGCAGGTCGCGCCGATCATCAGAACCATCGCGACAGTAACCAAAAATCGAGACTTCATTTAGGTCTCCTTTCCTAAAGCGTCGACTAAGATTTACCTCTTTGTCCAAGCGAGCGAAATTGTCCGCCCTTTAAGCAGAAGGCAAGAAAGAAAATTCCATTCCAGCCACTGAGGCCATCGCAGTTACTTCTTCAAAGTTACCGGAGGCCCGCTAACGCGCACTGCCTTGAGCTTGACTGACACTTGTACGCGGTCGGCTATCTTAATGAATGGGATTCCGCTGTTCATCCCGTACTGCTTCCGGTCAAAGGCCATCGTACCGTCAATCGTGCCTGAACCCGTGCCTGCCCCCTCAACCTTAAGGTTGAGTTTTTCCGCTTTTGATACGCCGCGAATTGTGAAGTCGCCGTCTACATCAAATGTATCTTGGCCAGTCTGCACGATTTTCGTCGAATGAAAGGTAATGTAAGGGTTTTGCTTTACATCAAAAAAGTCCTTACTTTTCAATTTGTTGTCCTTCATCCCGCTTCCTGTATTGACACTGTCCGCTTGAATCTTGATATCCAGCACCCCAGTGGACACATCAGCAGACGTGAAAGTCAGGGAGGCGTCCCATTTGTCGAACTTACCTTCAATCGCTACCGATGCTTCGACGTCGAACCTAATTGCGCTTTCCACCGGCGTGACCTTAAAAACAGGAACTCCTCCCTGGGCAGCCTGCACTCGACCTGTGGACAAAAACAACATGGATACCAAGAGACAGAAGACGATTGGTGGCATGGCCGCCCGGTAAGATTCTCCAACTGCCTTTCCTTCAACGAACGCTGGGCACATTTCTCTCCTCCGCGTCTAAAGATGCGATTTTTAACTTACCTTACTAGGTAACAGTCCGAAAAAGGAACTAGGGCTTTCCCTAGAAGATACCCCTGGGTTGACCAGCAACTCCGGTGGATAATAGGTCATATTTGTCCGTCCAGCAAATCTGGCCATTTAGCCTCTTAAGCTTGACAGAAGCAAAACGTCAGAGTAGCGTCGCCTTCCATCAGCCCCGCCCAGCAATTTGCCAATTCGCTCTTAGAGTTTTGGACATTTGTTACCCGTATTTCGCCGAGACCCAGCGTCTAGCACATGGATGCGGCTCACCCGAAGCGAATTTGAAACCATAGAGTGCGCTAGACTACAACGTAAATGTTCCTCAAGTCCCGCGGTGCCGACTTCAAGGCTTGGTTTGTCCCGCTGCTGTACGCCGCAGGTGCACTCATCGTTAGCTTCACTGTTCCCCGGCTTGCCAACAACCTTCTCCCCGGCTTTGTTTCCACTGTCAGCGTAAATACTGCGATCGGTTTTTATTCAGCGATCGCATCAGGCATGATCGCGCTGACGGCCATTGTCTTCTCGCTTACCTTCGTCATGGTGCAATTCAGTGCTACAGCCTATTCCCCTCGGCTTGTTCTCTGGATTTCCCGTGACCCGGTGGTTTCCCACGCCATCGGCGTCTTCACCGCTACATTTCTATATGCTCTGGCAGCACTCGTTTGGGTCGATAGGGGCGGCTCAGGTCGGGTTCCCCTTGCAGGCATATTGGTGGTGGGCTTACTTCTCATCATCAGTGTTGTGATGTTCATCGGCCTGATCCACCGCGTGGGCATGTTGCAGGTCACCCGCATGCTGATTTTCACCGGCGATCAAGGGCGCGGAGTCGTCGAGAATCTCTATCCCCCGATCGATACTCCGCCTTCTCCAGGCTCAACAGAACTTCCCCAATCTCAGTGCCTCCAGGCACTCCAGCACCATGGACATCCGCAAATCGTCCAGGCCGTGAACATACCAATGTTGGTGGACATCGCCAGCAAGTCTGGGTGCATTATCGAACTGACTGTGACGGTCGGCGATGCGGTCCTGGATTCGGCCCCAATCCTGCGAGTTTATGGTGTGGGCTCCCCTCTCTCCGAGGACGCTCTGAGACCCGCTATCGAGTTGGGCAGTGAGCGTACTTTCGAGCAAGACCCCAAATACGCCATTCGTTTGCTGGTGGACATCGCCATCAAGGCTTTGTCTCCTGCAGTAAATGATCCAACTACGGCAGTGCAGGCCCTTGACCAAATTGAGGACTTGTTAATTCGCCTGGGCCGCCGTCGCTTGGAAATTGGTGCGTTTCGCGACGTGCAAGGCAACCCACGGTTGTTGATACAGTTTCCAGCCTGGGAGGATTTTCTTGGCCTGGCCTTTGACGAGATCAGGATCTACGGTGCCAGCAGCGTACAGGTCATGCGGCGTATGAAGGCGCTCCTCAATCAGTCGATCTCCCTCCTCCCAGAGGAACGGCGACCCGCTCTGCGCCACTGGCAGGAGCGGCTTCAATCCACAGTCGAGCGCACTTACAGCGACCCTCAAGATAAACTTGATGCATCCGACGCAGATCCCCAAGGACTTGGCAGTTCCCGCCGTAAAGCATCAAGCAATTAGAACTGCCTGCGTTCACTGCCTGGTAAACGGGAAACCGGCAGAGAATCCAGTGAGCGCTCTGCGCTCGGAAAGAATCGAGACATGGGCTGTCAGGATGGCATACGGTCAGCCCGGCTGAGAAGTGTTTTCTGCCAGGCAGGGCTAGCTTCTTAAGTTTTCTAGCGAAGGGAAGCCGAAAAAACAAGTGCCAACATCTCTGTCAGATGGGAGCCAGATGGAATTTTTGCGCAGCACAAGTGTCTCGGATTAACTCCTTCTTATGTCGAGTCGAACTGCCTCACCGATTATTTATAATGTGGAACTGCATTTCGTGCCCGCGACGAGCCCTGTGGAATTGGCGGGAGCGACGGGACTCGAACCCGCGACCTCCTGCGTGACAGGCAGGCGTTCTAACCAGCTGAACTACGCCCCCGCATACAACGCTCGATTGATGCTTTCCGGTTCCCTCCGATACCATGTCGCGCCCTGTCGCTCCATGTGGCCGTGCCGTGACAGTTGGTAATTCACTCGCTGGACTCAACGGAATCAGTCGGATACGTCGGCAATGGTCGGCAATAATTGGGCTCATTGGGCATGGTCGGCATGGTTTTGTTCAACGAATTGTTCAACGCCGTGGCAGACTGAACGCATGAGTACAGGACTTAAGAAAGTGGTGGATGCTCTTGTAAAGCAGTTCAAGATTGACCGTGATAAAGATGTGGACGACGAAACACCGCTTACTGAACCGGACACTGGGTATACCGGCCTCAGGTTTCGAGCTAACCGTGTCACATTTTTCGTCTACGTATGCGATAAGTTCCAGATGCAGTCAGACCAATGCACGGTGGACCTATCGCAATTGGGTGAGGCGCTCCGTGCCTCGAAAAATAGGAAAGTCAGAGTAATGGAGGACAGCATTCTCATTCTCTGACCGTAGTAAAATGAAGTCCCCACCTCTGCCGGGGAGACCGGCATGGACGCGACGAACTTGAACAACTACGCACCCGTTTTTTCGAAACGTGGTTGATGCTCTGCACGTCGGAATGTACCGGCGTCGTAGTATTAGGTTCGAAGAGGTCGGTGCGCATCGTTATCCAGCTACGACGATGCGTCGGGCCCGTTGTAGAAGGTGCTGGTGGACTTGCCTCACGCCGTTTGCTCCGACGACCTCCATTTCCATATATGCGTCCGTGAACGGGTCAGTCTTCTGTTCGGTCGTTTTTATCGATACGCTCTGAATCGCCTGCGGTTGCAAACCCCCGATCGATCACTACGAAGTGCAACGTGTTCCCCGATGGGGATACGACAAACTGCGTGTGAATGTCAGGCATGCCCGGGATCACGATGGTCGATGTTCCGGTGCAGTCTGGGTTTACCAAGTAGGTGCCTGAGCCGGGGCGCCAGCCCCCTGTGACGCCGCTGCCGTTTACGCCGACCGCGTCGACTTGTGTGAAGGTCCCATTGCCGTCGTATGTGGCTTTGACAACGCCAGCTAGGACTAATGGGGCAGACCCGTCAGGAGGGTATATTAGCCCGTGGAGGGAATTGGCGTAGGTGCCCTTGAGGGTTTGATTGCTGCACGACGGACGGGCATAGGCTGTCGAGGTTGACAATGCCGCCAGACCAAGAGTTAGCAAGAACAGCGAAATGCGAAATTTCATAGTGCCAGGGTTTTCTAGGGGGAGCGTGTTAAATCTCAGAGTGGTCAAGACTTTCTTTTCCATGGTTGGCTCCTCAGTTCGGATTTTGGCCCAGTTTAAAGCAGCGGGCGGAGAATGCGGCAAGCGTGTTCTCACAGCGTTAGGGTGCTAGAGATCATGGTTTAAGCGATTTCTCCGCCCTTGACCGATTAGCGGAGAAGCATACGCACGGCAGGTCAGATGTCAACCGAGCTACACAAAAATCACAAAAATTACAAGAATGACAAAAATGCGCTATCGCCTGCGCGGAATTTACGAGGTCCGGGACGTTGCACGACCGGCCCGCATTAGAGGCGCGGGTGATAAACTGAAATTGTGCTCCCTCGCATTTATCCCATGCGGCTCCGTCTGGTGCGGCAGCCCTTCGACCATCCCGACTATATTTTCGAGTTGAAACACGACGGTTTTCGGGCGATCGCCTACCTGCAGAACGGCGAGTCGAATGCGCTCGAGACCTCGAGGGGATCGTGGCCAAGCGGAAGCTCGGCATTTACAATGACGACGGCAACACTTGGCTGAAGGTCAAAAATCGCACTTATTCGCAGGCGGAGGGACGGCATGAACTGCTGACACGCGGCAGATAGGTGCAAGGCAGCGCTTGTATGTGTCTGGCACGCGAGGACTGTAATGACGGAAGAGGGGTTGTTTTTAAGTTGAGAAAAATCTCAGGGGCAAGCGGTTTCAAACAGTCGATGGACGGCTGTGGCCCATGCGTTTCCGCATGACCCGCACGACGACAAGCCCAAGGGGGATCAGGGCAAGGGCGCTCGGCTCCGGCACGGTGGACACTTCCGTAATGGTGACCGTCGTATCGAAGTTCGTGAACGTGCCCGGGCTACTGAAACTGGGGGAGTCGCTCCCGAGGGCCGTGGGGGGGGGCACCAGGACAGCTGTCCAGCACGGTCCAGTTGAAAACCCACCCCCAGTTATAGTGATACAACCCGTGGAATTGCCGCTGAGGCCGAACTCGGTTATCGGGCCAGCAGAGGAAGTCGCCTTAATGAAGGTAGTGGTGTCAACGACTTCTTGGAAGCTCGGCAATTCGAATATCACATCGACATTGAAGAAAGAAGGGGATGTAACTTGGTAGACGAACGAATCGGCTTTCGCTGTAGGAGTCAGGAAGGCGATCAAAACCAACGCCGCCAACCCATATCTCGCGATTTTCATGTTCATCCCCCGGGGCTGGGAGACTGTGCGCTAGACGATACGCGCAGTGGTGGAACTCAGTCAAGACGTATTTTCCACTTGTGAGCTGAAGGTGAAGAACCGCGCCTCGCAGGCCGAGGGGCGGCACGAACTGCTGACGCGAAAACAAACGTGCTAGGTTCGTCAGCGTTTCTTTTCGGCAGTTTGCACCTTGTCGAGTTGCGAATAAATTTCGTGAGCAATCTGGGCAATCTTCTTGAGTCGTGCCTGCGCTTGCTCGACCTTTCTCACCGCTCTGAAGAGTCTCAAATCCTGCTGTTGCGCGAGCCTTTGTGCGGCGGACGCCGCTTCTTCAGCAATCTTGACGACGTGCTCTGCTTTCTCGGACCATTCAAGGAGTTGTGAGGCAGAGGTAGCTCCCGTCGCCTTGGACCGATTGAACTCTTCGATGAAAGCCAGTTTCCGTTCCCACCAACAGTCAAGGCATCGACGCTTGCCGTCTTTGGACACGACGACATTATCGTTCATCAGAAAATGGCGTTTTGAGCGGCAGCGGCGCAGCCTTCGCTTGCCCACAAACACATCCTTTCCTTACCTCAAAAGCTATCAGGGAAGCCAGAGTGGGGCATTGTGTACAATTTCTGCTGTTTCCAGGACGAGCACGCCGGAAAAGGGCACACTCGTCTGCTAGATCTCACTCGACAACCTGCCACTCCTCGATCAGCGCCGTCTGTTCGTGGCCGAAATCGACTTGTAATTTGAGACCGTCGGTGTGCTCGATCACGGCGCGGACGACGGCATCCTCGATTTTCCCGTGGTGCAGGTTCACGCGGATTTTGTCGCCGACCTTGAACTCGCGCTTTGGTTCCTTGGCGGACACGCAACAGAATGTATGACGGGCGAGGGATGTTTTCAACGCGTCGGGATAGAATCGATCAGGAGGCTCCCGCGAATGCTCAAGTTAATGGTTGCTGTTCTCGTGATGATCTCATTCGGTGCCGCGGCAATCCCTCAGGCAACCGCGCCTGACGAAACGGACGGTATGATAAATGGCCGGTCTTGGTTGAAATCGCCTGAGCTCTATAAATTGGCTTGGCTACAAGGATACGTAGACGGCGTCCGACTGGCGACTACAGTAGCCCACGGTGAACCATGCGTTACACAAGTAAATAAGGTTTAAAATCTCTATCCCAGGCAACTTTCGTATGGCGAACTCATGAAGGCGGTCGACCACTTCTACGAAAATACCCCCGAGAATGCGCCCGTGCCGGTATTCGCGGCCATCATATACGTAACGCGTAAAGCCAGCGGCGCTACGCAATCAGAGCTGGATGACTACGCGGCCGACCTACGCAAAATCAATTCCGCTCCGGCGACAAAGCAATAAGGAACCGACATCCTTCGGCCGCCTGCTGGTTACCCTTGCCCCCACCCCGAGTCACGTTTTTTCTTTACCTTTCTGACCGCGCCAAGCTTTTTGCAGCTCGCCCGGCTGCAAGTGCGGATTGCCCGAACCGTGCTCCGGCGAATACGTATCGCGGCGGGGCATGTTCGCAATCACTTCCGCTGACGTCGGCTGCTTGGGTTTTTCTTCCATCGCGCTTCCTCCTGTGTCGCTTACCGTTTGAACGTAGCCATTTCGCGGTCGGCTTTGCTGTCCGTGCTTTCAATCCTCAGGTTTTTCGCCATGGCTCAAAACCTCCGTTTTGTTCAACTGCTGTTCAACGCATCCCGCAAGCCCTTGATTCGATACAGTGGTGTTAGCGGTTTAATGTTGACCGCAGGTCAGCTACGGAAAAATTCGTCGCGACTTTCGTGAAACGCGCATTCCGACAATCAGGAATTATCCCCAATTCCTTCCGCAATAGAACCTTGCCGCCGCAAAGCAATTCACTCAGGGCCTCACAGAACACCCTTGTATGCCGTCCAATGCGTGAAGATTCTCTTGCGCCAAACCGTGGCGTAGGAGGATCACGATGCAACGCGGAAGTCTTGGGATGGTCATTCGCAAAGAGGGACCTGCCGTCTGGCTGTTTCGCTGGTCTGAGAAGGGTTTGTACGGAGCCCGCGTCCAACGGAAGAGAGTCATTGGCACTATTGAACGCTATCCAAACGAAACTGCCGCCCGTTCTGCTGTCACTGTCTTGTTGGCAGAGATCAATTCGGAAAAGGCGAGAATTCGTACTCGTTCGATCACGGTTGCACAGCTCTGCGATCACTTTGAGCAGCGTGAACTCGCAAAGGACAATACCTGGCGCAGTCACGCTACTAAGAAAACGTACCAGGCATATTTGAACCGATGGGTTCGTCCGCACTGGCGACAGCATGAACTGGCTGAGGTCAGAACAATACAGGTTGAATCTTGGCTTCGACGCCTGCCTTTGGCGAAGAGCAGCTGCGCCAAGATTCGAAATTTGATGTCGGTGCTCTTCAATCACGCCTGCCGATACGAATTGTTTGACCGCAACCCAATCCATCTCGTTCGCCAGAGTGCGAAGCGACGCCGAACACCAACTGTCTTGATGCCCGCTGAAATCAAGGCGCTGGTCGACAATCTCACCATCCGAGAAAGAACGCTGGTTCTCCTGGCAGTATCCACCGGCCTGCGGCAGAGCGAGTTGTTCGGCTTGAAATGGGGCGACATCGACTTCTCCCAAGGAACGATGAATGTAACGCGATCCATCGTTTACGGTGTCGTTGGTTCGTGCAAGACCGAATCTTCGCAGAAGCCGGTACCTGTGCATCCGCTCGTCGCCGATTCACTCTTGGCGTGGCGAAAACAATCAGCTTACACAAAGCCCGACGACTGGATCTTTGCGAGCAGACGACACCGAGGCCGCCATCCATTCTGGGGACAAGCGATTTTACGAAAATATCTTCGACCAATTGCCGAGAAGGTCGGAATCCAGAAATGCATTGGCTGGCACACGTTTCGTCACACGTATTCAACGCTGTTGCGAAGTGTTGGCACTGAGTTCAAAGTCATGCAGGAGCTGCTGCGGCATTCAACCCTGCGATCAACATTGGATGTCTATACTCAGGCGATCACGCCGGCCAAACATGCGGCGCAGGCAGCCGTGCTGTCATTGGTGTTTGCAGGCGAAGCGAGCGAAGTGTGCGCGAGTCATCACGTTTCAGCATGAGGATAGAGAGCGAGAAGCGTTTCCGACGAAAAAGGACCCGAAAAAGGGCACAGAAACGTGCCCTTTTGGGTCCTCGATGGTTTCAGCGAAAGCGCAACAACTCTTTTGGAAAGAATGGCGGGGACGACGAGACTCGAACTCGCGACCTCTGCCGTGACAGGGCAGCGTTCTAACCAGCTGAACTACGTCCCCACCGCCAAAATGAGCGACTTAGGATAAAATCCTGCAAATTAAGGGGTTGCAGGATCTGCATACAGCGCATTGAGTGCCTGGAATGCCCCTGACTGCAAGCCTTCCTGGCAAAACCGCCTGTAAACCGCCTGTAAAAATCAGCGCGCTCATGCAATTTTATACTAACACACACCGGCCTCTGCGTCATGTTCACTCGCGTCTTTTCGCATGGCCGAATACGGATGGGGCAGGAAGCGAGAGAGGATCTTGAGAACGACAATTTTGTTCTGCTCAGCGCTGTTCCTTGTCCCATACACAGCTGCTCAGGCGCAGCATCCGCACTTTCGACTCTCGCGCCAGTCGAATTCGGTTCACTGGCTGCTCGGTGCGCGCCCGGAGTGCCCGGAGATACCCTGCTTGCAATTGCGAGAACCGAATCGGGTCTCAACCCCAACGCGATCAGCATCAATCGTCCCAAGGCTGCCGCGCGCGTCGCTGGATATCCGGACGGCGAACTCTTCCTTAGCAAACAACCGAAGAACCTCAACGAAGCCAAGTCCTGGCCCCGCTGGCTTTCGGCCCACCATTACGCAGTGAGCGTAGGGCTAATGCAAGTCAACGACTGCCAAGGAACCTGGGAGTCGGGCACGGATGGGTCGAGGGCGGACCGCTTCTGCCGGTTCGTTCGCCTATTTCCGCGGCGAGGAGCTAGCCGGCGTCGAAGGTGCGGCCCTTTCGCGCTTTGATCGAGGCAGCGGAGTTTTCACGATAACGATGCCGCCGGATCCCTCCGCTGAATCTGTTCGCGGCAAAATCACCATCCAATTCACGAGGAAATAGATCGACCTGCTTGTCGCCTTGAAGTCCCCGTAATTGTGGTCTTAACAGCTCCGCGACGAAGCAGCACCCTGACTTTGACCTGACGGCTCAGGGGTCGGTTGGCGCGCCTTCTAGGGCGCTGGTGCCAAATGCCGCAGAAGGGGCGCGACTCGCCTCGCGGGCGGTGGAAAGAATCACACTCTCAAACTTTCAGCGCCAAACGTGCAGCTTCCGGAAGCGAATTCCCGGTCAACGTTATAATGTCTCCATGTCAGACGGGCAGAAGTCACTCCTCTATGCGCGCGTCGAAGCGGTCCTTACATGGGCAATCGAAGCGCCGGTAACGAAGCACTTGGACGAAAAACGCGCATTTCATGGAAGACGTCATGCACCTTTGGCGCACCACAAGGCATGAAAACAGCCGATATCACCTAACACCTTTGTTCTCATCGCAAGTCCAAGCTATTTTCATAGCAGTGGCCAAGGCTTTTCGATCAAGTGAAAAGGGCAAAGGCATCCTTTATATACGCGTATATAAGCGATTTGCGGGGAATGTTTTGGGCGGGGCAAGGAATTGGGCCGTGACAGTGCGGGATTCTAACCAACGACTAAACGAATAAGTTTCTGTCTCGCGATCACTTGCCTGTGGCGGGCCAAAAAGCTTTCCGAGGGCTCTTTCTTCCCTTGCATTCGTTGCTATCAGTGCTATCATTGCTAGCATGGCGACACTTACGATTCGGCAGTTGGACGAAAAAACGAAGGCCCGCTTAAGGGTTCGCGCCGCTCATCACGGGCGTTCGATGGAGGAGGAGGCGCGCGAGATTTTGCGTTCTGCTTTGACGGCCTTTTCCCCGACTCCAGTAAATTTGGCGGAAACAATTCAAAGGCGATTTGCCCGATTCGGCGGGGTCGAGCTCCCGGTGGTCAAGCGTGACTCTGTCCGCGACATCCCTGCTTTTGAAGAATGATCATCCTCGATACCAATGTGCTGTCTGAGCTCATGAAGCCCACCCCCTCTGCTCGCGTGGTTGCTTGGGCCCAGAAACAATCTGCAAGCGAGCTCTTTACGACGGCCATTACGGAGGCAGAGATTTTCTATGGAATTGAAATGCTCGGCAAAGGCAAGCGGCGCGAGGGTTTGCTCGCTGCGGCGCAAGCGATGTTCACCGAGGACTTCCGAGGGCGTATCTTCGGTTTTGAGAGTGACGCGGCGAGGGATTTTTCGAGGATTGCCGCGCATCGCCGCGTTCTGGGTAAACCTATCGGCCATGCGGACGCGCAGATCGCCGCCATCACCCGCGTGCACGGAGCCAAACTAGCGACACGGAATGTTCGCGATTTTGCGGATTGCGGCATTCTGGATCTGATCGACCCATGGAGCGTCGAGTAAGGGCTCCTGGTTGGAGTACGGCCCGCCCACGGGTGGGGCGATGTAACTGCCGTGACAGTGTGGGACTCGAACAGGCGACGGGGCAGCGTTCTAACCAGCTGAACTACGTCCCCACCGCCAAAATGAACGACTCAGGCTAAAACCTTGCAAATTAAGGGGTTGCAGGATTTGCATACAGCGCACTGGTCGCTTGGCTCGCTTGCAGTAGCAGTTCTTTCTGGACGAACTGCCCATAAACTGCCAGTAAAAATCAGCGCGCTCATGCGAGTTTTATACTAACACACACCGGCCTCTGCGTCATGTTCACTCGCGTCTTTTCGCATGGCCGAATAGGGATGGGGCAGGGAAGCGAGAGAGATCTCGCTGGCCAGAGTTTTGTCGAGTCACAGGGCCAGCGAACCAAATCATTGCAGCAGTGCACTTACCTTAGGAGTGCCTTGTGGGCGACGAGGAGGTTCCCACGATTTCACCTATTTTTCACGGGGCCCAGGAATACGTCCACTTGACGGCAAAACGTGTCACTCTCACCTGTGGGGGGTTCGCGGGCGCGATGCTGGCAAACTGCGTTCCAACATTATAGATCACGTACAGGTCACTGTCAGGCCGATAGTTGTAGCGCAGGCGCAGATTGGCGCTCACCGCCTGGGTATTGGAAGTGTCCATCTGGATGAGAC
>Ga0306924_10006692_pt1 | contig 11496 bp, 13 predicted proteins | sample sta12Can44000111_FD_203756 | JGI IMG/M metagenome (GOLD analysis project Ga0306924, IMG submission 203756) | Lab enrichment of tropical soil microbial communities from Luquillo Experimental Forest, Puerto Rico - statanox.12C.anox.44.000.111 (v2)... | ecosystem: Environmental > Terrestrial >...
GTGAGCCGGCGCTCGCCCTATCCCAGCGGCGGCGAGCTGCCCAAGCGCTATTCGCATACCCACGATCCCTTCGTCGCGCTGTCGTTCGCCGCGGCGGCGACGCGCACGCTCAAGCTCGGCACCGGCATCGCGCTTATTCCGCAGCGCGACCCCATCATCACCGCCAAGGCGGTGGCGAGCCTCGACCAGCTTTCGGGCGGCCGCTTCATTTTCGCGATCGGCGGAGGGTGGAACGTCGAAGAAATGGAGAACCACGGCGCCCGCTACGAAACCCGTTTCAAGCTGCTGCGCGAACGCGTGCTGGCGATGAAGGCGCTGTGGACGCAGGAGCAGGCCGAGTTTCACGGCCGGTTCGTCAACTTCGAGCCGGTCTGGCTCTATCCCAAGCCGAAGCAGACGCCGCATCCGCCCATCTTCCTCGGCGGCGAGAGCGACCACACCGTGCGCCGGGTAGTCGAATTCTGCGACGGCTGGTTCCCGCGTCCCCGCGGCGGCTGGGAGCCCAAGGCGGCGGCGGCGCGGCTGCGCGAGGCAGCCATCGCCGCCGGACGCGATCCCGCGACGCTCTCGATCACGGTGTTCAACGCGCCGGCCGATCGTGCGGCGCTTGCGCCCTATCGCGAGGCGGGAATCGCGCGCGTGCTGCTCGAAGTGCCCGATGCGAGCCGCGACGAGGTGCTGCGCCGGCTCGACAAGAACGCGCCGCTCGCGGCGGACAATCGGTGATCACGTGAAAATCCCGTGGCGGGGCTATCGGGCGTCTAGGGGTGCCGCCCGAAGGTCTTGGGGCCAGCCGTTGCAATGATGGCCCGCGGGCGGGTGTCGTGCTTTTGCGGCGCTCAGCGATATCACCCGCTGCCGAACCAATGGGCGACGTCATAGGACAGCGCGCCGAGGACGCAAATCGCAAGTCCGCTCCAGAGAATGCCCAACAGCAGCGCGGTGTTCGCGCGCTCGACAAATCGCTTACTGACAAGATGGGCCATAATAGCCTCCATCTATGACTGCCCTCCCTCCATGGTGCGAAAATAGCGATGGCGCGGGCCGCCCTGGATGTGACGGCGATCACAGAAGTGCGCATTTTGGAAAGGGCGAATCTCCTGCCCTGACCCGCATTTGCCCACGATTCCGCGCTCCCGGTGACTACATTTTGGCTGCGCCTATTGACTACATAACGTGGATGTGCTAGAGGGGATTCGAAATGCGTCGACGTGGGCTGTTTGACATCGTGAGATAGGACGACGGCAGCCGGTTCAGCGAGGAGCCGCAAGTCTGCGCGCGCTTACCTGTCCTCATCCTGAGGAGCGCGCGCGTGCTGCAGCGGTGCCGCAAAGGACGCAGGCGCGTGCGCACCTCTCGGAGCATGAGGGCGCGGCCCATTTGGCCGAACGAAGCCAATGGCTGAAGCACCAACCTGCGGCTGTAGGAAACGGTCGCCGGCTCGGCTTCCCTGTTTCCGGCCTGTTATTTACAGGGAACGCTGCAACCCCAACGTGTCGGGCCGTCAGCGCGGCGCTACTGCTTGGGGATGCCGGCGCGCTCGATCACCGCCGCCCATTTGCCGATGTCCCCGGCAAGGCGCGCCTTCAGTTCCTCGGGCGTGCTCGCCCTGGCTTCGATGCCGAGTTCGGCGTAGCGCTGCTTCACCTCGGGCGTCGCCACGATCTCGCGGATCGTCTTGTTCAAGAGCTCGATGACGTCGGCAGGCGTCCCGCGCGGAGCAAACACTCCGTTCCAGGACACCACCTCGTATCCGGGAACGCCCGCCTCCGCGACCGTCGGCACGTCGGCAAAGAACGGCGAGCGCTCCTTGCCGGTGGTGGCAACGGCGCGGATCTTCTTGTCCAGCAGGGTCGCCTTCATCGGGGCGTAGAAATCGACCATGAGCTGCACGTCGTTGCGCATGACGGCGACGATGACGTCGGGCGTGCCGCGGTAGGGAATGATCTGAAAGTTGAGGGCGGCCGAGGCTTTGAGCAGCTCGGCCGCAAGGTTCTGCGTGCCGCCGACATTGATGGTGCCGACATTGAGCGTGCCGGGCTGCGCGCGTGCGCCCTTGATGAAGTCGCCGAGCGTCTTGAGCTCGGACTCCATGTTGGTGGCGAATACGAGATCGAACGCGCCGATGGTCGAGATGGTCGCGAATTCCTTGACCGGATCGAACGGCAGCGCCTTGTAGATGGCGGCGCTGATCGAGGTGCCGTTGGTGACGAGGCCGATCGTATAGCCGTCGGGCGCTTGCGAGAGCACCGCGCGCGCCGCCGCGATGCCGCCCGGTCCGGGTTGATTTTCCACCACGAAGCGTTGCCCGAGCTTGTCGCCGAGCTTCTCCGCCGCGAGACGGGCGGTGATGTCGGCGACGCCGGCGGCGGCGAAGGGCAGCACGAACCGAACCGGACGGTTGGGATAATTCTGCTGTGCGCGCGCGGGTATCGGAAACATCCCGGCGGCTGCGGCCGAAGCCGCGAGCATCGTCGAAAACTGCCGTCGCGTGATGCGGTTCTCGGTCATATGGGCCTTTCCAATTCGCTGCGCCGCCGGAGCGCGCATCCAGATTCAGCGTTGCGGTGAAGCACGCCGCTGCGCTCCATGCAACACCCGTGCCTGCCGAACGTTTGCCCGCGACTGCGACGAAACTTCACACCTTCTCCTCGATCACGCTGGCGCGCACATCGTCCTCGATCAGCCGCCAGATGTGATCCACATAGCGCACGAATTCGGCCGTGCGCTTGATCGCGAGCGCGCGCGGACGCGGCAGCGCGATCGCGACATTCTCCCGCAGCCGGCCCGGCCGGCGCGCGAACACGAGCACGCGGTCGGCCAGGAACACCGCCTCGTCGATCTGGTGGGTCACGAACAAGACGGTCTTGCGCCCATCCTCCCAGATGCGCATCAGCTCCGTCTGCATGATCTCGCGGGTCTGCGCGTCGAGCGAGGAGAACGGCTCGTCCATCAGCAGGATTTGCGGGTCGATGGCGAGCGCGCGGGCGAGGTTGACGCGCTGGCGCATGCCGCCCGAGAGCTGGCGCGGATAGTAGTGCTCGAATCCCTCGAGGCCGACGAGCTTCAACAGCCCCATCGTGCGCCGCCGTTCGGCCGGCCCGACTCGGCCCGCGATCTCGCGCCCGACGATCGCGTTGGCGAACACCGTGCGCCAAGGCAAAAGATTGTCGCTCTGGAACACGAAGCCGCGGTCGCCGCCCGGGCCGCGCACGGCGCGTCCGTCGAGCGCCACCTCGCCCGAGCTGGCGGGTTCGAGGCCCGCGACGATGCGCAGAAAGGTGGTCTTGCCGCAGCCCGAAGGGCCGACGACCGCAATGAACTCGCCGCGCTCGACCGCGAGGTTGATGTCCTGCAGCGCCTGCAATTCGCCGAACGTCTTGCCGAGATGGGAGATTTGGAGCTTGCGCGCCATCGTGGCTCTAGTCCTTGGTCCAGGGCACGAGCCGATTTTCGAGCCACCCGAAGCCCGCCGTGAGCGCGATCCCGGCGGCTGCGAGCACGATCACGCCGGCAAACAGCTCCGGCATGTTGAAGGCGTCCGCCGACTGCGCGATCAACCGCCCTAGGCCCGCGCGCGAGCCAAACAGCTCCGCCACCACCACCCCGATGAGGCCGCGTCCGATCCCGAGCTTGAGCCCGGCGAGGATGAAAGGCACGGCGGACGGCAGCGATACCTTGAAGAAGATCTGGCGCGGCGACGCCGCGAACGAGCGCAACATTTCGATGAGCCGCTCGCTGGTGGTGCGCAGGCCGGCCTCGGTGTTGATGGTCACCGGAAACAGCACCAGGAAGATCACCACCAGCACCTTCGACCAGATGCCGATCCCGAGCCAGAGAATGAACAACGGGGCGAGCGCAATGGTCGGCGTGGCGTAGAGGCCCGAGATCCAGGGCTGCAACACGCGCTTCATGGTGGCGCTTTCGGCCATGGTAAAGCCGATGACCACGCCCAATACGCTTGCGATCGCGTAGCCGAGCGCGAACTCGATGGCGCTGATCGACATGTGCCGCCACAGCTCGCCGCTTTTGGCGAGCGCCGCTATCGCTGCGAAGATCTGCGAGGGGGCGGCGAGAAAGAGCGCGTTGGCGACGAGAAAGCGGCTCACCAGCTCCCACAGCAGCAGTCCGCCCAGGACCGAAACAGCGCCCGCCAGGTAGAGGCGCGGCAACCGGATCCCCGAGCCCAGGCGCGATTGCGCTCCCTGCCGCACCGTCCTCCTCTTGCCGCCACTCGAGTTAGTCGCTCAGCTGGGTCACACCCGGCAGCAGGAAGCGCTCGATGTTGATCGAGCCTTCAACGTCACCGAGGCCTTTGAGCGCGTTGAGCAGCGCGCCCATCTTCGTCTTCGAGAGCTTGCCCGTGGTTTCGAAGAACCCGTTCTTGTGCAGGAAATCGTAGGACTTCGCGACGTCGTCTTGCTTGAGCTTGCTTGCCTCGACCATGATTTTGATGGCTTCGGCGCGGTTTGCCGGGTCGGAGAACCAGGCCATGCTCTTGGCGTTGACCGACAGCACCTTGTCGAGCGTCGCCTTGTGCGCCGACGCCCAGGCGCGGGCAACCACCGTGCCGGTGAACGGCAGCTCCTTGGCGTAGTCGATGGTGAGGCCGAGATTGGTGAAGCCCGCCGACTCGGCGTAGAAGTTGAACGGGGGAAGCAGGATCGCGGCGTCGACCGCGCCCGATTGCAGCGCCGAGAACCGCGCCGAGGTCGCGCCCGCGAACACGGTGTCATAGTCGCCGGCCTTGAGCCCGTTCGGCTCCGCCATGCGCTCGAGATAGATGCGCGTAATATCCTTGGGGCCGCCGATGGAGATGGTCTTGCCCTTGAGGTCCGCCCAACGCTTGATGTCGGGTTTGGCCAGCAACGCATAGGGCGGCGCCTGCATCTCGATGCGCACGATGGCGATGCGTGCGCCCTTGTCGATGGCGCGGATCGGATCCGCAAGCCCCGTCGACAAGGCGAGATCGATGGAGCCGGCAGTGAGCTGTTGGACCAGCGCCGCGCTCGACTGGATGAAGACGAGGTCGAGCTTCACGTCCTCGGCCGCGAAATATCCCTTGGTGAGGCCGATATAGATCGGCCAGTGCGTGGAGGAGACCGCGCCCACCAAGCCGACGGTGACCGTCTCCGCCTTGGCCGGCGATACGGCGATTGCCGCGCCCGTGAACAGCGCCGCGAGTGCATGTCTCAGCGATCGACCCATGACCATCATCTACTCCCGTTATTGCTTGCCAATCTGCGCGCGATAATGTCGCGCGATCTCGGCGCCCGTCGCCTTCCACACCCGCGCGTGCCGGCAGATGTAGCCGAGCGCGGCGTCGAAGGCGTCGATGCGATGGGGCACGCCGGTCAGATAGGGATGCAGCGCGATCGCCATGACGCGGCCCGAGTCCGCGCCCTCGCGATAGAGCACGTCGAACTGCCGGCAGATCATGTCGCGGAATTCGTCGGCGGTGCGGTGCAGGCGCTCGAACACCGGCTTGTCGTTGATCTCGTGGCTATAGGGCACCGAGATGAGCCGTCGGCCGCCGTCGAGGCTCATGACGTAGGGCTGGTCGTCGTTGGTCCAGTCGCAGACGTATTCGCAGCCTTCCGCCGCCAACAGATCGAGAGTATCCCAAGTCTCCTGCAGGCCCGAGCCCAGCCAGCCGACCGGCCGCGCGCCGGTGGCAGCCGCGATCGTCGCCAGCGCGCGCGCGATGATCGCCTTTTCCTCGCCCGGCGGCGCTTCGTTGAGGCGGCGGGTATTGCTTTCGCAATGACCCATCCACTCCCAGCCGCGCTTTCGACCCTCGGCGATGATCTCGGGATGGTGGGCGCAGAGATCGCTGTTGAGCGCGACGGTGGCGCGGATGCCGTGGCGGTCGAGCACCTGCATGAGGCGGAACACTCCCACGCGGTTGCCGTAGTCGCGCGCCGACCACGACGGGATGTCGGGCACCGGCGTACCAGGACCGCCGGAGCCGGCCGGCACCTTCTCCATGAGCGAGAAGAACTCGATATTGGGAATCACCCAGAGCGCCACATGGGCGCCGTCGGGCCAGGTCAGGCGCGGGCGCCGCACGATCGGTGAATATGGAAACGGGCCGTAAGGAGCGGGCTTCATCTTCTACCTTGCGCTCCGAGTCAGCTCGCCTTCCTGACCGCCAGGCCGTCGAGGTGGGCCACCACCTCGTCGATGTGCATCACATCCACGTATTTGTGATGCATGTCGAACAGGTTGACCTTGTGGGACAGAATGCTGCGGTCGAAGCAGCACTCCTCCACCAGCACGACGTGAAAGCCATGGGAATAGGCGTCGACCGCGGTCGCGCGCACGCAGCCCGACGTGCTCTCGCCGCAGATGATCAGCGTCTGCACGCCGAGCTGGGTGAGATGCGCGATGAGCGGCGTGCCGAAGAACACGCTCGCGCGCTGCTTGGTGATGACGACGTCCTGCGGCTGCGGCTTGAACTCCGGCCGGATGGCGTAATCAGCCGCATCAACGGGCGGCTTGTTGCGCTTGGTCGCGGTCACCAGGCTCGGGCGGCTCTCCGCGCGCGTATCGCCGGTCGAATAGAAGATCGGGAGGCCGGCAGCGCGCGCCGCGGCAAACAGCCGCTTGGTCGGCTCGATCGCCGCAAAGGCATATTCGCCGCAGCTATTCGGATGGGTCTTGGCGAGCTCCGCCGGCGGCCGCGCCCCGCCCCGATAGACCACGTCGTAGAGATCAACCGCGAGCAGGGCGGGGCTCGCGCCGATGAAGACCTTGCGGCGGTAGCAGGAATAGACCTCCAGCACGTCCGGCGTGACGATGTCCTTCCAGCAATGGTCTTCGAAATCATCGCTCATGGTGTTACTCCCGTCGCGAAAGCGCCGCGGGCGTGGCCCGCCACCTCGGAGTGAGCCTAGCGGGGCCTCGCGCCGATGTACATTTTGATCTACGCCCGCAACTCAAAGAAGCGATCAGGCGCGCGCCGCCGCCACAACAAGCCGGGGAGGATCAGCGCGCGCACACCCACAACGCGTTCCTGCTTGCGCGCCGCGACGAGGGCGGCTCACCCCTTTGCCGCCGGCGCGGTCTCGGCCATGAGCCAGTCGAGATAGCCGCGATCGACGCTCTCGATGGGGAGCACCAGGATCGCGGGCGTGGTGTAGGAATGCATCTCCTTTACCGCGGTGCTCGCGCTCCCCGCGAGCGAGCTGCGGGTCTTGATGATCATCACCACTTCCTCGCCGCGCTCGACCACACCCTGCCACCAGTAGTGGGAGATCATGCCGGGCAGGATGTTGACGCAGGCGCAAAGTCGGCGCTCGACCAGCGCGCGCCCGGCCCGCTCCGCCTCGACAACGGAGGGATATGTTGTGTAGACGAGGACTGCGCGCTCCATGTTCACCCACCTTGCCGGTCGCGGACACCGCCTGCCGGCCGATCATGATCATGCGTCGATCGCTCAGTCCATGAACCCCGCGAACGTGAGCTTCAAGCGGATCGCCTTCGTCGCCAGCCCCATCCCGGAGGCGCAGGACGCGCTCGCACGCCTCGCCTCGAGCTACGGCAACGCTCCCGCCCGCGACGCCGACGTCATCGTCGCGCTCGGCGGCGATGGCCTCATGCTGCAGACCCTGCACCGGTTCATGAAGACCGGCAAGCCGATCTACGGCATGCACCGCGGCACCGTCGGATTTCTCATGAATGAGTTTCACCCGGAGGAATTGCCGGCACGCCTGGCGAAGGCCCAAGTCACGGTAATCCACCCGCTGCTCATGTGCGCCCACGACAATGACGGCACCGCGGTGGAGTTTCATGCCTTCAACGACGTTTTCCTCTATCGCCAGACCTATCAGGCGGCGCGCTTGCGCATCCTGATCGACGGCGAGGAGCGGCTGAGCGAATTGGTCGCCGACGGCGTGCTGGTGGCCACCCCGGCCGGATCGACCGCCTACAATCTTTCCGTTCAAGGCCCGATCATTCCGATCACGGCGCCGCTGATGGCGCTGACCCCCATCAGCCCGTTTCGGCCGCGGCGCTGGCGCGGCGCGCTCCTGCCCGACAGCGCGCGCGTGCGCGTCGACGTGCTCGAGCCGGAGAAGCGTCCGGTCGCCGCCGTCGCCGATCACGACGAGGTGCGCTCGGTCTCATCGGTCGACATCCAGATGGATCACAGCATCTCCATGCAGATGCTGTTCGATCCGGGGCACAGCCTCGACGAGCGCATTCTGCGCGAGCAGTTCGGGTATTGAACATGCGATTGCCTCGGCGGCGAGATGCTCGGCGGCCACGCGAGCGGGCCGGCAGCGGTCGACAGGCCGCCGCGGACGCGCGATAATCGGCGATTATCGGCGCGGGGCCGGCATTGCATCTGCGCCGATTGCGAGACTGAGCCGCGACCCATGTTCTCGAAACTCAAAGCGGCATGGAGCCGCCTCGCCGGTGGCGAAGGACGCGAGTCCGACGGGCCGCCTGCGCCAGCCGTTGAATACAAGGGTTACCGCATCCGGCCGACGCCATACCGAACGAACGGCCTCTACCAAACCGCCGGGATCATCGAAAAGGACACCCCCGAGGGCGTGAAGGCGCACCGCTTCATTCGGGCCGATACCCATCAGGGCAAGGACGATGCGGTTGCCTTCGCCATCTCGAAGGCCAAGCAGATCATCGACCTGCAAGGCGACCGTATCTTCACGCAACCCAACGGCTGAGGGCGGCAGCGGCACGGCCGGTCACGTCGCAGGAGCAGCGCATCACGGTGCGCTGCTTCAAACGTCTCGCCTTGCGATGGCGGCGCGTTTCAGGCGGCCGGTGGAGGAAACGATGACGAGATGCTTGAATGCGGCCACCGCAGGGTTGCTGGGAGTGCTGGGTGTGATGACGCACGCACCGGCCCGAGCCGCCGAGATCGTCGTTTTGACCAATTTGGGCGTGGTGTCCGCGGTGCGCGATCTCGCGCCCGCCTTCGAGCGCGCGAGCGGCCACAAAGTCATCGTCAGCTTCGAGTTGGGCAATGCGATGATGCAGAAGATCAATTCCAACGCGCCGGCGGATCTCGTCACCCAGACGCCCGACGTGATCGATGGCCTCATCAAGCAGGGCAAGGTCGTGGGCGAGCGCGTGGACTTCGCCCGCGCGGGGATTGGCGTGGCCGTAAAAGCCGGAGCGCCCAAGCCCGACATCGGCAGCGCCGACGCTTTCAAGCGCTCGATGCTGGCCGCCAGATCGATCGCCTATTCGCGCGCCGGCGCGAGCGGCGTCTATGTCGCAAACCTGATGGAGCGGCTGGGCATCGCCGACCAGGTCAAGGACAAGGTCAAGCTCGTCGACGGCGTTCCCGTGGCCGAGCTGGTGGCGAAAGGCGACGTCGAGATCGGGATGCAGCAGATCAACGTCATCCTGCCCGTCGCCGGTATCGATTACGTCGGTCCGCTGCCGTCGGAGCTGCAGGGTTACGTCGTGTTCGCCGCCGGGATTTTGGCGGTTTCGAAAGCACCGGAAGCGGCGCGGGCCATGGCGAGGTTCATGGCTGCGCCCGAGGCCGCGCCGCTCATCCGCAAGAGCGGCATGGAGCCGGCCGCACGTTGACGACGGCGGTCGAACGCAACCGTGCAAGATCGCTCGCAATCTGCTCGGTCTCGCTGTGAAGGCGGCAATCGGCTGGACCTGCCGGCGCGATCGGCCTAGGCTTCGTTCTCTTTACGTAAACGCGCCATCAGGCGGTCGCTCCGCGCCGCACACCTCATGGAGGAAGGCGATGGCTCAAGACACCGAGCTGCGCCGCCACAAGCGCGGCGGCATCTATTTCGACGATTTCGTGGTCGGCCATCTCTACGAGCACCCGCTCACGCGCACGGTCACGCAGATGGACAACATGCTGTTCTCCAACATGACGTTGAACCCGCAGCCGCTGCACATCGATCGCCATTTCTGCGAGCAGGAGACCGAGTGGGGCCAGCCACTGATGAATTCGCTGTTCACGCTGGGACTGATGATCGGCATCATGGTCAACGACCTCACCGTCGGCACCACCATCGCCAATCTCGGCATGACCGAGGTGAAATTCCCCCACCCGCTCTTCGAGGGCGACACCGTGCACGTCACGACCGAGGTCATCAGCAAGCGCGAGTCGACGTCGCGGCCGGGCGCCGGCATCGTCGAATTCCACCACCGCGCCTATAATCAGGACAACAAGCTCGTGGCCGAATGCCGTCGCCAGGTTTTCATGCGCATGCGGCCGCGGTGATGCGTTCGCTGCTTTTTGTCCCGGCCGATGACGGGAAAAAGCTCGACAAGGCGATGGCGAGCGGCGCCGACGCGGTTATCGTCGATCTCGAAGATTCGATCCCCACGCAAGGCAAGGCCGATGCGCGCCTGGGCGCGGCAGCCTTCATCACGGATGCCGTCAAAGCCGCGCAGCGCCCTCGCCTCCTGGTTCGCATCAACGGATTTACGACCGGCCTCACCGACGCCGATCTCGACGCCGTCGTGCCCGCGCGCCCCGACGCCATCATACTGCCGAAGGCAGAAGGCGGCGCCGATGTCATTCGTGCCGACGCGAAGCTTCTGGCGCGTGAGGCGATCGCGGGCCTGCCCGATGGTTCGATCAAGATCGTGGCGATCGCGACGGAGACCGCGACCGCGTTGTTTCTCGCCGGTACGTATGGCGGGGCGAGCGCGCGGCTCGAGGGGCTAACGTGGGGAGCCGAAGACCTGTCGGCCGAGCTCGGGGCGGAGGCGAACCGCGACGGCGACGGCCGCTTCCTCGACCCCTACCGGCTCGCGCGCGCGCTCTGCCTTGCCGGCGCCGCGGCGGCGCGGGTGCAGGCCATCGATACCGTCACGGTCGACTTCCGCAATGCCGCGGCGCTGCGCCGCGAAACCGAGGAAGCGCGCCGTGACGGCTTTACCGGCAAGATGGCGATCCATCCGGCGCAGGTGCCCGTCATCAACGAGGTGTTCACGCCGTCAGCGGCGGCGATCGCCGAGGCGCGCGCCGTGGTCGCCGCGTTCGACGCCAACCCCGGCAAGGGCACGGTCGGCATCGGCGGGGTGATGTACGACCGCCCGCATCTCGAACGCGCCCGGCAGCTGCTCGCACGGGCGACGGCGGCGGGGATCACCTCGTAACGATTTAGGGCGCCCAGCGGCCGGCAAGCGTTCTCACGCAAAGCGCGATTGCGCGTCTTTGCCTCCCTGCGCTTGCTATTTCTTTTTCCCGTACACCGCGTTCGGATCGAACGTCCTCTCGCCATCGCGAAATTCGAGCATTACGGCGCCGGCCTTGCCCAGCGGCACCGCACGGTAGAAGCACGAGCGCCGCCCGGTGTGGCAGGCGCCGGCGCCCTCCTGCTCGACCTTGATCCACACCGCGTCCTGGTCGCAGTCGATGCGCATCTCGACCACGCGCTGCGCATGGCCGGAGGTTTCGCCTTTGCGCCAAAGGGCTCGACGGCTGCGGCTGAAATACCAGGCTTCCCCGGTCGCGATCGTCTGTCGCAACGCCTGCGCGTTCATGTG
>Ga0306924_10006694_pt1 | contig 11494 bp, 9 predicted proteins | sample sta12Can44000111_FD_203756 | JGI IMG/M metagenome (GOLD analysis project Ga0306924, IMG submission 203756) | Lab enrichment of tropical soil microbial communities from Luquillo Experimental Forest, Puerto Rico - statanox.12C.anox.44.000.111 (v2)... | ecosystem: Environmental > Terrestrial > Soil...
CGGCGGCATTCCCGGCGGCAATGTGTGCCCGGTGTCGACCAACACCATCTTCCTTGCCAACGGCAACGTCATGAAAAAGGACGTCAGCTTCTACGAGGTCTATGGCAAGGGCAATTACACCGTCAACGACAACTGGCAGTTCGGCTTCACCGAATTCTACACGCCGAGCTTCCTCAATTCGGGCGCCTGGGGCGACTATGCGTCGATCACAGGCAAATACACCGCGCCGAGCACGATCTTCGGCAAGAGCGGCGTGGGCATGTACGTGTCCGGTGAAGTCGGGCGACAGTGGCTCGGCACTACGGATGCATTCTACGGCGTCAGGAGCGCGCTAGGCAACTTCTCGGCCGGTATCCTCTATGCCAGCTACAACACGTGGAACATCGGCGTCGGCTTTACCTACAAGGTGTTCACCCTTGATCTTCGCTATTCCGATACGAACCTTTCGAAGGGCAATTGCAACGCCTTCACCAGCGCTTTCAATGCGTCCGGAACCACCAACATCACGCCGATCAATCCCGGCGGGGCGGGTTCGAACTGGTGCGGCGCGGCCGGCATCGCCAGGCTCTCTGCCGATCTGACCGCCATGAGCAATCTGAAGTAATGAGCAATCTGAAGTAATCTTTCTTCCGAAATACCGTAGAAAGAGCGGCAAAGCAGTTGCCGCTTTTTCGTTTTTGGGGAGACCGATGGTTCCGCACTGGCAGGAGGTTCTAAAGCAGGCGCAACGCCGCATCGACCTCTCCAATCTTGCACAGGCGGCCGCAGCGGGGCTTGGAGCGGCCTTTGCCATTGGCGGCATGGAATGGTCTTCTGTCGCGTCCCACTATCCGCTGGTCCTTATTCCCTTCGCGACCTCCATCGTGCTGGTGGTGGGCTCACCGGACGCGGAGCCGGCCCAGCCCCGTGCTCTGGTGGGCGGCCATCTGGTGGCGACGCTGGTCGGATTTGTCGTGCTCCGCCTCGCCGGACCGCAAGCCTGGGCCGCGGCCGCCGCGGTCGGATTGGCGGTGCTCGCGATGTATCTCACGGGCACGTTCCATCCGCCGGCCGGAATCAACCCGCTTCTCGTCGTATCGGGAAGCCTTCCCTGGTCCTTCCTGGTCGCACCGGTGCTCGCAGGCGCGCTGTCGCTGACGGTGTTCGCCTATCTCTGGCATCGCCTTATTCTGGGCCGGCCTTGGCCGCTGCGCTGGCTGTAGAAAAGGCTCGGCGATCTCAAGCCCGAGGGACGCGCGAGCGCTCAGGATGCCATTCGCCCTTGCTCTGGTCACGCAATGCAAATCGGTCACCCTCGGGGGACAGCACGACCTTGCGCTCGTGGAAGGGCTCGAGCGTGCCCCGGTGGCCGATCGAAACCAGCGTCGTTGCCGGAAGCTTCTCGATGAGGAGACGATAGAGCGCGGCTTCGGAAGCCTCATCGAGCGAGGCCGTCGCCTCATCGAGGAACAGATATTGTGGCGCGTGCAAAACCGCGCGTGCGATCCCGAGCCGCTGCTGTTCGCCAAGCGAAAGCGTGCGGTTCCAGTGCGCGTCCTCTTCCAGCCGCGATGCGAGCTGCGGCAGGCCCACCGACCTCAATGCGTTTGCGACGACCTGCGAATCGTATGTGTCCGGTTCTGAGGGGTAGACGATCGCGGCCTTCAGCGTGCCGATCGGAAAATACGGTCGCTGGGGTAACATCATCAGCGTTGCCCCGGACGGAACCGCAATGGTGCCGGTCCCGAATGGCCACGCACCGGCGATCGCGCGGAACAAGGTCGACTTGCCGGCTCCGGACGGGCCGCTGATCAAGGTGCGCTCGTGGCTTCGAATGTCGAAACCGTCTGCCGCAACCAGGGGTGATCCGTTGGGCAGGCGGAGCAGAAATCGCCGTAGCTCGATCCTGTCAGTGCCGCCCGAAGCCTCGATGTCGATCGCATGGGCGGCGTCCGCCGGTTTGGCAACGCTGGCAATCGCCTCCTCGAAGCCTTCGAGACGCGCGATCACCGCGCGCCATTCGGCGAGCGCCCGATAGATCGAGACGAAGAACGACAGCGCTTGTTGGACGTTGGAAAAGGCGTTTGCCGTCTGCATCATGCCGCCGAGCTGGATCTTGTCTGCGAAAAAGGCCGGCGCCACCAGAATGTAGGGGAAAACCACGGCGGCTTGACCATAGCTCGACGTAAATGCCGTCAGCCGTTTGGTCCGCGTCATGATCTCGTACCAGTTTTCGACGACGCGGCCGAAGCGCTCCGAAAGCCGTTGTCGCTCGGCGCTTTCGCCACGCAACAGCGCGATCTGTTCGGCGTTCTCACGTGCGCGAACCAGGTTGAAGCGGAAGTCGGCCTCGAAGCGCTGCTGCTGATAATCAAGCATGACCAGCGGCGAGCCGATCCAATGGGTCAGCGCGGTGCCGAACACGGCATAGATCAGCGCGCACCACACCAGATAGCCGGGAACGTGGATTTCGTTCCCCGATATCGTCAGCGGGGATTCGGCCGACAGCCCCCAGAGAATCACGACGAAGGATGCGAGTGTCGCCGCCGCGCTCAAAAAGCCCACGCAGATGGTCAGGGTTTGCTCGACGAACATCTTGACGTCGTCGGTAATGCGCTGGTCCGGATTGTCGGCGGCATCTCCCTGAAGCTGCATCCGGTAGTGGTTCGCGTCGTGCAGCCATTCGCCGAGGTAGCGGTGGGTGAGCCAGTTCCGCCAGCGGATCTGGAGCCACTGGTTGAGATAAAGCTGATAGACGGCAAGCGCGATGTAGCACGTGGCCAGGATGCAGAAGATGCCGATTTCCCTGACGAAGCTGTCCCAATTCTTGTCCTGGAGCGCGGTGTAAAAGCGGTTGTTCCACTGGTTCAATAGAACGTTGATCCCGACCACCAGCAGTTCGATCGTGATCACCGAGGCCAGAAGCAGACGGCCTGCAAACTTGTCCTCCGAGCGGAAATAGGGAACAGCGATCCGCCATACGGTCGCGGACCTCAAGCGAATGTTGTTCACAGATCGCGGTCTCCGGGAAAATGGCCGCAAGGCCCGAAATTTCAGCAAAAAAAGAGTTTCTAGACTAAAGTTGTAACCTCTGCCGTCTGCGTTCGCTTGTCCCGGGCTCCGAGTCAACCCTAGCATGCCCATCACGGCGAAGGGCAGGGGGCCTTCATGCGTCGCGCGTTTGTGAGCGGGCTTGGCAAAAGCCAAATTCGCTCCGGATTTCGTGCTTTGCGAGAGACACCCCGACAATCGCGCCAGCGTACCGACCATTCACGCGGGTTGGGGCACAAGATAGCGCGTGGGAGGAAACGTAATGTGGAATCAGGTTTACAATCCTTTTGGCAACACCGTGTTTTCGACGATCGCTGCGGCGATACCTGTCGTCACGCTGCTGGTTTTGATCGCAAGCGGCAAGGTCAAGGCGCATATCGCCGCCATCATCGCGCTTGTTGTCACCAATCTCATCGCGATCTTCGTGTTCACGATGCCAGCGAACATGTCGATTCGCGCCTCTCTGTTAGGCGTGGTGGCCGGCTTCTTCCCGATCGGCTGGATCGTGCTGAACGTCATCTATCTCTATCGCATCACGGTTGCGACCGGCCGTTTCGAGCTGTTGCAGCGTGCCATCGGCGGGGTGACCGAAGACCGGCGTCTGCAACTTCTCCTGATCGCATTTTCGTTCGGCGCCTTCTTTGAGGGCGCTTCAGGTTTCGGGACGCCGGTGGCGGTGACCGGCGCGGTTCTGATCGGTCTCGGCTTCTCCCCGCTCGCCGCATCCGGCCTGTCGTTGATCGCCAATACCGCGCCCGTTGCCTATGGTGCGCTCGGTACCCCGATCCAGGGTCTGTCGCAGGTGACCGGCCTGGATCCGTATATCCTCGGTGCAATGGTCGGACGGCAGTTACCGGTCTTCTCGCTGATCGTTCCGTTCTGGGTGGTCTGGGCGTTCGCGGGCTGGAGGGGCATGAAGGATGTCTGGCCGGCGATCCTGGTCACCGGCGTATCGTTCGCGGTCCCGCAATTCGTGATCTCCAACTTCATCAATCCGTGGATCGTCGATATCGGCGCCTCGCTGATTTCGATGGGGTGCCTGATTCTGTTCCTCAGGGTCTGGCAGCCGAGACAACTTTGGCTTTCACCGGCGCTGCGCGGCAACGACGAATCCATGGCGACGATGAAACCGGCTCAGCCGCTGGACAAAACCCCGTTGTCGCAGGCTCAGGTCTGGAGCTCGCTGTTGCCATGGATCATCGTCTGCATCGTCATGCTGATCTGGGGTAACGGCTCGTTCAAGAGCTGGGCGAACTCGATCTTCGTCTGGAACTACCCGGTTCCTGAACTGCACCAGATGATCAACAAGATGCCGCCGGTTGCGGCGAAACCGACACCGGAAGGTGCGGTGTTCGGCTTCACCTATCTTTCGTTCACCGGCACCGGCATGTTGATCGCGGCGATCATTTCCGGCCTTCTGATGGGGTTCTCGCCGGCGAAGCTGCTCGTCGAATACGGCCGTACGCTTCGGGTCTGCGCGGTCTCGCTGATCACCATTTCGGCGATGCTGGCGATCGGCACGCTGACGCGCCTTTCCGGGGTTGACGCAACGCTCGGCCTTGCCTTCGCTGCTACCGGCGTTCTCTATCCCTTCTTCGGAACGCTGCTCGGCTGGCTCGGTGTCGCGCTGACGGGATCGGACACCGCCTCCAACGTTCTGTTCGGCAATCTGCAGAAGATCACCTCGGAGCAACTGGGCCTGTCGCCGGTCCTGATGGCCGCGGCAAACTCATCCGGCGGCGTCATGGGCAAGATGATCGACGCGCAGTCGATTGTCGTCGCCTCGACCGCCACCAACTGGTACGGACATGAAGGCTCGATCCTGCGTTTCGTCTTCAAGCATTCGATTGCGCTGGCCTGTCTGGTCGGTTTCTATGTGATGCTGCAGGCATATGTCTGGCCATTCTCCCTCCTGATCCTGAAGTAGACGATCAGCCGGGAATCAAGTCGGGTCAGCTCCCCGCGTCTTTCGGACGCGGGGATTTTTTTGAGGAACAATCGTTTTGTATGGACCCAATCTGGTCAATGTCGCGTCCGCCGATTACAACGGCGCGCGACCAGGAAGGTCGGCTGTTTCGAGGGATGGTATGCTTTCCAGAGAGTTTTTGATCGACACCGCCGCAGCGTTGATGCTCGCAGCGGCGGTGCTGGCGGCCTGTCCGGCCTCGGCCCAGGAGGAATTTCCGTTCGGATTTGAAATGACGCTGGATGCCGCGCCGCAGGCGGGATCGAAGCGAAGGCCGACACTCGAAATCGGCGACAATGGCGAGGCGGCGCTTGATTTGTGGTGCAAAAGCGGCAGAGGACAGTTTTCGGTCGCCGGCAACACCGTGATCTTTGTTCCCGGCCCGTTGCAGGCTCGCGACTGCACGCCCGCGCAGGCGCAGGCTGACGATGAGATCCTCGCAGGCCTGAGCGAAGCCGCCACCTGGAAACGGCGGGGCGATGCGGTGTCTTTCATCGGGATGAAGCAGCTGCGATTCCGGATCAACACCAACTAGGAAATCATGGGATAAGCTGGAGCTGCCAGCTGCGATGGAAGCGCGCTGGTACTATGGAGAGCGGCGCACGGATGTACGCGGCTGCAATCAAGCTATTTCCAGATTGATTTGTCGGCGTCCCAGCGCTGCGCCTTGAGTTCCCTGGCAAGCGCCTCGACCACGCCGTTGTCGTCCTTTTGATCACCTTCCTCCTCGCCATTGGAGTCGTTTGCGATATTGAGTTTCGCTCCCGCGCCCTCATCCGCCGTTGAGATGGCTGGATTGCTGATCCACAGAATCAGGCGGTCGGAAGCGCCGGGCTTTTCGGGGGCCGCCAGCGCAGTCACCTCGATCGTGTCGGTGAGTTCGAGCGAGGGGAAGGTTTGGCTTGGCCGCTTGAACGTCAGGGTCAGTTTGCCCGTGCTCGGGCTCCACGCTGCCGACGACGGTCGAGCCGAAAAGATTGCAGCCAGGACATTGGAGATGGTTCTTGCAAGCTTCTCCTTGTTGAGCCGGTCTCCGTCGCGCCAGTCGGCCGCCAAAAACCGGATCGTACGGTCCATCTCGATCAATCCGGTGGTCCAGCCGGCGGCGACCACACCAGGCGAGCCCTTGAATTTTGCGATCAACGCGGCGGCGCGTTCCGGATCGGTGCTCAGGTTGATCGTTTGCTCACCGGCTCGCAGCGCGTCGCAAGTGATTGCGAGGCTGCTCAAGGATACCTCGACATCCTGCCCTTTTAGACCCCTGAGCAGATCCGCAGCCGCCTCCAGCTTGACCCTCACGCCGATCGATTCCGGGGATACTTCCGTAAAATCCTTCGGAGCGGCGGTGATTCCGTCATCGGTCGTCTGGTTCTCCTGAAATTCCTTCTCGCTGAGATCCGAATTCTCGCTCGAGTTGACCTCGGTCACGGTCTGACCGATCGTGATCTGTCCCTTGAACTCGAAACTGTCGCCGGTCGGCCGTCGCACGAGCCTCACGCTAACCGGCAGTTTGCCGCCGATGGTTTGCGCGGTGCCCGACAGGGTTTGTCCGTTGACGGTCAGATTGGCAACAAAGCGATCCTTGCGGTCCGAACCCCTGGCGACGGGATAGCAGACGTCGAGCACGGCTGCGGTGACTGTTCTGCCCTGCCGGGTTTCCTTGAGAATGACGTCGGCATTGCCGCCCATCAAACCGTCGATCGCGGTGAAATAGCGCGTCTCGCTCGCAGCCGGTGCGGCTTTGGGCGAAAGCTTCATCTGGCCGTAGGCAAAGTCTGTCGAAACCACGATCAGTCCGGCCAGGCAAAACAGAAGCGCGCGCATGTACGGTTCCTTTAAGGGATGGATCGAACTCGATGGGTAGAGCCTTGCACGTGCCGTTGAAACCGGACCGTGCTTTAGCAAAGCTTGCGGCGAATCGCCAAAAAAGAAGGCCGCTTTCAAGGCGGCCTTCTCGATCGAACTATCGGTCGATGGACGCGCTTAGAAGCCCATGCCGCCATGCCCATGTCCGCCGGGCGCCGCCGGGGCCGGTTCCTTCGGCAGTTCCGCGACCATGGCTTCCGTCGTCACCAGAAGCGCGGCGACCGAGGAAGCATCCTGCAGTGCGGTGCGCACGACCTTGGCCGGGTCGATGATGCCCTTGGCGACCATGTCGACATATTCTTCGGTCTGGGCGTCGAAGCCGAACGTCTCCGATTTGTCGTCGAGGATCTTGCCGACCACGATAGAACCCTCGACGCCGGCATTCTCCGCGATCTGGCGGACCGGTGCCTCCAGCGCCTTGAGCACGATGTTGATGCCGGCCTGGACATCCGAGTTTTCGTTGTGGATACGGCCGACCGCCCGCTTGGCGCGCAGCAGGGCCACGCCGCCACCCGGCACGATGCCTTCCTGCACGGCCGCGCGGGTGGCGTTGAGGGCGTCCTCGACGCGGTCCTTCTTCTCCTTGACCTCGACTTCGGTCGCGCCGCCGACGCGGATCACCGCGACGCCGCCCGCGAGTTTGGCAAGGCGCTCCTGCAGCTTCTCGCGGTCATAATCCGAAGTGGTCTCCTCGATCTGCGCCTTGATCTGGTTGACGCGAGACTCGATATCCTTCTTCTTGCCGGCGCCGTTGACGATCGTGGTGTTTTCCTTGTCGATCACGACCTTGCGGGCGCGGCCGAGCATGTTGATGGTCACGCTTTCGAGCTTCATGCCGAGTTCATCCGATATCAGCTGGCCGCCGGTCAGGATCGCGATGTCTTCCAGCATCGCCTTGCGGCGGTCGCCGAAACCGGGAGCCTTGACGGCGGCGACCTTCAGCCCGCCGCGCAGACGGTTGACGACCAGCGTGGCCAGCGCCTCGCCTTCGACATCCTCGGCGACGATCAGAAGCGGCTTGCCCGATTGCACCACGGCTTCCAGCACCGGCAGCATCGCCTGCAAGCCGGACAGCTTCTTCTCGTGCAGGAGAATGTAGACATCTTCGAGTTCGGCCGTCATCTTTTCGCCGTTGGTGATGAAATAGGGCGACAGGTAGCCGCGGTCGAATTTCATGCCCTCGACGATGTCGACTTCGGTTGCGAGCGACTTGTTCTCCTCGACCGTGATGACGCCTTCATTGCCGACCTTCTGCATCGCCTGCGCGATCATCTTGCCGATTGCGGTGTCGCCATTGGAGGAGATGGTGCCAACCTGGGCTACTTCCGAAGATGAGGCGACCGGCTTGGCCCGCTTCTCAATATCCTTGACCACGGCGGTCACCGCGATCTCGATGCCCCGCCTCAAGTCCATCGGGTTCATGCCGGCGGCAACCGCCTTGGCGCCTTCCCGCACGATTGCCTGGGCCAGCAGGGTCGCGGTGGTGGTGCCGTCGCCAGCGGTGTCGTTGGTCTTGGAAGCGACTTCGCGCAACATCTGCGCGCCCATATTCTCGAACTTGTCGTCAAGTTCGATCTCCTTGGCCACCGTGACGCCGTCCTTGGTGATACGGGGAGCGCCGAAGCTCTTTTCGATGACGACGTTGCGGCCCTTGGGGCCGAGCGTCACCTTGACCGCATTCGCGAGAATATCGACTCCACGGAGCATGCGCTCGCGCGCTTCTCCCGAAAACTTGACGTCCTTGGCTGCCATTTGAATTCACTCCTGAGGGATTGATGTGTCGATGTCGTCTGCAGTCGGGCCGAACGGAGCGCAAAGCGTGTCCTTGCTGGGTGGCCCCGCCGTTCATCACTTTCGAAGATCGACGCGGTTCAGGCCCGGACTATCGCGACCAGCATCCGGCCGTTGAGGGTTGGGTCAGGCGAGCACGCCCATGATGTCGCTCTCCTTCATGATCAGGAGTTCCTCGCCATCGAGCTTGACCTCGGTGCCAGACCATTTGCCGAACAGCACGCGGTCGCCTACCTTCAGGTCGATCGGGATCAGCTTACCGGTTTCGTCGCGGCCGCCCGGACCGACTGCCGTGATTTCGCCCTGCGAGGGCTTTTCCTTGGCGGTGTCGGGGATGATGATGCCGCCCTTGGTCTTTTCCTCGGCGTCGATTCGCTTGACCACAACACGGTCATGCAGCGGACGAAATTTGGTTTTAGCCATGACAGTTCCTTTGAAGGCCTGGTTTGCTGGTCGGTTTGGGTTGGATTGGGTTTTCGGCACCGGCAAGGGCAGAATAGCCTATGTTCTTGGCAATCGTACCCTCAGAGTGCCAAATGTGGCCCCGGGGATATGGCGTGGCGCCGATCCTGTCAAGCAAACTGAGGTTAAAGCCTTGGTGAGGCGGGTATAGGATGTGTCAGGACATCATTGCTCCGGCAGGGTTTTTGCGCTTGGCTAAAACATTGGTTGAGGCATTACTCGCTGACTTTCCTGCGGGAGGAATGCGACCCGCGGATTTGCTTGGGGGAGAATATGGTCGGTTCACCTAAGGCGCGCACAGTTGCCAATCTCGGAATCGCCTCCGCGTTGGCGATCTTGCTGGGTGCGTGCAGCAGCATGAGCCTGCCTTCTTTTTCGTCGTCCCCTGCGCCGGAGGCCGCGCCAGTGCCCGAAATGCCGGCGACGATCCGCGCCGACGAGATCGTCGGCAAATGGGGCCTTGCCTCGTTCCAGAATCCCAATGACCGCGCGCGCACCGAGGCCGCAGCCAAGGCGCAGTGCAAGCAACCCTATGTGATCGGCGCGGGCACCGGTGGCGGCGTGATCATGCATCTGGCCGATCAGGCAACGCCGCAAGAGTTGCGCCTCAAGGGCAGCCCGACCGGCAAGAACTATATCGGTCCTCCCGGACCGGCCGGCAGCGAGCAGGATCGCGAGATCGTCTCCTTCGACGGGCGCGTACTGATCACCCGCTTCATCGACAAGGACGCCGCCACCCGATACGGCAACATGGTCTACGTCCGCTGCGCGCCGCGCGCCTGACCGACGCGAATAAATACTCAGACGGGGCGATTTGCCCTGGATGTGCGCATTGGCAGGTCAACGAGGTTCGAGACGTGGCCTCGAGCCAGAGCCGTTCATCGGACCAACTAGCAAATATCAGTTTCTAGTGTGGTTTGGATTTGACATTCGCTTGAGGGACTCGCGGCGAGACGGAAGCGAATGTCAAATCCACCACACTAGCGCCGGCGGTTGCTTTCTTGCGAGGCAGATATCGTCACTCGAACAGCGCGTCGATATCGTCCTGCGAGGCGTGGCCGACCTCGCCTTCGGACCTTGGACCATTCAACAGCCTGGCGTCGCCCTCGCGGGTATCGATCATGGCAGGCGCGTGCGCCTTGATGGCGTCGACACCGCCCCAGATTTCCATCATGACCGTGATGTGATGTTCGATGAACTTCATCGTGGTCATCACCTTTTTGATGCGCTGGCCGGTCAGGTCCTGGAAGTTGCAGGCCTCGAAGATCGAAACGACGCGCTCCTGGATTTCCTCGCTCAGCAACTTCTGCTGATCGGGTGAGGTCACCCGGCTGAGCGCCGTTGCGGCGTTATCGATCGCTTCGGTGGCTTCGAGAATATGCTGGGTGGCTTCTTCGGTGCCGCCGACCACGGCGCCAAGCTCGCCGTTGACCTTGGCCATTTCCTCGCCGTTGAAACTCTTGCCGTGCAAGACCGCGATTTCGCGTTTGGTGCGCGTGATAGCGTCATAGATCAGATCGAGTTCGACCTTGAGTTTTTCGCATTGTTCGATCTGGGCGCGATATGTCTCGAGCATCGCGTGGGCATCGGCAACTTCGCGAGGCACGGTTTCTCCGTTTCCTTCCTTCGCAGCGCTGCTCCCGGGGCGGGGCGCACCCATCTGGGCCCGTATCGCGCGCAGTTCGTTCATGATCTCGCGGTGCAGGGAGCTCATCTCCCCGTCAATCTCCAGCGGCATCGGCATGTCGCCGACGATTGCTTCTTCGATACGAAAACGTTTGCGAACCGGCATGAGATACTTCCCTGACCTGCACTTCGCCGCGTTTAAAGCAGACTCGATTTAACATGAGGTTCACGACTGGAACCCGTTACCCGGAACCTCCAGCCCGGGCATAACTTGCGATTAACCATGCGCCTTCCGCTTTCACCGAAAATAAACGCTACGGCACGAATGCGCGGACAATTGACGATGTGGTGAATCAAAACGCCGATTCCGTTTACCAAACCGATGAGGTTTTCAATCTTAGCTGCTGGCGTGCAACGGCGCCGCGAGCGGCGCTCCCACGACGAAAAACAGTACGAGTACGTCGATGTCCAACAGAACGCATCTTGCGCTCCTCGCCGGCGCGTCCTTCCTCAGCTTCGGGCTTTCCCAGGTGGCCGCCAATGAAGCCGATTTTGTCTCCGAGCCCACCATCATTCACGCCGACCAAGCTGAAAGGCCACTGTTCGCGCCGGTGCGAACGGCCTCGACGGAGCGTTCGAATTTAGGCGGTGGCTTCATCGAATTCCTGTTCGGTGACAGACAAAGTCAAGGCGGTCGCAACCCACGCATGCTGGTCATGCCATGGGAGCCGCAGCAGCAAGGCATGAGCTCCC
>Ga0306924_10006695_pt1 | contig 11493 bp, 11 predicted proteins | sample sta12Can44000111_FD_203756 | JGI IMG/M metagenome (GOLD analysis project Ga0306924, IMG submission 203756) | Lab enrichment of tropical soil microbial communities from Luquillo Experimental Forest, Puerto Rico - statanox.12C.anox.44.000.111 (v2)... | ecosystem: Environmental > Terrestrial >...
CTTCCTCGGCTCGACGCGGACCGGCACCTCGCGCTGCCCGGCTGCCGCGAGGGACGCGAGGCGCGCGTCGCCGGCGAGCCCGCGCGCGAGCACGAGCGCTCGCGCCGCGTCGTGCAGCGCGCCGTCGAGCCGCGCGCGCCCGGCGGCCACCTCGCGCACGAGCGCGAACAGCTCGGCCGCGAGCACCTCACGCTTGCCGCGGAGGAGCTGCGCTCCGCGCGCCGCCGTCGCCCGCCTCGCCCGCACCGTCGCGAGCGCCATCCGCGTGGTCGGGAGCCGCTCCATCACCCACCTCCGGCCGGTGCCACCTCGCCAGGTGCTCCGCGGAGATCCGCGCGAGCGCGGCGGGCGGGAACGGCGCGAGCAGCCGCCAGCCGAGGTCGAGCGTCTCCTCGAACGTGCGGCGCGCCGCGCCCTGGTGCACGAGCTCGCGCTCGAAGCGATCGGCGAACGCGAGGAGCCGCCGCTCCTCCGCGCCGAGGTTCGCCTCGCCCATCACCGCCGCCATCCGGCGCACGTCGCGCCCGCGCGCGTAGAAGGCGTAGAGCTGGTCGGCGAGCCCGCGGTGGTCGGCGCGGGTGCGCCCCTCGCCGATCCCGAGGTTCATGAGCCGGGCGAGCGAGGGGAGCACGTCCACGGGCGGGAAGACGCCCTTCCGGTCGAGCTCGCGGGAGAGGACGAGCTGCCCCTCTGTGATGTAGCCGGTGAGGTCGGGGATCGGGTGGGTGAGGTCGTCGTCGGGCATCGTGAGGACCGGGAGCTGGGTCACCGATCCCGGCCGTCCCTCGAGCCGTCCCGCGCGCTCGAAGAGGCTCGCGAGGTCGGTGTACATGTACCCGGGGTAGCCACGCCGGCCGGGCACCTCCTCGCGCGCGAGCGCCACCTCCCGCAGCGCCTCGCAATAGGCGGTGACGTCGGTGAGGACCACGAGCACCTGCTCGCCGTGGACGAAGGCGAGGTGCTCCGCGGCGGCGAGCGCGCAGCGGGGCGCGAGGAGCCGCTCCACCGGCGGGTCGTCGGCCCGGTTCAGGAACACCACCGCCCGCTCGAGCGCGCCCGACTCGGCGAACCGCTCCAGATAGGCGTCGCATTCGCGCCAGGAGGCGCCCACCGCCGCGAAGACGACGCCGAACGGCTCGCCGCCCCGCACCCGCGCGCCGGCGACGATCCGCGCCGCGATCTCCGCCGAGGGCAGCCCGGCACAGGAGAAGATCGGCAGCTTCTGCCCCCGGACGAGCGTGTTGAGCCCGTCGATCGCGGAGAGGCCAGTCTCGATGGGATCGCGCGGCCGGGCGCGGCGGACAGGGTTCATCGGCGCGCCGTTCACCGGGACCACCGCCTCGGGCAGGGGCGGCGGCGCGCCGTCGAGCGGCCGGCCGGCCCCGTCGAAGACCCGCCCGCGCATCGCGCGCGAGACCCCGAGCGTCGCCACGCGCCCGGTGAGCACGACCTCAGCGCGGGCCGGCGCGAGGCCGCGCGCGTCGTCGAGGAGCTGCACCACCGCCCGCTCCTCGCCGAGGTCGATGACCTGGCCGCGCAGCTCGGGCGCGCCGTCCACGCGGATCCGCACCACCTCGCCCCAGCGGGCGCCGCGTGGGGACTCGACGAAGAGGAGCGGGCCGGCCACGCCGGTCGCGGTCCGGAGCCTGCGGGTGAGAGCGTCCACTGGTCACCTCTCGATCAGAGCCCCGGGAGAGCCTCGGGCGAAGCCTTGGCCTCGCCCTTCGGCTCGGCCCCCGCCGCGTCGAGCGCGGTGCCGACCTCCGCCTCCACCGCGGCGATCCCCTCCTCCGCCACCTCGCCGAGTCGCAGGAGCCGCTCCCCGGCGCCGCTCGCCGCGATCGCCTTCCACGCCACCCCGCGCGCCACCGCTTCGGCGGCGCGCCGGTGGAACCCGAGCACGGCGCGGAGCATCGCCGCCGCGCGGCGCGGCGCGCAGGAGGCGTCGAGCGGGTGCCACGCGTTCTGGCGCAGGAAACCCTCGCGCAGGAGGCGGGCCGACTCGAGCGTCGCCCGCTCCGCGTCCTGCAGTGCGTCGAGGCCCACGAGCTCCGCGATCTCGGCGATCTCCCGCTCCCGATCGAGGAGCGCGAGCGCCTCCGCGCGGAGCGCCGGCCAGTCGTCCCCGGCCTCGCGCGCGAACCACGGGCCGAGCCGGGCGGCGTCGGACGACCAGCTCCGGCCCCAGTCGACCGCGGGGAAGTGGCGCCGGTGCGCGAGGTCGGCCGAGAGCGCCCAGAGCGCGCTCGTGGCGCGGAGCGAGGCCTGGGTCACCGGCTCGGAGAAGTCGCCCCCCGGAGGCGACACCGCGCCGATCGCGGTGACCGATCCCTCTCCGCCCGCGAGCGGCTCGACCCGCCCGGCGCGCTCGTAGAAGGCGGCGGTGCGGGTCGCGAGCGAGGTGGGGTAGCCTTCCTCGCCGGGCATCTCCTCCAGTCGCGCCGAGATCTCGCGCAGCGCCTCGGCCCAGCGCGAGGTGGAGTCGACGAGGAGCGCCGCGCGCCGGCCGCCGTCCCGGAAGTACTCCGCGATCGTCATCCCCACGTAGATCGACGCCTCGCGGGCGGCGACCGGCATGTTCGAGGTGTTCACGACGAGGACGGTCCGGCCGAGGAGCGGCCGGCCGGTGCGCGGATCGGGCAGCACGGGCAGCTCGGCGAGCACGTCGGCCATCTCGTTCCCGCGCTCGCCGCAGCCCACGTAGACGACCACGTCCACCGCCGCGAAGCGCGCGAGCGACTGCTCGAGCACGGTCTTCCCGGTGCCGAAGCCGCCCGGGACGATCGCGGCGCTCCCGAGCGCCACCGGGAAGAACACGTCGAGGACGCGCTGGCCGGTGAGGAGCGGCACGGCGCCGGCGAGGCGGCGCGCGAACGGGCGCGCCCGGCGAACCGGCCAGCGGTGGGCGGCCGCGAGCGTCGCGCCGCTCTCGAGCACGACGAGCGGCTCGTGCACGGTCGCCTCGCCGCGGCGCACCTCCGCGACGCGCCCGGCCGCGTCGGGCGGCGCGAGCACCGGTTCCTGCTCGTCACCGCTCCGCGCGGTGCCGAGCCGCTGGCCGCCGCGGATCCGATCGCCCGGCGCCACCGAGGGCTCGAAGTTCCAACGGCGCGCGGGATCGAGCGCCGGCGCCGCGGCGCCGCGACTCATGAAGTCGCCGTCCGCCGCAGCGATGATCCGCAGCGGTCGCTGCAGCCCATCGTAGACCTGGCCGAGGAGCCCCGGCCCGAGCTCCACGGAGAGCGGCTCGCCGGTGCGCTCCACCGGCTCGCCGAGCCCCACGCCCGTGCCGTCCTCGTAGATCTGGAGCACCGCGAGGTCGCGCTCGATCCGGACCACCTCGCCGGTGAGCCGATCCTCGCCCACTCGCACCACCTCGTGGAGCCCCACCGGTCCGAGGCCGCGCGCGGCGGCGGTGCAGCCGGAGATGCGCGTGAGGACGCCGGCCATGTCAGGTCCCCTCCCCCAGCTTCACGTGGTAGCCCACCGCGCGGCGCACGAGCTCCGCCACGAGCGCGCGACCGCGCCCCTCGTCCGTGGCCCGCCGCGGGAGCGCGAACGGGACGACGACCGGGAGCGGCGCGCGCGGTCGATCGTCCTCGGGGATCGCGGCGAGGACGTCGTCGTCGGCCGCGAGGACGCCGGCGCGCGGCATCGCCATGGCAGCGGCCAGGGCCTCCCGCTCGCGCCCCGGCTCCGCCTCGACCACCGGGACGCCGGCGAGCTGGAACCCCAGCGCCGCGCCGGGGCGGGCGAGGACGACGAGGCGGAGCTCCTCCTTCTCCTTCATCACCCCTCCAGCAGATCGAGCAGGTCGCCCGGCGCGAGCCCGAACGCGGCGCCGCGGAGCGCGAGCCGCACGAGGCGGGCCTCGGCGCGGGCGGCGGCGACCCAGGCGAGCGGGACGGCGACGGTCAGCGGCTCGGCGCGGGCCTCGCGTGCGATGGCGCGATCCCGGAGAGCGGCGAGCACCGCCTCCGCGCGCGCCGGGTCCACGAGCTCCTCCGGCGCGGGTGGCCCCCGCCGGCCGCCGAGCGCGCGCGCGACGGCCTCGGGGCGATCGCCAGCGGGGGCGGCGCCCGCGCGGAGCCAGACGGCGGCGGGGACGGCGCCCGGGACGAGCCACTCGGCGGCGAGCGGCGTGGCGCCGAGCGCGAGCAGGAGCGCGGCGTTCGCGTGGTCGGCGCGGAGCGCGATCGCCCGGCGCGCGACGGCGGCGTCGGGGCCGCGGCCCGCGGCGGCATGGAGGGCGAGCGCGGCGGTGGCGCGATCGAGCGCGGCCTCGAAGTGTTGGAGGCCCGGCTCGGCGCCCTTCGCCTCCACCGCGGCGCGGAGCGGCGCAGCGAGCGGGCTCCCGGCGGTGGCGAGCACCTCGGGAGCGCGGTCGAGCGGGGCGGTGGCGACGGCCCGGAGCGCGATCGCGGAGAGGCCGGGGAGCGGGAGCGCGCGCGCCGTGGCCCGGTCGGCGGGCTCGCCGGCGGCGACGCCGCGGAGCACGGCCTTCAGCTCTGCCGCCGCGTCGAGCAGGAGCGCGGCGCGGAACGCGGCGAGCGCGCGGCCCGCGAGGAGCCGCTCGGCGTCGCGCGCCGCGGCGGCGGCCGCTGCAACGAGCACGGCGTCGGCGGCGGCGAGCGGGTCGTCCCCGTGGTCCACCGCGCGCCGCCAGGCCGCACCCCACGGCGCCGCCGCCTCGAGGCCCGCGAGCGCCTCGGCCTCCGTGCGGCCTGCGAGCGCAGCCGCGCCGCGCGGGCCGAGCAGCCGGGCGCGGCGGGCGAGGGCGCGGGGGTTCGCGAGATCACAGGTCGCCATCGCTCTCCTCGAACAGGAGCGCGCAGAGCCGCGGCTCCAGATCGGGCCAGGCCCGCTCCAGCCTCGCCGCGGCGGTCGCGTCGAGCACCACACGCCCCTCGACGAGCACCTCCGGCCCGCCGCGCGGTGCGGCTGCGGTCCGAATCGGCGCCGCGCGCCCGAGGCGGACGAGCGCCGCGTGGAGCGCCTCCTCGCCGGCAGGGTCCACGGTCCACTCCGCCTCGCGCTCGCCGGCCTCGGCCGCGAGCGCCTCTGCGAGCGCCGGGAGCCTTGCCGGCGCCGCTGCGATGGTCCGCGCGAGCGCCTCCGCGCGGACGTCTTCCAGCACCTCCCGCGCGGCGCCGAGCAGCACGCGCTCCCGCTCGCGCCGCTCCTCCGCGAGCGCGCGCCGGGCCACGGCCTCGTGCCGCGCGCGCGCCTCGGCGAGCGCCTGCTGCCGCCGCGCCTCGGCTGCCCGGCGGGACTCCTCCAGGGCGCGCGCCGCCTCCTGCTCGGCGCCCGACCGCAGCGTGCCGGCCTCGCGCTCCGCCTCCTCGGCGAGCGCGCGCAGGAGGTCGCCCCAGCTCACGAGATCTTCCCTGTCAGGATGAGCACCGCGACGACGAAGCCGAGGATGACGAGCGTCTCGGGGATCGCGAGCATCACGATGATCGCGCCGCGGAGCTCCGGCTTCTCCGCGAGCGCGCCCGAGCCGGCCGCGCCGATGCGCGACTGCACCCACGCGGTGGAGATGGCCGAGACCCCGATGGCGAGGGCGGCGGCGAACGCGACGAGGACCTGGGTCATGACTTCTCCTTTCAGGCGAGCGCAAACGGGCGGAACGGGTGGCCGCCCTCCCGGTAGAACTTCTCGAAGAACTCGACGTACTGGAGGCGGAGCGACGCGATGGCGGGGGAGAGGAGGCCGAGCGTGAAGTTCACGCCGTGCAGCAACACCGCGAGCGCGACGCCGAACGGGCCGGGGAGCGCGTGGGCGAGGCCGTTCGCGGCCTCGGCGAGCATCACCGACGCGGCGCCGAGCGCCATGAGGCGCGCGTAGCTCAGGACGTTCCCGGCGGTGAGGAGCGCCTCGAGCAGCGCCAGCGGGCCCTCCGCGAGCGCGCTCGCGGCGACGCTCGCGCCGGCGGTCCAGAGCGCGGGACGGAGCGCAGAAGGAGGGAGCGCGCCGAGCACGGCGGAGGCCCCCACACCCGCCGCCCCGAGGAGCGCGAGCCGCGCGGCGCGGCCGATCGCCTCCCGCGCCTCCCCCTCGCGTGCCGCCGACCAGACGCCGAGCGCGAGCCCCGCGGCGAGGTGCACGCCGCCCGCGCCGAGCGCGACGCCGAGGAAGGCGAGCAGCGCGCGCCGCCGGTCGAGCAGGATCGGGTGGATCCCGATCTGCGCGCCCAGCTCGCCGAAGGCCTCTCCGAAGAGGACGCCGAAGAGGGCAGCCCACGCCGCCGCCGCGAGGGCGATCGCCGCAGCGTCCCGGCCGGCGGAGCCGCCCCAGCCGCGCGCGCGCGCCGCGAGCGCGACGGCGGCGGCGAGGGCAGCGCAGCCGAGGTCGGCGATGACGAGGCCGAGGAACAGCGGGTAGAAGACCGCGAGCCACGGCGTGGGATCGACGGAGCCGTAGCGCGGCAGCGGCGCGAGGGAGAGGAGCCGCTCGAACGGCCGGAGCCACGGCCCGTTCGACAGGACCACCGGCACCGCCTCGAGGTCCTCGATCTCGTGCTCGAGCGCCTGGACCCGGCCCGCGAAGGCCTCCGCGAGCGCCGCTCGCACCCGGGGCACCGCGGCGCGCAGCGCGTAGCCGGCGAGCACGAAGGCGTGGCCGGTCTCGCCGCAGCGGCCGAGGGCGAGGAGCCGCTCGCGCGCCGAGAGCGCCCCGCGGCGCGCCGCCGAGAGCGCCGTCCACGCCGCCCCGGCGACCTCGCGCACCTCGGCCGCGATCGCCTCCAGCGCGCGTGGGATCTCGCCGGCGCGCGAGGCGAGCGCGACCGCGCCGCGGGCCGGGCCGCGGGCGGCGACCGCGCCGGGGAGCCTCACCTCGCCGACGCCGTGGTCGAGCAGGAGCGCGGAGACCTCGGGCGCGCGCGACTCCGGCACGGCGAGCAGGATCGCCACCTCGTCGCCCGCCTCGGAGGAGCGCAGGTCGTAGGCGCCGTCCGTGAGGCGCGACACCTCGCGCTCGAGCGCGGGGAGCGCGGCGTCGGCGCGGTCGCGCCGGAGGGCGAGGCCGAGGGCGCGGGCGCGCGCGGGCAGCGGTGCGCGCGCGCGGAGAGGGACGAGGGCGCCGAGGAGGCGCGCGAGTCGGGCGGCCTCGGTCGCCTCGGCCTGCAGGGCGGCGCGGCGGGACGCCAGGGCGTCGAGGCGCGCCGCGAGCGCGTCGAGCGCGGCGTCGAAGGCCGGCGTTCCGGGGCTGGGGAGCGAGGCCGGGCTCGGGGCCGCCGGCGCGCGCGGGAGCGACGCGAGCAGCGCATCGATCCGGCGCAGCGCCGCGTCGAGGTCGGCGAGCCCCGGCCCCGTGGGCACGAGCGCCGCCCGCCGCGCGCCCACCGCCTCGCGGAGCTCGAGCACGCCTTCGCGCTGGAGCAGCGCCACTGCATCGGGGAGAAGCCGCCGCGGCCCCAGGATCTGCAGGCTCGCCATCGGCAGGATCACCGTGGTCCCTCCCCGTCGAGCGCTGCGAGGACGAGCGCGATCGCGGCCTCCCTGCGCCGTGCCGCGCGCGCCCGCAGGCGCGCCCCCGATCGGGCGGTCTCCACGCGCGCCGCTGCGATGGCGGCGTCGAGCTCCGCCCGCGCGGCGGACTCCAGCTCCGAGAGCTCGAGCGCGAGGGCTCCGGCCGCGTCTCGCTCGATGCGCTCGGCCTCGGCCCGCGCCGCCGCGGCCTGTGCCGCGGCCCCGCGGCGGGCCTCCTCCACGTGGAGGTCCAGCGCCGCCTCCTCGGCGCGCAGCCGGTCGAGCGCTGCGAGATCCCCGGCCCGTGCGACGTGCATCGGAGCCCCCGCGCAGGTGGCGCCAGCCGCAGAAGGCGGCGGGGCGTCACCACGAAAGGGATCCTACGCTCGCCGGCTGCGACCCCGCGGGACCAGGAGGGCCTGCGATGAACGAACGCAGGCGGCGCGCCCAGGCCGTCGCGAGCGCGCGGCGGGGCGGCGTCGCGCCCCGCGCTCACAGGGTGTTCAGCGTTCCCCGGACCGAGCCAGGCGAGCTCAAGTGCTCTCGCGGTCGATCCACTTCACGATGCGCGGAGGCGGCGTCCATGCGGCGAGCCGGTCGAGGAGTCGCGCCGGATCCGCGTCGGAGAGCACGAGCGCGCGGTGCTCCGCCCGGAGGAAGCCTTCGGCCACGGCGTGATCGAGGAAGGTCTCGAGCGGCCGCCAGTAGCCGTCGACGTCGAGCAGGCCGAGCGGCTTCGCGTGGAGGCCGAGCATCGACCAGGTGAGCGTCTCGGAGAGCTCCTCGAGCGTGCCCATGCCGCCGGGCATCGCGATGAAGGCGTCGGCGAGGTCGGCCATCTTCTGCTTCCGCTCGTGCATCGAGCCCACGACGTGCAGCTTCGTGAGGCCGCGGTGGCCGATCTCGCGCTCCTCCAGCGGGCGCGGGATGACGCCCAGCACCTCGCCGCCTCCGGCGAGGGCCGCGTCGGCGACCGCGCCCATGAGCCCCACGCTCGCCCCGCCGTACACGAGCCCCACGCCGCGGCGTGCGAGCAGGCGGCCGAGCAACCGGGCTTGATCCAGGTACGCCGGGCGCCTGCCCGGGGACGATCCGCAGTAGACGCAAACCCGCCTCATCGCTTGTCTCCGGTCAATGCTGGCCGAGGTCGGCTCATGTAGAAAATCATCGCACCTACCCCATGAGGGTCTATGCCCTCTCGTGGGCGGGTGTGCTTCAAGAAAAGACCACCTTCCGGCGCCTTCCTAAGTTCTTTCCGGACCCCCCGCGCCGGATCACTCGAGGAGCAGCAATGAGCGTCGCAGCGAACGACATCGGAGCCATGCCGGCGCGGCCGGGCAGGCTCGCGCTGTTCTGGGATAGCTCCATCGGCAAGAAAGCGTTGATGGCGCTGACGGGGCTCATCCTGTCGGCGTACCTCGTCGCCCACCTGCTCGGAAACATGCAGATCTACATGGGTTCCGAGGTCATCGATCGTTACGCCCACTTCCTGCACTCCAACGCTGGCGTCCTCTGGACCGCCCGCGTCGTGCTCCTCGCGGCCGTCCTCGTCCACGCCATCTCCGGCATCCAGCTCTACATGCGGAAGGCGTCGGCGCGCCCGATCGAGTACCACACCAAGGCGAACCTGCAGGGCTCCACGGCGTCGCGGACGATGCTCGTGTCCGGCGTCGTGATCCTGCTGTTCATCGTCTACCACGTGCTCCACCTCACGACGGGCACGGTTCACCCGGCGTACGAGGAGCTCGCGCCGTACCACAACGTGACGACCGGGTTCCAGCAGCCCTTGGCGGCCGGCCTCTACATCGTCGCGATGATCGGGGTGGGCTTCCACCTCTGGCACGGCCTCTACTCGATGTTCTCGTCGCTCGGCCTGTCGCACCCGCGCTACACGCCGGCCATCCGCAAGGCGGCGGCCCTCATCGCGACGATCATCGCGCTGGGCAACATCTCCGTTCCCGTGGCCGTTCTCACGGGCCTCCTGGGGTAGACATGACGCTCGATTCCAAGATCCCGTCCGGACCGCTCGAGACGAAGTGGACGCATCACAAGGAGCACCTCCGGCTCGTCAACCCGGCGAACAAGCGGAAGTACAAGGTCATCGTGGTCGGCACCGGCCTCGCCGGCGCTGCCGCGTCCGCCTCGCTCGGTGAGATGGGCTACAACGTCCTGAGCTTCTGCTACCAGGACTCGCCGCGCCGCGCGCACTCCATCGCCGCGCAGGGCGGCATCAACGCCGCGAAGAATTACCAGAACGACGGCGACTCCGTTTACCGGCTGTTCTACGACACCATCAAGGGCGGCGACTTCCGCGCCCGCGAGGCGAACGTCCACCGCCTCGCCGAGGTGTCGGTGAACATCATCGACCAGTGCGCGGCGCAGGGCGTCCCGTTCGGCCGCGAGTACGGCGGCACGCTCGCGAACCGCTCCTTCGGCGGCGCGCAGGTGTCCCGCACCTTCTACGCCCGCGGCCAGACCGGCCAGCAGCTGCTCCTCGGCGCCTACCAGGCGCTGCAGCGGCAGATCGCGGCGGGCACGGTGAAGCACCGCTCGCGCTGCGAGATGCTCGACGTCGTCGTCGTCGACGGCAAGGCCCGCGGCATCATCACGCGCGACATGGTGACGGGGAAGATCGAGGCGCACGCGGCCGACGCGGTGGTGCTCGCCACCGGCGGCTACGGCAACGTCTTCTACCTCTCCACGAACGCGAAGGGCTGCAACGCCACCGCGATCTGGCGGGCGCACAAGAAGGGCGCCTTCTTCGGGAACCCCTGCTACACGCAGATCCACCCGACCTGCATCCCGCAGTCCGGCGACTACCAGTCGAAGCTGACGCTCATGTCCGAGTCGCTCCGCAACGACGGCCGGATCTGGGTGCCGAAGAAGAAGGGCGATCACCGCCCGGCGAACGAGATCCCCGAGGATGAGCGCGACTACTACCTCGAGCGCGTCTACCCGTCGTTCGGCAACCTCGCGCCCCGCGACGTCTCCTCGCGCCAGGCGAAGTACGCCTGCGACGAGGGGCGCGGCGTCGGCCCGAGCGGCCTCGGCGTGTACCTGGACTTCGCCGACGGTATCAAGCGCCTCGGCAAGAAGGTCATCTCCGAGCGCTACGGCAACCTGTTCGAGATGTACGAGCGGATCACCGGTGACGATCCGTACAAGGTGCCGATGCGCATCTACCCTGCCGTCCACTACACGATGGGCGGCCTCTGGGTGGACTACAACCTGCAGTCGACGATCCCTGGCCTGTTCGTGGGCGGTGAGGCGAACTTCTCCGACCACGGCGCGAACCGCCTCGGCGCGTCCGCGCTCATGCAGGGCCTCGCCGACGGCTACTTCGTCCTGCCGTACACGGTGAACGACTACCTGGCCGGTCTCGGCCTCAAGGACCGGGTGGACACCACGAACCCGGCGTTCGTCGACGCGCAGCGCGAGGTGACGACGCGCACCGAGAAGCTCCTCACGAACAAGGGCGACCGCACGGTCGACTCGATCTGGAAGGAGCTCGGCAAGATCATGTGGAACGACTGCGGCATGGCCCGCAGCCGCGAGAGCCTCACGCGCGCCCTGCAGCAGATCCCGGCGCTGCGCGAGGAGTTCCACCAGCGCGTGAAGGTGGTGCCGGGCTCGGGCGCCGAGGTGAACCAGGAGCTCGAGAAGGCCGGCCGCGTGGCCGACTTCCTGGAGCTCGGCGAGCTGATGTGCACGGACGCGCTCCACCGCGAGGAGTCGTGCGGCGGGCACTTCCGCACCGAGTACCAGACGCCGGATGGCGAGGCACAGCGCAACGACGCGGACTTCGCTTACGTCGCCGCGTGGGAATGGAAGGGGCAAGGCCAGAAGCCGGTGCTGAACAAGGAGCCCCTCGTCTACGAGAACATCCAGCTCGCGACCCGGAGCTACAAGTGAGCCACGGAAACGATAGCGGCAACGGCAACATGAAGCTCACCCTCGACGTGTGGCGCCAGAAGAACCAGCAGGATCCTGGCCGCTTCGTGACCTACCAGGTCGAGGCGAA
>Ga0306924_10006701_pt1 | contig 11488 bp, 9 predicted proteins | sample sta12Can44000111_FD_203756 | JGI IMG/M metagenome (GOLD analysis project Ga0306924, IMG submission 203756) | Lab enrichment of tropical soil microbial communities from Luquillo Experimental Forest, Puerto Rico - statanox.12C.anox.44.000.111 (v2)... | ecosystem: Environmental > Terrestrial > Soil...
TTGGCGCCACCGCTGCCGATGGTGGACGCCAGGCGCGTGTCCGTCACTGCATAGGCCGAAATCGGGATGTCGACCGGAATCGGCAGGTCCACCCGGCGAAACACGATGCCGGTGTCCGGCTGTGCCGGACGCAGCGTGAGCTCGACCCTCTGGCCGCTGTGCAGTCCCACGCCGACGGCGCGGGTCAGGGTCTTGAGGGTGCGTTGCTGCAGCATGCCCCGATTTTACTTTTGCGGCTGCATCAGAGCTTTGTGGTTCAGCAATAGCCCGACGGCAGAGTCCCCTTGGGAGCCCTGACGGCACAGCCGCCCCTCTGGCTGGCGTTCAGCGGATCAGTCGGCCCTGCGCATTGATCATCGTGAGGTCGACCAGGTGCGACCCACTGGCCGCGCCTTGGCCGAAGTTCAGCTCGATCCCGCCCGCGTTGTATTCCTTGAGGCGATCCATTGCCGTCATGAAAGCCCCACGCGTGAGATTGCGCCCGGCCCGCTTGAGGGCCTCGGCCGTCACCTTCGCGTTGAGAAAACCCTCGAGCGCCAGGTGGGTCAACTCCTTCTCGCCGGCCGCCTGGGCGGCCTGCTGGTATTCGCGCACGATGGGAATGCCACCGTTTTGGGGGAAGGGCACGATCTGCGTGACGGTGATGCCGGTCGCATCCTTGCCGAGCGCGCGCAGGTTCGACGGCGCGGCCAACACAGAGGGCGCGAGCATCGAGATGCCACGCTTGCGCTGGTTGATTTGGCGGATGGTCTCGACCGTGGGCTTGCCGGCCAGGCCCAGGAGCACGGCCTCGGGTGGGTCGGCGAGGATCTTTTCAGCCGCTTCGGCCGCATTGCTCGCATCGTTCTTGACCGACACCACAACCGTGGGCTTCAGGCCGCGCTTGTTGAGCGCCGCCAAGGCCGTCGCCAGCACTTCCCGGCCGAAGCTGTTGTCCTGATGGGCAATGGCCAACCGCTTCATCTGCAGCGTCACCACGTGCTCCACCAGCTTTTCGGTTTCCTCGGCATAGCTGGCACGGACGTTATAGATACCCCGCAACTCCGGCGCCCGCACCGAGGCCGCGCCGCTGTACGCGCCGATCAGCGGCGCGCCGGCCTTCATCGCCGCCGGGATGACGGCTTCGGCGTTGGGCGTGCCAAAGATGCCGAACAGGGCGAAGACCTCCTCCTTCTCGAGGTAGGCGAGAACGTTCTGGACGGTCTTCTGGGGGTCGTAGCCGTCGTCCTTCGAGACCAGCTTGATCTTGCGACCGTGGATGCCGCCCTTGGCGTTGAGGTCGTCGAAGTAAAGCTGTGCGCCCTTGAGCACTTCGCTGCCCAGGTCGCTCAAAGGACCGGTCAGCGCGCCGCTATGGCCCAGGACGATCAGGGAATCCGTGACGCCGGGCGTCGGCGGGGTTGGACTGGGGGTGGCTGCTTGGATGCCGCCACACGCGGCCACGGCCAGGAAGGCAACGCATTCGCGCCGCCCCCTCAGGAAGGTGGTCATACATCTCCTCCATCTTCTTCTTGTTGCGAGCTGTCGTCGCAGGAGGACGGATTCTGGCACAGGGCGAATTCCAAAGATGTCGCCGAAGTTCCTTTCTAGCTAACTTCGGGCTTTGTTCACGCCCAACTTGAATTCAAAAGAAAAAGGGGTGGGCCGCAACCCACCCCAAGTACTACGGCTTGGAGAACACTCGGCGTCGTGTTCAGCCGGTCATCAGTCCGCTTGCTTGCGCAGGAACGCGGGGATCTCGAAATCGTCCATGCCGCCGGAAGACAGTGCGTCCACCTTGGCGGCGGCCTGCGTGCGGTTGGTGCGCCATACGCTGGGCACGGCCATGCCGCCGTAGTCGGGCGCCGTCACCTGCTGCTCGCGCACGACGACGCCGGCGCCGGGACCGGAGACCGCATTGCTCACGGTGGGCACGTTGAACGGCACGTTGTCGGTGCCGGTGCGCAGCACCTGCAGCGGCGGCACCACGCGGCGTTGCTGGCCCTGGCGCGACAGGCCGGTGGCCACCACGGTCACGCGGATGTCGTCGCCCAGGCTGTCGTCGTAGGCCGTGCCGTAGATCACATGCGCATCGGACGAGGCGTAGGCGCGGATGGTGTTCATCGCCAGCTTGGACTCCGCCAGCTTCAGGCTGCCCTTGGCGGCGGTGATCAGCACCAGCACGCCCTTGGCGCCCGACAGGTCGATGCCTTCCAGCAGCGGGCAAGCCACTGCCTGCTCGGCGGCGATGCGCGCGCGATCCGGGCCCGACGCCACCGCCGTACCCATCATCGCCTTGCCGGGCTCGCCCATCACCGTGCGCACGTCCTCGAAGTCCACGTTGACGTGGCCGGGCACATTGATGATTTCCGCGATGCCACCCACCGCGTTGCGCAGCACGTCGTTGGCGTGCGCGAAGGCCTCGTCCTGCGTGATGTCGTCGCCCAGCACCTCGAGCAGCTTCTCGTTGAGCACCACGATCAGCGAATCGACGTTGGCTTCGAGCTCGGTCAGGCCGTTGTCGGCGTTGGTCATGCGGCGGCCACCCTCCCAGTCGAAAGGCTTGGTGACCACGCCCACGGTGAGGATGCCCATTTCCTTGGCGATGCGCGCGATCACGGGCGCCGCGCCGGTGCCGGTGCCGCCGCCCATGCCGGCCGTGATGAACAGCATGTGAGCGCCGCTGATGGCTTGGCGGATGTCGTCCGCGGCAGCCTCGGCGCACTCACGCCCCTTGTCGGGCTTGCTGCCCGCACCCAGGCCGCTTTGTCCGAGCTGGATCGTCTTGTGCGCTGTGCTGCGTGCCAGCGCCTGGGCATCCGTGTTCGCGCAGACGAACTCCACACCGCCGACGGCGCGGCTGATCATGTGCTCGACCGCATTGCCGCCGCCGCCACCGACGCCAATCACCTTGATCTGCGTGCCCTGATGGAACTCCTGGACTTCGATCATTTCGATGCTCATTTGATGCTCTCCTGATTTCTTTGCAGTTGCCGATTTGTGAAGACTGTTGTGATTGCGATGTCAACGCGCCGGCGGCGAATCGGTGGACATCGTCGCCGATTTCGCGGCGGACCGGGGCTCGCGCGTGACAACCAGGGCTTCGACGGATGCATGGTTAGAAATTACCCACGATGAAGTCCTTGAAGCGCCCGAACGCGGTCTTCATGGAACCGTTCTTCTGTGCCACCTTCTGGCCGCGCAAGCGCGCCAGCCGCGCTTCCTCAAGCAGACCCATCACCGTGGCGGCACGCGCTTGCGCCACCATGTCGGACAAGGCGCCGGTGTACTTCGGCACGCCACGGCGCACGGGCTTGAGGAAGATGTCTTCGGCCAGTTCCACCATGCCGGGCATCAGTGCGCTGCCACCGGTCAGCACGATCCCGGAGGACAGCACTTCCTCGTAACCCGATTCGCGGATCACCTGCTGCACCAGCGAGAAGATTTCTTCGACGCGCGGCTCGATCACGCCGGCCAGTGCCTGCCGGGACAGCATGCGCGGGCCGCGGTCGCCCAGGCCCGGCACTTCCACCTGCTGCTCGGGATCGGCCAGCAGTTGCTTGGCGTAGCCGTTCTCGACCTTGATGTCCTCGGCATCCTTGGTCGGCGTGCGCAGCGCCATCGCGATGTCGCTGGTGATCAGGTCGCCGGCGATCGGGATCACCGCGGTATGGCGGATCGCACCGTTGGTGAAGATCGCGACATCTGTGGTGCCGGCGCCGACGTCGACCACGGCCACGCCCAGTTCACGCTCGTCCTCGCTCAGCACCGCCACGCTCGACGCCAGCGGGTTGAGCAGCAGCTGCTCGACTTCCAGGCCGCAGCGGCGCACGCACTTGATGATGTTTTCGGCCGCACTCTGCGCGCCGGTGACGATGTGGACCTTGGCCTCCAGCCGGATGCCGCTCATGCCGATCGGCTCCTTGACGTCCTGGCCGTCGATCACGAACTCCTGCGGCTCGACCAGCAGCAGCCGCTGGTCGGTGGAGATGTTGATCGCCCGCGCCGTCTCCACGACGCGCGCCACGTCGGCGGGGGTGACTTCGCGGTCCTTCACCGCCACCATGCCGCTGGAATTGATCCCGCGGATGTGGCTGCCGGTGATGCCGGTGTACACGCGCGTGATCTTGCAGTCCGCCATCAGCTCGGCCTCCTTGAGCGCCTGCTGGATGCTCTGCACCGTGGCATCGATGTTGACCACGACGCCGCGTTTAAGGCCGTTGGACGCCGCGACGCCCAGGCCCGCCAGCTTCAGCTCGCCTCCGGGCAGGACTTCGGCCACCACCGCCATCACCTTGGCGGTGCCGATGTCGAGTCCGACAACCAGGTCCTTGTATTCCTTTGCCATTGCGCTCAATGTCCCTCGTTCATTTCTTCCCAGCGTCGGCATTCGTGGTGCCAACGCCCCTCAGCCGTACCGCATAACCCTCGGCATAGCGCAGGTCCGCCGACAGCAGGGCGTCCGCGCGCCGACCATTGCGCGACGCGACCTGCGTCAGGGTCTGCAAGAAGCGCTGGGTGCGCGCCGTGACCTCGGCCGGCGTGCCGCGCCCCAGTTCGATGTCCGCGCCGTTGTCCAGTTCGGCCTGCCAGTTGCCGCGCGGCGTCAGCGTGAGCTGCTGCAAAGACAGGTCCAACGGTTCGAACAAGGGCTTGACGGTCTGGTACATCGTGAGCACTTCCTGGGAGCGCCCGTCCGGCCCCGCCAGGCGCGGCAGGTCCTCCTGCTCCACGTCGCCCACGTTGGCCTCGAACACCTCGCCGAAGTTGCTCAGCAGCTTCGAGTCGGATTCGTCGCCCCACAGCGCCACCGCCTGGTATTCCTGGATCTGCACGCGCAGGCGATTCGGGAACTCGCGCCGCACCACCGCCTGCCGCACCCAGGGCACGCTTTCGAAGGCCTTGCGCGCAGCCGCCAGGTCGACCGTGAAGAAATTGCCGGCCAGGCGCGGCGCCACGTTCGCACGCAGCGTCGGTTCGCTGTTGTGGGCGACCTCGCCCTGCACCGAGATGCCCGCCACCGCAAACGCCGGGTGGCGCACGGCCCACCAGGCGAGCGCTGCCGCCACCAGCACGAGGCAAACCGCGAACAAGGCGGAAGCCGCCGTGTTCATCAGCTTGACGTCCAGCGGCATGGGCAGCTGCGGATTCATGCGGCCGGCGCCTCCCCCTGGTCGAGCGAAGCCGAGGCCAGCAGTTGCAGGCAAAGGTCTTCATAGCTGATGCCGGCCGCGCGCGCCGACATGGGCACCAGCGAGTGGCCGGTCATGCCCGGCGAGGTGTTGATTTCCAGCAGGTAGGGCTTGCGCGTGGCGCCATCGATCATCACATCCACGCGGCCCCAGCCGCGGCAACCCAGCACCCGGTAGGCCTTGACCACCATCTCCTGGATCACCTTCTCCTCGCCTTCGGGCAGGCCGCAGGGCACCAGGTACTGGGTGTCGTCGGTGAAATACTTGTTCTGGTAGTCGTAGTTGCCTTCGGGCGCCACGATGCGGATGACCGGCAGCGCGCGGGCAGTGTCGCCCTCGCCCAGCACCGGACAGGTCACCTCGTCGCCGGTGATGAACTGCTCGCACAAGACGTCGGCATCCAGCGCCGCGGCAGCTTCCACCGCGTCGGCCATGTCGGAATAGCCCTGCACCTTGGTGACGCCGATGGACGAGCCCTCGCGCGCGGGCTTGACGATCAGGGGCAGCTCGAGTTCGTCCGGCACCGTGCGCACCTGCTCACGCGTGAAGCTGCCCTTGTGCAGCAGCACGTAGCGCGGCGTGGACAGCCCCTCGGCGAGCCAGACCCGCTTGGTCATCACCTTGTCGATCGCGATGGCGGAGGCCATCACGCCTGAGCCGGTGTACGGAATGCCCAGCAGCTCGAGCGCGCCTTGCACCGTGCCGTCCTCGCCGAAGCGGCCATGCAGCGCGATGAAGCAGCGCTCGAAACCCTTGCGCTTCAATTCGACGAGATCGCGCTCGGCCGGATCGAAGGCGTGTGCATTCACGCCCTTGGACTGCAGCGCCTTGAGCACGCCACTGCCGGACATCAGTGACACCTCGCGCTCGGCGGAGCGTCCGCCCATCAGCACAGCCACCTTGCCGAAATCGGTTTGCAGGCTCATGCGCCGCCTCCCATGTCCACCAGCTTCGCCGGGACGCCGCCGATCGAGCCGGCGCCCATGCACATCACCACGTCGCCGTCGCGCGCCAGTTCCAGGACGGCCGCGGGCATCGCCGCGATGTCGTCGACGAAGACCGGCTCGACCTTGCCCGCCACGCGCACTGCGCGTGCGAGCGAACGGCCGTCGGCCGCCACGATGGGCGCCTCGCCCGCCGCGTAGACCTCGGCCAGCAGCACCGCATCGGCCTGGCCCACGACCTTGACGAAGTCTTCGAAGCAATCGCGCGTGCGCGTGTAGCGGTGCGGCTGGAAGGCCAGCACCAGGCGCCGTCCCGGGAACGCGCCGCGCGCCGCTGCCAGCGTGGCCGCGACCTCCACCGGGTGATGGCCGTAGTCCTCGATCACGGTGAAGTGACCACCGCCGTTGCTGGCACGCACCGGCAATTCGCCATAGCTCTGGAAGCGCCGCCCCACGCCGTGGAATTCGGCCAGCGCTTTCTGCACGGCTGCGTCGGGGACGTTCAGCTCCACCGCGATGGCAATGGCGGCCAGTGCGTTCAGGACGTTGTGGCGGCCCACCAGGTTGAGCGTGATGTCCAGGTCGGGCAGCGTGACGCCGTTGCGACGCTGCGCTGTGAAGCGCATCTGCGTGCCGTCGGCGCGCACGTCGACGGCGCGCACCTGCGCGTCTTCGCCGAAGCCGTAGCTGGTCACCGGGCACTGCACATCGGGCCAGATCTCGCGCACCGCGGGATCGTCCACGCACAGGATCGCGGTGCCGTAGAAGGGCATGCGGTGCAGGAAATCCAGGAAGGCGCCCTGCAACTTCTTGAAGTCGTGCCCGTAGGTCTCCATGTGGTCGGCGTCGATGTTCGTCACCACCGCCATCACTGGCATGAGGTTGAGGAACGAAGCATCCGACTCGTCGGCTTCGACCACGATGTAGTCGCCGCTGCCCAGCTTGGCATTGGCGCCGGCGCGATTGAGGCGCCCGCCGATGACGAAGGTGGGATCGAGGCCACCTTCGGCCAGCACGCTGGCCACCAGGCTGGTCGTCGTGGTCTTGCCGTGCGTGCCGGCAATCGCGATGCCCTGCTTCAGGCGCATCAACTCGGCCAGCATCATGGCGCGCGGCACCACCGGGATCTTGCGGCTGCGCGCGGCGATCACTTCCGGGTTGTCGGCCTGCACGGCGGTGGACGTCACCACGGCATCGGCGCCGGAGATGTTGCTGGCATCGTGGCCCAGGAAGGTCTGGATCCCCAGGCCTTGCAGGCGGCGCAGCGTGGGGCTGTCCGACAGGTCGGAGCCGGAAATCACATAGCCCAGGTTGCGCAGGACCTCGGCGATGCCGGACATGCCGGCGCCGCCGATGCCGACGAAATGGATGTGCTTGATGGCGTGCTTCATTTGGAAAGCTCCTCGCACGCGGCCACCATATCGGCGGTGGCATGGGTCTTCTGCATGGTCTTGGCCGCGGTGGCGCGGCGAATCAGTTCGGGTCGGTCGACGGTACGCAGCAGTTGTGCCAGCCACTCGGGCGTGAGTTCGCGCTGCGGCTTGAGCCAGCCGCCGCCGGCATCGACTAGGAATTTCGCGTTGGTGGTCTGATGGTCGTCCACCGCGGCGGGGAAAGGAACGAACACCGCCGCGCAGCCGACGGCCGCCAGTTCGGTGACGGTGCTGGCACCGGCGCGGCAGACGATCAAGTCGGCGTCCGCAAACGCACGGGCGGTGTCTTCGATGAACGGCGTGAGCTCGGCCTGCACGCCGGCGGCTGCGTAGTTGGCGCGCAGTTCGTCGATCTGTTTGGCGCCGCTTTGATGCAGCACGGTCGGGCGCTGGTCAGCCGGCAGCAAAGCCAGCGACCGGGGCACGATCTCGTTGAGCGCGCGGGCGCCGAGGCTGCCGCCCACCACGAGCAAACGCAGCGGTCCTGTGCGGCCGCCCATGCGCTCGGCGGGCTCGGGCTGCGAAAGGAAGCCGGCCCGCAGGGGGTTGCCGATCCATGCCGCTTTCTTCAGCACGTTGGGGAAGGCCGTGAACACGCGGTCGGCCACGCCCGCGAGGATGCGATTGGCCATGCCGGCGATCGAGTTCTGTTCGTGCAGCACCAGCGGCTTGCCCAACAGCACACTCATCATGCCGGCCGGAAAAGTGATGTAGCCGCCCAGGCCGATCACCACGTCCGGCTTCACGCGCCGCACGACGACGATGCTTTGCCAGAACGCGCGCAACAGCCGCAGCGGCAGCAGCACCAGGGTCTTGAGTCCCTTGCCCCGCACGCCTGAGAACGCGATGGTCTCGAACGCGAAGCCGCGCGGCGGCACCAGCTGGCTTTCCATGCTGGCGTCGGCGCCCAGCCAGTGCACGCGCCAGTCGCGCTCGCGCAGCGCTTCAGCGACGGCCAGACCCGGGAAGATGTGCCCTCCCGTGCCGCCGGCCATCACCAGAGCACACTTCACGCCGTTCATGCGCGGCCTCCGCGCATCAACACTTTGTTCTCATAGTCCACACGCAGCACCACGGCGATCGCCACCAGGTTCATCAGAACGGCCGAGCCGCCGTAGCTCATGAGAGGCAGCGTGAGCCCCTTGGTCGGCAGCGCGCCGAGGTTCACCCCCATGTTGATGAAGGCCTGGAATCCCATCCAGATGCCCACGCCTTGCGCGACCAGGCCGGCGAACACGCGGTCCAGCGCAATCGCCTGGCGGCCGATGTGCATGATGCGGCGCGTCATCCAGAGGAACGAGGCGATCACGGTCAGCACGCCGATCAGGCCGAATTCCTCGCCGATCACGGCCAGCAGGAAATCGGTGTGCGCCTCGGGCAGCCAGTGCAGCTTTTCGACGCTGCCGCCGAGTCCCACGCCGAAGATTTCACCGCGACCGATCGCGATCAGCGAGTGCGACAGCTGGTAGCCCTTGCCCAGCGTGTACTTCTCATTCCATGGATCGAGGTAGGCGAAGATGCGCTCGCGCCGCCAGTCGGAGAAGGCGATCATCAGCACGAAGGCGAAGACCATCACCGCGGCAATCAGGAAGAACATGCGCGCATTCACGCCGCCCAGGAACAGGATGCCCATGGCGATGACAGCGATCACCATGAAGGCGCCCATGTCGGGTTCGGCCAGCAGCAGCAGGCCGACGATGGCGACGGCGGCGGCCATCGGCAGCACCGCGCGGAAGAAGCGCTCCTTCACCTCCATCTTGCGCACCATGTAGTCGCAGGCATAGAGCAGCACTGCGAACTTCGCCAGCTCCGAGGGCTGAAAGCTCAACAGGCCGAAGCCGATCCAGCGCCGCGCGCCGTTCACGCCCTTGCCCACGTGCGGGATCAGCACCACGATGAGCAGGATCAGCGAAGCAATGAAGAGCCAGGGAGCGACCTTCTCCCAGGTCGCGATCGGCACTTGAAAGGCCAGCAGCGCAACGACGAATGACAAGGCGATGAAGGCACCGTGCCGGACCAGGAAATGCCCCTGGGCGTAGTTGGCAAAGCGCGGGTTGTCGGGCAACGCGACAGAGGCCGAGTACACCATCACCAGCCCGAACGCGAGCAGGGCCACCGTGAGCGACACCAGCGACTGGTCCACCGACTGCACGCGCGCGGGCATCGCGATACGCGACGGACGCGTCCACGACGGCAACCAGGCTCCGATGCGTGCAGCCAATGCATTCACTCGCGCACCTCCAGGGAGACGCCCGCGTCATCGGCCACCGCCTGCACCGCTGCGCGGAAGACATCAGCGCGGTGCGCGTAGTCGCGGAACATGTCGAAGCTGGCGCAGGCCGGCGACATCAGCACGGCGTCCCCGGGGTGGGCACGCTGCATGGCCAGCTTCACGGCTTCATCCATAGAGGCGGCATCGATCAGGGTAACGCCTGTCGATTCCAGTGCGGCGCGGATCTGCGGCCCGTCGCGGCCGATCAACACGACCGCGCGGGCATGGCGCGCGACGGGTTCGCCCAGCGGCGAGAAGTCCTGGCCCTTGCCGTCGCCGCCGAGGATGACCACCACCTTGCGATCAGCGCCCAATCCCTGCAGGGCCGCCACCGTGGCGCCGACATTGGTGCCTTTGCTGTCGTCGAAGTATTCGACTTCGTGGATGATGCCCACGGGCTCGACGCGATGTGGCTCGCCCCGGTACTCGCGCAGGCCGTACAGCATGGGCGCGAGCGGGCAGCCGGCGGCGGTGGCCAGCGCCAGCGCCGCGAGCGCATTGACCGCGTTGTGGCGGCCGCGGATGCGCAGCGCGTCGGCGGGCATCAGGCGCTGGAAGTGCAGCTCTTCTTCCTCGCCCTTGCGGCGCTTTTGCGTCTCGTCCGCCTCCAGCGCGCGCACCAGCCAGGCCATGCCGTTGACGACTTCGATACCGAAGTCGCCGGGCCGCCTGGGCATGTCGCTGCCGAAAGTGACGTGCTCGCGCTGTTCGTACTTCCCCCCCTTGAGCCGTACTGCCGGCGGCAGCATGAGCATCACCGTGGGGTCCTCGCGATTGAGGACCATCACGCCGCTCGTGCCGAAGATGCGAGCCTTGGCCGCGGCATAGGCCTGCATGTTGCCGTGCCAGTCGAGGTGATCCTGCGTGACGTTCAGCACCGTCGCCGTGGCCGGCTCGAAGTCCCCAGAGGCATCGAGCTGGAAACTGGAGAGTTCGATCACCCAGACCTGTGGCAGCGCCTGCGCATCCAGCCTGTCGGTCAACGTCTGCAGCAGCGTGGGGCCGATATTGCCCGCCACCGCCACCGAGCGGCCGGCGCGCTCGACCAGTTGCCCCGTCAGCGAAGTCACGGTGGTCTTGCCGTTCGTGCCGGTCACCGCCAGTACGGCCGGTGCATAACCTTCCTGCTGCTTGAGCAGCGCGAGCGCTTCGGCGAACAGGCTCAGTTCGCCACCGACCGGAATGCCCCGCTGGCCCGCAACGGCCGTCACGACTTCGACCTGCGTCGGCGACAAGCCCGGGCTGCGATAGACCGCCTGCATGCCTTCCAGCAGGGACTCGGCAAAGGGGCCCGCCACGAAAGTCACCTGCGGCGCCTGTTCACGCAGCGCCGCCAGTTGCGGCGGCGCCTCGCGTGTGTCGGCCACCGTGACCCGCGCGCCTTCGCGCACGCACCAGCGCGCCATCGCCAGGCCAGAAGCACCGAGGCCGAGGATGAGGACGTTCTTGTCTTGAAGCTCTAGCATGCTTACCTCAGCTTCAAGGTCGAAAGTCCCAGCAGGCACAGCAGCATGGTGATGATCCAGAAGCGAACCACCACCTGGGTCTCGGTCCAGCCGCTCTTTTCGAAGTGGTGATGCAGCGGTGCCATCTTCAGGATCCGCCGGCCTTCGCCGTACTTCTTCTTGGTGTACTTGAAGTAGCTGACCTGCGCCATCACCGAAATCG
>Ga0306924_10006711_pt1 | contig 11477 bp, 10 predicted proteins | sample sta12Can44000111_FD_203756 | JGI IMG/M metagenome (GOLD analysis project Ga0306924, IMG submission 203756) | Lab enrichment of tropical soil microbial communities from Luquillo Experimental Forest, Puerto Rico - statanox.12C.anox.44.000.111 (v2)... | ecosystem: Environmental > Terrestrial >...
ACCTCGAACTCGTCAGCACAGAACAGCAAAAAATAGGGTTGGCGAGTTCCGGCACCGTGACGCTTGATCGCCCCGATAAGCTTCACTTGACGCGCACAGGCGGGTTTGCGAACGTCGCAATGGTCTTTGACGGGAAAACACTAACGCTGTTGGGCAAGAACACCAACTTGTATACTCAACTCGAGGCGCCCGGTACGATCGATCAATTGGAAGACGTATTGCGGAACAAGTACCACAGGCCCGTTCCGGGCGCCGATCTGCTGATATCGGATCCTTATAAGGAGCTGATGTCGGAGGTCAACGACGCTAAGGACCTGGGGGCCGGGGTGATCCGTGGCGTCGAATGCGATCACCTTGCGTTTAGGACAAAGGAAGTCGATTGGCAGATCTGGATCGCACAGGGAGCCCGCCCCTATCCTTGCCGCTATGTCATCACGAGCAAGGAGGTTACCGGGTGGCCGCAATACACCCTCGATACTTGGGGATGGAAAACGGGCGCCGAAGTCGCTTCCGATAGTTTCAAATTGGAGATTCCCGCCGATGCCAAGAAATTGGCGCCGGACGAGGTCCCAGAGCTCAATGATATACCCGGTCTTTTCACGCGAGAGGGAGCAAAGTGATCATGACAAAGCGCATAGGCGTCGGTTTACTGGTGATAATTATATACGGCATTTGCCTGGAACTAGGCGAACGGTTCGAGATCCCGGGCGTGCACAGCCTCGTCTCCACCGCAGAAGCCGTCATCGGCCGCCCCCTGACTCCTATGAGCGTTGCCGGCGTCTCGCGCAGGAGCGCGCGCCGCTGCGCAGCGGGCGTTACGTGCTAGGCCCAGGCGGCCGCGGCTGAGATGTAGAGAACAGCACACGGCTGGTTTCCAGCGAGCGTAGCGCCGAGCTCGCTGGTCCCGTCGGCGGGCAGGGTAACCTGCGCCTTCTTGGCACGCGGTGTGCTGATGCGCGGGAGAACGAAGACAACGCCAAAGAATGCGTGTTTAAGCGTCGCGTTTACCTGCAGTTCTGTCCTAAAATGTGGGTCATGCGGCGGGGATATGGCGCGCTTCAGCGCAGGCTTTTGGCGATTCTAAACGCCGAGGACCGGGTCTTCGAGACTTACACCCTGGTCGCGGACGCCTTCGATGTGAAGGCCGACGAGGACGGCTTGCGTCTGATCAGCACGGCGCAGATGAGCGCGGCGCGCCGGCGTTGCGCGGGCTCGTGCGCGATGGCGCCGTGATCGACCTCGGGCGGCATTACCCGAACACACGCCGCCACTGGTGCGGCAAGCACACCGAGCTATTGCACGAGATCCAGTATAAGCGGGAAGCGATCGAAGCCCTGATACGCCGCGGTCAGGTCGACGAGGTCGCGCGCCTCAGCCAGCAGATGGGCCCATTCTTCGAGCGTGCCCGCGAGGCTGGGATCGAGCCCTACACCGAGACGATGAAGCCGAAGAAGCCGAAAGTGTTGGTGGCCAGCAGAGCTGATCCGGCGGGAACGTCCGGATTGCGTTCGATCGCACGTAAGGCGTGTCCCAAGGAGGAGGCGAATGAGGAGCGCGTCTGTTCTGGAGATTGATAAGACCCCAAGCGAGCCTTCCGTTGAGGCAACTCAGGCACCCGTCAAGATTGCGCGCCGGGTCGGTGCCTTCTTGCTGCGCGAACTGCGCGAGATGTTGCCGCCGACGATCTTCTTTTTCGTCGCCTTTAACCTGATCTTGCTGACGACGAACCTGCTCGTTGCCAATTACGGTGCGGCGTTCGGCAGCTTCATGCTTGTTACCGGCGGGGCGCTCGTGGTCGGAAAAGCCGTGTTGGTCGCTAACGCGACGCAATCGATCCGCCGCTACGATCGCGCGCCGCTAATCCGGCCGATCCTGTTCAAAGCGGCCTTCTACTGGGCCGTCGTGTTTGTCGCGCGCCTGCTCGAACACTGGATCCGGTTCTGGCTGGTCGAACACCATCCACTTGGGACATTCCTACCGTACATGGTTGCAACGTTTGATTGGCATCACTTCATCGCGATTCAGCTTTGGATATTGGTTGTGTTCGTGATTTATGAGACGGCGACCGAGCTCAATCACTTGTTTGGTAAAGGCGAGCTCTGGCATCTGCTGGTCACCAGCCGAGCATCCGAGTTGTCGCTGAACCGGCGGCAACGGATCTTCGAGCTCGTCCAGTTGAGCAAGCTTGCGGATTCTCACTCGATCGACGAGTTCAATGATCCGGCCACCGCCGCGCATACTCAATTAGTCGATATTGTGCGCCGGATTGCGCGGGAGCCCCGAGAGCGCACCTCGATGGAATGAAGGAAAGAGTAACGCCAAAGATAGGTGCTATCGTGATACCGGTCAGAACTCCGACTACCTCATCGGCACCGACTTTTCCTGGTATTTGGAAGGCTCGGTTGCTGTCTATCAGGTCGACCGAGGTTGAAAAAGCCATCTGCGCTGCAGTGATTCGGGAGTTGCCTAGATCGAAATGCATCCTCAAGGCCGCGATGCGCACGGCAGTCGGCGTTGGTCTTCTGATTTGCGCCTCCATTGCTTCGTCGTCCGCGCAGCAGCAAGCGCCTGCCGAGGTTCCGGTCGGCACAGTCAAGGCCGAGCACAAGCCGATCGCCAAAACGAAAAACTTTGTCGGGCGGGTCGAGGCGATCAACAAAGTCGAAGTTCACGCGCGAGTCACCGGCTACTTGGAAGACGTGCACCAATGCACCTTTGGTGCTTTTTGGTCGCGGCTCTCGCACGCCTCCCGAAAACCTTGCGCGAACCGATTCTCAGGCGAGGCCCTGACCGGGTGCCGTTCGCAGACCGGCGTCCGACGCTTCCAGCACACGCATGGAGGCGGGAATGGCAGGAAAAGACGCGATCGAGGTGGAGGCCGCCGACCACGATATCGGGGAGATTCTGGCCACCATCCAGGACCAGGGCCGGCAGACGCTCGAGCTGTTGCGAACGCTGATCGACCTTATCGTGGGTATCGTGGGCGACCGGGAAGGACCTCCGCTCGAGGACCTGATCGCGACCCTCGTCGCCCAGAACCGAGATCTGCTGACGATAGCCCGGCGCATTCACGCCGACGTCCGCGCCATTAGCGATCGCCTCCCCGCCCCTATTACGACGGAACAAGACGGCCACGGCAAATCCGCCGAAGCGCCCCCGTCATGATGAATTTCCGCAAGATCGCGGCCGCCTCCAAGGGCCGTCTCGTTCTGCGCTACTTCACCGAGGACAAGCCCGAGCCGACCCATCCGCCGGCTCTCGACGGGGCCGGCCGCGAGCTCGAGGAAGGGGGGCGGTTTGTCGCCTATTACACTGGGCGCGACAGCCGTGCGAGCTGGCGGCCGGATATGCCGGCTCTGGTGGCGCGGGCGATCGGGATCGACCCGCACAAGATGCCGCGGGATGCGGAAATGTCGCGATTGTTCGAGGCGCGCCGCGCCGACACCGGCGAGCCGTGGTCGCAGTACAAACGCAAGCTCAGCGGCTTCGACCTGGTGCTCTCACCGCACAAGTCGGTCAGTCTCGCCGCCGAATTCGCCGCAACGCCGGCGGAGACCGCGGGGATCTGGAACTCGGTCGACCGCGCGAGCGACAGGGCAATGCGGTATGTCGCGCACGTGCTCGGCTGGGCGCGCAAGGGTGCCGGCGGCGAGGACGGCGCCGACCCCGGTGCCGTCGGCTGGATCAGCTTCCGCCATCACACGGCGCGGCCGACCTTGCCGATCCAGGACGGGCCCGGCGGTCAGACCTACCTCTTCGACGCGCCGGTCGCCGGCGACCCGCACATGCACATCCACAATTTTCTGATGAACCTCGTCGTCACCGCCGAGGGACGGATCGGGTCACTCGACTCCAGGGCGCTGACCGATGCCCGCGTGAAGGAGTTCGGGGCTTATTTCCAGGCCGTGCTGGCCGACGAGCTGCGGCGGCTCGGCGTCCGTATCGGCTACGACGCGGACGAGCAGGCCGTAGTCGTGCTGTCGATTCCCGAGCATATAAGCAAGGCGTTCAGCAAAGGGCGCCAGCAGATCCTCCACAAAGCGAAGGCCTATGCGACCGACCATGGCCTCGACTGGAACAGCCTGCCGGCCGAGGACAAGATGGACATCTTGCGGGACGCCGGCGCCGAGGGGCGTCTCTGCAAGATGAAGACCGACGAACGAAACATCTGGCGCGAACAGGCCGCCGCTCTCGGTTGGCAGCACCATACGGTCATGGAAGGCGTTGCCCACGAGCGTCTGAGTGAGGGGGAGCGCTTCGACCGCGCGTATGAATTCGCCGCCCGCCGCTTGGCCGAAGAGTTCAACACTGCTGCCGTCATCGAGCATGAGAAGCTCGGCATGTACGCCGCACGCGGGCTGATCGGCACCGGTATCGCGGGCGGGCCGGGCGATATCATGCGCGTCGTCGAACTCCTCGAAGAACGGGGGATCCAGCTCAAAGGCGAGCACGTCGCCCTGGTGGTGGGGCTCTTCGACGAGAAAGTGCGGGTCACTAATACCGCACAGATCCGCATCGAGCAGAGCCTGGCGGAAAATGCGAAAGCGGCTGCCCGAGATCTCGGTGGCGCGCTGTCGGCTCAGGCGATCGCCCACGCGATCGCCGGCAGCGGCGTCGCCTTCACGGAGGAGCAGCGGGCCGCCATCTACGCGCTCGGTCGAGGCGCCGGCCTGACGATGCTCACCGGGGTCGCCGGCGCCGGCAAGACAACGCTGCTCGAACCCTTGGTGGCCGCGTGGCGAGCGGATGCGCGGTTCAGCAAAGTCGGCCGCGAGGTGATCGGCGCGGCGATGGCCTGGCGCCAGGCGGAGGCTCTGCAGGACGCGGGCATTGGCCGCACCTACGCGTTGGCGCCGCTGCTGCGGATGATCGAAACCGGAGAGCTCGGGGCAAGCCGCAATACTGTGCTGGTGCTGGACGAGGTGAGCCAGATCGCTCCCCGGCCGATGCTGAAGCTGCTCGAGCTACAGGCGCGCACTGGCATGACGATCAAAATGCTGGGCGACCGCGAGCAGGCGCAGGCGATCGAGGCTGGCGATGCGATCGAAATCTTGCGTCGCGCGCTGCCCCCCGAGGCCCTGCCGGAGCTGCTGACCACGATGCGCCAGGTCTCCCGACGCGGCCGCGAGATCGCCGGGCTGTTTCGCGAAGGCGAAGCCGCAAGAGCGCTGGCGATGAAACGCGAGGACGGCCACGCCATGCTGATTGGGGGAGACCGCGACCAGGTGGTCGGCAGTATCGCCGATCTCTACATCGCGCGGCGCGACGTGCTGAGGGCGTGCGGCGCGAAAGATGGGATCACGGTCAGCGCGCCGACCAACGACGATGTCGCCGAGATCAGCCGCGCAATCCGCGAGCGGCTGAAGCATCGCGGCGAAATTGGCGATGACGAGATTGTCTACCGAGCCATCGACCAGGACGGACGGACCTATGATCTGCCGATCGCCACCGGCGATCGGGTGCGCTTATTCCGCCGTACCTGGGGCACCGTCGATGGGCGGCCCTGCCACGTCGGCGACAATGGCGACATCGTCGAGGTGCTCGGTCGAACCGATGACGGCCTGCGGCTCCGCACAAAAGACCGACGCGTTGCCGACCTCGAATGGCGGCGCGTCTGCGACAGCGAGACGAACCGGCTCCTGCTCGGTTTCGGGCACGCGCTGACGATCAACGCTGCCCAGGGGATCACGTCGGACGAGCACATCAACGCGCTTCCGCGCGGCACGTCCGGCGTCACCGCATTTACCACGTACAGCGCCGAAAGCCGCAGCCGCGGCACGACCTGGACAATCATCTCCGAGGCGGCTGTCTACGAAACCGAGCGGTACCGGCAGGCGCTCGGTGACATTACGCCAATTACCCGGGACGACCTCTGGGCTCGCGTCGCCGACGACATGTCCCGCAAGCCTTACAAGGCGCTCGGCATCGACCTGCTGGCCGCCGCCCGCCGGGACCGCGAACGGGCGGTCGACACCTTCATTGCTTGCCACCATGCGCTCGAGACGGCGCAGCTCGACAACCCACGCTTCGGGCGCGACGCCATAAAGCGCCTTCAGGCGCTTGCGATCAACAAGTCTCTGTCCCGCCACCTCGCCGCGCTCGACCGGGCGGTGGCCGAAAATGCCGAACTCATCCGCGACATCGTGCGGGAACAAGAGGCCGACACTCACCTGCGTGCGCTACGGGCCGAGGGAGCCGCTGCCAAAAGGCAGATGAGCCTCACCGCGGACGCGTCTTCACCTTCGACTGGACCCGGCCTCTGAGGCGCGAGTTCGCCGAGACTGGTACTCGAGCCGCTGCGTACGGCCGGCGAGTCGCTATAGCTCGCCAAGCCTTAGCTGTCTGCCCCGCTTGCGGTTTCGATCCGGTTACGGGAGCGCTCCTAAACTCTCCTGCTCCCGGCGCGGAGGGGCGATTGGGAAGATGGGCGAACCCAGCCGTCGAGATCGCGGTGCCCTAAAGACAATCGAGCCCCATCTCGTTGCTGAGCCCCGATAGACGCCGATCGCACCCGCACTGGCCCTCTTCGACATTGTTACGTTGGCGACGGTCTCAGGCTCGGAGCTGCGGGAAGGTAAAAACCCGCGCGCAGGAGAGCAGAGTTCCTTAATCGTTCTGGCCGATGATGCCTGGGCCGGCCTATTATCCGGGGCTGACGAAAGTTGAGTGGCATAAGATCATGCTCACTCGGGATTGAATGAGAAACGCATGGGGATCTTTGGCGAATTACGGGCGCAGCTGGATCCTTGGCAGGTCGATTACGGTACCGAGTTGCCGCTGGCGATCGCCGAGCAGCCGGTTTCCGACGAAACGGTCGCGCTCGACATCGAGGTCGCTCCCGAAGAGTGGGATCCGATGCAGCCGAGTGCGTTGGTGGTGCCGTCGCAATTGATTTTCGTGGACGGCGTGCGGCGGATCGAGGCGCGACTGATCATCAGGCGGAAACAGCGGCTCTTTCATGGCGCCTTCGGAAGCCATGCAGTCGGGGCGGCTAGGGTCGCGGATCGCACGGCGTCCTGTAACGAGCCGCGCGTCCGACGCGTTGTAGTCATCGGGTCAGGAGAAGCTCTCGATGATCCGGTGATTGTTTCACATGGGCTTGTTTATGAGCCCGTGACAACTTTGGATGGCGACCCGGATGCTCCGCTCCGAACAATCCAAGAGGGCATGCGGCTCGCGGAGGAACGGCTGGGTAGGGAGCTCGCCGATGCCGACGACACTCTTGTCGTCGCCGATGGCCCACTTACGTTCGAGGAGGCGACGCGGGGAGCAGTACTCGGCTACATAAAACGCATTTTCAAGCTCTACCTGCCGACCGAGCATTTGGACTTGCTGGCCCGCCTGAAAGCCGGGGAGCGAGCCGACCTCTACCCCGGCTGCCTGACGAAAGCTGGGCTGTCGTCTTCGAACGGACTCGGTTGTGGGTGGGCAGGCGGTAAAACTCAAACCTCGAAGGCTGAACCGCATCGCGCCCTTGCTGATATGGCGGCCCAAATCGGTTGGAACGTTACCCTATGGTTACCTGAAATGAGAAAGGGCCCAGCGGTCTCTCGCTAAGCCCTTGTCTTTATTGGTGGAGCCAACCGGGATCGAACCGATGACCTCTACAATGCCATCGCCGCGATCTGCCTTCGGTCGGCCTCGGCCCGCATCCGGGGTTGCCCTTGCCCATCCGTCAATTCCTTAAGCATCGTAGCGTCCGCGAAAATTCACTCGCCAACGTTCGACGAGGGCATCGGAGGTCGAAATTCGAAGGCTTCGACATGCGCGCTCCAGAAGTGGGCGTTACCGATGGCGGCAAGACGCGGCGTCGGCGCACCGTTTCGCGTGGGTGCGATCCTCCTCGAAGGATCTGAAAAGAAGGGGAACTGCTACCTCGTCAGTTTTGATTGGCGCCAGGCTATATGCGGCGCTCGGCTCCGTCAGCCCCGATGACCACCCAACTCGAGAGTACCGGAGCTAGGCCTGAGCAGTCAGCAACAAGGTCGGCAAACCAAGGCCGTCGACGCGCGCCTAAGCGAACCGCCCGCAGGTCCGGGACCTGCGCGCAGACAAGGGTGGTGCGTCGCGCCCACTTGCAGATGCCGAACGCCCCCGGAACGCGTGTCAGAAACGTGTCAATGCCGCATTCACGTTCCTGCGGCGTTCTGCACGATCTTGCAGGATATGGCCGGCCGCTATCGCGACAACTGTCTTACAACTCCTTGAGAAAGAACACGAAAAATGGTGGGCGCGACTGGGATTGAACCAGTGACCCCTACGATGTCAACGTAGTGCTCTCCCGCTGAGCTACGCGCCCTTTTCCAGCGGCCGAGGGATGGAAGCTCAGGATGTAGCGAAATCGCGGGCGACAGGCAAGTGCGGCCCCTTTTCGCAAATCGGTCAGTCTGGAATTGGCGCGCCTTTGCCGTCGGCAGTAGAGAACCCGGTTCTCGCCGCTAATATCGGCCGGTCGGCCCGTCCGATCTGGATCCAAAGCGTTCGCAATTGCGGTGGTAACCGTCATAAAATTACCCAATTCACATTTCATAATCCCGACCGATCACGGGAAGGAGCTGAGATGGCGACCCAAGCCGCTTCGGCTCGGCGCCGACCAGCCGTTTGAAAAGGGTCTGATTAGTAATCCCGCCGACCCGGCGGACTAAACGGGCTTACAACTCTAAGGAGAGGCTTTGCTGTAGATTTGCTGCAGGTGCAGCGGCTGGTAATAATTGACGCAACTGTTTCTTGCAGCTGAAGCCGACTTGGACGAGGAGATCGGATGGATACGCCCACTCCCCGGGAACTCGCGATCGAACGCGACCTCTGGGTGCCGGCGCGGGACGGCGTCAGGCTGGCGACGGACGTTTACCGGCCGACCGGCGGCGGGCCGTTTCCGGTCCTCCTCGAGCGCACCCCGTATAACAAATCGGCGCCGAGCCGCTCGGAGCGAACCGCCGCTGTGGCGGCGCCGCGTTCGCGCGCCGAGGTCGCTCATTACTTTGCGCAGCACGGCTATGCCGTCGTCTATCAGGATTGCCGCGGCCGGTACTGGTCGGAGGGCCGCTTCACGAAATATCTGAGCGAGGCCGAGGACGGATACGACACCCTCTGCTGGCTGATGCGGCAACCCTGGTGCAACGGTCGGATTGGCACGTTCGGCCTCTCTTACGCGGCGCATACCCAGGCGGCGCTCGGCTGCCTCGACCCGCCCGGTCTCGCCGCGCAGTTTCTCGACTGCGGCGGGTTTTCGAACGCTTACCGCAGCGGCATCCGCCATGGCGGTGCCTTCGATCTGAAGCAGGCGACCTGGGCCTACAACAACGCGCTCGCCGACACCAAGGACCCGGCCGTCAAGGCGGCACTGGAGGCCGAGGACATCAGGGCGTGGTTCGCGCGGATGCCGTGGTGCAAAGGCCAATCGCCGGTGTCGGCCGCGCCGGATTACGAGGACTACCTCTTCGAGCAGTGGTCGCACGGAATATTCGACGATTTCTGGAAGCGCCCCGGGATCTATGCCGAGGGTTATTACGAGCGCTATGCCGATGTGCCGATCGCCCATTTCTCCGGCTGGTACGATCCCTATGCGCGGACCGCAACCGAGAATTATCTTGGTCTCAAGCGCAAGAAGCGTGCTTCGATGCGGCTGATCCTCGGCCCGTGGACCCACGGCGACCGCTCGCTGAGCTATGCGGGCGATGTCGATTTCGGCCCGACGGCGCCGGTCGACGGCAACCTCGCCGAGGATTTTTTCGCGCTTCGCCTCGACTGGTTCGACCGTTGGCTCAAGGACGGCTCGCACGGCGCCGCGGCCGACCCGCCCGTGCGCGTCTTCGTGATGGGCGGCGGCTCGGGGCGGCGCAATCCGGCCGGACGCCTCGATCACGGCGGCCGCTGGCACACTGCCGCGGATTGGCCGCTACCGGAGACCCGATGGACACGGTTCTATCTGCAGCCGGACCGCAGCCTCGGGCGCGCCCTGCCGCCGCAAGGGGCCCGACCCCTCGAATACGCCTTCGATCCGCGCGATCCGGTGCCGACCATCGGCGGGGCGCTGAGCTCGGGCGAGCCGGTGATGCGCGCCGGCGCCTACGACCAGCGTACCGGACCCAACGTGTTCGGTGCGAGCGAGCCCTATCGGCCGCTCGCCGAACGCCCCGACGTGCTCGTCTTCGCGACCCCGCCGCTCGACGGCGCCCTGGAGGTAACGGGCCCGGTGACGGTGCGGCTGTGGATCGCGTCGGATTGCCCCGACACCGACTTCACCGCCAAGCTGATCGATGTTTATCCGCCGAACGAGGATTACCCGGAGGGTTTCGCGATGAATCTGACCGAGGGGATTTTACGCGTGCGGTATCGCGATAGCTGGGAGCGACCGTCGCCAATGGTGCCGGGCGAGGTCTACGCGATCACGATCGAGCTGTTCCCGACGGGCAATCTGTTCGCCTCGGGCCACCGCCTGCGCCTCGACATCGCGAGCAGCAACTTCCCGCATTTCGACGTCAACCCGAATTCGGGAGAGCCCGAAGGCCAGATGCGGCACCCGCGCATTGCCAGAAACCGGGTCTTTGCCGACGCGGCGCATCCGTCTCACATCGTCCTTCCGGTTATTCCGTAAGAGGCTGCGGCAGTTGCGACAGCTCCGCGGCGGCGATAGTCTCGGCCCCAGTGCGGCGGCGAGGTGCGCGATGTGGAAGGGGGTGGTACTGCTGGCGGCTGTGATCGCCGTCGGTGCGGATCTGGCCGCGACAGCTGCGGGAGGATCGGGCAACCCTGCTAATGACAGCCTTCTCGCAGCGTCACCGGACCAGCAAGCGAGAATGCTCACACAAGGGATCAAGGGCTGCGTCGGTGAATCGCCCTTTCCCATGGGCGTGACGACGACAGGCAAAGCAAAGGGGTACGCTTATTGGAGCGTGCGCTGCAAGGACGGCAGAAGCTTTGCCGTTCAGATCACACCGGCCGTCAAGGCGAAGGCGATCATCGTTGATTGCCGCGCACTGGAGGGCACCGGTAAGGAGTGCTTCAAGAAGTTCTGAGCCGGGCGTAAGGCTGGGAGCTTGGCGGGCGGTCACCAGCGCAGCGGTTGGCGGCAAACGGAGTACCAGAGGCCGAGATTCTCCTCCTTCCACTTCGGATCCTCGCAATCCTTCTTGAGGAGCGCGGCAGATGCCTGCGGATCGGAGGGCGGCACGGGCGTGTCCGAAGAGCACGCCGCCAGGGCGATCGCCAGGGCCAGAATTCCCGATCTCACCAGCGCCACTCCTTGATCCTGATCGGCTCGAAAGCCGTGGATTCATCGATACACAGGATTCTCGACTGCTCCCGCGGTGAATGCAAGGCGATGTGGCGGCACCCCATGCTAGTGCTGTCCGATAGCCTTAAAATGATTATAATGTTTAGAATTGCGAGCGCCTATCGGTCCTGAAGCGGCGCTGGAAGGTGGAGTGCACCTCATGAAGAGTGATGGTGGGCCAAGGAATTACCGCAAGGACACC
>Ga0306924_10006712_pt1 | contig 11477 bp, 9 predicted proteins | sample sta12Can44000111_FD_203756 | JGI IMG/M metagenome (GOLD analysis project Ga0306924, IMG submission 203756) | Lab enrichment of tropical soil microbial communities from Luquillo Experimental Forest, Puerto Rico - statanox.12C.anox.44.000.111 (v2)... | ecosystem: Environmental > Terrestrial > Soil...
ACAGCTGGTCACAGGCACCGGTAACGACGATGGCGTCGTGCCCGGTCAGCTTGCCCGCGATGGCGAACTGGCTGGAGGACAGCGCGTCGTTCAGCAGGCCGGTGAGCGGCGACTTGGCCACCACTGCGAACTTGGCGCTGGTGGTCAGCGGGGTGCCGACCAGGGGCGAGAACACGAAGGCCAGCGGCGCCGCCGGTGCCAGCGGGTCGGCGCCGGCCGGGCCCAGCCGGTGCAGCAGCCAGGTGCCCAGCCCGGCCCCGCCGATGTAGGCGCGCAGCAGGTCATCGGGCAGCGGCAGGGTGCGTGCGGCGCCGGTGCTGGCATCGGCCACCAGGGTCTGCCCGAAATATCCGCCGGCTGTCATGGCCGGTCAGCCGCCCGCGTCGGCGGACAGGAAGAACACCACGTCACCGGTGGCCAGCGGGACCTCGCCGTCCCGGGTGATCTGATCCCCGTTCAGCGCCGCCACCACGTGCCCGTCCAGCGCCAGCCCGGCCGCGGCCGCCGCTTCGGCGATCGTGGCGGCCCGCACCGGCTCCGGACCGCGGTGGCCATCCGCCAGCGGCCCGAACCGCTGCACGGTCACCTCCGGCGCCGGCCGCTCCCTGGCCACCGCATAGTCGGCCGGCTCGTTGATGTTCAGCACCGACTCGAGTTCAGGGTCGAACGCCGCCAGCACCGGATCGGACCGCAGCGCCACCTCATCCATCCGGTCGACCGCGCACTCGTCGAACAGGAAGGCAGGCCGCAGCCGCTCCTGCTCGACCAGCCGCTCTGCCAGCTGCGCGAGCTGCACCCGGTAGGAGGCGGCCAGTGGCTGCGGATATCCCCGCGCCACCGGCAGCCCCACGTCGGTCCCGTCCCGCACTGCCGCCAGCACCCGCCGCACGAACGCGGGATGCAGGAACGGCATGTCGGTCGAGCTCACAAACGCCACCTCAGCCCGCCCGGCCAGCGCCGCCAGCCCGGCCGCGATCCCCTGGACCGGCCCCTTCCCCTCCCGTGTATCCGCCACCACTTCCGTCGATGCCGGCAGTGATGGCAGGTCCTGCCCCGGCGCCCGCACTACCACCACCGGCCCGTCCACGACCCGGGTGATCACCCCGACCGTCCGACGCAGCAGTGTCGACCCGTGCCACTCCAGCGCAGCTTTGGGCGTGCCCATCCGCGACGACCGCCCGCCGGCCAGCACGACTCCCGCAGTTCGGGCCATACCCAGATCGTACGTTCTGCCCAGCGGGGCGGACCCGGCAGAACCCCGCGCCTCGCCCTGGGGCGCCAGAGCCTGCTGGATGACCGCTCCATCCGGGACCAGCCACCCGGTGTGGGTCAGCAGCTACGGCAGGCTCGCGACGTTCACCTCCTCGAGCTGCCCCGACGTGAAGTTGGTCACCAGCAGCGTGCGGCCGTCCGGTGCCAGCGCCATCTGCCGCGGGAACCCGGCGGCCGGCAGGTACCCGGCGAGCGCGGGCTTGCCCGCCAGGGCCGCGGCCACGTTGACCACCGCCAGGCTCGACCGTGCTCCCCCGGTGGCGAACCGGTTGGAGTCGGCGACCACGATCCGCTGCCCGCCGTCGACCAGGGCGAGCCCTACCGGGGCCTCGCCAACCTCCACCCGCGCGACCAGCGAGTGTGCCGGATCGGACAGCAGCCCGGCGGCGGAGAAGCCGAGCAGCGTGTCGCTCTCCCGGGCGGTCACCCACACCACGCTGCCGTCCGCGGACGTGATCACCCGCACCGGGCCACAGCCGGCGGTGACGGTGGCCACCACCGAGTGCGCCGGGTCGGTCCCTGCCCTGCCGAGGCTGATCACCGACAGCGTGCCCTGGCCACCGCGCAGCCCGCTGCGGTGGCCGGTCCGCTGGGATGCCAGTTCGCTTGTCGCGTACAGCCAGCGCCCGTCCGGCGCCACCGCCGTCCCGACGACGGCGATCCCGAGCGGGATCATCCCGACGAAGCCGGAGGTCCGGAAGCCGCTGGCCAGCGCGCGCTGCAGGTCGAAGACAGCTATCTCATCGCTGGTTTCGAGGCTGACGAAGGCGAACCGGTCGTCGGGTGACACGGCCACCTCGATAGCGCCGCCGCCGAACCCTCCGCGCCCGGCCCGGGGGCTGCGCAGGGTGCCGAGGACCGCGTGCCGGGCGCCCTGCTCGGCCTGCCGTACGCCGATGACGACGGCCCCGGTGAGACTGGCGGCAAGCAGGTAACGGCCATCGTGGGTCAGCGCTACGCCCAGCGCCTGCGGCACCGGGATGCGCCGGGCCAGCCTGGGCGCGGCGGAGCCGGAGTTGGCGAGCACGCTGACCTCGCCCCGGCCCGGGCCCGGTCCGAAGGGAGCCGAGACAAAGGACCAGCGCCCGTCGGCCGTCACGGCCACGCCGAACGGGTCACCGGGAACCCGCGACAGGGTCACGTCCGCGGCAGGCAGCCGAGGTCCGGGCGCGGTCGCGGTGCTGCAGCCGGGGCTGCCCTGTGCCGTGGTCAGGGCGGGGGACGCGGGCCCGGTCCGGGGCAGCATCGCCGGTGGTGCCGGACGTGACGGCGGCGAGGTGGTGGGCCCCGTTCTCGCCGGGCTGGAGCAGGCTGCCAGCAGCAGCGCGGCGGTGACAGCAGCCAGCCGCCACAAGATCCTCACACGTGCACGCTAGCCGTCCCGGGTGCGCAGCGGAGAGCCTGTTCACAGCGGGGGTCATGCCGCTGCCCGGGCAGGCAGATGGGGCTGGTTGCAGTCGCCGCCCCGCCCCTCAGGCCACGGCCGGGTCCAGCATCCCCCGCCGCCGCCGGATCGAGATGTCCATCTGGGTGAAGATCATGTCCACCACGATCCCGATCACCAGGATCACGATCATGATCGAGATGGCCCCGACCATGTCTGACTGATCCTGGTAGTTGGACAGCAGCACGCCAATCGACGGCTGGCCGAGGATGATCACGAGCAGCTCGCCCGCCATCAGGCTGCGCCACGCGAACGCCCAGCCCTGTTTCATCCCGGCCACGAACGAGGGCAGCGAGGCGGGCAGGATCAGGTGCCGGTACATCGCGATCCGGCCCAGCCCCATGGTGCGGCCCGCCCGCAGCAGCAGCGGCGGCGTGTAGTCCACCCCGGTGATCAGCCCGTTGGCGATGGAGGGGGCGGCACCCAGCACCATCACGAACAGGATGGCCTGGGTGGAGGCGCCGAACAGGATGATCGCGAACGGGAACCAGGCGATCGACGGCATCGTCTGCAGGGCCGTGATCATCGAGCCGACCGCCGCCCGCAGCGGCTTGATCCGGGACACCAGCGCCCCGACCACCACCCCGATGGCCAGCGCGAGCCCGTACCCGAGCACCGCGCGGTACAGGGTGGTGCTGATGGCATGCCACAGCAACGCGGTCTGCAGCTGCGCCCACAGATTGGAGAAGACGGCGGCCGGCGCCGGTATCACATCGTGCTTCCAGCCGCTGAGGTAGAGGAGCTCCCAGAAGGCGATCACGATCGCGATCGCCAGCAGCTTGGGCCAGACCGCACCCCACAGGTTCCTGGCCCGGCGGCCGCCAGGCCCGAGTTCCAGGCTGTCCAAGCCGGCCAGGGCCGCCGCCTCACTGCCCGGCGCTATTGCCGTCTGGGCCAACGTGCGCAGGTCAGCACCGGGGTCAGTGGCCATGGCGGGTCATCTCCTCACGCAGCTGGTCGGTAATGGTGGCGGCCAGCCCGGCTACCTCCGGTGAGTCGATCCGGCGCGGATGGCGGATTGGCACCCCGAACTCGCCGATCACCTGGCCGGGCCGGCTGCTCAGCACGATCACCCGGTCCCCCAGCCGGACCGCCTCCCGCACGTTGTGCGTGACGAACAGCACGGTCAGGTCGCGCTCAGCCCGGATCCGGTCGAGCTCGTCGTGCAGGAGGTCGCGGGTCATCGCGTCGAGGGCCCCGAACGGCTCGTCCATCAGCAGGATCTCCGCGTCCTGGGCGAGCGCCCGGGCCAGCGCGGCCCGCTGCCGCATGCCGCCGGACAGCTCGTGCGGGCGCTTGCCGGCGAAGCCGGCCAGCCGCACCAGCTCCAGCAGGCTGGCCGCCCGGCGGCGGCGCTCGCCGCGGTCCACCCCGCTCGCCTGCAGGGCCAGCTCGACGTTGCGGCTGACGGTCAGCCACGGGAACAGGGCCGGCTCCTGGAACATCAGCGCCACCCGGTGGCCGCCGGTGGATATCTCGCCGGAGGTGGCGGCGTCCAGGCCGGCCACCAGGTTGAGCAGGGTGCTCTTGCCACAGCCGGAGGCGCCGATGAGGCAGACGAACTCCCCCGGCGCCACCTCGAGCGAGAGCCGGTCCAGGGCGAGCAGCGCGGATTCGCCGCGGCCGAAGACCTTGGACACCTCCGTGACGGTGATCGCGGCTGGCTGGCCACTGCTGCTCATACCTGCATGCAAACGGGCTGGCGCCCCCGGGACAGCTCCCGGGGGCGCAGCACCGTCGCGATGGGCGACACTCATGAAGCCACCTGTGGCTGCCCATCCGCCTTCAGCAGGGTATTGAGCGGTCCCAGGTCATAGATGCCGGTCAGGCTGACCGGTTTCAGCAGGCCGACCGCAACCGCGTGCTGGGCGTCCGTGCTGAGCGTGGCCGCCTGCGGGTCGTTGGTGAAGGTGATGTACTTGAGCGATGCGGTCAGCACGCTGCTCGACAGCCCCTTGCCCAGCAGCGTGGTCAGCTCGCCGTTGGCCGCCTGGGCCGCTGCGGACGGGTTGGCGCTGATATAGCTGTTCGCCTGGATCTGGCCCTTGAGCAGCCCGTTGACCGTGCTCGGGTGGGCCTTGAGGAAGGACTGGCTGACCACCAGATCGGTGGTGACGAACTGGCCACCAGGCCACAGGCTGGCCTCGTTCACCAGCCGGGTTCCGCCGTCGAGCACCATCTCGGTCGCGTAAGGCTCCGGCTCCCAGCCACCATCAATCTGGCCCGACTTGAACTCCAGCACCGCGGCGGAATTCGGCTTGATGGGCTTGATCGCGACATCGCCGCCGCCGGTCGGGGTGGTGACCAGCCCGTGCTGCTTCAGCCAGTAGCGGAGCGCGACGTCCTGGGTGTTGCCCAGCGACGGCGTGGCCAGCGACTTCCCCTTGAGCTGGGCGGGACTGGTGATGCCGTGCTTGACCACCAGCGATGCGCCGCCAGAGGCCGCTCCGGAGATGATCTTGATTGCCGTTCCGTTCGACTTCGACCAGGCGTTGATCGCCGGGTTGGGGCCGACGTAGGCGGCGTCCAGCTGGCCGGCCAGCAGTGCGGTGGTCTCCTCCGTGCCCGAGCTGAACACGGTCGGTTTCAGCGTGACGTTCTTGCCCAATTCCTTGGCGAAGAACCCCTTCGCCAGCCCGACCAGCGCCGGCTCGTGCGTGATGTTGGCCTGGAAACCCAGCCGCAGCACCACCGGCGCGCCGGCTGACCCCGTCGCCGACGCCGAACTGCATCCGGCTGCCGCTATCGTCATCGCCGCCACCAGGGCCGTGACAAGCGCCTTCCGCATCTATTCCACCTTTCCGATCAACTTAATAGGTAAATATGCCACGGGAGACCGGCGGATGCAACTTCGGTGGTGCTACGGGGTGGCGCTCACCCGCGGCGCCGGGACGTGGTGCCCGCGCAACAGCAGCGCCGCTACCTGGGTCAGCGTCTGCGTCCCGTCGGTGTAATCACCCTGGCCGTTCAGCGAGTTCATCATGGCCAGCGTGTACTGCTCGCCCGGCCCGGCGAAGCCGACCGAGTCGATGATCCAGCCCGGCTTCTCCACTGACCAGCCGTCCTTGTTGCCCGGCTCGTTGCCCAGGCCCGCGCCCCAGACGCCGAAGTGCTGCACCTGCGCGACATGCCGCAACTGGTACACCAGATAGTTCCGCAGCGGGGCGGGCAGGTCGTCCAGCACGTAGCCGATCAGCCGGCTCTCGTCCTCGGCCGTGCAGGTCATCTCGCCCCAGTACGGCCCGGTCACCCCGGTCTGGGGCAGGTACTGGGCGCTGGCCAGGCCGATCTTCGGGAAGAAGCTGGTGTAGAACGGGGCCCCGTACTTGAACCACAGGTCGTCGGCGGCGTTATCCGAGCTGACGTGCAGCATCTGGTACATCACCGCCCAGTCGGCGGGCGACAGGTGGATGACCCCGGCCGCGTTCTGCAGCAGCAAGGTGGCCGCCATCGCCAGCTTGCTGGTCGATGCCATGTAGATCTGGGTACCGGCGTACCTGTTCCGCCACACCGCGCCAGTGGCCCGGTCCCTGAGCACGACCCCGGTCACCCCAGGGCGGTGGCTCAGATAGCGCCTGACCTCGGCGATCCGCAGCCGCATCGGGCAGGAAAACCCAGCTGGCTGGGCTGGGCAGGGCGGCGGGGCGGTTCGCCCACGATCAGCTGCCGCCCGGGCTGCTGAACTCGATCCCGGCGACCGCCGGGAACTTCTGCAGGCACCTCTGCAGCCTGGCCAGATCGCCGTCGCTGGCGTTGTTGACCCGGTACCGCACGTCGTTCAGGACATCTGAGGCCAGATGGTCGGTCGGCAGCGGCTCTGGCACCGCATTCGGCAGATGTGAGCAGGCGGCGCGGACCCTGAGCCGGACCGCGTTGGGCGTCTGCGGCTGGAACTGGACCACTGCCTCCTGCTGGCCGAAGGCCTTGCTGAAGGAAGCACAGCCGGCCGCGGCCAGCACCGTCAGCACGGCCAGGGCCGCCCCCGCCGCGGCGCGGCGGGCCCCGGGCCGGACCCTGGATGCTGGCACGAGTGCCAGCTTAGGGACCGGGGCACGGTGCCAGCGCCGCGGCGGGCGCCTGCCGGTACGGTTGACCGGCAGGCAGGGGCTCGACCTGGAGGCGCCGTGGCCGGACTGATCGAGGACTACGCGCTCATCGGTGACATGCAGTCCGCGGCCCTGATAAGCCGGCATGGCTCGCTGGACTGGCTGTGCCTGCCCCGGTTCGACTCGCCCGCCTGCTTCGCGAGCCTGCTGGGGAGTGAGTCGCACGGCCTGTGGCGGATCGCCCCGGCCGGGCAGGCCGAGGTAAGCCGCGGCTACCAGGGCGAGACGCTGATCCTGGAGACCACCTGGCGGACCGCTACCGGGAGCGCCCGGGTGATCGATTTCATGCCGCCGCGGGATAGCGCGCCACCGGTGCTGATCCGGCTGGTGGAAGGCGTCGAGGGCTCGGTCGACATGGAGTGCGTGCTGCGGATCCGGTTCGGTTACGGGCAGATCGTGCCCTGGGTGCGGCGGCTGGAGACGCAGATCGCCGCGATCGCCGGGCCGGACAGCCTGTGGCTCACCACCCCGGTCGCGCTGGCCGGCCGCGATCTTGCCCACACGGCGACGTTCACCGTGACCGGCGGTGAGCGGGTGCCGTTCGTGCTGGGCTGGCTGCCATCACACCAGCAGCAGCACGATCCGGTGGATGCGCCGCAGGCACTGGCGGACACCCGCCGGTTCTGGCAGAACTGGTCCGCCCGGTGCACCTACCGCGGCCCGCACCGGGAGGCGGTCATCCGCTCGCTGATCACCCTGAAAGCGCTCACCTACGCGCCGACCGGCGGCATCGTGGCGGCGGCCACCACCTCCCTGCCCGAGGACATCGGCGGTACCCGCAACTGGGACTACCGCTACTGCTGGCTGCGGGATGCCACCATCACCCTGGAAGCGCTGCTGCGCACCGGTTACACCGAGGAGGCGATCGCCTGGCGGGCCTGGCTGGAGCGGGCCATCGCCGGGCAGCCGCGGGACGTGCAGATCATGTACGGGGTCGCCGGTGAGCGGCGGCTGCCCGAATGGGAGGCCGACTGGCTGCCCGGCTATGAGGGCTCGGTGCCGGTGCGGATCGGCAACGCCGCGGTCAACCAGCGCCAGCTCGACGTCTTCGGCGAGGTTATCGACGCGATGTCGCTGGGCCGGCGGGCCGGGACCGGCTACGACCGGCACGCCTGGGCCCTCCAGCGGCTGCTGCTGGGTTTCCTCGCGAAGAACTGGGACCAGCCGGACGAGGGCATCTGGGAGGTCCGCGGCCCGCGCCGGCATTTCGTGCACTCCAAGATCATGGCCTGGGTGGCGTTCGACCGCGCGGTGCATGCCACCGAGCAGGGCCTGCCCGGCCCCGCCGGCCTGTGGCGGGAGATCCGGGACCAGATTCACGACCAGGTCTGCCAGCGCGGCTATGACTCCGGCATCGGCGCGTTCACGCAGTACTACGGCTCGCGGGAGCTTGATGCCGCGGTGCTGCTCATGCTCGAAGTGGGATTCCTGCCGCCGGACGATCCGCGGGCGATCTCTACTGTCGAGGTGATCCAGCGTGAGCTGACCGTCGGCGGCCTGCTGCGCCGGTATGGCCTGCCGCAGTCAGCCGGTGGCCAGCAATCGGCGGTGGATGGCCTGCCCGGCTCCGAAGGCGCGTTTCTGGCCTGCAGTTTCTGGCTGGTCAACGCGCTGGACCTGATCGGCAGGCGGGATCAGGCGAGTGAGCTGTTCGAGCGGCTGCTGGCGCTGCGCAACGACGTGGGGCTGCTCAGCGAGGAATACGACCCCCGTTACCAGCGGCAGGTGGGGAACACGCCGCAGGCGTTCAGCCACGTGCCGCTCATCCAGGCCGCGCTCAACCTCGATACCCACTCACCGGGTCACTGCCGCCGCCCGGCTGGCCGCGCGGACCGGCCCGCGGGGCGTGGCCAGCGGTGACGGGCCAGGTGGCAAGGGGCGAGCGGATCGCCGGGGATGACCTGCTCCGGGCCGGTCACTCCGAGGCCGGCTGACCGGCGCCGTTGCCGGCCGCCGTCACCGCCGCGGGCTGCTGTTCCTGGCTGGCGAACTGGGTCAGGTACAGCTCGGCGTACAGTCCGCCGCTGGCGAGCAGATCCTCGTGCCGTCCCCGCTCGGTAACCTGGCCGTGGTCGATCACCAGGATCTGGTCGGCCTCCCGGATTGTGGACAGCCGGTGCGCGATCACCAGAGAGGTCCGGCCGGCCAGCGCGGTCCGCAGCGCGTTCTTGACCGCCACCTCCGACTCGGAGTCCAGGTGGGCGGTGGCCTCGTCGAGCACCACCACCGACGGCGCCTTCAGCAGCAGCCGGGCGATGGCCAGCCGCTGCTTCTCCCCGCCCGACAGCCGGTACCCGCGGTCACCGACCACAGTGTCCAGGCCGTCCGGCAGGCTGGCCACCAGCTCCCAGATCTGGGCGGCCCGGCACGCCTCGATCAGCTCGGCCTCGCTGGCGCCGGGCCGGGCGTAGGCCAGGTTGGCGCGGATCGTGTCGTGGAACATGTGCGCGTCCTGGGTGACCACGCCCACCGCGTCGTGCAGCGAGTTCAGGGTGATGTCGCGCAGGTCGTGGCCGCCGATCCGGACCGACCCCGCGTTCGGGTCGTAGAGCCGGGCGACCAGGTGGGTGATGGTGGTCTTGCCCGCGCCGGACGGCCCGACCAGCGCCGTGAGCTGGCCCGCCGGGGCGGTGAAGCTGATGTCCCGGAGCACGTCCTGGCTGCCGCCCGGCCGCTCGGGCACCGGCAGGGCGATCGACTCCAGCGAGGCGAGCGACACCTCGCTGGCGACCGGGTAGCGGAACGAGACGTGGTCGAACGTCACCTCGGGCGCTGTGGCCCGGTGGCCATTGCTGCTGGCCGGCCCGGGCAGCGCGATGGCGCCCGGGCGCTCTTCGATGAGCGGCTTCAGATCCAGCACCTCAAACACCCGGTCGAAGCTGACCAGCGCGGTCATGACGTCCACCTGCACGTTGGACAGCGAGGTGATCGGCCCGTACAGCCGGGCCAGCAGCGCGGTCAGGGCGACCAGCGTGCCCAGCTGGAAGGTGCCGTGGATGACCAGGGCGCCGCCGAGCCCGTAGACCACCGCGGTGGCCAGGGAGGCGAGCAGGGTGAGGGCGATGAACAGGGCACTGCCGTACATGGCGGTGACCACCCCGATGTCCCGCACCCGCGCCGCCCGGCCGGCGAAGATGTGCGCCTCGTCCTGCGGGCGGCCGAACAGCTTGACCAGCATGGCCCCGGCGACGTTGAACCGCTCGGTCATGGTGGTGCCCATCTCGGCGTCGAGCTGCATGGACTCCCTGGTCAGCCGCTGCAGGCGGCGGCCCACCAGCCGGGCCGGGATGATGAACATCGGGATCAGCACCAGCGCGACGACTGTCACCAGCCAGGACAGGTACAGCATGGCGCCGAGCACCAGGAGCAGGCTCAGCACGTTCGACACCACCCCGGACAGGGTGGATGTGATCGCTTGCTGGGCGCCGATGACGTCGCTGTTGAGCCGGCTGACCAGCGATCCGGTCTGAGCGCGGGTGAAGAAGGCGATCGGCTGCCGCTGCACGTGCTCGAACACCTGGGTGCGCAGGTCGTAGATGAGCCCCTCGCCGATCCGGGCCGACAGCCAGCGCTGCCAGATCGACAGCAGGGCGCTGAACAGGGCGAGGGCTGCTACCAGCCCGGCCACCCAGAGGACTACAGCGGTGTTGCGGGGCAGGATGCCGCGGTCGATCAGCGTCTTGAGCAGCAGCGGCACGGCGATCGTGATCACCGCCGACACCGAGGTGCCGATCAGGAACACCGCCAGCGTCCACCGGTAGGGGCGGGCGTAGGAGGCGATCCGGCGGACAGTGCCCGGCTTGAGCCGCTGCTGGGTGATCGACCGGTCGCGGGCGAACGAGCCGATCGCGTGCCAATACATGCCGGAGCAACACCAGCCGGGCCGCTGCTCTTCCCACGTCAGCTGAGGGTGAACGGGCGGGGGCTGGCCGGCCCGGCCCTGGCTCCGCCCAGGTGCTGGCGCGGCCCCGGCCGGGATAGGCGATCATGGACAGGCGGTGCCCGATGACCGGAGGACAGATGTGAGCACTCCAGCCAGGGCGCCCACCGCCGACTGGGCCGAGCCCGGCGCTTACCCGGTTGCACCCGGGGTGCACCGGGTTCCGCTGCCGCTGCCCACCGACGGGCTGCGGGCGGTGAACGTCTACGTGCTCGAAACGGCCCGCAGCCTGGTCCTCATCGACGGCGGCTGGGCACTGGCGGAGTCGCGGGCCGCGCTGGCCGCGGCGCTGGCAGCTCTCGGCGGCGGGCTTGGCGACATCCGGCATTTCCTGGTCACCCATGTCCACCGGGATCACTACACACTGGCGGTGCAGCTGCGGCGGGAGTTCGGCAGCAAGGTGAGCCTCGGCGCGGGTGAGGCCGAAGCCATCCGGGTGCTGCTGGCCGGTGGCACGCGGCCGCTCGAGCCGCAGGCCAGGCAGCTGATGGCGAGTGGTGCGGAGGTGGTGCTGGCCCGGCTGCGCGCGTCCGGTGTGATCCCGCGCGACCGGCCGCCTGGCTGGGAGGCGCCGGACGAGTGGCTGGCACCGGGCCAGCAGATCGAACTGGACGACCGGACGCTGCGGGTGGTGCCCACCCCCGGCCACACCCAGGGCCACGTTGTGTTCACCGACGCCGGATCCGGGCTGCTGTTCGCGGGCGACCACGTGCTG
>Ga0306924_10006718_pt1 | contig 11471 bp, 8 predicted proteins | sample sta12Can44000111_FD_203756 | JGI IMG/M metagenome (GOLD analysis project Ga0306924, IMG submission 203756) | Lab enrichment of tropical soil microbial communities from Luquillo Experimental Forest, Puerto Rico - statanox.12C.anox.44.000.111 (v2)... | ecosystem: Environmental > Terrestrial > Soil...
ACAGGCTCGGTTCGGCCGACATCCTCTTTTTTCGAGGGTTTCCGCTTGGATCGCTCCGGCGGTGGTCTCTTTCGGCTGGATCAGGAGGGTATCGCCGAGCCGGTCGCGATCAGTTCGCGCGCCCTCGACTTGCTCGGCCTATTGGTCGAGCGCCAGGGGGAGCTGGTGTCGAAAGACGTCATCATGGAAGCCGTCTGGCCGGGAACGATCGTCGAGGAAGCCAACCTGACAGTCCACATTTCGACGTTGCGCCGCATCCTTGACCAGAATCGCGAGAACGGCAGCAGCATCCAAACGGTGCCCGGACGGGGCTACCGATTTATCGCGTCGGTGACGCGAGCCGAGCCCGCGAGCCCGCCGACGCTGGTTCGACCGTCGGGCAATGGCGGCGGACTCATCGCCGGGAATGGGCAATCGCGGGATCGCATCGCACCAGACCAGATCGATAGTATTCCGCAGCTACCGGCGTTGCGAATGCGGCCTCGGTTTCGATGGGGTGCCATGGCCTCGGCCGTCGGCCCTCTGATCCTCGCTGCCGCGGTTGCGGTCGGGATTTGGTACTCCCGCTGGTCCGAGCCCGCGCACCGCGCGCCGCGCCTGTCGATCGTCGTGATGCCGTTCGCCAATCTCAGCGACGACCGGGAGCAGCAGTACTTTGCCGATGGCATCACCGATGATCTGACCAACGATCTATCGCGGATCGCGGGCATGTTCGTGATCTCGCGGAACACTGCGTTCACCTATCGAGACTAGCCGATCGACCCCAGGCGGATCGGCCGCGAGCTGGGGGTGCGCTATGTGCTGGAAGGAAGCGTGCAGCGTTGGGGCAAACAGGTCCGCGTCAACGTTCAGCTGGTCGATGCGGAGACCGACGCGCATATTTGGGCGGAGCGGTTCGACCACGACACGAGCGATCTGGGCGCCCTGCAAAGTGAGATCACGGACCGGATCGCGGTCGCGCTCGACGCCGAGGTTACCAGTGCGGAGGCTGCCCGGCCGAGCGAGCATCCCGACGCGCTGGAGTACATTCTCCGGGCCCGTGCTGCATTATCGAAACCGTCATCGCCGGAGAATTACGCACAGGCGATCCCCCTTTACGAGCGCGCATTGGAGCTCGATCCGGGCTCTGTCGCAGCCAAGAGCTGGCTGGCAACCGCGCTCGTGAGCCGAATGTTCGACGCAATGGCCGACGCCCCCGAGGCCGACGGCGCGCGGGCCGAAGAGCTGGCCGAGCAAGCCTTGGCGGCAGCGCCGCGCAACCCACTCGCCCATTTTGCCAAAGGGATGGTCCTGCGCGCCCAAGGCCGAGACGCGGAGGCCATCCCCGAATACGAAGCGGTGATCACGTTCAACCCTAACTGGGTATATGCAATAACCAGTCTCAGCTGGTGCAAATTCATGACCGGGTCGCTGGAGGAAGGGACCGCGATGCAAGAGCGAGCCTTGCGCCTCAGCCCGCGCGATCCCGCCATCGACGCCTGGTATTGGCAAATCGGGATGGTGCATCTGCTTCAATCTCGCACCGACGAGGCGATCCTGTGGCTCGAGAAGGCACGCAGCGCCAACCCGGCAAGGCCGTCGCCTCACGCATGGCTCGCCTCCGCTTATGCCCTCAAAGGCGAGGCCGATCGCGCCGCCAGCGAGCTCGCCGAAGCCCGAAGGCTGGCCCACGGCAATCTTTATTCGAGCATCACCCGCATGAAGGCCATCCTACACTTCGGGGTGCCGAAGATGCGCGTTTTGTTCGAAGCCACTTACCTCGCCGGCCTGCGCAAGGCCGGAGTGCCGGAAGAATGAGCGCGTCTCGCCTGGAATCAATAGACCGCGCCGCGGGCGGTGATTGGCCAGATCTGCTCGACGCGATTGCCGCGCACACAGACGTACCAGTCGTAAAGATTGACCGTGGGGTCGCAGTGGCCGGGGATCAGCCGGATCTTGTCGCCGAGCCCGAGCCGGTTGGTGGCGGCTGAGACCGCAAGCCGGCCGTGTTCGTCCGACGCGCGCTCGTAGCTCGCGGCGGGCTCGTCGCAGACCAGCGGCGGGCCTGAGTCGAAGGCCAGCGCCTTGAGGCCGGCGTCAACGATGGCACGGTCCTCGGCCGGGCGGCTCATCACCGTCGCCCAGACAAAGAGGCTCGGCTCGAAGGCCTTGGTCGGCGCGCCGTCGCGGTCGAGGTTGCGGCCGTAATCGGCATCCATAAAGATGTATGAGCCGCATTGCAGCTCGGTATAGACGCCGCTCGCCGCCTCGAACTCGAAGCTGCCGGTGCCGGCTCCGGTGATGGTCGGGCATTCGATGCTGTGGCGGGCCAGCAGGTCGCGGGTATGCCCGGCCCTATCGACCGCCTGGGCGATCGCCTGGCGCCGCTCGTCCCAGCCGCGCAGGTGCTGGGCCGAGCCGTGATAGGCCTGCAGCCCGGCAAAGATCAGATGCGGCGCATCGGCGATTTGGGTGGCGAGCTGGAGCGCCGGCTCGCCCGGCTCGACACCGCAACGGTTGCCGCCCATGTTGACCTCGACATAAACCGGCAACGTGATCCCGGCCTCACCAGCCGCCGCCTCGAGGGCCCGGACCTGGCTCTCGTCATCGGCGCACACCCCGACCCGGGCGGTTTGCGCCAATGAGGCGAGCCGGCGCAATTTCTGCCGGCCCACGACCTCGTTGGTGACCAGCACGTCGCGGATCCCGCCATAGACCATCGCCTCGGCCTCGCTGACCTTTTGCACGCACACGCCGATCGCGCCCAATTCGACCTGCTTTAGCGCGATGACCGGGCATTTGTGGGTCTTGGCGTGCGGGCGCACCTTGACCGGGCTTCCCGCGATCCGCTCCGACAGCCGGCGCAGATTGCGCTCGAAGGCGTCGAGATCGATCACCAGGGCCGGGGTGTCGACCTCGTCGAGCGGCATGCCGATCTCGGCGGGCGGGCGCATGGTCATGGCAGGATCTGCCGGGTTATGGACCGCTCCGTGAGGCTTGCCCAGCGGGCAGCAAAATGCAACTCCGCCATCCTGGCGTCACAATCGAAGCGCATCATGACGGTTGATTTGGGCCGTCCCCGCACGCCGAAAATGGAAAAGCGTTAACAATACCCGGTTATTTCCCGGTTAGGCGTTTTGGTTCCCGGTTTCACAGCGCATAATTTCCCGGTTTGACCAACTCGGACGCGGCCCATAAGTAATTGATTCTCTTGGTATTTGGGAGATGAACTCGCATGCTTCTGCGCTCGGATTCGAATTTTATCCGGGATTTTCCCGGTCTAACCGGGTAATCGCGCCACTCTCGATCGCAGCGACCGTGCGTCGACCGGGGCGCGGACCTTCGCGTCGTTGTCGAAATAGGCATAGATATCGCGCGGGACTTGGGCAGGCGGATCGATATCGGGAGCGGCCCGGCGGGCGTCGTTGGGTTCAAGCCCCACAGCCCACAGCTTGATCCGCGCAGCAAAATGGTCGAGCGCTTCTTCCGAATAGCCGCTGGCATAGAGTTCCTCGGAGCCGTGCAGGCGCAGATAGACGAAATCGGCGGTCACGTCCTCGGCATAGGGCCACCCCACCGAGTCGGCAAAGACGAGCGCCACCCGATACCGGCGCAGCAGCCCGACAAAGGCCGGGTCGAGAAAGCTCTGATGGCGGATCTCGATCGCGTGGCGCAATTCGCGGCGTTGCGCTGTCTTGGTCCAGGAGCGGCCAGCGAGCCAATCGCTGTGACCTGCGGCGAGTGCGGCGGCGGCTTCGGTGTCGCGCGGCAGCAGCGCGAAAAATTGGTCGAAGCGCTCGGCCGAAAAGCGAAAGCTCGCCGGGAATTGCCACAGCACCGGACCGAGCTTCTCTTCGAGCCGCAAGACGCCGGAGGCGAAGAAATTGGCGAGCGGTGTCTCGACCTCGCGCAGCCGCCGGATGTGGGTGATGAAGCGCGGTCCCTTGACCCCGAACACAAAGCCCTTCGGGGTCTCGTCGTACCAGCGGGCAAACGCGTCGGGGCGTTGCAATCCGTAAAACGTGCCGTTGATCTCGATCGTATCGACCTGTCGGCTGGCATAGCAGAGCTCGTCGGCGTGCAGGAGGCCCGCCGGATAAAAGTTGCCGCGCCAGGGCGCATAGGTCCAACCCGAGATGCCGATCCGCACGGTTCCGGTGCCGCTCATCGTCCGGCCCTGCAAAGCCGTGCTACAAGACCGCCATGCTGACCCTTTCCGAGGTGACCTACCGCGTCGGCGGGAAAACCGGGCGCCGGCTGCTCGACAATGCGCATGCCCAAATTTACGAGGGAGCGAAGGTCGGCCTGGTCGGCCGCAACGGCGCCGGCAAATCGACCTTGCTCGACCTGATCCGCGGCGCCCTGCAACCCGATGATGGAACGATCGAGCTGCCGCGCGGCTACCGCATCGGCTTTCTCGCCCAGGAGGCGCCGAGCGGAGAAGGGACGCCGCTCGAGACGGTGCTGGCCGCCGACCGTGAGCGGACGAGTCTGCTGGCCGAGCGGGAAGCCGGGGCGGATCCGTTGCGCCTGGCCGAGATCGAAGCGCGGCTCGTGGACATCAAGGCTCATGCCGCACCGAGCCGGGCGGCGCGCATTCTCGCCGGGCTCGGGCTCGACGAGCGGGCTCAGCACGCGCTGGTCGCCGACCTCTCGGGCGGGTGGCGGATGCGCGTCGGGCTCGCCGCGATCCTGTTCACTGAGCCCGATCTGTTGCTGCTCGACGAGCCGACCAACCACCTCGACCTCGAAGCCGCCCTGTGGCTCGAAGGCTTTCTGCGCAACTACCGGCGCACTCTGATCCTGGTCAGCCACGACCGCCATTTCCTGAACGCGGCGACGACCTTAACGCTGCATCTCGACCGCGGAAAGCTGACCCTCTATTCGGGCGGGTTCGACGCCTATATGCGGGCCCGCACCGAGGCGGCGCGCCGTCTCGAAGTCATGGCCCGCCGCCAGGCAGCCGAGCGGCAGCACGTGCAGGCCTTTGTCGACCGGTTTCGTTACAAGGCCTCAAAGGCGCGCCAGGCGCAGAGCCGGCTCAAGGCATTGGCCCGGCTCGAGCCGATCACCCTGTCGGCCGCCGAGCCGCCGCCGAAGATCCGCTTTCCCGACCCGCCCCAGCTGCGCCCGCCACTGATTTCGCTCGATCGGGTCAGCACCGGATATGTTCCGGGAAAGCCGGTGCTGTCAAAGCTCGATTTGCGGCTCGATCCCGACGAGCGGGTGGCGCTGATCGGCGCCAACGGCAACGGCAAGACCACTCTGGCCCGTCTGCTGGCCGGGCGCCTCGCCCCGTTTGGCGGCGAGGTCACCCGGTCGCCCAAGCTCGCCTGCGGCTTCTTTGCCCAGCACCAGATCGAGGAGATGCGGCCCGAGGCCTCAGCCTACGACCATCTCGCCGAGCTGATGCCCGACACCTTGCCGGAGGCGGTGCGCACCCGGCTCGGCAGCTTTGGCTTTGGTCAGGAGAAGGCCTTTGTGCCGGTCGCGGACCTCTCGGGCGGCGAGCGGGCGCGGTTGAACCTGGCGCTGGTCACCCGCGCCGCACCGGCGTTGCTGATCCTCGACGAGCCGACCAACCACCTCGACATAGAGAGCCGCGAGGTGCTGGTCGAGGCAATCAACGAGTTCCCCGGTGCCGTCGTGCTGGTAAGCCACGACGAGCACCTGATCGAGCTGATCGCCGACCGGCTGTGGCTGGTCGCCGACGGGACCGTGCGGCCTTTCGAGGGCGACCTCGCAGACTACCGGCGGCTCGTGCTCGAGCGTAGCGAAGCAGCGGAGAACGATCGCCCGAACGGGTCCAACGCCCGCCGTGAGGCGCGGCGCCTGGCCGCCGAGCGGCGGCGCGAGCTCGACCCGCTACGCCAGCAGGTGCGGCTGGCCGAGCGGGAACTAGCGCGGCTGACCAAGGAGCGCGACGCATTCGACCGGGCGTTGGCCAAAGGGAAAGGCAACGGTCTCGCGCTCGGCGCGGCGCTCAAACGCCGCGCCGAGCTCGTCCGGCAGATCGAGCGCGCCGAGACCGAGTGGCTCGCCGCGGCCGAAGCGATCGAGCGCGAGGCCCGCCCCTGAGCCGCCACCCCCAACCTTCCTTCCCCGTAAGCGGGGAGGGTTAGGGTGGGGGTTCCTCGACCGCCTTCTCGAATGCGGTCAATGTCGCTTCTATCGCTTCCCGCGGCAGGTCCCGAGTGATGAACACCATACGCGTGCGCCGGTCCTCGCTCGGCCATTGCGGTAGCAATACCGGCGGGTGAAAGAGGTGCTGCACCCCATGCAACACCACGGGCTCGTCGGGACGGTCGCTGAGCGCCACGATCGCCTTGAACCGTAAGAGGTCATCGCCGCGCATCGTCGCCAACCCGTCGAGCCAACCCGACAGCACCCCCCATGAGATCGGCCGCTCGCGGGTAATGCAGAAGGCGCGGATGCGGTCGTCATGGCGGTTGGGATCGACATGATCGCCGTCGTGCTCGTGCTCGTGACCGGCCGCAAACGCCTCGTCGCGTAGCCAGCGCTGAACATCGACACCCTTGGTCGCCGGGTCGAAGAAGCCGAGGTTGAACAGCAATGCCGGATCGACGGCACCCTGAGCCACCGGAGTAATGGGCGCACTCGGATTGAGCACGGCAAGTCGGGCCTCGAACGCCTGCCGTGTGGCGGGATCGGCGAGATCGGTCTTGGTCAGCAGCAGGCGGTCGGCCACCGCCGCCTGCTTGACCGCCTCCGGCTGGCGGTCCAGCGTGCCGGCGCCGTTGACCGCGTCGACCGTCGTCACGACCCCGTCGAGCATGTAGCGCGCCGCGACGATCGGCTCGGTCATCAGGGTGTGCAGGATGGGCGCGGGATCGGCGAGGCCGGTGGTTTCAATGGCGGCGCGGGTGAAAAATGGGACTTTGCCCTTGACCCGGTCGACAAAGAGGTTGGTCAGAGTGTCGACGATGTCGTTGCGCACCGTGCAGCAGAGACAGCCGCTGTTGAGCAATACGACATCCTCGCTCGACCGCTCGACCAGCAGATGGTCGAGACCGATCTCCCCGAATTCGTTGACGATGACCGCCGTCGCGGCCATGCCGGGCTGCTTCAGGACATGATTGAGCACGGTCGTTTTGCCGCTGCCGAGAAAGCCGGTCAGCAAAGTTACCGGGATCAATGACGCGGGTTCTTGCGAGCTCATTGCTGATCGCTTTCTGGTTCGCTCTTGCCGGGAGCGGCGGGTGCAGTCTAGCAGCTGAAGCCCCGGTGCGGGTCGTCGTGTCGTTCAGCATCCTCGAAAACATCGCGCGCGAGGTCGGCGGCGACGATGTCGCGGTGACGAGCCTGATCGGGCGCGATGCGAACGAGCACGTCTTCGAGCCAAGCCCGGATCAGGTGCGCCTGTTGGCGCAGGCACGGCTCTTTATCGTCAATGGTCTCGGCCTCGAAGGCTGGCTGACGCGGCTCGTTCAGTCCGCGCGATACCGCGGGCCGGTGGTTGTCGCCACCGAAGGCATCGTTCCGATCACGACGACTGAAGCGGGCGGGACAGCAGCTTCACCCGACCCGCATGCCTGGCAGGACGTGCAGAACGGCGTCCTCTACGCCGAGAACATTGTGCGGGCTTTGGTCACCACGGATCCGGGACATGCCGCGGCTTATCAGCAGCGCTTTGCCCACTACCGGGCGGAGCTCGAGGTGCTCGATCGGAGGGTGCGCGAGACCATGGCAGCGATCCCCGCCGAGAAACGGCGGGTGATCACGACCCATGACGCCTTTGCCTATTATGGAAGAGCCTACGGGATCACGTTCTTGGCCCCCGAAGGGGTCAACACCGAAAGCGAACCCTCGGCCAAAACCGTCGCCGCGCTGATCCGGCAAATCCGTCGCGAGGGCATCCGGGCGCTGTTTCTCGAAAACATCTCGGATCCGCGGCTGATGCAAGAAATCGCGCGTGAGACCGGTGCAGATCTCGGCCCGCCGCTCTATTCCGACGCGCTTTCGGGACCGGACGGACCCGCACCCACCTACATCCGGATGATCGAGTACAACGCTGCCGCGCTGCAGGCGGGCATGCTCAAGAACTAACCTCCCTCTCCTTGGCTTCCCAAGCGGGCAGGGTCAGCGCGGGGGCGGCGGAAAATGGGCGGTGACCGAGACGCGGTCGAAATCGGTGGCGACCCGAACCCTCGGGAAAACCGCGGAAGCTTCAGCTAGGATTTCCGCCGCCTGGTAGCGCCCGGAAATGTGGGTCAGCAGCAATTCGCCGATTTCGGCCTCGCACGCGAGCCGGGCCGCCGCGGCGGCGGTGAGGTGCCCGCGGGAGCGGGCGAGTGCGGCGTCGCGTTCGAGAAACGTCGCCTCGATCACGAGCGCGTCGGCCCGCCGCACCGGCTCGACCAGCGAGGCGACCTCCTCGACGTCGCCAATGATCGCGAGCTTGGCGCCGGGCACATCCGGGCCCTGCACCATCTCCGGAGTGACCGAGCGGCCGTCGGCCAGCACGACCGGCAGGCCGCGAGCGAGCACCGCTCGTTCGGGGCCTTCCGGCACGCCGAGCCCGTCGAGCCGGCCGGGGAGCAGCGCACGTCGCGCTTCCTCTTCGAACAAGTAACCGAGGCTTTCGGTGGCGCGATGCGCTACCGGGACAGCACTGAGGCGCCACCCCGGTCGCGACAAGACCAGCCCCGGTGAAACCGCGCGCAGGCGGTAACCGGCCTCGCGCTCGGTACCGATCGTGGCGGAGAGATAGCGGCGGGCGAAGGCAACGGTCTCACGACTGCCCACGAGCTCGATCGCGTCGTCGAGCTGGAAGAGCTGGCGCGTGGCGAGGAGCCCCGCAAGCCCGGCCACATGATCGAGGTGCAGGTGGGTCAGCAGCACATGGCCCAGCCCGCGGAACCCGAGCCGGGCACGCATCAGCTGGCGCTGCGTTCCCTCGCCGCAATCGACCAGAAACCGCGCCGGCGCGCGGGCGATCAGCAACGCCGGGGAGCCCCGCTCGGCCGAGGGCGCCGCCGCGGCGGTGCCGAGAAAGACGAGCTCGAACATGTGTGCTGCCAAAGATCGGTGTCGGGGAGAAAATCCGCGGTGAGTGCGTAAGACGGCTCAGAGCATATGGTGACGAAGGTCGGCTCCAGGGCCGGGGATTGCGATGTACCGCTTAGTTTACTGGGCAGGGGTGACCGTGCTTGTCGCGTGGAGTGTGTATTCCGCCTATAGCGCATTCAACGGCCTTTAAACTGTTAACCGGGGCCTGCCGCTGGCGCGGGGAACAACTCCCTGGTCCAGCCTAGCAGTCGGTAGCTGACGAGGCCCACCCATTCCTTGCCCGCGATCGTGCTTGTGCCAAGCCCGTCAAGCACGCTGAAATTGGCCCGCAGACCCGTTCCTGGATCGACTTTGAAGTCGACCGGGTAGGGGATGACCGGCCAATCCACCGCGCGGAACGACGCAACTGCGCGCGGCATGTGATACGCCGATGTGACGAGAACCCAGTTTTCGCCCTGTGCCGGCCGGATCAGCGCCTTGGTAAAGACCGCATTCTCATGGGTGCTGCGCGAGCGCTCTTCGACGATGAGTCGCGTGGCGGGTATCCCTTCCTCGAGCACAAAGCCCTGCGTCGCGCGCGCCTCGGCAAATCCGACTGGGAATAGGTCGCCTTCCCCACCGACCAGCGCAAGCCTCGCCTCCGGATGTTTACGGGCAAGTGCCACTCCGGAGAGCACCCGGGCGACCGAGCCGTTGAACACCGTCTCCCCATAAGCGAGCGAGATCCGCGGATCGACCGCGCCGCCGAGCACCAGGATCCCCTCGATCCGGTCCGGCAGCTTGGGCGGGCGCGGAAACCGCTGTTCGAGAAGCAGCATCATGCCGGGGCCGATCGGTGCCACGGCGAGCAGCAGAAACCCGATCGCCGCAACGACGACCAGCAATTCGCCGCGCCGGCGGCCGCGGAGCAGCAGGAGCATGCCGGCGAGCAGGCACAGCAGCAGGAGATTCCCGGGTTGCAGCACTGCCCACACGAGCTTGCCGAAGATAAAGGTCATCGTTCCCTCGAGCGAGAATCCCCTGCCCCCGGCAGCGGCACCGCCCTATGATGCGGGCAACCAACACATCAGCAAGCGGGTTCATCCCCATGAGCGACGTCCATCACTACATCCAGGGCAAGATGACCGAAGGTGCCAGCGGACGCTGGGGCGATGTCTACAACCCGGCGACCGGCGAGAGGACCCGCCGCGTCGCCTTTGCCAGCTCCGCCGAGGTCGACCGAGCGGTGCAAGCGGCAACCGCTGCCTTTCCGGGTTGGGCCGGGACGCCGCCGCTGACCCGCGCCCGCATCCTGTTCAAATTTCTCGAATTGCTGAACCGCGACCATGATGTGTTGGCGCGCGTGATCTCCGAAGAGCACGGGAAAGTTTTCTCCGACGCCCAAGGCGAGATCACCCGCGGCCTCGAGGTCGTCGAGTTCGCCTGCGGCATCCCCCATCTCTTAAAGGGCGAATTCACCGAGCAAGTCGGTCGCGGTATCGACAGCTGGTCAGTGCGCCAGCCGCTCGGGGTGTGCGCCGGCATCACGCCCTTCAACTTTCCGGCGATGGTGCCGATGTGGATGTTCCCGATGGCGCTTGCCTGCGGCAACAGCTTTGTGCTGAAGCCGTCGGAGCGCGACCCGTCAGCCGGCCTGCGCATCGCCGAATTGCTGACCGAGGCCGGTCTGCCGCCCGGGGTCTTCAACGTCGTCAACGGTGACAAGGAGGCGGTCGACGCGATCCTCAAACATCCCGGGATCGCGGCGGTCAGCTTTGTCGGCTCGACCGCCATCGCCGAATACATCTACACGACTGCGGCGGCGGCCGGAAAGCGGGTGCAGGCATTGGGCGGCGCCAAGAACCACATGGTCGTGATGCCCGACGCCGACCTCGACCAGGCAACCGACGCGTTGATGGGGGCGGCCTATGGTGCCGCCGGCGAGCGCTGCATGGCGGTGTCGGTCGCGGTCGCGGTCAGCGGCGTCGGCGACAAACTGATGGACAAGCTGGTGCCGCGGGTGCGGGCGCTGAAAATCGGCCCGGGCACCGACCCCGATGCCGAAATGGGCCCGCTCGTCACCCGCCAGCATCTTGACCGGGTGCGCTCCTATGTCGATCTCGGCCTCAAGGAAGGTGCAACGCTCGCCGTCGACGGCCGCGGGCTCAAATTGCAGGGCTATGAGAACGGCTTCTTCCTGGGCGGCTGCCTCTTCGACGAGGTCAAGCCAGAGATGCGGATCTACAAGGAAGAGATCTTCGGGCCGGTATTGTCGGTGGTGCGCAGCCCCGACTTCGACCATGCGACCAAAATCGTCAACGACCACGAATATGGCAATGGTGTTGCGATCTTCACCCGCGACGGCGATGCCGCGCGCGAATTTGCGAACCGCATCCAGATCGGCATGGTCGGCATCAACCTGCCGATCCCGGTGCCGATGGCGTTCCACAGCTTTGGCGGCTGGAAGCGCTCCTTGTTCGGCG
>Ga0306924_10006719_pt1 | contig 11469 bp, 8 predicted proteins | sample sta12Can44000111_FD_203756 | JGI IMG/M metagenome (GOLD analysis project Ga0306924, IMG submission 203756) | Lab enrichment of tropical soil microbial communities from Luquillo Experimental Forest, Puerto Rico - statanox.12C.anox.44.000.111 (v2)... | ecosystem: Environmental > Terrestrial > Soil...
ATTGCCGCCGGTCGTGTCGTCGATCCGTCGCCCCTGCAGTTTGATCCTGAGCGGGCAGCAGATCTCGTCCGTGGCGACGGTCTGGATCGCCCCGTGGTTGGTCGCCTGCCACAGCGCCTCCTGGTCCCCGCGGAATTTGAGCGATGGGTAGGTGTGGTAGATCTGGCCGTTTGGCCGCTGGTAGTCCTCGGCGGTGTACATCAGGTATTGGTGCAGGGTCTCGCCATAGATCGGCACGCCCTTGGCGCGGGCGGCGGCGATCGCATCGACCCCTGTCTTGGCCGAGGTGTGCATCATATAGAGGGCCGCGCCCTCGATATTGGCGGCGAGCCGGATCACCCGGTTGAATGACAGGTCCTCCGAAAGCGTATTGTGCACCTCGGCCATGTTCTCGAAGCCCGTGCGGTCCTCCCGGGTCAGCTTCTCGTACATGTGCATGACGATGTCGTTGTCCTCGGCGTGGATCGCAGCAATGGCGCCTGCCTTGGCGAGCACCTTCAGCACCTCCCAGATGTCGCCGAAATCGACCATGCGGCCGCGGCGGGAATGCGTGATGTCGGTCGTGAACATCTTGACCGAGGCGTGCCCGGCCTGCACCGCCTCCGCGAGCTCGCCGAGGCGCTCGGGTGCAATCTTTCCGAGCAGCATCGTGTGAAAGGCGTAGTCGCCATAGCAGGCACCCGCCCACTGCTTGTGGCGCCGATCGATCGCCTGCTGGATCGTCTCGCCACCCTCGACCGGGGCGAAGTCGATCGTTGTCGTCGTGCCGCCGTGCAAGGCCGCGAGGCTGACCCGTGAGGCCGGTTCGGTCAATGTCGGCTGGGTGACGCCGGGCATCGGTATCGCCCAGTTGCAATGGACATGCGGGTCGATGCCGCCCGGGATCACGATCTGCCCCGACGCGTCGACCACCCGGCCGGCGCCGATGCCGGCGAGGCTGCCCGGCGCGCCGATCGCGGCGATATGTTCGCCGGCCACACCGATATCGGCCCGCTCGGGACCCGCGGGAAGGACGGCGACGCCGCCCGAGACAACGATGTCAAGCATGTGAGCCTCCTGTGCAGAGGGAAGCGAATGGGAGGGGGTGGGCGAAGGCGAAGGCTCCGAGAATCTCGCTTCGGGGGATTTCGTGCACGACAAAGACGAGCCGGCTGCGCCGGTCCTCGTCCGGCCAATCATCGAGCCACTCCGGCGCGAACAGCGCGTGCTGTGCGGCTTGCACGACGGCGGGCCGCTCGGGCCGGTCGGCAAAGCACACGATCCCTTTGACCCGCAACAGGTCGTTGCCGCGCTCGCGGGCCAGCCCGCCGAACGCTCGGGCGAAATCGAGGCGACTGACCTCGCCGCTCAGCACGATCGCGAAGGTGTCGATGCCGTGGGTGTGGGCGACGACCGGCTCCGCCGGGACGACCGGAGCCGCCGCCCGCGGGCCGGTGCCGAACAGCACCGCGCCGGGATCGGGCGCGTCGGCGGCAAGAACGCGTGCGGCGCGGTCGTTGATCCGGTCGAGACATTGTACCAGCTCGGGGCCGAACGGCGCGAGATCGGTCTTGGTGATCACCAATAGGTCGGCCAGTGCCGCTTGGCGTGCTGCTTCGGCGAAGCGGTCGAGCGTCTCGGCGCCGTGCACCGCATCGATCAACGTGACGACCGAGGCGAGGCGCAGGCGGTGATCAAGCATTGGATCGGTGCCGAGCGTGAACAGGATCGGCGCCGGGTCGGCAAGCCCGGTGGTTTCTATCACGATGCGGCGAAAGCGTCTGATCTCACCGGCATCACGCCGGTCGATCAGGCTGCGCAAGGTCCGTGCAAGGTCTTCGCGCACGGCGCAGCACAGGCAGCCGCCCGGCAATTCGAGGACATTGCCCTCGACAAAATCGACGAGATGATGATCGATCGCGATCTCGCCAATCTCGTTGATGATCACGGCCGTGTCGGAGAGATCCGGCGACACCAGTGCCCGGCGCAATAGCGTCGTTTTGCCGCTGCCTAGAAAGCCCGTCAGCAAGGTCGTCGGCAGGGTCTCTGGTTCGGGCACTCGATTAACCACTCAGTGACCGTAATTACGTTTAATCCACCGACACTTCGCATATGTGGTCGCACGTATTGACGCAGCGCACCAAAAGCGTCCTATCCGAGGAGTGCCAAGGTAAATCCGGTATGAAATGTTTCATGGGGCCGTCCCGGCGGCAAGTTTTGGCGCCAAAACCTTGTGATAACAGTGCTAAAACCGATGCGGGGGTTCGCTAAGCGATTGCATTCTTTCACATGCGCCAGCAGTATGCCTGCCATAATGCTGCGGCATGAACGAGCTAAAGCGGCTGGGTGAGGAAATGCGGGCGGTCTCGTGTCCGGCGATTTGAGGGTTGCCTCGGTTGCGGCGAGTGAGGTGCAACTCACCATTTCCGGGGTGTCGAAGCACTTCGGCGGGGTACGTGCGGTAGAGGGTGTTACGCTCTCCGTCCCCCGTGGCAGCCTCGTTTCGATCATCGGTCCGAATGGCGCCGGCAAGACCTCGCTGCTCAACATGATCAGCGGCTTCTACCGGCCTGACGCCGGCTCGATTGTCTTCGAGGGCAACGACATCACCTCTATCCGGCCGTCGCAGATCGCGGCACTCGGCATCGCTCGCACGTTTCAGAATATCGCGCTGTTCAGCGGCATGACGGTGCTCGACAACATCATGCTCGGCCGTCATGTGCGGATGAAGGCCGGGGTATTGTCTTCTTTCGTCTATTGGGGCCTGGCTCAAAAAGAGGAGGTGACGCATCGCGCCCGGGTCGAAGAGCTGATCGAGTTTCTCGAACTCGAGGATCTGCGCAAGCAACCGACGAGCGGGCTCGCCTATGGTCTGAGAAAGCGCGTCGAACTGGGTCGGGCGCTGGCCCTGGATCCCAAGGTTCTACTGCTCGACGAGCCGATGGGCGGCATGAACCAAGAAGAGAAGGAGGACATGGCCCGCTATATCCTCGAGGTTAACCAGCAATGGGGAACCACGGTCATTCTGATTGAGCACGACATGGCGGTCGTGATGGACATTTCCGAGCAGGTCGCCGTGCTCGATCGCGGCCGAAAGATCGCCGAGGGCAGCCCGAGAGAGGTCCAGGGCAATCCCGAAGTGATTCATGCCTATCTCGGAGCCGCCAAAGAGCGCAGGGAGGCCGCCGAATGACCGATGCGACGACATTGCCCCGCCTGCTGCGGCACAACGCGCAGACAATGGCCGAACGACCGGCGCTGCGGGAAAAGAACCGCGGCATTTGGCAGACCTACAGCTGGGCCCGATACTACGAAGAGGTGCGTGACGCCGCTCTCGGGCTTGCCGCGCACGGCTTCCGGCGTGGGGACAAGCTGGCGGTTATCGGCGACAACCGCCCGCGGCTTTATTGGGCGCAACTGGCGGCGCAGTGCCTGGGCGGGGTGGCGGTGCCGGTTTACCAGGACTCGATCGCCGCCGAACTGGTTCACGTACTCAACCACGCCGAGATATCCGTCATCGTCGCCGAGGATCAGGAGCAGGTCGACAAGATCCTGTCACTAAAGGACAGATTGCCCGCCCTCAAGCTCGTTGTTTATGACGATCCGCGGGGCATGCGCCGCTATGCGACGGGGCTTCTCGAGTCCTTTGACGAAGTCCAGGACTCCGGCCGCGCCTTCGGAACCGCAAACCCCGCATACCTCGACAGAGAGATCGATAAGGGCGCGCCCGACGACCTGGCGTTGCTCAACTACACCTCGGGCACCACGGGAAACCCAAAGGGCGTGATGCTGTCGCACGCCAATCTGCTGAGCGCCGCCGAGGCATTCGCTGCGGCCGAGCACCTCAGAGGCAGCGACGAGATCCTGTGCTACCTGCCGATGGCGTGGATCGGCGATTCGCTGCTGTCGCTGGTGTTGGCCTTGCTGGTCGGGTTTGTTGCCAACTGCCCGGAAGGCCCCGAGACCGTGCAGCGCGATTTGCGCGAGCTCGGACCGACCATCATCATCGCGCCGCCGCGCATCTGGGAGAACCTGCTGACCTCGTTGAGGGTTCGCGCCGGCGATGCAACGCCGTTGAAGCGGCGGCTGTTCGAATTCTTCCAGCGCCTCGCCGACCGGGCGGAGCTTCTGCGCGCGGAGGACAAGAAACTCCCTCCGGCGATGCGGCTCGGCCTCGCCCTTGGTGAATTCCTGGTCTATGCGCCGGTCCGCGATCAGCTGGGCTTTCGTCGGGCTCGGCTCGTCTACACCGGCGGGGCGCCACTCGGCCCCGATGCTTTTCGTTTTTTCCGCTCGTTCGGCGTCAACCTCAAACAGGTCTGGGGGGCGACCGAGCTTTCCGGTCTCGCCTCATTGCAACCCGACGGCGAAGCGAACCCCGACACGGTTGGTCCAGTCTTGGCGGGGACCGAAGTCAGGATCAGCCGGGAAGGTGAAGTGCTGATCCGCTCAAACGGGGTATTCCAGGGGTATTACAAGCAGCCCGAGGCCACCGAGGAGACGTTGACCGTCGATGGCTGGTACCGCACCGGCGATTCCGGCTATGTCGACGAGCGCGGTCATCTCGTCGTCATCGACCGTGCCAAGGATGTCGGCAAGCTCGATGACGGCACTACGTTTGCCCCCCAATTTGTCGAGAACAAGCTGAAATTCAGTCCGTTCATCGGCGAAGCGATCGTGTTCGGCCACCAGCGACCGTTTGTCGCCGCGATCGTGGCGATCGATCTCGGCACCGCAGGGAGCTGGGCGGAGCGGCGCAACCTTGCCTACACCTCCTTCCAGGATTTGAGTGGCAAACCCGAGGTGCGCGAATTGATCGGCACGGAGGTCCGCAGGGCCAACCAGACCCTGCCCGCCCGCGCGCGAATCCGCCGCATCGCGTTGCTGAACAAGGAATTCGACGCCGACGACGCCGAGATCACCCGCACGCGTAAGATCCGGCGCCGCTTTGTCGCCGAGAAGTACGCCGCCGTCGTCGAGGCCTTTTACGCCGGAGCGCACGCGGTCGAGCTTGCGACCGAAATAACCTACGAGGATGGCCGTAAAGCGACGCTCAACGCCACGATCGCGATCGACGATGTCGAGGAGGTTCGGCAACCGGTGCGGGAGCCGTCCTATGCGTGAGGGATGTTTCGATCGTCACCCCCGCGAAGGCGGGGGTCCAGGGTGCCGCTACGGGAGCCTGCCCTTTCTAGATTCCCGCTTTCGCGGGAATGAACAGTTTCCGGCAAAATCTGACAGCACTTATGCCTGAGTTCGAATGGCAGTTCACGCTGGTGCTGCTGACCAACGGGGTGATGATCGGGCTGATGTACGCGCTGATCGCGCTCGGCTTTGTGCTGATCTACAAGGCGACCGACGCGATCAATTTCGCCCAGGGCGAGTTCGTCATGTTCGCGGGCTTTCTCGCTGCTGGCGCCGCCGATATCGCCGGCGCGCCGTTCTGGGCGGCGGCATTACTCGCGATTATCGGCATGGTCGTGCTTGGGTTCGGACTCGAGCGGGTCGTGTTGCGCCCGTTGATCGGACGGCCGGTCATCGCCGTGGTCATGGCGACGATCGGGCTCGCCAACATCCTGCGCGGCTCCGCGACGATGGTGTTCGGCGCCGGCAACCGCTCGATCGAGATGCCGATCGGTGACGAGCCGATCGATCTGGGGCTGGTGACACTCTCGCCGGTGCAGCTCGTTGGCGCCGGGGTCAGTATCGTGTTTCTCGCGGTCTTCACCTGGTTCTTCTTGCGGAGCCGGATCGGCATTGCGATGCGTGCGGTCGCCGACAGCCAGCAGGTGGCGATGGCGATGGGCATCGATGTGCGCCGCTATTTTGCGCTCGCCTGGGCGCTGGCGGGGATCGTGTCCGCCCTCGGCGGGCTGGTGTGGGGGGCGATGCTGAGTGTGGACAACCAGCTGGCATTGGTCGGGCTCAAAGTGTTCCCGGTGGTGATCCTGGGCGGTCTCGATTCAGTGATTGGCGCGGTCGTCGGAGGACTGATCGTCGGCGTCACGGAAAATCTCGCGGCCGGCTATTTCGACCCCTATGTCGGCGGCGGCACCAAGGATTTCGCCCCTTATGTTTTGATGATCGCGGCGCTGATGATCCGGCCCGAGGGCATTTTCGGCCGCCGCCGGATCGAGCGCGTGTGAGATAGGCAGAGCCATGTTCCACCGCGAGTCGGGGGTCTTCAAGACCAGCTATGCCGCCGACATGGCGCTCTACCCATTGCCGATTGCCAAATGGGCGGTGGCCGCGTTTGCGGGTCTGTTCATCGTCATCGCGCCGCTCGCGCTCGGCGAGTACCTGATCTCGATCCTCGACCTAATACTGATCGCCGTCGTCGGGGCACTCGGCCTCAACATCCTGGTTGGCTATACCGGGCAGATCTCGATCGGCCACGGCGCTTTCATGTCGGTCGGCGCCTATACCGCCGCAAACCTCGTCGTCCATCTCGGCGCGCCGTTCTGGGTCACGATCCCGGCGGGCGGTCTGATGGCGGCGCTGATCGGCGCGGTGGTCGGCATCCCGTCGCTGCGCATCAAGGGGATCTATCTCGCGATCGCCACGCTGGCCGCCCAGCTGATCATCGAGTGGACGATCAATCACGTGCCGGCGATCTCGGGGGGCGTGCAGGCGTCCATCCAGGTGCCGCGCCCGAGCCTGTTCGGGGTTCAGCTCAAGACCCAGACCCAGCTTTATCTTTTTCTGATGGCGTTTGCCGTGCTGGCGATCGTCGCCACCTCAAACTTGGTGCGCAGCCGCGCCGGCCGCGCCTTTGTCGCAGTGCGCGACCAGGACGTTGCCGCCGAGATCATCGGTATCAACACCTTCCGCTACAAATTGTGGGCGTTCGCGATCTCGTCGTTCTACGCCGGCGTGACCGGGGTACTTTATACCTACTATTTGGGGATCGCCAATTACGAGCAGTTCCAGCTACCTGTCTCAATAGATTACTTAGCGATGGTCATCATCGGCGGGCTCGGCTCGGTCCTCGGCTCGATACTCGGTGCGATCTTTGTCACGTTGCTGCCGATCGCGACGCGCTGGTTTCTCGAATCCTTCGGCGGGCTCCTGTTTTCTCAGGCCGATCTCGCCAACATGATCCCCAATCTGCGGCTGATCCTGTTCGGCGGCCTGATCATCTTTTTTCTGGTGGTCGAGCCGGAGGGGTTGAACCGCCTGTGGCGCAACATCCGCAATTACTTCCGGGTCTGGCCATTTTCCTATTGAGACAGCGCAAAGGAGGATAGGCAATGAAGAGCTTGTCGGCGATGATGGCGGCGGCCGCCGCGCTGTGCTTCGTCGGAGGCGCCTGGGCGCAGGAAAAGACGGTGATGATCGGCGGGCAGTGCGACCGCACCGGGCCGACGCAGATCGTCGGCGTGGTGGTCTGCCCGGCCATTCAGGATTACATCGACCTCGTCAATTCCAAGGGCGGGGTCGAAGGCTACAAGATCAAGTACAACGAGCTCGACAACGAATACAAAGTGCCGCAGGCCGTCGAAGAATACGAGCGCCAGAAGCAGGAAGGTGCCGTATCGATGGCGATCTACGGCACCCCGCAGGTCCAGGCGCTGAACCAAAAGCTCGTCGAAGACAAGATCCCCGGCACCTCGCCGGGCTTCGGCATCTCGGCCTCGGCGGACGGCAGCCGCTTCCCGTACCTGTTCCCGGTCGCGGCCACCTACTGGTCGCAAGCCGCCGCGGCGATCGAGTTCATCAAGGACAGGCTTGGCGGCAGCCTCAAAGGCAAGAAGATTGCCTATGTCTATTACGACAACCCTGCCGGACACGAGCCGCTGCCGATCCTCGAAGATCTGCAGAAGACCGAGGGGTTCGAGATGCGGTCCTTCGCCGTTCCGCCGCCGGGTGTGGAAATGGGCGCGCAGGTGCTCGACATCGCGCAGCGCTATCGCCCGGACTTTGTGATCGACCATTTGTTCGGACGCTCGCCCTCGGTGGCACTGAAGGAATACAAGCGGGCCGGTTATCCACTGTCGAAGGTGATCGGTCTCGTCTGGGCCTCGGCCGAGGCCGACATCATGGCCGCGGGCGGCTGGCAGGCAGCCGAAGGCTACCACACGCTGCAATTCGCCGGCGCCGGCGACGATTATCCGATCCGCCAGGAAATCAAAGCGATGTACCAGGCCCAGCGCAAGGAGCCGCCCAAAGGAATGGACGATACCGTCATCTACAACCGCGGCTTGCTGATCGCGGCGATCCATGTCGAGGCGATCCGCAACGCGCTCAAGTTGAACGGCGGCAAGCAGCCGACCGGTGAAGACATCAAGAAGGGGTTCGAGCAGATCCACGATTTCACGCTGGGCGGGCTCTTCCCGCCGCTCAAGATCACGTCCGAGGACCACGAAGGCGGCGGCTGGGTGCAGATCTTCCAAGTCCATGACGGTAAGTTCGTCAAGGAGACCGACTGGTTCCGCGGCTATCCGCAGGTCGTCGCCGCGGCGGTCAAGAAAGCGGAATAATCATAACGGCAAAGGAGGTGCACGATGAGGAGGTTACCAATCACGATCCTGGCGGTTGCAGCCGGGCTCGGGCTGGCCGGAGGTGCCGCGGCGCAGCAGAAAGAGGTGATCATCGGCCAGCTTTGCGACCGCACCGGGCCGACGCAGATCAACGGCATGGCGTTGTGCCCAGGCGCCCACGATTATTACGACCTGATAAACTTGAAGGGCGGCATCGACGGTTATCAGGTCAAGTCCGAGGAAATCGACCACGAGTACAAGGTCCCGCAGGCGGTCGAGGCCTATCAGCGCATGAAGGGGGACGGCGCCACCTCGATCATGGCCTATGGCACGCCTCAGGTGCAGGCGCTGAACCAGAAATTCGCCGAGGACAAGATCCCGGGAACCTCGCCGGGATTCGGGATCGCCGCCTCAGCCGACGGCAAGCGCTTCCCTTATCTCTTTCCGATCGCGGCGACCTACTGGTCGCAGGGCGCCGGCGCGATCCAATACGTCAAGGACAGGCTCGGCGGCAGCCTTGAAGGCAAGAAGATCGCGTACATCTTTTATGACAACCCGGCCGGCCGCGAGCCGATACCGATCATCGAGGACCTCCAAAAACTCGAGAAATTCGAGTTGCGCACCTTTGCCGTGCCGCCGCCAGGGGTCGAAATGGGCGCGCAGGTGCTCGACATCACCCAGCGCTACCACCCGGATTTTGTAATCGCTCACTTGTTCGGCCGGGCGCCGTCGGTCGCGATCAAGGAATTCAAGCGCAACGGCTTTCCGCTGTCGAAGATGATGGGTCTCGTCTGGGCTTCGGCCGAGGCCGATATCCTGGCCGCCGGCGGCTGGCCGGTAGCGGAAGGTTACCACACGTTGCAGTTCGCCGGTGCCGGTGACGACTACCCCGTCCGACAGGACATCAAGGCGATGTACAAGGCCCAGGGCAAGGAGCCGCCAAAGGAGATGGACGACACGGTCGTCTACAACCGCGGCATCCTGTGGGCCGCCGTCCATGTCGAGGCGATCCGCAACGCGCTAAAGGCCAATGGCGGCAAACCACCCACCGGCGAAGAGGTCAAGAATGGGTTCGAGCAGATCCACGATTTCGGCCTCGGGGGCCTGGTGCCGCCACTCAAAGTCACCGCAACCGACCACGAAGGCGGCGGCTGGGTGCAGGTCTTTCAGGTAAAGGGCGGCAAGCTCGTCAAAGAGACCGACTGGTTCCGCGGCTATCCGGAAGTCGTCGCCCAGGCGGTCGCGAAGGCCGAGTGATGGACGGCCCAGAGTCTACCTCGTCATTCCCGCGCGAGCGGGAATCTAGAGCGCGTGCTCAAGCGTTTGCTCTGGACCCCCGCTTTCCCGGGGGTGACGACCCCCGATAGACAGATGCTGGCGCTCAACAACATCGAGGTCGTCTATGACGGTGTGATCCTGGTGTTGAAGGGTGTCTCGCTGTTCGCCGAGGAGGGCCACATTACGACCCTTCTCGGCGCCAACGGCGCCGGCAAGACAACGACGCTGAAAGCGATCTCCGGGCTGTTGCACAGCGAGCGCGGCGAGGTAACCAAGGGAACGGTCGAACTCGATGGCGAGCGGCTCGATCGCTTGACGCCGCACGCTGTCGTCCGGCGCGGCGTCACCCAGGTGTTCGAAGGCAGGCGGGTCTTCGAGAATTTGACGGTCGAGGACAATCTGGTCGCGGGTGCCCATACCCGCGGCGATTTTGCGGCGGTGCGAGAGAGCATCGGGCGGGTCTATGACCTCTTCCCGCCATTGAAAGAGCGCCGGCACCAGGCCTCGGGATATCTCTCGGGCGGCGAGCAGCAGATGCTGGTGATCGGCCGGGCATTAATGTCGGACCCCAAGGTGATCCTGCTCGACGAGCCCTCGCTCGGCCTGGCGCCGCTACTCGTCGAGGAAATCTTCGGCATCATCCGCAGGCTGCGCGAGGAGCGCAGCCTGACGGTGCTACTGGTCGAGCAGAATGCCGCCATGGCGCTCGACATCGCTGACCACGGCTACGTGATGGAGAACGGGCGCATCGTTCTCGAAGGCCCGGCCGCCACGCTGCGGCAGAATTCCGACATCAAGGAGTTCTATCTCGGGCTCAACGAGGTCGGCGCGCGCAAATCCTACCGCGACCTCAAGCACTACCGGCGCCGCAAGCGCTGGCTGTCGTGACTTCCTCCCCAACCCTTCCCCGCCCGCGGGCGACGGGGAAGGTGGGGGCTGGGCCGGTATCAGACGATGCCTTCGGCGCGCAACGCGTCGACTTCACCCGCGCCGATGCCGAGCCACTGACCGAGAATTTCGGCATTGTGCTGGCCGAGCAATGGCGAGGGCTTCACGCGAGGCGGCTTTCCATCGAAACGGACCGGCCACGCCGGAACTGTCAGCTTGCCGGTGGTCGGGTGCTCGATCTTCTGCATGATGCCGCGCTTGGCGAGCGCGGGATCGTTCAGCAGCTCTAGCGTGTCGAACACCGCACCAGCCGGCACGCCGGCCTCGCCGATGATCTTCATAGCCTCTTCTTTGGTGTGCTGGCGGGTCCAGGTGGCGATGATTTCGTCGACCTCGGCCGCGCGCTCGCCGCGGGCCGGCCCGGTGTCGTAGCGTGGGTCGCCGATCAGGTCCTCGCGGTCGATCGCCTTTAAGAGCCGCGTCCAGTGTTCGGGGTTGGCGCGGCTGGTAAAGACGTAGACATAGTCGTTGGGACCGCCAGGCTTGCACGGATAGAGCGCCGAGGGTGCCAGCAATGGGTTCGAACGGCTGCTGCCGCCGCGGATCTGGGCTTGGCCGCTCAGCTGGGTGCGCGAGAACGGCACCCGCATATAGTGGATCATCGCGTCCTGCATCGCCACCTGCAGCCGCCGGCCCTTGCCGGTACGGTCGCGCCGGTAGAGAGCCGCCAGGATGCTGGCCGCCATCAGGATTCCGGTGCCGGTGTCGCCGAACGAGGGACCCGGCTTGACCGGCGGACGGTCGGCATCTCCGGTGACGCTGATCGGGCCGCCGGCGGCTTGCG
>Ga0306924_10006722_pt1 | contig 11468 bp, 8 predicted proteins | sample sta12Can44000111_FD_203756 | JGI IMG/M metagenome (GOLD analysis project Ga0306924, IMG submission 203756) | Lab enrichment of tropical soil microbial communities from Luquillo Experimental Forest, Puerto Rico - statanox.12C.anox.44.000.111 (v2)... | ecosystem: Environmental > Terrestrial > Soil...
ATCCGGGAGACTCCGGGTCACGAGTTCGAGCTCGCGCTTCGCCAGCTTGATCTCGTAGATTCGAACGTCCATGCCCCCACGGGTGCCCGTCCTCATGAGCTCGAATGACTTGACCGGCCCGAGGGGGGCAATGCTGCGGGTAATGTCCTGCACCGTTTCGGGAGTGAAGTATTCGTTCGCATTGTCGCTCAGCAGGGTTCGGTCGAGCTTGCCCTGGCGGAGCCCGTCGAAGATGCGGCGAGCTTCCAGGCGCCGCTCCGTGTCGATGGGGCTGACGCTCTCGAAAACGAGGTCCCGCAGCTTCTCACCGATGGCGCTGGCAGCGTCCGCGGCGTCCGAGTTCGTCAGCACGACGATAGCGGCACGCTGATCGGGGTAGACGGCGTTATAGCTCAGGAAACCGGAAGTCTCACCGCCGTGCCCGATGACGCGCCGCTCGGACCACAGTCGGACGTCCACGCCGAGCGCGTACCGGGTGCCCGCGCCGTTTTCCAGCAGAACCTCTCTCTCGAGCTCCCGGTAGGAAGCGGGCTTCATCAGGCTCTGATCGATGATGGAGAGGTCCCAACGGGCCAGATCCTCCGCGGTCATGGCGAGCTCGCCGGCGGCAAACAGCCACCCCTTGCCCACAAGAGGCGCCGGACGCAGAGGTCCGAGCGCCGCCCGCGTGTAGCCCATGGCATCCGATGGGTCCGTAGCTCCCTCATCGGCATTCGCGACGCTCGACATCCGCAGGGGACCGAAAACGCGGCGCTGCAGGAAAGCAAACAACGGCTCGCCCGATACCTTCTCGAAGATCACGCCGGCGACGGTGTAGCCCGTATTGCTGTATTGCCAGCGCTCGCCGGGAGCAAAATCGAGTGGCTGCCGCGCCCAGAGCTCCAGGATCTCGGCGTGCGATACCGGCGACCGCATGCGCGTGAAGACATAGTCCTGCGGCCAGAAGTCCCGGATCCCCGCCGTGTGCGAGAGGAGCTGTCGCAGCGTCACGTTCGAAGCAGAGTCGAGTCCCGGAAGGTATTTGCCGACTTTGTCATCGACGCTCAACTTGCCTTCCTCCTGCAGCATGAGCGTCGATGCCGCGAGAAATTGCTTGCTGATGGACCCGATTTGATAACGATCGGTGCTGGTCGCGGCACGCTCGGGGCTCAGCCGTGCCTTGCCGAAGGCCTGCGCATAGGCAATTTGGTCATCCAGGACGATGGCAACGGAGGCGCTCGGCACGCCCAGTCTCTTGAGCTCGGCGCGCGCGATTCGCGCCACACGCGGCTCATAGAGCGGAGCTGCTGACAGCGCCGTGGACCCGGCGATCAGCGCTATGGCGAAAAGCTTGATCACTGGTGCGACTCTCATACGGGACCCTTTCAGACTGAAGTGCACGGGCCGGGCGGCTCCAGGCCGCATTTCTGCTTGTCTACGGCCGATATTTATATTGACATACCTCAGCTCTGGCGAAACGCTGGATAAAGCCTCATGGCTCGGCACTTGCCGAGCGTCCGGGCGCGCTCGATGATATACGCGTACACATGTAGATCTTTGGTGCAGTTGTGCGCGTATCCAAGTGGGGCAACAGTCTTGCGGTTCGACTCCCCGACGCCGTTGTGAAGGCGCTTAAACTGAAGACCGGCGATGAAATAGAGATCGTGGTGACCGGGCTACGTCAATTTCAGGTCGGTCGCGATCGCAGCCGCGATCGGGCGCTCGAGAGACTGCGCACGCTGAAGAAGCCGTTACCTAAGGGGTTCCGCTTCCAGCGGGATGAGGCCAATGCCCGGTGAGCGCTTCCTCGACACCAACGTATTGATCTACGCCTTCGCCAGGGGCGATCCGCGCAACGCTCGCGCCGAGGAACTCCTCGTTGAGGGCGGTGTCATCGGCATCCAGGTGCTCAATGAGTTTACGAGCGTCACCCAGCGGAAGCTTTCCTGGGGCTGGGATGACATCGAGGCGGCGCTGGCCGTGGTCGAGACACTTGTCGGGCCGGCGCGGCCGCTCACCCAGGAAATTCATCGTCACGCGGTCACCCTGGCGCGCAAGCACGTGCTTTCTTTTTGGGATGCGTTGATCGTCGCCCGCCGCTACCGAAGCTAAGTGTCGCGTATTGATGAGCGAGGATCTGCAACACGGTCAGAAGTTGAATCGGGTGATCGTCAGCGCGCGTCGACCCGCTGTCTAGCGCTGCAGGCTGTATACACCGTAGCTCCTGACCTTGCCCGCCTCGAGCCAGACCATGATCCCGTTGCGGAAGTACAGGTACCGGGAATCCCGAGTGCCGGCGTTTTCAAATGCTGGCCCACCATACCGAACTACGAGATCCTGGCGGGTGAATCCCATGAGATTGGACACACCAGGCGGCTCCGCATCGGGCCTGCCTACGAAAAGTACCGCCCATACCCGCACGGGACCCTGAGCGGAACGCTCGGTGAGATAGACATCCACTATCCCGCAATGAGGCGGATCACCCGACTTGTACGACCAGGCATTTTTTTCTTCGTGGATCGGCTTGCCTTTTGCCCACAGCAGCTCGTCTGAGGTCATTCCGAGGGTCACTCCGCCAAAGGTACGTGGTGTAGGGGCGTGCTCCGCGAACGTGACCGGTCGGCCGCTGGCATCGTATATGACCCGAGGATGCCACTGGCCACTGCTCAGGTAATAGCCAACGAACAGCACGCTGCCGAGGACGACAGTGAGGGCTCGGACCCATTGTCCCGTCCAATCCTGTTCCTCGCGCTTCGCATCGAGCGGCCGGCAAAGCAGCCATCCCATCACGAAACCGGCCGCCACCCCGCCTAAGTGAGCCGCGTTGTCGACGCCCTTCACTCGCGCGGCATTCAGGAGTGAGACGACGATGAAAATGCCTGCGGCGTTGCGCTGCGCCTTAAGTACCGACATCGGCACACCGGAGTCCGTCCTCAGGAAATACGCAAAGAGCGCTCCCAGCACGCCGAAGATCGCCCCCGAGGCGCCAGCACCATTCACGAACGGATGCCACAGGAAGCTCGTGACGCTTCCAGCTACTCCGGCGACCAGGTAGAGAAACAGGTAACGGGTACTGCCGTACACCCGCTCGGCGAGTACTCCGTTCACCCACAGTGCCCACATATTGACGGCGAGGTGCAGGATGCCGAAATGCAGGAAAGTCGAGGTCAGGAGCCGCCACCACTCACCGGCAGCGGTGAGCGGGGTGTAGTCTGACCCGAGTCGGATCATCACATCCCCGTTCGGCACGAAGATCCCGCCGCCGAGCGCAGCCGCAATGAGGAACATCACGACGTTGATCCCGATGAGGACCGGTGTGACCGGTGCGCGGGGACTCACCTTCAGGAGCTGCGTATTGAAGGCAGCGCGCTCGGCGAGCTGCGGAACGAAGGCGGAGGTCTTTGAGCCCGGGAGCGAGTCCCCGATCGCCTTGGCTTCCTGAGGGTTGACGGCCGAGAACTGCAGCGCGCGCGGCCTGTGATCGCGCGCTGTTACCTCACAGCGTATGGTGTTATCGAATACCTCGACGTTGCCAATCGCAGTGCGCGGGAATTCCTCTGTGATCAGCTTTGGAAACCAAAAGGGTCGTGCGCGCCAGGCGGTAAAGCGAACGACCTCGCAGGCTATCGTGATATCGCCATCGCCGCTCCAGCGAAAACCATTCGCCGCGGGGGTTCGTCGCGCCTGAGCGGCGTACGAGATGAAATAGACTGACGGTGGAGGCGCTTCGCGCGGACTGCCTGCAGCGGCGGTTTTGACCGCAGCGACGCGTTCGGCCACTGTCAATGCATCGATAAAGGCGTACCGCGGCGACTTGGGCAGATAATGCACGCGGACGTGGGATCCCTCGGCCAACCCGAGCATCTTCAACGCAGCGAGGCTCGACTTCTGCGTGCCCTCAACGCGGGGGCCTGTGAGTTCGGGTTGAAAGCTGAAGCGCACGCCGCAGCCATCGGACTCGCCCTCGGGAACCACGCTCGTAATCAGCGCCTCGGCGGTCTGGCCTTGCGACATGATCCGAAACCGAGCCCGACGTCGCTGCCGGATGGCGGCGATGATGGGGACGCACAGCAGCCAAAGAAGGGCGCCTAAGAGGAGGGCGAGGACCAGGGCTGCTACGAGACGCTGCATCCGGCCTGGCAAAGGGAGTTATTCGCGGCCGCAAGAATATCCTGTTCGCGATGTTTGAATCGACCCGCTCAGAGTGGCTTGGTTCTCATTTCTCGCCAATTCCAGCCGCTATTGGCTCTCGACTCGGTTAAATGCGCCAGGGCGCGGCTGCATAACGAGACCCGGAGCGGAGTCGCCTCGGCGCATTTGCGCAAGGCCTGGACTCGACACGCGCCGGTCACCATACTTGGCTCACAAGTCTTGCGGAGGCGCCAGAAGAAATCGCGCCCGACGGGACGGGGGGCATCGTGCGCGCCAGGCGCAAGTCGACGTTATTCGCTCTAGCCGCGGCGGCGAGTCTCTCGATGGCTTGCGTCGCCTGGGCTGACGATTGGCTGCCGGTGACACCCGACGAACTACACATGACCAGCGAGCCCAAGGCCCCGCGGGCGCCAGCGATCTACCTCGATTACCAGGTTGACCGTGATGACCGGTCATCACAGGAGGCGGACCGCGCCCGCATCAAAATTCTCACCGAGGAGGGCCGTAAGTATGGCGACGTAGTCATTCGTTTCGACGAAAACCATGAGACCATCGGCGGAGTCGAGGCGCGCACGATTCACCCCGATGGCAGCATCGTCCGGTTCGACGGCAAGGTCTACGACACACCGATCGTAAAGGGGCAGGGCGTTCGCTACATGGCGAAGACCTTCACGCTCCCCGATGTGCAGGTCGGCAGCATCATCGAGTACCGCTATCGGCGCTACAGCAGAGATGTGGGATTCGTGCACTACGTGTACAACTCACATTGGATCCTCAACCACGAGCTGTTCATCCGTCACGGAAAATTCACGCTCCGGCCGGATCTCCACTTCACCCTCGCATGGAGCTGGCCGCGGGGACTACCCGAGGGGTCGGGTCAGCCGGAGAAGAAGGGCGACATGGTCCGACTGGAGACCCACGACGTCCCCGCCTTCGTCACCGAGGAATACATGCCGCCCGAGAACGCGCTGAAACAGCGAGTCGATTTCATCTACTCCGACACTGCCAACGCGCCTGGCGATTTCGACAAGTTCTGGAATCACTACGCCAGGGACAACTATCGACAGGTCAATGCGTTCATCGACCACCGCGCGATCGCAGGCGCCGTTACACAGATTGTCGCTCCCGAGGACTCCCCCGATACCAAGCTGCGCAAGATCTATGCGCGGGTGCAGCGGGTGCGAAACCTGTCCCTGGAGGGCCGGCATAACCCGGAAGAGGCGCAGGAAAAGCTGAAGTCGATCCACGATGCCGTGGACGTCTATGAGCGCGGATACGGTGACGGCGAGCAGATCACCTGGCTGTTTCTCGCCCTGGCGCGCGCGGCGGGTTTGCCGGCCGATCCTGTGTTGGTGGCAACGAGAGACACTGATTTCTTTGTGCCGCGCGCGATGAATTCAGCGCCACTCAACACTAACCTGGTGCGCGTCCGGCTTGCGGAAGGGGAGCTCTATCTCGACCCGGGTGCGGCCTTCACTCCCTTCGGGTTCCTGCCTTGGCCGGAGACGGGGGTCCAGGGGCTGGTCCTCACCAGGGACGGCGGCAGTTGGGTCACAACGCCGACACCGACCGCGTCGCAATCCCGCATCGAGCACAAAGGGACGCTGCAGCTCTCACAGAACGGGACGCTCAAAGGGCACATCACGGTCACCTACACCGGCCTCGAGGCCGCCGGGCACCGAGTTGAAGGGAATCAAGAGGACGCTGCGGGACGCAAGCGTGACCTGGAGGACGAACTCAAGGCCGACATTCCGACGGGCTGCGACGTCGCGCTGGTGAATCAGCCCGACTGGGACAGCTCCACGCCCACGCTGATCGCGGAATTCGATCTGAGCGTACCCGGGTGGATCACACCGGCGGGCGGCCGGGCGCTCTTCCCGCAGGCGCTGTTCGGTGCAGGCGACAAGCACATGTTCGCCAACTCCGCACGTGTCCAGCCCATTTATTTCAGTTATCCGTACCGTGAGGACGATGAGCTCGTCGTTAGCCTGCCAGCCGGAGTCAAGGCCGATAAGCTGCCGCAAGCGAAGACCGTCGACCTCGGTGCATTGAGCTACCGGATTGCGAGCGAAAACTCAGAAAATCAACTGCATCAGACACGACAGCTCTCCGTTAATGGCGTGTTGATTGCACAGAAGAACTATGACTCGATACATGATTTCTTCCAGACCGTGAGGAGCCAGGATGAGCAACAGGTCATCCTCGTACGGTCCGCGACCGCGGCACAGAAGTGACAGACGCCGCGCGTGCGGATGCGGTTTATCTCGCGATCCTTCCGCTCCTCGCGTTGCTCACCGGTCCGCCTGCCAACGCCGCTGACGCTCCTGACTGGCTGCATGCGCTCGCCAGTGTGGCCCTGCCTGCGCATGAGGAGACTACCAATGCAGTGCTCCTCTATTCCGAAGAGGTAGTCACTGTCAGGCCCGATGGCCGGCTCAGGACGCGTACACGCAAGGCCTACCGCATACTTCGTCCGGACGGCGAACGGCTCGGCAACGTTGCGCTGATCTTCGATAGTCAGAGTCCGATCACCGCCCTTCACGCCTGGTGCATTCCGCCTGGCGGCAAGGACCTCGTTGTCAAGGACAAGGACACCGCCGAAACCGCGTTACCGGGAATTGCAAACGGCTACCTCGCTTCGGACCTGCGGGCGAAAGTCATGCGCATCCCGGAGGCAGTGCCGGGAAGCATCATCGGCTACGAGGTCGAGCAGGATCGCCCACCCTACCTCCTCAATGACGAGTGGGATCCGCAAGACACCATCCCGGTGCGCGAGGCACGCTACGCGCTTGAGCTGCCGGTGAGCTGGACCCACACCACGACGTGGCTGAATCACAGCGCCGTCACTCCCGTCGACTCGATCCAGGGCGCAATCCACAGGTGGCAATGGGTTCTCACCGATCTCCCGCCCGTCGCCATCGAGGAGCATATGCCGCCCTGGAAGGGCATCGCGGCGCACATGGTGGTAGCGGTGGCTCAAGTCAACGGTCAGACCTCGGGTTGGACCAACTGGCGGGATCTCGGCAACTGGTACCTCAAATTGATGGGCAATCGCACTGGCCCTTCTCCCGAGATCCGCGACAAGGTCGCGACATTGACGGCACCTGCAACCACGACGCTCGCCAAGATCCAGGCAGTTGCCCGCTTCGTTCAGAGCGATATTCGCTACGTTGCAATCGAGCTCGGCATCGGTGGCTACCAGCCGCGTCAGGGAGCCGAAACCTTTTCACACCGCTATGGCGACTGCAAGGACAAGGTGACGTTGTTGAGCTCCATGCTCCAGGTCGTGGGCGTTGATTCCTTCCCCGTCTTCATCAACACGGTGCGGGGTGCAGTCTCGGCCGATACGCCCGCGAACCTGTACTTCGATCATGTCATCCTTGCAATTCGGCTGCCTGAGGGCAGCGAGGACCCACGTCTTCTCGCCACCGTGGTACATCCGAAGCTCGGTAAACTGCTTTTCTTCGATCCGACCGACACGCTTACACCGCTCGGCCAGTTGAGCGGCGCACTGCAGTCCAACTATGGCTTGCTGGTGTCGCCGGACGGAAGCGAGCTCATCCGAATGCCGCAGCTGCCCGCCGACACGAGCGGCGTACGACGCATCGCCAGCATGGTCCTCGATGAGAAGGGAACGCTGAGCGGCGAAATTACCGAAACTCGCGTCGGAGATGCAGCGAGTTATGAGCGCGAGAAGCTCAACTCCATGCCGCTCGAAGCGGATCGCATCAAGCCAATCGAGGCTCGTGTGGCGAGCTCACTCTCGACCTTTCGGATTGTGAAAGCCGCGGTCGGCAACGTCGATGCGCTCGAGCTTCCTTTCGTTTGGCACTACACCCTGGAGGCCCAGGACTACGCGCGCACGACGGGGAACCTGCTCTTGGTGAGGCCACGGATCGTCGGCAGCATGGCGCGCGGCTTTCTCGAGACCCAGGAGCCTCGCCGTAACGCCATCGAATTCGAGGGCCCGGCGCGCTACACCGATGTCCTGGACATCGAGCTACCGGCGCACTGCAAGGTCGAGGAGCTGCCCCCGGCGATGAACGCGGATCTCGGCTTTGTGGCTTACAGCAGCAAGACAGAGTTAGTGGGTGGCAAGCTCCGGTACAGCCGGTCATTTGAAATCAAACAACTGAGTGTGCCAGCGGACAAGGCCATCGAGCTCAGGGACCTCTACCGAAGAATCTCCGACGACGAGCGGCGCACGGCGGTGCTCTCGATAGGGCAGCCGTAACGCGTAGACCGGCGTACGGCGAGCCGCCAGGATGCCCTCCTCACGGAATGATTCCCGGGATGAGATATTGCTGCACCACGACCAGCGCCACGAGCATGAGCGTCAACACGATGCTGTGCACGAAGGTGCGGGCGAAAACCACGCCTTCCTGGCCCTTCAGCTGGGTTACCCGCCGCGCCAGTGGCAATGTTCTGCGGCGAGATCATCTTTCCCATCACTCCCCCGGAGGAGTTGGTCGCCGCGAAGAGAACTGGGCTCAAGTTGAGCTGACGCGCCGCGACCACCTGCAGATTACCGAAGAGCGCATTGCCGGAGGTGTCACTGCCGGACAATGCCACCGCAAGCCAGCCGAGGAACGGCGAGAACAGCACGAAGAGGTGTCCGGTTGACGCGGCACCAAGCCCCAGCGTGTAGGCGAGCCCCGCGTAGTTCATGAGGTAGGCGAGGGCAACGATGAGCATCACTGTGATGATGGCCAGCCAACAGTGGCGAAGGGTTCTCGTTACGCAGGCCCAGAACGCTGCCGGTGAGAGTCCGAACACCAAGGCTGTAATCACGCAGGCGACGAAGACTGCGGTTCCCGTTGCGAGGGGCTGAAAGCTCCAGACGGCCGCGTACGGCTTATCGTGGTATAGCGTGATCGCGACCGCTTTGTGCAGACCCGGCCAGGGGATGTCGTGCTGCCCCAATGCGGGCAGCTTGAACGAGGTCCAGAGGATCACGGTTACGACGACGATCAGCCAGGGCAGCCAACCCTGCCAGGCCGAGACCCTCGCGCCGGCGCCCGGGCCCTGCGATGGCGTCTCGCTGATCGCGTGGGCAGGGTCGGGCGACAGGTGCCAGACCCGGACGAACAGGACGGTGACGATCAAAGAAGTCAGTGCCGAGACGACATCCGTGAGCGAGTAATTGATGAAGTTGGACGTCACAAACTGCGCGATGGCGAAGCTGGCCCCCGCAACCAAAAGGACCGGCCACAAGCTGCGCACCGAGCGCCAGCCGCCATAGAGCGCTATGACGTAGAACGGCAGGATCAGCGCCATGACGGGCAACTGCCGCCCGATCATCGCCGCGAGCTTCATTGACGGGAGGTCTGTCACCGCCCCGAGCACCGTGACCGGAAGCCCCATTCCCCCGAACGCGACCGGAGTCGTGTTGAATATCAGCGCGAAGACCAGCGCCTCAATGGCGGGAAAGCCAACGAGGATCAGCAGTGAAGCCGTGATGGCGACCGGACAACCGAAGCCGGCGACGCCTTCGAGCAAAGCGCCAAAGCAGAAGCCGACCACTACCAGCATGACGCGACGGTCGTTCGGCAGGTTGCTGATCATCCAGGAACGGAAGGCGTCGAAACGTCCTGAATGCACCGCAATGTTGTAGAGCAAGAGCCCGTTGAACACGATCCACATGACAGGCCAGAGCGCAAATGTCGCACCATTCAGGACTGACGCCATGGCAAGCGGGACCGGCATCTGCCACGGGCCCACCGCAACGACGAGCCCGACGATCAATCCGGCGAGCGCCGCCTGCCAGGCCGGTCGCCGGAACACCCCGAGCAATAGCACCACGGCGACGACCGATAACGCAGCAACAAGAAACGACAACGCGAGACTGCCGCCGACCGGCGTCAGCAATTGATGAAACATGGTGCCCCCTTCTTATTGAATTAGTTGTCGCGGTCTGCTGTTCGGTGCAGCGCTGTGATTTTCAGGTCGATATGAAATCCGTGGGTTTCAGGTCAATGGGCTGCCCGTGCGGTGTGCGATCCGCGGCATGAGCCCATGCGCTGCGGTACCGGCTCAACTCGTCCGGCGAGCTCGCACCCTTGGCGGCGGTCAGCGCTTCGAGAGCCCGGAGCCAATGACGGTAATAGGTATCGCCAAGATCGGCATCGCCCGCGGCTTGTGCGTTGCGGATCTGCGCGGCGAGCGCTGCGGCCCATTCGGTCCAGCTGAAAAGACCCCGCTCGTGCAGCGCGAGTGTTATCGCAAAAGCCTGCGCTTCCCAGGGCTCGTGAAAGACGGGACTGCCGTCATCCCGCGGCCGGCCGATGAGGTCGGCAGGCGCGTCATTCATGACACAGGCTCCAGGTACGGTTCCCACGCGTCGATCGACACGCTGTGGTTCGCAGCGGCGTCATCCCCCCACAACTCACGCCCGCTGAAAACGACCGTGTAGAGCCAGCAGGGTTGCTCGCCGAGTCCTTGCGCGTGCGTGTCGGGGAAAACGTGAACGCCGCGCAACTGATCAATGCGACCGATCTTTCCTCGGGCGTAACCGGGAAGCCGCGTATGGTGGGCCACGGCCCCAGCGCGCAGACGCACCGATTCACCGACTGCAAAACGCGCGGGCACGGTCGCCGGCCGCAGCGTCGGTGCTCCCCTGGCCAAGACGGTCGGGACCTCCCGTGCCCGCAATACATGAAGGCCTCGCCGCGCTGGACGCAGCATTCGTCCCGCGGCAATCTCGTCGGCGCCGACCAGTCCGCGCTCGATCAACAGGCGTTCCAGTCCTTTTATCCAGATTTGGTAGTAGCTGAGTGAGGGGTAATCGGGCAGCGTCTCGCGAGTACTGCGGCCCGTATCGAGGTTCCATACACCGGTTGCTCCCATCGCCAGCGTCAGCGCCAGAGCCTGTCGCTCCCAGGCAGCATGGAACAACTCATCTTCCGCTTCCGGGTTAACTCGGCCGTAACCGTCCTGCCCGCCGAGGTCCGCGTGGGATTGATAGGTCATCGGACACCGTCAGGCACTTTCGGCACTCCTGTGCCGATCATCGAGTCGCGCGTGACCAGGTCGGCCAGTTGCTCCTCGCCGAGGCCATCGCTGCCCGCCGGGCGTCGCGGTAGCACGAGGTAGCGCACCTCGGCGGTCGAGTCCCAGACCCGAATTTCGGTCGATGCCGACAAGGCGACGCCGAAATCAGCCAAGACACCGCGCGGATCCTTGACTGCCCGAGAACGGTAAGCCGCGCTTTTATACCAGGTGGGTGGCAGCCCAAGGACGGGCCACGGATAACAGCTGCACAGCGTGCATACGATGAGGTTGTGGCGCGACTCCGTGTTCTCGACCGCGACCATGTGCTCGCCCTGGCGGCCGGCGTA
>Ga0306924_10006726_pt1 | contig 11464 bp, 6 predicted proteins | sample sta12Can44000111_FD_203756 | JGI IMG/M metagenome (GOLD analysis project Ga0306924, IMG submission 203756) | Lab enrichment of tropical soil microbial communities from Luquillo Experimental Forest, Puerto Rico - statanox.12C.anox.44.000.111 (v2)... | ecosystem: Environmental > Terrestrial > Soil...
AGGAAGGGCTCAAAAAACATGGCAAGGCATCACTTGGACCCCGCGCCGCGGGCGTTGCACGGATATTTTTCCCGTGAGCTGGCACCCGCGCTGACGATCGACTCGGGCGACGTGGTTTCGTTTCAGACTCTGGACTCCGGTTGGGGCGCGATCGAGCAGGAGGTCGAGTTCAGCGAGCCGCGTGACTTTGTTCCACGAGACCTGACGCGCGACGTCGCGCATGCTCTGGCCGGTCCGGTGGCGATCAACGGCGCCAGAGCCGGCATGACCCTAGAAATCCGTATCAACCGTATCCGTACGGGCCGATGGGGTTGGTCGGCCGGGCCTGGCGCTCCCGCGCAGCTCGATCCGCATCTGGGGTTGGGGCCGGGGCCGGGAGGACCTCCCGCCGTGATCACCGTGCCGCGCGGCGATCACGCCACGTTTTGGGAACTCGATCCGGAACGCGCAATCGGTATCAACCGCGCGGGTCAACGGCTCAAGCTCCGACCGTTCATGGGAATAATGGGTATGCCCCTCGATCAACCGGGTATTCAATCGACCTTTCCCCCCACGCGATGCGGCGGCAATCTGGATTGCCGTGAGCTAACGGAAGGCACGGTGTTGTTTTTGCCGATCGCAGTCGATGGCGGGCTTTTCTCAACCGGTGACGGACACGCGGTGCAGGGCGACGGGGAGGTTGCGGGGCCGGCGCTCAACTGCCCAATGCGAGTGGAAATGGAGTTCCGACTCCATCCTGAACTGCGTCTGGCCTTACCCCGGGCGCGCCAAATCAGTGGGTGGCTGACCTTCGGTTTCGGCCGCAGCCTCGATGAAGCGGCGGCGATCGCAACAGTTGAGATGGTCAAGCTGATGGGGGAGCGGTACGGTTTCTCACCACGCCAGGCCTTGTCGCTTGCCAGCCTCGTTGTGGACCTGCGCATAACCCAAATGGTCAATGGGATACGCGGCGTTCACGCCCTTCTGCGTGACGACTCTATCGAGCAGTGCAAGGAGCCGAGGGCATGAAAGCGACTTTCATCGAGGCTCAATCCATGCGGCGCCGCCAAGAGCGTGAAGAACCTAGCGCCATAGCCAGCCAGCGCGCCAATGCCAGCGGCGGGGTCGGCGATGGCTGCTCGATGTCCGCCCTGCCCCGCGCGATCACTTCGTCGGCCGCTACGAACAGCTTATCCAGGTTCAATGCCCCATGCCCGGCATGACCCGGCCATTGAAAATCTCAGGATTGGGCTGACCCTCGACGCTGAGGATGCCGACTAGCCCGCGTTCCATGCGAGACAGAGCATGGTCGACCAAGGTGTAGTTACCGGGCACCTCCAGCTTGAAATCGACGACGACGGCGCCGCCGGCCGGCACCGTGACGGTCTGGATGCCTTCCAGCGGCGCCGCGTGGGCGCCGCCCAGCAGGTAGACCTTGTCGAAGATTTCGCCGATGACATGGAAGGATGACGTGTAGTTCGGACCACCGACGCCGAAGAAAATCCGCACCGTCTCCCCGACCTTAGCGCTGAGTGGATGCAGCTTGGTCAGCGCGCCGACCGAGCCGTTCAGTACGAAATACTCCGGGCGCTCGTTCAAAAGCTTCTCGACGCTGAACTCGGCACTGCCGTGTTGGCCGTGCGGGATGTCGGTGTAGATTTCGCCCTGCATCACATAAAACTCGCGATCGACCGGCGGCAGACCGCCTTCGGGCTCGACGAGGATGAGCCCGTACATGCTGTTGGCGATGTGTTCGGCGACCATCGGCGTGGCACAGTGGTAGACATAAAGTCCCGGCACCAGTGCCTTCCAGGTCATCGATTTTTCTTTTCCCGGATCGACCTGGAGCGCCGCCGCGCCGCCTCCTGGTCCGGTGGGTGCATGGAAATCGACCGAATGGATCATGGAACTGTCGGCCGAATTCTTGAGGTGGATGTCGATGGTGTCGCCGACACGCACGCGGATGAACGGCCCCGGCACCTTGCCGTTGAAAGTCCAGTAGCCGAACGTCGTGCCTTCTGCGAGGCGGCCTTCGATTTCGACGCTAAAGAGGTCGACACGAACGGTTTGCGGCTCGCGCTTGCCGATGGGTGGCGGCAGGTCGCCCGGCTCCCGGGAGATGTCCGCCTCGACGACGGTTTGCGGCGCCGGGCGCGGCGTGACCAGGAATTGGCCTTGCATGCCTGCCAACTGATGGCCCGGCACGCTGCAGAGGTAGATGAAGTCGCCGGACTTCGTGGCGCGGAAAGCGATCGTCGTACTGGCTCCCTTGCCGGTGACGCGCGGCGATTTGGCATCCTGATCGGGGAATACGATGTCGTGTTCTGCCCCTTCGCCGTTGATCAGCGTGAGTTGAACGACCTGGCCCTCGGACGCGGTCAGGACCGGATTGACCTTGCCCTCGATCGTTCCGCCGACGCCGATATAGACCATGCGGCCTTCGGCGATTCCCGACCGCAATGTGTATCTCGCGTCGGGTATGTAGGTAATGTCCGCTCCGGGCGCGCTTTGCGGCGGTTGGCTCGCGGGCGCGGGGGTGTTCTGCGCGGTTGCGCCCGATGCCGGCTGATCGGCCGGCTTAGGAGCCGGTGCCGGTTGGGCGCCTGCGGCCAGGTAAGCGATGATGTCGGCGCGGTCGTGATCGGTTTTGAGCCCGGGGAACGGCATCTTGTTGCCGGGAACAAGCTTCTGCGGATCGGCGAGATAGGCATCCAGAGTTTTGCCATCCCAGACGAGGCCGCTCTGCTTCATCGCCGGAGAGTAATTGTAGGCAGACTCGGTGCCCGCCTTGCGGTCCATGATGCCGGCGAGCGAAGGACCCAGCAGGTTCTTGCCGGCATCCATTGAATGGCATGCCTGGCATTTTCGGTACACAAGGCGGCCGGCTGCAGCGTCGCCACCGCCGGCGGTAGCGGCGGCGGCTGTCGCGACCGGAGCCTGTTCGCTCTTGGTCGAAGGCGGCGGCGCGTTCGCAGCCATTGTTTGCGTGTCATGATCGTGCGACGCAGGCGGAGAAGTCTGCTTGTCGGCTGCAACAGGGGCTGCGGGTGCAACAGGGGCTGCGGGTGAGCCGGCTGGACTCGTTGGCGTTTGTCGCGCCGAAGGCTGCGATGGTGCGGGCGGGGTTGCGGCTGGTGCCCGTTGCGGCTGCTGCGACGTCGCAACACTCGTCGGCGATGGAGCTGTAGGCGTCTGCGTTGTGCTCTGCTGCGTAGTTGTCGGCGCCGCCGCCTGATGCGAGGCGGCAAACATGCCTCCAGCAATGAGGCAGATTGCAAAGATAAGGATGTACCAGTCGGCCAGCGTCTCGCGGATGCGCGCCCACATAGTCGCCTCCCCACGCGGTTCAAAGGACCGGGTTTCCGCCCGTCGGCATCTGTCGGAACGAGAAGCAAAGTTTGACAGGAACGTCGGCCGGTTTTCAAGGTTCGAATTGCTTTCTTCAGGAGCGCGAGTAACTCGTGCAAAAAAACAATGTCCGCCTGGCGCCGATCGCGACCTGGCGCATTGCGGCAAACAGCTTATTCGATCACCTTGTCGGCCGCCGTCCCTGGTTTAACTCATCGCTCGGAAGGGGTAAGGAAAGTCATCATGCTGGAGCATCTCAATCCCACTCCACAAAAACCGAGCCGGGTGGTCGTGCTCGGCGCCTACGGCTTCGTCGGCGGCACCTGCGCGCGCCGACTGGCCGCGCGCGGCGTTGCGGTGCTTGCGCTCGACAAGGACGACATCGACCTGACGGCATCCGGGGCGGCCGAGCAATTGCAGACGCGGCTCGCGCCCGACGACGCGATCCTCGTCGTCTCCGCGCGCGCGCCGTGCAAGGACACCGGCATGATGGTCGACAACATTCGTATCATGCATGCGGTCTGCACGGCGCTCGAGCGCTCGAGCGTCAACCACGTCGTCTATTTCAGCTCGGACGCGGTCTACAGCGACGCGCCAGTCCCGCTGACCGAAGAATCGCGGACGGAGCCCGGCTCCATGCACGGCGCCATGCACCTCGCGCGCGAGCTGATGCTCAAGGCCACCGTCAAGGCGCCACTCGCGGTGGTACGTTCGACCTTGATCTACGGCGAGGGGGATCCGCACAACGGCTACGGGCCCAACCGCTTCCGTCGGTTGGCAGCGGCAGGGCAGGAGATCGTGCTGTTCGGCGAAGGCGAGGAGCGGCGCGATCACGTGCTGGTCGATGACGTGGCCGAAATCGTCTGCCGCGTGATCGAGCATCGCAGTCGGGGAACGCTCAACATCGCAACCGGCGAGGTCTACAGCTTTCGGGACATCGCCGAGCGCGTCGCCGCCATGGGCAAGCCCGTGGTGGCGGTACGCGGGACGCCGCGGCAGGGAGAGATGCCGCACGGCGGCTACCGACCGTTCGACATCGCGGCCTGCCGCCGCGCTTTTCCGGATTTCCGCTATACGTCGCTCGTCGACGGCTTGAAAGAGGCGCGCGACGGCGGGCAGCGAAAGGCATGACGCCATTCCCGGTCGGCTTCAATCTCTGCACGTCTTGGAGCAGCGTTTTGGAGCAATTCTATAATTGCAGAGCGGAATCCGATTGACACCGCGTCGTCCGTTCGTGCCGATACCTCACACCAAGTGGTGAAAGCCGGGTGCGATATCGGCCCCACGCCGACATCGGCCCATAAGTTCATTCTCGGCGATAAGGCGTCGGATATCCCAGCGGGCTCAATGCACACGTGGTGAGCGCAAAATGACCCAAGCGTGCCGGTGAGCTTGAATATTGCATCATGAATATCAACCGACCGCATGAAATCACCGCAAGGGAAAACGAGCTTCGTTGGGCGCAGGGCTGATCGCGGCAGTGAGCCCCCTGTCGCGCGTGGAGTTGGCACGATGGGAGATTTCAATGTGTGGACGCCTGCGCTGGCTAATCGTAGCTGCAATCGCGGTATCGCCTGTGACGGTCGATTTGCGCCGTGCCTTCACTTGGTCAGAAGCATCCGCCCAGGATATCTGGACGCTGAATTGTGACCCCGTCCTATTGAACTACTATAGTTTCAACCAGTTTATCGGGTCGGAGGTCAAATTCCGCTCTCCGCCACCATCCTGTGTCGCGCCGACGTGTGTCCGCTGGGGAGCTTGCATCTCGGAGGTCAGGCTCGACTTTGGTTTGTTCCCGCAAAGGAAACTCAACCCCAACGGTTGTCTTTTGAGAATCTGCACGTCCAGGCCTGCCGTGCCGTGGTTCTATCGATAGCACGCAGCGTTCGGCGTTAACCAGCGCGACGGGCCGAAATGCTCGTCTACCGCGAAACTATCGCGGGGCGACGACAGCTTCCAACGCATGACGTGGCGGTCGTCGCCCTGTCGGCCGGTATTCATTCAGGCGCGTGTAGGCTAAGATGCCGCCCGGGCGCACGAGGAGGCTGCGAGTGGAGAGGGGCTGCAAGAAGCGTTTTTGCCTCGTGCTGGTGAAGCCGTCGCATTACGACGACGATGGCTACGTCATCCAGTGGTTGCGTTCGCCGATACCGTCGACTTCTCTCGCCGCGCTCTATGGTCTCGCGCAAGATTGCGCCGAGCGGCGCGTGCTCGGGCCTGATGTCGAGATCGACGTTCATGCGTTTGACGAGACCAATACGCACATCCGCTGCGATCGTCTTGACGCGATGATCCGTGTCGCGGGCGCCGGCATGGTTATGCTGGTCGGAGTTCAGTCGAACCAGTTCCCGCGCGCGCTCGATCTTGCCAAGGCGCTGCGTGAGCGAGACATCCCGGTGGCGATCGGCGGCTTTCATGTCTCCGGCGCGATCAGTATGCTCGATGGCGCCGACTCCGATCTGCAGCGCGCCACAGCGATGGGAGTGTCGCTGTTTGCCGGTGAGGCCGAGGGCCGGCTGGAGCGGGTCCTGCAGGATGCCGATGCCGGGGCCCTCGCGCCGCTCTACAACTTCATGGATGATTTGCCCGGGATCCAGGGAACCCCGATCCCGCTGCTCGCCGCCGAAACGGTGCGCCGCACCGCGGGAGGCGTGACCAGTTTCGACGCCGGCCGCGGCTGTCCCTATCAGTGTTCGTTTTGCACGATCATTAACGTGCAGGGGCGCAAGTCACGGCACCGCTCGCCCGCCGATATCGAGAAGATCGTGCGCCTCAATTACGCCGAAGGCATGCGAAGTTTCTTCATCACCGATGACAATTTTGCCCGCAACAAGGACTGGGAGGCGATTCTCGACCGCCTGATGCACCTGCGCGAGGTCGAGAAGCTCGATATCGGCTTCATCATCCAGGTCGACACGCTCTGCCACAAGCTTCCCAATTTCATCGAGAAATGCGCGCGGGCGGGCGTGCGGCGGGTGTTCATCGGACTGGAGAACATCAATCCCGACAATCTCCTCGGCGCGAAGAAACGCCAGAACAAGATCACCGAATACCGCAAGATGCTGCTTGCCTGGAAAGCCGCCCGTGTCATCACCTATGCCGGCTACATCCTCGGATTCCCGAACGACACCCCCGCATCAATCGAGCACGACATCGAAGTCATAAAACGGGAACTGCCGGTCGACTTGCTGGAATTTTTCTGCCTCACGCCGCTGCCGGGCTCGGAGGACCACCGCGGGCTGGTAAAGGCCGGCGTGGCGCTCCACTCCGACCTGAACAAGTACGACCTCAATCACGTCACCACCGCGCACCCTCGAATGTCGCAAGAGGAGTGGGAGCGCACCTATCAGAGCGCATGGCAGCGCTACTACACAATCGATCATATCGAGACCGTGCTTCGCCGGGTGGCTTCGGTGGGAGCCAACGCGGGCAACGCGTTGTTCCTGCTCACCTGGTTCAAGGGCAGCATCGATTTCGAGAAGATACACCCGCTCGAATGCGGGTTTCTGAGACGCAAGTCCCGCCGCGATCGACGACCTGGTTTCCCGATCGAGCCAGCCTGGCGCTTCTATCCGAAGTACTTCACCGAGACCGCTGTGAACCAGGTGCGCTGGGTTTGGCTGTACCTGCGGCTGCGACGCCTCTATCTGCGCATCAAACATGATCCGGAGCGGTTGCGGTACACTGACTTCGCCATGGCCGCGGTCGCCGACGACGAGGCCGAGACACGTGCATTGTTCCGCACCGCGGCAGCGCAAGCTTATCTCACGCAGGAGCATCGGCTAGCTAAGATACGGGAAGGCCAGGTGGCGTGACGTCCGACGTCAACGTTGTTTGATTGGCGAAGACGTCGCACTCGCCACAGCTCAGGCAGCTGACCCCACGATGAATGACCGTGGAATGGAAGCGCTCCAGTGTGCTCCGGTCGGCAATAGCTCCAGTTTCGCCGTGCCGCCAAACATGTCACCTGCCATGCGTTCAATTAAGACTCGACCAAACCCAGGATGGGCTGGAGATTTCACGGTAGGGCCATCCCTTTCGCGCCAGCTAAAGTGAACCGACTTCGGTGCGAAGTCCCAACGGATCATGATTTTCCCTCCCGGTACGGACAGCGCCCCATATTTCGAGGCATTGGTTGCAAGCTCGTGTAAGATTATGCCCAATGATTGCGCCGCTTGAGCTCTCAAAGAAATCGAAGGACCTGTGGCCTGGATACGCGCTTCATCTTCCACGAATGGCATTAATTGGGTGGAGATCAAGTCCACAAGCGGCGCGCCAGTCCAGTTCTGACTGACGAGTAGATCGTGCGATTGCGACAAAGCTCGAATGCGTCCCAGAAAGCGGTCCTCGAAATCCGAGAAACTTCCGCTGTACCGCGCCGTTTGCGAAGACATTGCTTGAACGACTGAAAGTAAATTTTTCGTGCGGTGAGACAGTTCATTCATGATGAAGTGCAAATTGTCTTCTTGCTTTTTGCGGTGGGTGACATCGACGTTGACGCCTATGATCTGTCGGCGTCCCTCATGCTCAACCACCCGCGATCGCCGATCGATCCAACATGAATTCTCGTTCGGCCGGACGAGGCGCAGCTCAAATTGGAACTGAGTGCCAGATTCAGCTTTCCTTTCTTTTTCGCGAATGTCATCGAGGCCCATTTGATCGTCCGGATGTACGCGCTCGCGAAATGCTGACAGAGACGGCGTTATTTCGTCCGAACCATAGCCCAGCTGTCGGTACAATTGTTTTGTCCAGCGCACCTCGCCGGTCTTAGGGTCGTACGCCCACGGGGCTACATCTCCCGCCTCTTGTGCCATCTCGAGCCATTGATGCATCTGGCGCAGGTCGCGCTCAGAGCGCTTGCGTTCGGATATGTCGCGATGGACGACGGACACGCCAACCACGTGCCCACTCGAGTCTCGAATTGGCCCAGAGCTGATCCCAACCTCGACCAGACTTCCGTCCTTGCGTCGACGAGACGTTTCGAAATAAATCTGCTCGCCTTGAAGTACGCGTTGGAACCTAGTTCCTGGCGCATAGTTCGTGGGATCGGGAGCGAGAAGGCCAAGAGGCTGACCAATCGCTTCGGCCGCTGTGTAGCCGTAGAGTTGCTCAGCGGCCGAGTTCCATGTCTGAATTCTTGCGCTCGTATCGATGCTGAAAACAGCGTCCATCGACGAAGCGACAACTGCGGCTAGAAGAGCATTCGTCTGTTCAGTCGGACTGCTCTCGGTCATGGCAAGGCCACCTTACAATCGGTGCGCCAACCAGTCTAACGTGTGCTCACGCGGGTGGTTCCGACCGAAAGGATAGCACATCTCCAGCCCACCCGTAGACTGGTCCACTGCGCAATATCCAAAGCAATCGTGGTCATTTGCATGTGGACCGCTCCCTGATGTGATTCGCAGCAACGATCACCTTACGGCGATTGGTCGACGGGAGTGGGCGCCGTCCACCACGTCATTCGAGCCCTTGCGCGCCGCAGCAAAAGCACCGCTGTTCGATCGCCTCGTCGGCGCGGGCGAGCAGCATCGGCGGCAGGTTAATCGCCGGCTCGTACTCTGGCCGAAGCTCCGCTAATGCTCGCCAGCAATTTGCCGCGCATCTTCTTCGGGCTCATTCCGGTCCACCGCTTGTAGCCATGGGAGAATGCGCTAACTCCCTGATAACCAACGAGCCATGCTATCTCAGAGATCGGAAGGTTGGGGTCACTCAGATAATGCGTGGCGAGATCGGAGCGGAGTTGACTGAGAATTTCACCGAAGCTCAAGCCTTCCGCAGCCAGCCTCCGCGCCAACGTTCGGCTGCTCACCCCAAGCGTCTGCGCGATCGCGCCGAACTGCGCTTTACCATGCGGTAGGAGCGGAGCGATCGCATTTTCGATGGCGATCTGCAGCGGACCCTCTCTGGAGCGGCGATATGCCAGCGCCTGCTCGCAATAGCGGAGCAGCGTCTCGTTGAGATACGGATCCGCGGCGACGAGAGGAAGCTGCTTTGCTTCCTTGTCGAAGATGATCCGGTCTGTGTTCGCAGCAAATTCTATCCGGCATCCAAAGAATTTTTCTATTTCAGAGGACTGGGGCAAGCGTCGATGAACGAAATGGACGGCGATCGGGTTTAGACGGCGCTCCGTTGAATTCCTGCAGAAGCGGATAATCGCTGTCACAACACATTCCATCTGTTGCCGATCGGAATGTCTGGCGACGCCAGCATAGCGCAAGGTAATCGTGAAATTGCGGGCTCCAAAACATTTCAGAACCACGCCTGCATTGACGATCGAACTGTAGCGCTGGGCCCGCTCCAGCGCGTTGCCGAGCGTCTCCGACGAAGCGGCAACGTAGTAGAGCAGCCCGACATGCCGGAGGTCCACGTCGTGCATCAGCCTGAAGCCGAGCACAGGATCGTTCAATGCTTTGGCGGCAAGCTCCAGAAACCTGATCTGGCTCGCAACGCCGATGCGCACGTCTTTGTTGGTCATCTGAATGGCAGACAGACCGGCGCTTCTCAGCAGCGGCTTGAGGACAATGCCCGCCTCGCGCAGGCGTGCTGCAGCCAAACGCATCGCCACGCCCATCGCGTCCGGCTGCAAGTCCCGATGCCCGGACTTTGCTCCGTTTCTCATCGAGAGGTTGGGACTGGCTCTGCGCATCGGAACGACTCCCGAGCACGGCATGCAAGAGCAAATCAGTGGCAGCAAATAACAAAACACCTTTCCCCGCAACTTAATAGAATTGTCCGAAGTGTTGCATGTCCAGCGAGCCGGTCGCCGTTACCGGCGTTTGCGTTAGACCCAGGCCGATATGTCTCGATCAAGCAGGATAAAAAATGTGCTGAGCCTGCAAGCGGCCCGAGAGCGTGCTCGGGAACCAAAAAGCGGTTCGGATAGGCAAGTCTCCCAACGCAGCAATCAGAGACTACCGGAGCGCCTCGAAGCCGAGAATGCACGGCTTCAACGCATTGTGGTGGATCTCTTGCTCAAGATTCAAGCACTGCGAGATTCCGCCAGATAGCTCTTGCCGCCACCTGGCCGGTTTCGGTCCTGGCCGGACCAGGCCACTCGTAATTTGAGATCCGGCCACTCAAGAGAAAAACCCGGCTCTCGACAAGGGCAATCGAAGTGCTGTCTGCCGGCATTGCGTGCGCCGCGGCGGCCGAGCAATCAGCCGTCGCTTGCCATCGCGACCACGCATCCGTGTCTGCGTCCGCCATATCTGTGATCCGATTGCAACGCGTTGCCGAAATCTCTTTCGCACCGTTTGACACGACTGCCGGCTGGTCGAATCCAAAACGTCCGCAGCATTAAGACGTTCATTCCGACATTTGAATTGGAATGAACCCAACGTGGGGAAAAACTAAATTCATTCAAAAAGATAGCGGAAGATTCCCCGGCCGACTCCTGTTAGGGACGCTGTCGCAGCGACTTTGCGACACTTTCTTCGGGGGCGGGCTATGTGCAGGAAGAATCGAGCGCATCATTGCATCGGGGCGGTCAGGAAGCTGGCGCTCCTTTCGGTGAGCTATGTTGCGCTCGCCGCGGCGGGCGCGAGCGAGGTGCGAGCGCAGGCAACGCCGCCGGCCGAGCAAGGCGCCACGCAATCGGACGAGCCGCGATCGTCGCCGAGCACGTCGGCGCCGGACGCCACGCCGCCGAGCGCGCCGGCGCAGGAAGCTCCTTCCTCGTCGCCACCGGCGACGCCGGCGCAGGACGCCACGCAGCCCGGCGCGTCATCATCGCCGGCGAGCCCGGCGCAACAGCAAACGGAGACGCCCGCGTTGCCTGCAGTCACCGTCGAAGCGCCGCGGCGGCGCCCGGCCAGTTCGCCGGCGGTGCAGACGGCGCAGGTGCGCACGACGCTGCCGAGCCCGCCGCAGCCAACCGCGCCGCAGCCAAGCACGGCGGATCCGAGCGCGGCGATACAGGCGGCCTGGCCGGCGAGCGGCACGCAAGATGCGCGCACGGGGACGGTGGGCGTCTATGCCAACAGCACGGCGGCGGCGACCAAGATCAATACGCCGCTCATCGACATTCCCCAGTCGCTCAGCGTCGTGACCCGGGAGTTCATCAACGACAACAGCTTTCAGAACCTCACCGACATCACGCGCTACGTTCCGGGCGTCGACATCCACCAGGGCGAAGGCA
>Ga0306924_10006731_pt1 | contig 11463 bp, 7 predicted proteins | sample sta12Can44000111_FD_203756 | JGI IMG/M metagenome (GOLD analysis project Ga0306924, IMG submission 203756) | Lab enrichment of tropical soil microbial communities from Luquillo Experimental Forest, Puerto Rico - statanox.12C.anox.44.000.111 (v2)... | ecosystem: Environmental > Terrestrial > Soil...
AGGTACACGGTCACGCTCAATGCTCCCACCTTGACCACGTCGCCATCAAATAGCGCACGATCGACTTTGACCGGGGGATAGCGCGGCGGGCCGCCGCCTCTCCCGCCCCGCGCATCGGTGGCCGGCGGCACCGGGATGGCAGGCGGGTTGAACATGCCATGTTCCATGTAAGGGATTTCCCCGAATCCGGCCATCACTCGAGCGCCGGTCTTCTCTTTCATGTACGCAGCACCGCCTGACTGATCACCGTGGTTGTGGTTGAGCAGGATGGCTTTGACATCAGTCATCTTGAAACCCAGGCTCTCGATATTTTTCTGAATCGATTCGGTGGAGTTCGCCGCTCCGGCACCCATCATGATGTGGCCCTTCTGAGAGGTCAAAAGGAAAACTTCGCCGTTGGCGTCGCCGACGAAATAAAGATTTCCAATGATTTTGAACGGCTCGGCCGGAGCGCTTCCGTCCGTGATTTGTCTTCGAATTTCAAGCGACTTGGCGGCCAGCTCTTTACCAAGCTCAGCCTGCCGCGCCGTGAACGGCGCGTACGGCGCATGTGGAGTCTGTGCCAGAACCGTCATCGAAGAGGCCGAGACCCATAAGCAGTTAACCAAGAAATGCTTCATAATCGATCCATGCGCTTACGCTTTCAACCGCGGAAACAGACGCTCGGCGTTGCCGCGATCGAGCGCCCGAAGAACCTCCCGTGAAAGGGCATCATTGGGAAGTTGGTCAAGCGTACTTTCCATCGGCTCGGCCGGGTAATCGGTGCCGAACAGAAGCTGGGAAGTGGGAACGAGACTCGTCAACGCCGCCATCGGCATCGGGTAAGTTGCGTGCGCACACTCGTAGTAGAGCTTTTTCAACTCATAAAAGACGCCATTTGGAATTTTGTCATTCTTGCCTTCATGATTGCTGGGGGCAGCACCGAAGTTACTCGTCTGCGCCCCGGGAACACGATCCTTGATGCGTCCGGCCAGCGCCGGCACCGCCGCCCCGGAATGATTCACGATGAAGCGGACGTCCGGGCACCGGGAAAGAACACCGTTGAACAGCAGACTGGTAATAGCTCGCGTCGTGTCGAAATCGTACTCAACCACCGCGTCTCCCACGCCGGCGACCAGCTGGCGGCAGCATTTGTTGACATAAGGATGGATAAAGACCACGGCTTTGCGACGATGGAGTTCCTGGAAAATCGGCTGATAAGCGGGATCTCCCGGCCATTTTTCGCCGGTGTTGCTGAGGATTCCGAAGCCGTCGGCCTTGAGGCTATCGAGGGCATATTCAATCTCCTTGAGCGTTCCCTCCACGTCCCGCATCGGCAGCGCCGCCAAGAGCCCGAAGCGCTCGGGGTTCGCGCTGACCAGTTTCGCCCCATATTCATTGATCCTTCGCGCCAGGGCACGCCCCTTCTCGGTGCCGTCGTAGATCTGGTCCCCATTTCCCGGGTGCGATAGCATAGCTGTGGCGATGGCGTGGCGATCCATCTCGTCCAGCGACTTGTCAGGCGTCCAGTGTGCATCGGCTCCGCCCGGCACGAAATGGGTTTGCATGTGATGGTGAACGTCAATGCGGCCGACGGTGGCTTCGTTAGCGGGCCGCGCAGACTGAGCAATCAGTGCGGCCGCGGGCAACAGGGCCCCCGCTCCGGCGGCGGCAAACGTTTTGAGAAGATCCCGGCGGGATGCGCCGCGAGTTGAGGACGCCCCACTCTCCGGGGCGCGATGGTTGGTTGCCCACGGGTTCATTGCCACTCCTGTTTTGTGGTGAAATCGGGACCTCACGATAAGGACGGCTACCCAGTATCGCCAAGCCGTCATATGGTGTCAACGGTACGCCACTCCATTTCTTAAGATTCCCTCGGAACTGCCCGGCAAGCGCCAAACCGATGGTCTCGATGAGGCTAGGCCGCAATGCGCGCGTCCGATCGATCGCGGCGGCTGCGAGCAATCGGAGCTGCCGGGATGAGCCCTTGCTGGGCGCGGCTCTGGTGAACCACTCGCAGCTTTCCAAACATGCGGGAATTTGGTTCCGCAATCAAGGCAGGAAAGCTAGAAGTGCCTAAACCACAACGCCGGTCGGCCCAGCGGAATGATGGACTGAGATCGCATTGGGGTTTGCCAATTGCTTCTCCGATCGCCCCTCCTGCATGGAGTTGCGGTTCAGGCAACGAATCTAAGTCTTGCGGGTGCCAGCACCTTGTCTGGCAGCCCGCCGGTCGATGCCTATGGATGCCGCCGCCGTGATAGAGTCTGTTGACAGAAAGGAGAATCTCGCGCATGCGTTATCAGAACCGTCGTTGTTTCTGGGTTGCCGTCCTGTCCGGCCTGAGCCCGCTCGCCACACTTGCTACGGCGCAAGGCCCGGCACCGGCGCCACTCATGGTCCACCAGCTGAAGCCAACCGTGTACTGGGTCGAAGGCGGCGGGGGGAATAGCGGTGTCGTTATCGGCGATAAAGGAGTGATCGTGATTGACGCGAAGACGACTGCGGCCGGTGGGAAGGAGCTGCTGGATGTTATCGCCAAGATCACTCCCAAGCCGGTGACCACCGTGATCCTCACCCATAGTGATGGAGACCACGTCAATGGCCTGGCGTCGTTCCCAGCCGGAATCACCATCATTGCCCAAGAGAACAATAAGAAGGAACAGGAGACGGCGCTCGCCAGCGGCGGCCGGGGCGCGCCTCCAGCCGGTCACCTGCCCACAGCGGTGGTCACGAAAAACAAAGAGAACCGCAAAATTGACGGAGTCAAGCTCGAACTGCTCCATTGGGCTCCGGCGCATACGAGCGGGGACCTGGTGGTCTATCTGCCCGACCAGAAGATCGTATTCACCGGAGACATTATCGCGACCCAGCTCCCTGACCCGCTCATCCATCTGGAGAAAAACGGCTCATCGGAAGGCTGGATTACCACTGTCAAGGGAATCGTCGCTCTCAATACCGACCAGCTCGTCCCCGGGCATGGCGATGTCCAGACCAAGGCCGCCGTGGAGAAGCGGCTGACCGATACCGAGGCCAAGCGGGCCAAGATCAAAGACCTGATTGCCGAAGGGAAGTCTCTCGAAGAGATCAAGGCCGCGGTTGGCGACACGCCTCCGGCCCAAGGCCGCGGCGGCCGAGGCCCGGCATTCGCCAGCTTCACCGAAGTCGTCTACCGCGAACTGACAAAGAAAGGCGCCTGAGGATAAGCGCTGTCCCCATGGGAGCAGCCTGATCCGACCACCGCGCACCGGCTGATCTTGGTCCCCACAGGGGGCTCGATACCGGTGTATACTGCGCTTGTCCGGAGGCTTTGATGGAGACACTGCCCGAGCGGCGCGCGCCGATACGGTATCACGCGCCGAAGGTTTCGCTTGCCTTCGGCGCCGTGGTCGTCACCTGTGCGCTGTTGAGCGCCCAGCCGCCTTCCGCCAGTCCGGCGCCAACCCCCAGGGCGTTCTTCGACAGCTATTGCATCCGCTGTCACAACGAGAAACTCCACACCGCAGGGCTGGCGCTCGACACTTTGGACCTCTCCCAACCCGAAGCCCATGCGGAGCTGCTCGAGCGCGTGATCGGCAAGCTGCGAGCAGGATCGATGCCGCCCCGGGGGTTACCGCGACCTGATCGGGCCACGTATCGCGTGGTGGCGACAGCGCTCGAAAATGAAGTCGACCGGGCGTGGACGGCCCACCCCAATCCCGGCCGAATCAGCGCGGTGCAGCGGCTCAATCGCGCCGAATACAACAATGCGATCCGCGATCTGTTCGCGATTGACCTCGACGTCAAGCCGCTGCTTCCTGGAGATGATACCGCCGACGGAAGTTTCGATAACTTCGCCGACGTCCTTTCCATCTCCACAGCTCACCTGGAGCGGTATCTGTCGGTGGCGCGCCAGGTCACCCGGCTGGCCACCGGACTCCCGCCCGCCAAGCCGAACCTGGAGACTTTCGAGATCCCGCTGCACGTGCTGCAAAATGATCGACAGAGCGAAGACCTGCCGTTCGGATCGCGCGGCGGCATCGCGATTCGCTACGACTTCCCGGTCGACGGCGAATACCTCATCAAGGTCCGGCTCCAACGCCAGTATCAGGACTACCTCAAAGGCATGGGGTGGCCGCAGAAACTCGAGATTCGACTGGACGGCAAGCTGCTGAAGCGGTTCACCGTGGGAGGCGCAGCCAAAGGCAGGCCCGCGGCATCCAGTTATGCCGGCGACGGAGAGCCCGGCTTTGCGGGAGATCCCGAATGGGAAACCTACATGCAGCTCACCGGGGACGCCGGCCTGGAGGTTCGCCTGCCGGTCGAGGCGGGTTCGCGAGTGGTGGGCGTTTCGTTCGTTAGAGAACTCTGGGAACCCGAAGGGCTGCCGCAACCGGTGCAGCGAGGCCGAGTCATCGCCGACGACCAGATCTACATGGACTACGCGAACGTGGGCTCCGTTCAAATCGGGGGACCCTATCAGACCGCCGGCGCCGCAAAAGACACCCCCAGCCGCCGCGCGATCTTCGTTTGTCAACCCCACGCTACACCCGAAGACCGGTCGTGTGCGGCGACAATTCTCTCGAGAATGGCCCGCCGCGCCTATCGCCGTCCGGTGACCAAGGCGGACACCAATACTCTGCTCGGGTTTTTCGATGAGGGCAGAAAGGACGGCGGCACCTTTGATGACGGGATCCAATTCGCGCTCGAGCGCATGCTGGTGGATCCGGACTTTCTCCTGCGCGTCTACCGCGATCCTGCCAAGCCCGTCGGCACGGCCCCCTACCCGCTCACCAATTTGGAATTGGCCTCCCGCCTATCGTTTTTCCTTTGGAGCAGCATCCCTGACGATCACCTCCTGACGCTGGCCGAACAGCGAGAACTCGCCAAGCCGGCGATTCTGGAAGCCGAAGTGCGGCGCATGCTCGCCGACCCCCGCGCCACCGACGCGCTGGTGAACAATTTCGCGGCTCAGTGGCTGAACCTGCGGCAGGTCGAAGAAGTGGTGGTCAATCCAGAGAAATATCCCAACTACGACGAGAGTCTGCTCGAGGCCTTCCAGCGGGAAACCGAAATGTTCGTGGCGAGCACCCTGCGCGAAGACCGCAGCGTGAACGATCTGCTGAGCGCCGACTACACGTTCGTCAACGAAAGGCTCGCCCGCCACTATGGGATACCTGGCGTCTACGGAAGCCGCTTCCGGAGAGTAACGCTTCCGAACCGAGAGCAGCGCGGCGGACTACTCGCGCAGGGGGCGTTGTTGGTGACCACCTCCTACCCCGACCGCACCTCGCCCGTCCTTCGCGGCAAGTGGCTGCTGAACAACATTTTCGGCACCCCCATTCCTCCGCCGCCGCCGGGAGTGAACACGACCCTCGTCGAGGCGAAGCCCGGCGCCGTACCGCCGTCGATCCGCGACCGGCTGGCACTGCACCGAACCTCCCCAACCTGCAACAGCTGTCACGCGGTGATCGATCCGCTCGGGTTTGCGCTCGAAAATTTCGATGTCATCGGCGGCTGGCGGACGACGGACGAGTCCGGCAAACCCGTGGACGCAAGCGGAACCACGGCCAGCGGCGAGAAAATCGAGGGCCTTTCGGGCTTGCGGGCGGTGCTTGTCGACGAGCCCGAGCAATTCCCCCGCACCGTTACCGAAAAGCTAATGGCCTACGCACTCGGGCGCCGTCTGGAGTATTACGACCAGCCATCGGTGCGCCAGATCGTCCGCGACGCCGGGGTCCGCAATTTCCGCTGGTCCGCGCTCATTGTGGGAATTGTCGAGAGTCCGGCGTTCCGCAAGCGGGAGCCGCGCGCGGTCCCCAACTAACGCCCTGAGGGGCCAGGTCGGGCAGCAGGAATGCGCTCGCCTTTGGCAAAATCCCCGGTGTCCGTGCTCGTTGCACTCTGGATTTCAACAGACCACAGTACTGGGCCGCCTGCCGAGCTCGGCCGGTATGCACACGCCGCCCGGCTGGGATAAGATGAGGAGCTGTAGGAGGGGCCTTCATGACCGGGAAATCGTTGCCGCGGCGGACTCTTCTGCGGGGGCTGGGCACAACGATGGCGCTGCCGTTCCTCGACGCCATGTTGCCTCCGCTGCGCGCGGCCGTCAAGCCGGCGCATCGCTTCCAGGCGTTTTATGTTCCCAACGGGATGGCCATGGAGTATTGGACACCCAAGGGCGAGGGGACGGCCTTCGAGCTGTCGCCCATCCTGGAGCCGCTGGCGCCTTACCGCGAGCAGATGCTCGTGTTCTCAGGAATCAAGGCGAGCTGGAACTATATCCACGCCGGCGCCTCCGGGTCGTTTCTCACGGGCACGCCGCGCGGCGGGCACAACGAGACAGAGATCATTGCGGACGTGTCGATCGACCAGCTGCTCGGCCGGCACTTCGCCCAGGAAACGCAACTGGCCACACTCGAGATCTCGACGGACCTGCCGGCCAACGCCGGCGCTTGCACCGGCAATCTGAGCTGCGCCTATCTGGACACGATCTGTTGGCGCAGCCCCACCCAGCCGCTGCCCATGGACTGGAATCCGCGAACGGTTTTCGAAAAGCTCTTCGGTGACAGCGGCAGCACTGACCGTGTGGCGCGCGAAGAAAGAATGCAGCACCAGAAGAGCATTCTCGACTCGGTGACGGGGAAGCTGGCGGACTTGAAGAGAGAACTGGGACCGCAGGACCAAGACAAGGTCGATGAATACACGGACGCCGTTCGCGACGTGGAACGCCGGATTCAGATGGCGGAGCGGCAAAGCCAGATCGAACTGCCGCCGATGGACCAGCCCATCGGTGCGCCGCCGGTCTTTGAGGATCATCTGGCGTTGATGATAGACCTCCAACTGCTCGCGCTCCGTTCGGATCTGACACGGGTAGTCTCGTTCATGATCAGCAAGGAACAGAGCCCGCGGCCCTACCCCCAGATCGGCGTGCCCGAAGCACATCACCCGCTGTCGCACCATAACAATATTCCGGAGCTCGTCGCCAAAATGTCCAGGATCAACCGGTATCATGCCGAGCTGTTTGCGAAGTATTTAGCCAAACTGCGTGCAACTCCCGACGGCGACGGCTCGCTGCTGGACCATATGACCATCCTGTACGGCGCTGGTATCTCGAACAGCAACGCGCACTCGGGCGATAACCTCCCCCTCATGCTCGTTGGCGGCGGAGCCGGCACGCTCCGCGGCGGACGGCATCTCAAGTTCACCAACAAGCCCTCACAGGCCAACCTGCTGATGACCCTGATGGACAAGATGGGCTATCCGGTCGAGCACGTCGGCGGAAGCACCGGGAAGCTGCCCATCGACACGCTGCCGGAAGTGTAGCGGCCACCCGGCCGAGCAACCAGGAGGAAGCGATGCGGATGAAAGCCGAGTGGCCAGGCCTGACGCTGTGGGTCGGAGTATCGTTCGCCGGCGCCTTGATCGCGGCGAGCACCGGAAAACCTGCCTTAGTAGACGCGGCCAAGAGCGGCGATCGGTATGCTCTGGAGTCGCTGCTCCGGAACAAGGCGAATCCTAACACAGCCGATGTGGACGGCACCACGGCGCTTCATTGGGCGAGCTACCACGATGATCTCGAAAGCGTGGATCTACTGCTCGGCGCCGGCGCCAACGTCAACGCCGCCAGCGACCTGGGCGCCACACCGTTGTGGGCGGCCAGCCAGAACGGAAGTACGCGCATGGTGCGGCGGCTCCTTGAGGCCGGTGCAAATCCCAACCTGTCGCTGTTGGCAGGCGAGACGCCGGTGATGGTGGCCGCGCGCTCGGGCTTTCCTCAGTTGGTCGAATTACTGCTCGCCAAGGGCGCCGGTCCGAACGCACACGGCACGCGCGGCCAAACGGCCCTGATGTGGGCGGTGTCCGAGAAGCATCCCGATGTTACCAAGGTGCTGCTGGCCCACGGCGCCGATATCCGCGCGAAGTCCGACGTCTACAACGAAGTGATGGCCGTGCCACCGCACGGGTATCTGCCGTACAACCGGGCTATCCCGCACGGTGGCGAGACGGCGCTCATGTTCGCCGCCCGCGTCGGCGATCTCGAATCGGCGAAGCTGCTGGTGGCGGCCGGCGCGGACGTGAATGATACAGACGCCTGGGGGGTCAGTGCTACCACGTTGGCCGCCCACTCCGGTTTTGACGATCTGGTCGTGTTCCTGCTGGACAGGGGCGCCGACGCCAACGCGGCGCAGGCCGGCTTTGCGGCGCTGCATGAAGCCGTCATGCGGCGGGACGAAAAGATGGTGGCCACGCTGCTCGCTCACGGCGCCGATCCCAACACGCCGCTAAAAACGTGGACGCCCACCCGCCGCTCGTCACAGGACTGGAACTTCGAGCCCGCGCTGGTGGGAGCGACGCCGTTCTGGCTGGCAGCCCGTTTCACCGAACCCGGTGTCATGCGCCTGCTGGTCCAGCACGGGGCCGATCCCAAGTTCGTTCTGCACTCCCAGTACATCGCCGAGCGAGGGTACGGACAGGCGCCGACCAAGGAAACGCTTACCGCCTTGATGGCCGCCACCGGCATGCTTCGGATCTATCCATGGGTCGACATTCCGACCAGCCAGGCCGAGGGGCTGACTCTCGAGTCGGTCAAACTGCTCGTCGGCTGGGGTGTGGACGTCAACGCCGCCAACAATGACGGCCGTAACGCGCTCGATGCGGCCCGTTCGCTGGGTTACCCAAGCGTGATCCAGTATCTGGTCGACAAAGGCGCCCAATCGGACCGCCCCGTGCAGCCGCTTCGCGCCCGCCCCAAATTCTGAATCCAGCTCTGCCTTGCCGGCCCCCTCCGCGATTCGTCATAATTAACAGGAACTACAGGCGGCGGGTCTCGGGCACGGCCGCGGCCGAAATCAGAGGGGGTCGGAACAGAACATGGTCATTGATGCGCACGCGCACGTTACGGCGCCGGACAAGTTGTATGTGTACAAAGCGGGAATTCTCGCGCACCGCGGCGGTCACGGCCGCGGCAGTGCCGGTGCCACCGATGACGACATCACCAAGGCTTTGAAGGCGCCGGTCTTCGGAGGCTCCTCTCACCTGGATCAACTCAAAGAGGCGGGCATCGACATGCAGCTCATTTCGCCGCGCCCCTACCAGATGATGACCAGCGAGTCGCCGAAGCTGGTCCAATGGTTCACCGAAGAGACCAACGCCATCATCGCGCGGCAGGCCAAGCTGTTTCCCAACGTGTTCCGCGGGGTGTGCGGCCTCCCGCTCACGCCCGGCATCCCGGTCCAAAACGTCGTGCCTTACCTCGACAAGTGCGTGAAGGAGGACGGATTCGTCGGTTGCCTGCTCAATCCCGATCCGGGCGAGTGCAGCGGTCGGGAGACGCCGGCTCTCGGGGACCGTTACTGGTACCCGCTCTATGAAAAGATGGTCGAGTTGGACATCCCCGGCCACATTCACTCGACCGGCTGCAAATCGGACCGCCTGACCTACTCGCTGCATTTCATCAATGAAGAGAACATAGGCGTGGTCTCTCTGCTCACCTCCAATGTCTTCAACGACTTCCCGAAATTGAAGATCGTGGTGTCGCACGGCGGGGGCGCAATTCCCTATCAGTGGGCTCGTTTCGAAGCCAGTGCGTTGCGTCGCGGCGGCGAACGGTTCTCCGAGCGCATGCGCAAGCTATACTACGACACGGTGCTGTATTCGAGCGACTCGCTCGCCCTTCTCATCAAAACGGTGGGCGCCGACCGCTGCCTGTTCGGCACCGAACGGCCGGGGATCGGTACCGTCAAGGATCCCCAGACCGGCAGGTGGCTGGACGAGACCCGGCACCTGATCGATGCCTTCGACTGGCTAAGCGCAGCCGAAAAGAGAATGATCTTCGAGGACAACGCCAAGAAGGTTTTCAAGCTCGAAGTCGGGGCTAGGAGCGAAGCCGCGTCATAGAATAGGAGGATCGGAACGCAGCTTTTCCGGGGCCGGACATGGTCAAGCTGGAGATCGCCAACCTCTCGAAGCGGTACTGGCGCGACGCACGCGACGTCCTGGCTCTGTCCGATGTCTCGCTTTCCGTCGAGGACGGCGAATTTCTGGCGATCGTCGGACCCAGCGGCTGCGGGAAGACGTCGTTGCTCAACATTGTCGCCGGCCTGCTGCCCTACGAGGAAGGCACCGTCGCCATCGACGGCAAGAGGATTTCCGGGCCGGGCACCGACCGCGCGGTGGTCTTCCAGCATGCCAGCCTGATGCCCTGGCGGACCATCGCCGGCAACGTCCGCTATGGCATGGAGATGCAGCGGCGCTTCGATGAAAAAACCATGCGCGAGCGCGCCCGGCACTTCATCCAACTGGTTGGCCTCAATGGATTCGAAAAGCATTATCCCTCCGAATTGTCCGGGGGCATGCAGCAGCGCGTCAATCTGGCGCGTGCGTTGGCCGCCGACCCCGTGGTGCTGCTCATGGACGAGCCGTTTGCCGCGCTTGACGCGCAGACCCGCGAATTCATGCAAGCCGAGCTGCTGAAGATCTGGGCGCAGGCCCGCAAGACAGTCCTGTTCATCACCCACCAGATCAACGAAGCCATCTACCTGGCGGATCGTGTGGTCGTGATGAGCGCGCGCCCCGGTCACGTGAAAGACGTCTTCCGGATTCCGTTCGGGCGGCCCCGCACCCTCAGCCTGAAGCGCGATCCGCGGTTCCTCCAGATCGAAGACAAGATCTGGCAACTGGTGGAAGAAAGACCGGAACGCATCGGCATGGTGGTGACGAATTAGCTATGGCCCAGACACCGCTGGTGGATACTGAACCCGTCGCCGCTGGTCTCAGACCGCTCCCGCCGCGCCGTAGCCTGTACAAAAAGCACGAGGCCCTGATTTGGGGAGGCGGCGCCGTCCTACTCGCTATCACGGTGTGGCAGGCGTGCTGGGCGGCCGGTTGGATCTCTCCCCTCTTCTTCACCGGGCCCTCGGCCATCGCCAGCCGCTTCTATGACGATCTCTTGCACGCCCACCTGCGTTCCGACATGGCCTATAGCGGACGCAACTTCATTGTCGGCTTCGCGATGGCCTTGGTCGCCGGCGTAGTGCTGGGTGTGATCGTCGGCTGGTACCGCCGAGTCGAGATGCTCCTCAATCCGTTTCTCACCACTCTCTACGCAACTCCGAGAGTTGCCATGATCCCTCTGATCATCATCTGGTTCGGTATCGGCATGTGGTCAAAAGTGGTCATCGTTTTCTTATCGGCATTCTTTCCGATCTTGGTCAACACCATCGGCGGCGTGAAGGCAACAGACCCGGACTTGCTGCGCGCGGCGCGTGCGTTTTGCGCTTCCGACCGGCAGATCTTCACTACGCTGGCAATTCCCGGATCTGTGCCTTTCATTTTGACCGGCGTTCGCCAGGGCGTCATGCTGGGATTGATCGGTGTGGCGGTTGGTGAAATGTTCGGCGGAAGTGAAGGAATCGGCTTCATGGTGTCTTACGGCGGACAGACGTTTGCCACCGACACGCTATTCGTAGGGGTCCTGATTATTGCGTTTGCGGGCATTGTGCT
>Ga0306924_10006733_pt1 | contig 11462 bp, 13 predicted proteins | sample sta12Can44000111_FD_203756 | JGI IMG/M metagenome (GOLD analysis project Ga0306924, IMG submission 203756) | Lab enrichment of tropical soil microbial communities from Luquillo Experimental Forest, Puerto Rico - statanox.12C.anox.44.000.111 (v2)... | ecosystem: Environmental > Terrestrial >...
GCATGAACTCGGTCCGGTTCTTGTCGAACTCCGCCGTGATCGTCTGGCCGCGCGAGAGCAAATTTTTCGCGTCGGCGTATTCGGCGTGATGAAGCTGGCCGAACTTGTGCGAGCCCGGGATCACCTCCATGCATCCCGCTTCGATCGAGGCGTCGGTGAGCGCCACCCAGGCGGTCACCTGCACCGGCGGCTCGAGCCCGAAATAAGTCGCGTCCTGGTGCCAGCTCACATAAGCGGCGTCGCCCGCGTTCTTCGGCCATACCGAGAGATGAAACAGCCGGATGTCCGGGCCGATCACGTCCTCGACCGCGTCGAGCACGGCCGGATCGTGCACGATCTCGTCGACCCAGGTGAACAGGAGATGCGGCTTGAAGTTATGGCCCTTGCCGAGTTCCTGCCCCTGCGCCGCCTCGAACTCCTCCATCGCGCGGCGGTAGCGGCGCGCCGCATCGGCGCTGAACGCGTCGACCGGATAAACGAAGCCCTCGCGGTGATAATGCGCGATCTGCGCGTCGGTGAGTTTCTTGCCCATGGTTATTGTCCTGTAGCCCGGATGAACGCCCGCGAAAGCGGGCGGAAATCCGGGAGCTTATTTCCCCGCATTCCTCTTCGCTTCATGCAGGCTGCATATTAACACACCCGTCAGTTCCAGGCTCAGCGCACGCAGGCGCGCCCGCGCCTCGGGGTCGTAGGCCTGCCGGTCGGCGCGGGCCTCGCGCAAGCCGTTGAAGTAAAGCCCGCTACGCCCCTCGAGACCTGGGCCAACGGCGAGGTTGAGGATCGCCTCGGCGCCCTGCTCCACCGTGCTGATCGGCGTCACGCCAGCGCGGCGCACCATGGTCGTGTTCATGTAGGTGGCGGGATGCAGCGAGTTCACCATGACGCCCGTGCCTTGGAGTTCGCCGGCGAGATCGATCGTGAACATGATCTGCGCGAGCTTGCTCTGGCAGTAGGCGCGCGTGCCACCATAGCCGCGCGTAAGCATGACGTCGGAAAAGTCGATCGCCTGTTGCCCGGCCGAGGCCACGTTGACGATGCGTGCCGGCACGCTTTGTTTGATCAGCGGCAGCAACAGATAGGTCAACAAGAAGCCGGCGAGATAGTTCACGGCAAAGCGCAACTCGTGCCCGTTGGCACTCGTTTGCCGCACCGCGCCGGCGCTGCCGATCCCGGCGTTGTTGATCAGAATGTCGAGGCGGTCAGTGCTCGCGCGCACGGCATCGGCGAGGTGGCGCACGTCGGCGAGCGAAGCGAGGTCCGCAGCGAGAAAATCCGCGGTCCCGCCACTAGCGCGGATATCGCCGACGACGCGCTCGCCGCGCGTTTGGTCGCGGCCATGCACCAGCACCCGTGCGCCCATCTTCCCGAGCTGTTCGGCCACGACCCGTCCAACCCCATCGGTCGAACCGGTCACCAGCGAGGTTATTCCGTCGAGTAAGGTCATAAATGCCTCCGCGAACAGTAACCCGGATGGAGCGACCCGCCTTCACGGGCGTCCATGCGGGCTACGACTTGACGTGCTCCGGCCGGACTCCCATCCCGATGAGGCGCGCCGGGATGCGGCGGAGGAACGGCCAGCGGCGCATCAGGCGCACCGGCAGCGGAACGGAGAATGACTTCGCCTGCGTGGTCAGCACGCGGCCGATGATCCGGTTCTGGATCAGCACTTGGGCGCGTTGAGTGATCCGGGTCGGCAGTTCGCGCCGCCGTTGCACCGCCCACAGCTGATCGAGGGTCGCCGGCCCGCGCCGCAGCGGTTCGGCCAGGATGTTGCCGGCGGCGACCGCATCCTGGATCGCGAGATTGATGCCTATGCCGCCGATCGGCGACATGGCATGGGCAGCGTCGCCGATGCACAGCAACCCGGGCCGGCACCATTGGCGCAGACGGTCGACCGCGACGGTCAGAAGCTTCACGTGGCCCCAGTCGGCGATCTCGCTCACGCGGTCGCGCATGAACGGCGCGACCCGCGCCACCTCGTCTCGGAAGGCCTCGAGGCCGCGGCGTTTGACCTCATCGAAACCGCCCTTGGGAATGACGAACGCGCACTGCCAGTAATCGCCGCGGTCGATCATCACGAACACGTGACCGGGATCGAAGCGCCCCATGCTCTCCTTGGGATCGCCGAGGCGTTGCGACAGCCGCATCCACAGCACGTCCATGGGCGCGCCGAGATCCATTATTTGCAGGGCGGCTTTCTCGCGCACGGTCGAGTGGCGGCCGTCCGCGCCGACGACGAGATCCGCGCGAACCTCGAGCGCGCCCCCTGGCGTGCGCGCACGCACGCCCGCTACACGGCCACCTTCCTCGATCAATTCAGTCACCTCCGCCTGCATGCGCAGGCGGAAGCTCGGATAGGTTTTCCCATGCTGAGCGAGGAAATCGAGAAAATCCCATTGCGGCATCAGCGCGATGAACTTGCAGTGAGTCGGCAGGTGAGAAAAATCCGCAACCGGAATCATCTCATCGCCGATCCAACCGCGCAGCTCGCGCAATTCCTGATGCGGGCGCTTGAGAAACTCTTCGAGCAGACCAAGCTCGTGCACGACCTCGAGCGTCGAGGGATGAATGGTGTCGCCGCGGAAGTCGCGGAAGAAGTCCGCGTGCTTCTCGAGCACGATCACGTCGACACCGGCGCGCGCGAGCAGAAGACCGAGCATCATGCCGGCAGGGCCGCCGCCGGCGATGCAGCAGCGCGCGGCAAGCGTTTCCGATGCGGCAGAACCATCGGTCATGGCGGAGACTCCTGACAAGCCGGCTATTATATAACGTCTCGGCAGGAGCTTAACCTATGAGCAACGCGCTCGCCGGCCGGCGCATCGTGGTGCCGGAAACGCGCGAACTCGACCTGTTGGCCGACATGCTGGAGCGCCACGGCGCGACCGCCCTGCGCTGCCCGCTGGTTGCGATCCGCGACGTCGAGGACGCGACGCCGGTGGAGGCGTGGCTCGAGTGCTTCATCGCCGCGCCTCCCGACGACCTGATCCTGCTCACCGGCGAAGGCCTCGCCCGGCTCGTAGGATTTGCCCAACGCGCCGGCAAGGAGCCGGCGTTCGTCGCCGCGCTTGCGAAAGTTCGCAAGATCACGCGCGGGCCGAAGCCGGCGCGGCGGCTGCATATGCTCGGGCTCAAGCCGGACCTTGCCGCTGCCGAGCCGACCACCGCCGGCGTCATCGCGGCATTAAAGGGCGAGAACCTTGGCGGGCGGCGCGTCGCCGTGCAGCTTCATCCCGACGCGAATCCTGCGCTGCTGAATTTCCTCGCGACCGCAGGCGCCAAACCGGATCCGGTGCTGTGCTATGCCTACGCGTCGAAGAGCGAGGACCGCCTGGTCGTAGAGACGATCGACGCCATGGCGGCCGGAAAGGTCGACCTCATCGCGTTCACCAGTTCCGCGCAGGTCAAGCGTCTGCGCGAGGTCGCGGCGGCAAGCGGCCGGGCGGAGGCATTACACACGGCGCTCGCACGCACCACGATCGCGGCAGTCGGGCCTGTGGTCGCCGACGCCATCGCCGAGGCGGGCGGCCGCGTTGCCGTCGCGCCTGCGCAAAGCTTTCATATGAAGCCGATGGTGAACGCGATCGTCGCGGCGATCGGGTCGTAGCGCGCAACAGCGCCGCAGGCGCGTATTGCGCCCTACCCTCTCCACACGAAGTACGTTAGCGTTTGCCCATTCCCCACGAGGTCCAAGGAATCATGAAACTTCGTCGTCGCCGCTTTCTGCATCTCGTCGCAGGCGCCATCGCGCTGCCCGCCGTCTCCCGGCTCGCGCACGCGGAAGGCTATCCGGCGCGGCCGGTGCGCTGGATCTTTGTTTTGCCGCGGGCGGACCCAACGACGTGACCGCGCGCCTCGTCGGTCAATATCTCTCGGAATATTTCGGACAGAGCTTCGTGATCGAGAATCGCGTCGGCGCCGGCGGCAACGTCGGTATGGAGATCGCGCTCAACGCGCCGCCCGACGGCTACACCATCGCCTTCACCGGGCCCAACAACGCCATCAACGCGACGCTCTACGAAAAGCTGCCGTTCGACTTCATCCGCGACAGCGTGCCAGTCGCGGGCACCATGCAGCTCACCAACGTGATGGAACTCAATCTCGACATGCCGGTGAAGAACCTCGCCGAGTTCATCGCTTACGCGAAGGCCAACGCGGGAAAGGTCAATTACGCGTCCGGCGGCGTTGGCACCTCGCTGCACCTGTGCGGCGAACTGCTCAAGGTGATGGCAGGGATCGACATCGTTCACGTCCCTTACCGCGGCTCGGCGCCGGCGCTGACCGACCTGATTGCCGGCCGCGTGCAGGCGCTGTTCGACAACATTCCCGGCGCCGTGGGGCAAATCAGAGCCGGCAAGGTACGCGCGCTCGGCGTGACCGCGCCGCAGCGGGTGCCCGCGCTTCCCGACGTGCCGGCGATGGCCGAGACCGTGCCAGGCTACGAAGCGAGCGTGTGGTACGGCATTTCGGCGCCGCGCGGCACGCCGCCCGACGTCGTGGCGAAGCTCAATCAAGGTGTCAACGCGGTGCTCGCCAATCCGCAGCTTAAAGAGCGCATGCAGGAACTCGGCGGCGATCCCATGCCGCTGACGCCTGACGCGTTCGGCAAGCTCGTGGCCGACGAAACGCAGAAATGGGCCAAGGTGATCCGCGGCGCCAACATTCATCTCGAGTGAAGTATCCGGCTGTCTGTGAAAATGTCGCCGCTTTGGCGAAAAACCGGAGCAGTGCCATGAAACGCATCCTGAGCATATTTGTTTGTGCGGCGATGCTCGGCCTTGCGTCGCGCGGCAATGCGCAGACTCTCGCCAGCGTGAAGGCGCGCGGCATTCTCAATTGCGGCGCCAACCCGGGGCTGGGCGGTTTCGCCGTGACGTCTTCACGGCGGATAGGTCCGGTCTCTACGGCGAGCGCCTGCGTTTCGCCAAACCGGACGACCACGACGTGCTTCCGGAAATCATTTCGAAGGAGCCGCTCGGGCCGTCGGTACGCCACGGCGACGACCAGTGGTTCGACATCGTCAAATGGGTGCACTACGCCATGCTCAATGCCGAGGACGCCGGCGTTACCTCGAAAAACATCGACGAGGCGGTCATATCCGAGAACCGGACATCAAGAAGCTGGTCGACCCCGAGGGCAATTACGGCGAACAGCTCAGGCTCACCAAGGACTGGGTAGTGCGTATCGTCAAGCACGTCGGCAACTATGGCGAGGTGTTCGAACGCAACGTGGGCGAAGACTCGCCACTCAAGATCAAACGCGGTCTTAACGCGCTGTGGACCAAGGGCGGCCTGCAGTACGCGCCGCCGATAAGGTAAAAATGTAGCCCGGAGAAGCGACATCCGGGATCTTCTCCTCGCATTGTGCTTCGCTCCATGCCGGCTGCGGAATACAACGGAGGCACCCATGCGCGCCACGACCAAACTGAGACAATTGCTCGCGAGCGGACGCACGGTCGTGGCCCCGGGCGTATTCGACGGACTCTCGGCGCGGCTCACCGAGCAGGCGGGATTTGCCGCCGTCTATGCCAGCGGAGGCGCGATCGCGCGCAGCGCCGGCATACCCGACCTCGGCCTGCTCTCGCTCTCGGAAATCGTGGGGCGGCTCGAGATGATCGCCGACGCCATCACGGTACCGTTGATCGCCGACGCCGATACCGGCTACGGCAACGCGCTCAACGTCCAGCGTGCGGTGCGCGCTTTCGAGCGCACGGGCGTCGCCGCGCTGCACCTCGAGGACCAGACATTCCCGAAGAAATGCGGTCACTACGAGGACAAGGGCCTGGTGCCGGTCGGCGAGATGGCGCAGAAGCTCAAGGCCGCGCGCGACGCGCTAAGCGATCAGGATTTCATCGTCATCGCCCGAACCGATGCGATCGCGGTGGAAGGCTTTGCTGCGGCACTCGATCGCGCGGGCGCTTACGGCGAGGCGGGTGCCGACGTGATCTTCGTCGAGGCGCCGACCAGCGAGGAGGAGATCGCCGCGGTGGCGCGGCGCTTCCCGGGGTGGAAGCTCATCAACATGTTCCAGGGCGGCAAGACGCCGCTGCTGCCGGTCGCGCGGCTCGAATCGCTCGGCTACAACATCGTCATCATCCCGAGCGATCTGCAGCGCGCCGCGATCAAGGCGATGCAGCGCGCGCTTGAATGCATCGCCCGTGACGGCAGCACCGCGGCGATGACGGCCGACATGGCCTCGTTCAAGGAGCGCGAGGCGGTGATCGACACGGCCGGCTATATCGCGCGCGATCAGCGCTACGCGCCGTGAGCGACGGCACTGGTCGTGCTGCTTGTTACCTCTCCCCGCTTGCGGGGAGAGGGAGCTCACGTCCCGCAGCGCTCGGCAGCCGATTTGGGGAAGGTGACCGTGAGGACCTCGGCGCCATGCTCGTCGGTGACAACCACGTTCTCGACCTCTTTCCAGCCGGAGAACGCGGATCGCCCTCGCACCAGATCGATGGCGTAGCGCGTCGCTTCCTTGCGCGCCGCTGCCGCGTCGGGCAGCTCCATGCCTTCGCGATCGACCAGCGGACGCCCGTTCATGATGTTGAAGTAGTAGCGCGGCATCGACCGATCCTAGGTATCCTTGGCGTACATTTTTGGAGCATGATCTTTTCCGAAAACCGGTTCCCACTTTTCGGGATCATGCTCTAGCGATAAGCGAACCACGAGTTTCCGCCGTGACCGCCGTACCCACTGTAGCCGCCGTAAACGCCGTGGCCCGAATACTCCGCCTCCCGCGTGCGCGAGGATTCGCCGGCAGCCCAAGCCCGCGCCGCCTCTTCGCGTCGGCGCTGCCGGGCGGCGGCGCGCTGGCGTGCCTTCTTGGCCGCGACCTGCTTGTCCTTGGCCGCCTCGGCAAGCTGCTCGGGCGTGGGCTCCTCCGCGACCCTTGAGGGCTCCGGTTCGATCGGCGCGGCGGCCGGCGCAGCCTCGCGGACCGGCACGCTCGCCGGAACCGAAGCCGGCGGCGTGACCGACGCCGTGGTCGGTTCAACGGAAGCCTCCGCGGATGGCATGACGGCCAGGCCGCTCGCAGCCCCGTTGACTGCCGGAGCAGGCAGCTTGGCCAACTGCGCCGGAGCGGGAGCCGTCGCCGCTCGCGGGGCGGGAGCTGACACGTGCGCGGCGCCGGCCGTTAGCCAAAACACCGCCAGCGCGGCGGCCCTCGTGCCCACCATGACCGAGCCGATCCCGAAACGTCGGGTAGGCGCCAGTTCGCACCAGCCGGTGGGAGTCAGTTCGTATCGGCCGCGGTTCTTGTGCCACGCAATCAGCCCCCGCTGGTTGACGGTTTTGACCAGCGCCACCTTCTCGGACGCGGACACCGGTAAATCGCGCAGATCGGCACCGCTCCCGAGATGCCGGAGCATGGCCTCAATCCGCATCCTTTCGGCATTGGCGTTCAGCAGCGGATGGCGGGTGTCGATTGTTGTTGTCACATGCGCACTCTCGCTTGGATGCCACGGTGCAGGTGAGGTTTAGTTGGTGCGGGTTGGCAGCGGGATACCCTCGCCCTGTGTCGGGGATTGCACGGGGAGCAACGCGCCGTCCGGGCTTTGGTTCAAATGACGCGCGCGCGGGCGGAGCGTTCAGGTCGCTTGCGCCGCAACGTAAGGCGCAAGGATTGGACATGCGGGCACTCGAACCCGCACAAACGGGGGAGGAACCGATGCGATCACATCTCACGACAGCAATGGCCGGCGCCGCCGCGCTCGCGTTCGGGCGCCCGCGATCGCGGCGCCGTTGATGATCGTCGACAACGACGAGAAGGTCCTATGGGACGACGCCGGCAAGGTGGTGCTCTCCCCGCCCGGCAAGGACTCGGTGCTGATCGTCGATCTCGCCGATCCGATGAACCCGAAGATCGTCGCCAACCTGCCGCTCAAGAACTCTGTGGTCGGTCCCCCGTCAACGTCGACATCGATCCGACTGGCACGGTCGCGCTGGTCTCCGATTTCGATGAACGTGATCAAGGAAGGCGACGCGCTCAAGCAGGTGCCGGACGACAAAATCTACGAGGCGGCGGTGTTCGCGCCCGACGGAAATTACGTCCTGGTCGGCAATTATATCGACCAGGATTTCTCCATCCTGAAGTTGGACGGCACCGAGATCACCGACACGGGCAAGCGCTTCAAGGTGCCAGGGCATCCGGCCTCGGCCCAGATGGGGCATTGATCGTAGGGTGGGCTGAGCGCCGCAGGCGCGTGCCCACCCTTATCCCCAAACAAACAGATATCAGACGTGGGCACGCGGCGCGAAGACGCGCCGCTTAGCCCACCCTAGGGCGTCACGCCAATCTCTTTCAAATACCGCCGCACGCCGGGATGAATGAGATCAATGCTCGGCGCCACGGCGGCCGTATTGGCAGCGGTGGTCTCGCGCGCCTGGGCGAGGCGCTGGCCGAGCGCTTCCTCGCCGCGATGCAGCGCTCGCGCCAGCCGATAAGCGATGCCCTCGTCGAGCGTCGGTCGCACCATGATGAAGCTCCACGAGCCTACCGACTCGATTGCCGCGTCCTGCCCGGGATAGCTGCCGGCCGGAACCGTCATGGCTTTGAGAAACGAATGCTTGGCGCGGATGCGCGCCGCTTCGCCTACATCGGGCGCGATGAAACGCGCACCGCCCGGCGCCTTGGCGACCGCGGCAAAGCCGGGCCAACCCAGTCCGCCGCCCCACAGCGCAGCCACCCGGCCGTCGAGCACCATCGCCGGCCCGTCGCCGGCGTGGTCGAGATAAACGGCCGTGAAATCCCGGTCGGGATCGAGCCCGATGCCGTCGAGCACATAGCGCGCGAGGATCACGAGGCCGGAGCCGCGCGCGCCGAAGGCGACCGGCCGGCCCTTGAGATCACTAATCGCGCGGGCGGGATTGTCGGCGCGCAGCACGAATATGCCGGGCGTCGAATACATCGCGGCGAGAATTTTCAGTTCGGTGCGCGGGCGGCCGATGCCCGCGAAGGCTTCGTAGGCAGGCTCTCCGGTGACGAGCGCGATGTCGAGATTACCCTCCTCCAGCAGCGGGATGTTTTCGGTCGAGCCCTTGGTGTTGCGCGCCTCGACCGCAAGCGACGGGTCGACCTCGTTGACGACGGCGGTGATCGCGTCGCCGTAAAGCGGAAAGCCGCCGCCCGGCGTCGCCGTGCCGAGAATGACCTGTGTTTTTTGCTGGACCGTCACTGCTTCCCCCCGTTCATGATCATTTCGCCGATCGCGACACGCGGCGGAACCACGCGCGCACCCGCAGCCACGCCGCGCGCGCCTGCGTCTTGAGCGCCCGGACATGAAGCAACACAACCTGCCACGGCGGCAGCGCCTCAAACCAGGCGTACCAGGCCATCACGTAATTATAGATCCAGGCGAAGGCCCGGATCGTCATGAGCTTGGGCTTTCCGACGTGGAACAGGCGCTCGACGATCGTAACCTTGAGAATTTCCCCGACGACAAGCACGGCGATGCTGCGCGTGTAGTGGCCTTTCGTCGCGAGATAGGCCGCGACCGGCTTGACCGGTTCGAGGATGATCAGCGGAACCAGGAAAAGCGCCAGCGTCTGGTACGGCCCGAGCGTGCGGACCCAGTCGCCGAGCCGCGCGAAAATGTTGAAGCCGCCGAGCCAGCGGCCGAGGAGCCGGATCGGCGGCAGGAACAGCGCGTCGATGAGAAAATAGAGGAACGCGAGGATCGCCACCAACGGCGAAAACACGCTCCCGGCGCCGCGACGCGGCACCGGAGGCCTGGGACGCTGCGCCTCGCCTTCCACCATCGATTACAGAGAACCGCGCTAGGCCGGGACGGTTTCCATTTCCTCGCCGATGATGAGTGGATGCGCCATGGTCTCATGCAGCTTGTCGGGGTCGAGCTCGTGTTCCCAGCGGCTGATGACGACGCAGGCGACGCCGTTGCCCACGAGGTTGGTGAGCGCGCGGCACTCGCTCATGAACTTGTCGATGCCGAGCAGCAGCGCGAGCGACGTGATCGGAATATCGGGAATGATCGACAACGTCGCCGCCAGCGTGACGAAACCGGCGCCGGTGACGCCGGACGCGCCCTTCGACGTGATCAATGCGATGGCGAGGATGCCAAGCAGCTGCCCAAACGTAAGCGGCGTGTTGGTCGCTTGCGCGAGGAACAGGATCGCCAGCGTCATGTAGATGTTGGTGCCGTCAAGATTGAAGCTGTAGCCGGTCGGAACGACCAGCCCGACCACCGACTTCGACGCGCCCAGGTGCTCCATCTTGCGCATCAACTGCGGCAGCACGGTCTCCGACGACGAAGTGCCGACGACGATGAGCAATTCGTCCTTGATGTAGCCGATGAAGCGGAAGATCGAGAATCCGGCGAAATGCGCGATCGCGCCGAGCACCACGACGACGAAGATGATACTGGTCAGATAGAACACGAGGATCAGCGCGCCGAGGTTCCACAATGCCGCGAGGCCTTGCGACCCGATGGTGAATGCCATGGCGCCGAAGGCGCCGACCGGGGCCGCCCGCACGATGATGCGGATCACCGCGAAGAACATCTTGGCCGCCGTATCGATGGCGCCGGAGATCCGCTGGCCGACATCGCCCAATTGCGCGATGGCAAACCCAGAGAGGATCGAGACCAGCAACACCTGCAGAAGATCGCCGCGCGCGAGCGCGCCGAGGAAGGAGTCGGGGGGAATGATGGCGAGGAGATGCGCGACGATACCCTCCTCCTTGGCGCGGGTGACGTAGGTCGCCACCGCCTTGGGATCGAGCGAGGCGGGATCGATGTTGAAGCCGTCGCCGGGCCGCACGATTTCGCCGACGAGCAGCCCGATCACGAGGGCGAAGGTCGAGACCACTTCGAAATAAAGGAGCGTCTTCACCCCGACGCGGCCGACCTTGCGCAGGTCGCCCATCGAGGAAATGCCGTGCACGACGGTGCAGAAGATCACCGGCGCGATCATCATTTTAATGAGCGAGATGAACCCGTCGCCCAACGGCTTCATCTCCTTACCGAGATCCGGATTGAAATAGCCGAGCGCGATGCCGAGCGCGATCGCAATCAGCACCTGGATGTAGAGTATGCTGTACCAGGGGCGCCGCCGTGTCGGTGTGGCCATGGGTCATCCGCGGGATGGGGCGAAGGGGGCGCGTCGCCCGGGGGAGCAGCAGTCTAGTGTCCAGATTCCGAAGTTCGCTCAACCTTGCAGCACGTTCTGATGCGAACTTCGGAATCGAAGGACATTAGCAAGTCTATGATTCTAGTGCCGCTTTGAACCCGAAGCTCGCACTCGGACTCGCGGCAATTGCGGTACGAACTTCGGGTTCGCGGCACTAGTGTGCCACGCCTGCCGATTCCATAACAAGGTTGCGCCACCCGCGAACGGCCCGCAGGCCATTGGTGCGCCATCCGACCTGTTGCCAAAGGCCCTCTGCGGCTGACACCATGCGCGGATAACGCGGCCGGACCGCAATGCACGCTCCGGCCAACTAAAATC
>Ga0306924_10006741_pt1 | contig 11452 bp, 11 predicted proteins | sample sta12Can44000111_FD_203756 | JGI IMG/M metagenome (GOLD analysis project Ga0306924, IMG submission 203756) | Lab enrichment of tropical soil microbial communities from Luquillo Experimental Forest, Puerto Rico - statanox.12C.anox.44.000.111 (v2)... | ecosystem: Environmental > Terrestrial >...
GTGATGATGACCACCGGCGCGGCCGGGGCCACGGGGCCGCGGTCGGCGTTCGGATCCTGCCGGCGATCGAGATACTTCTGCCGCGGATCCGGGTACTGCTGGCGAGGGTCCGGGTACTGCGTTCTGGGGTCGGGGTACTGGAGCCGAGGATCGCGGAACGTGTTGACCCTGGTTGTCGCGGCTTGCTGGACTTGCCCCTGCAGGGTGTCGCCGCCGTTGACCCCCATCTTCACGTCGATCGCGCCGGCGCCGGCCGGAGCTCCGGCCATTATGGCGACCACCAGCAGGACGGCCACGATCCTCACGCCGATCACTCTCTGACCTCTATACGGTTCGACTTGCGCCGTCGGTTCTCCGTTTACGTCTTTCCCCTACCGTACCGCGATCCGCGCCTGGACGCCCGCCCACACGAGCTCGGCCCAGCGAGCATAGCCTACATCAGAGGGGTGATAGCCATCGGCGCCGACGAGCTCGGGCCGCGCGGGAACCTCGCGCTGGCTGGCCCCGTAGAGATCGACGAGCTCCGCGCCGTACGCTCGGCCCCGTCGTTCGAGCGCCGCGTTGAAGAGCACGGTTTGCCGGCCGACGGCGTCTCGCTCGCGGTGCGCGCGAAAACGCGGGGTCACCGCCAGGTCGGGAATCAGGTTCACGACGGCGACCGCCGTCGTCTCGTCGCGCAGTCGCCCGAGGATCACGTCCAGGTTCCGCTCGTACTCCGCCACCGGCACCCGCGTGGTGATGTCGTTCGGTCCGATCGAGAGCGTGATCAGCTGGGGGCGCAACGCGATCGCGCGGTCGAGCTGACGCCTGAGCACGTCGGCGGAGGTCGCGCCGCCCACGCCCAGGTTGACGACTTGCGCCGTCGGATAGACCACGCGAAGCCGCGCGTGCAGCCGGCCGACATAGTTCGCGGCGGCGCTCGAGGCGCCGACGCCTTCGACCGTGCTGTCGCCGAGGGCCACGTACTGGATGGTCGCGTTACGGTCGGCCGGGAGGGTCCGGATTCCTTCGGTGCCAGGTGTCCGGGCCTCGTACGGTCGACCGGTCGCGCACGCCCGCCGCGAGCAGCATGGCGAGCACGGGGAGACGTCTCACCAGTGCGCGGCTTCCTCGACGGTGCGGCGGTACCACGGCGCATCGGGGAAGGTGATCGGACGGATCGCGGGCAACGTCACGCCGGCCTCGCGATAGGCGCGGACGAAGGCCTGGCCGGCCTCGGGCTTGCCGACGGCACCGACCGCCCGCGTGAGGCCTTCGGCCACCTCGCCGCTCTTGTCGAAGACGGCAAGCTCCTTGGCGAGGCCGCTCGCCTCGAGCATGGCGCGGTAGAACGGCAAGGTGAGATAGCGCGCGAGCTCGCCGCGAAACGCGCCGAGCGCGGCGGGCGCGTCGTCCGAGATCGCCAGCGGCACCGCGGCGACGATCTCGAATCCGTCCAGGCTCTTGCCGGCGCGCGCACGGCCGCGCCCGAGCGCCGGCACCGCGACGTCTCGGACGTAGTCGGGCGAACAGAGCCACAGGACCACACCGTCCGCGATCTCGCCGGCGAGCTCGAGCATCTTCCGGGACAGCGCGGCGAGATAGATCGGCGGCGCCGGCGGCCGCTCGGGAATCGCGAGGCTCCAGTTGACCCTGTAGTGCCGGCCTTCGAACGCGGCAGCGCCGCCGAGGGCGCCGCGGAGGACGGCGACGTACTCACGGGTCACCGCCAGCGGCTCGCGCAAGGTGAGCCCCAGCGAAGCCTCCATGCTGACCCGGTGGCTCACGCCGATACCGAGCCTGAACCGCCCCCCGCTCAGCTCCGACAGAGTCAGCGCCGCCTGGGCCATCGCGATCGGATGGCGCGGGTAGATCGGGACGACACCGTTGCCGAGCCCCAGCCGCGTCGTCGCCGCGCCGTAGGCGGCGAGCACGACGAACGAGTCGCGCCCGGAGCCGTGCGTCACCCACACGCTGTCGTAGCCGAGCGCCTCGGCGCGCCGCGCGAGGTCGACGCCGCCGGCGAGCTCGCGACCGGGATTCAGGAACGCCGCGCGCCTGGGGGTGGCCACGTCAGTCGCGGATCCACGATTCGGCGAGCGGGATCGGCGCCCGCCGCGCCCGGGCGCGGAGCGGGATCACGTTCGCGGTGCGCGTCGCGCTGGGCGCCAGCCGCAGGAGCCCTTCGACTTCCGCCCGGCGGTAGAGGCGCTGGCGCTTGATGCCCTGGCGGTAGCTCCTGAGCACCCCGCGGCTGACGTACGCGTAGAGCGTCGCCGGCTTCACGCCCAGCAGGCGCGTCGCCTCCTTGACCGTCAGGTACTCCTCGCCGTTCACGCTGATCATCGCCGTTACGCCTCCGACGCTAGCAGGACCGGACGGCTCCGTCTAGGGTCGGCAGGCTGAGTCAATTTAAATCAAGTATAATCAATATAAGTCAATGGGTGTGCGCAGCCGGTCGTCGCGGGGCTGGGGCCCGGCCGGCCGAGGCGCGCCTCTAAATAAGGAGGGCGGCGATGGAAACGGGGTGGAAGGCGGGGCTCGAGGACGTCATCGCGGCGCGGTCGGGGATCTGCCAGGTCGACGGCGAGCGAGGCAAGCTCTACTACCGAGGCTACGAGATCGCCGAGCTGGCGGGCGCGCTCTCGTTCGAGGACGTGACGGCGCTCCTCTGGCAGGGCGAGGTTCCCTCAGCCGCGGAGTCGGCCGCGTTCGCCGCGCGGCTCGAGGCGGCGCGTGGCCTGCCGCCGGCCGTCGGCGAGCTGCTCCAAACCCTGCCGCGTGACGCGCACCCGCTCGACGCCCTCCGCACCGCGGTGTCGCTGGCCGCGACCCACGATCCCGACGTCCGCTCGAACGAGCCCGAGGCCAATCTAAGGAAGGCGTTTCGCCTCATGACCCTGGTGCCGGAGACGGTCGCCGCCTGGCAGCGGGTCCGTACCGGGCGCGACCCCGTGGCGGCGCCCGGCGCGGCGTCGCACGCCGCGCACTTCCTCGAGCTCCTCGACGGGCGGACGCCGTCGCGCGAGGTCGCGCGGGTCCTCGACCTGGTGCTGACCCTGCACGCGGACCACGAGCTGAACGCCTCGACGTTCGCGACGCGCGTCGGCGTCGCCACCCTCACCGATCTGCACGCGGCCGTCGTGGCCGCGATCGCGACCCTGAAGGGCCCGCGACACGGCGGCGCCAACGAGGATGTGCTGGCGATGCTCCTGGAGATCGGCGAGCCGTCGCGCGCCGAGCATTACGTCGAGTCGCGCCTCGGCGCGCGGGCCGGACTGTCCAAGCACGAGCGCGGCGACCCACGCGTGCGCGTGCCCGGGTTCGGCCACCGCGTCTACAAGGTGGACGACGCGCGGGCGCGGGTGCTCCGCGGCATGGCCAAGTCGATGGCGGAGGCCACCGGTCGGCAAAAGCTCTTCGAGGTGGCCGAGCGGGTCTACGACGCGATGCGGGCCCGCACGTCGCTGCCGGTGAACGTCGACTTCTTCTCCGCGGTCGTCTACGACGCGCTCGGGATCCCGCCGGATTTCTGCACGTCGATCTTCGCGGTCGGACGGGTCGCGGGCTGGTGCGCACACGCGCTCGAGCAGTACGCCGACAACCGCCTGATCCGGCCGCGCGCCGACTACATCGGCGCCGCGCCGCGGCCGCTCGTCGATCAGCGGCGGAGGATGGAGACTTCCATGGCGTCGTCGCCGAAGTCGTAGTCGCGGCTGTCGTAGCGGCCGCCCGTCCGCACGTGCTCGAGGTAGGGGGCGACCTCGCGGCGGGCGATGCCCGTGTTGTCGGCGACGACGGTCGCGCCGGGCACGAGCTTGGGCTCGAGCTGCCGCAGATAGTCGAGGTAGTCCGCCTTCTCGGCGTCGATGAACGCGAAGTCGAAGCGGCCGGGCAGGAGCGGGATGACGCGCAGCGCGTCGCCCGCGACGACTTTCACCCGCCGCGCCAGGCCGGCCTCGGCGACGTTCGCGCGCACGAGGTAGGCGAGGAAGGGATTCGCCTCGATGCACGTCAGCCGCCCACGCGGCGGCATCGAGCCGGCGATCAGGATCGCGGAGTAGCCGAGCAGCGAGCCGAGCTCGATCCCGCGCGTGGGGTGATACCGGTCGAGGAGCCGGCGGATGACGCGGCCCTTGGCCCGCCCGACGGTCGGGATGTGCCAGTACGTCGTGGCGCGATCCATCAGCGCCAGCATCCGGCGGGCTTGCTTCGTCACGCGCGCGCAGCCGGCACGCGGCCGGCGACGGTGTCCGGCACCGGATAGCGTCGCGTGGACTTTCCCGCCTTCACGATCTGACCGGGCAGGGTCCGGCCCACGATCTCCTGGACACGCCGCGAGACCGCGATCAGTCGGTCGAGGTCGATCCCGGTCTCGATCCCCATCGCGGCCAGGCAGTGCACCAGATCCTCGCTGCAGACGTTGCCCGAGGCGCCGGGCGCGAACGGGCAGCCGCCCAGACCGCCGATCGAGCCGTCGAGGTTCGTCACGCCGTATTCCATGGCGGCCAGGATGTTCGGGATCGCCATGGCGCGTGTGTCGTGCGTGTGCAACGTCCACTCGATGCCCGGGAACTTCGGCGTGAGGTGCTCGAGCACGCGCGCGACCTGACGCGGGTTGGCCATTCCGGTGGTGTCGGCCAGGCCGACGGCGCGCGCGCCCATGTCGATCAGCTGGCGCACGACGCTCTCGAGCTGTGCCAGCGGCACGTCGCCCTCGAACGGACAGCCGAACGAGGTGGAGATGCCGCAGCTCACCGCCACCCTCGCGCGCTCGGCGACCTGCATGACGGCCCGCAGCTTCTCGATCGACTCGGCGATCGTCATGTTCACGTTCGCGAGGTTGTGGCTCTCGCTCGCCGAGAGGACGGTGTGGATCGCGTCGACACCCGCGTCGACGGCGCGTACCGCGCCCTTGTCGTTGGGCACGAGCGCCGCGTAGCGCGTGCCCGGCCGGCGCGTGATGCGCGCCATGACCTGCTCGGCGTCGCGCAGCTGCGGGACGACCTTCGGGTGAACGAACGACGTCACCTCGATCCGGGGCACCCCGGCCTCGGACAGGAGATTCACGACCTCGATCTTCTGCTCGGTCGGGATGAAATCGGGCTCGATCTGGAACCCGTCCCGGGTCCCCACTTCACAAAGCGTGACACGCGCCGGCAGCTTCATGGCATCCCTCCAGACCTGAGTGTGAGGAACTGTAGCACGGCGGGGCACGAACCGATCGAGCCGCGGCCGGCATCATAGCGAGAGGGAGGCCTCGATGAACCCCAATCTCGGCATCAACGACAAGGACCGCGCGGGCGTGGTCAAGATCCTGAACGCACTGCTCGCCGACGAATACGTGCTGTACACGAAGACCCGCAACTATCACTGGAACGTCGTGGGTCCGCAGTTCAACGACCTGCACAAGTTCTTCGCGGAACAGTACGAGGCGATCGACGACTTCGTCGACGACGTCGCCGAGCGCGCGCGCACCCTCGGCGGCCACGCCGTGGCGACGCTCAGCGAGTTTGCGGAGGCGGCCCGTCTCAAGGAGCACCCCGGCCAGTATCCGAGCGCCGACGACATGCTCGAGAATCTGCTGGCCGACCACGAGGCGATCATTCGCCAGCTCCGCGCCGACGCCGACGCGGCCGCAGGCAAGTTTCACGACATGGGCACGAACGACTTCCTGACCGGCCTGATGGAAGAGCACGAAAAGATGGCCTGGATGCTCCGCTCCTTCCAGGAGGGCAAGCGCTCCCGCTAGACTCCCGGCCGGGCTTGCACCGGGGCACGGCCAGCGGGCACTACTCGATCACCTGGTCTGCCCGCAGCAGGAGCGTTTGCGGGATCGTGAGCCCGAGCGCTTTAGCGGTCTTGAGGTTGACGATGAACTCGTACGTCGTCGGTTCTTGAAAGGGAAGGTCAGCCGCTCGGGCCCCTTTGAGGATACGGTCGGTGTATTGCGCCATGCTGCGGAAGATGGCCAACGTATCCGCCGCATATGCCATGAGCCCACCGGCTTCGGGAAAGTCACGAAGCGCGGCGATTGCTGGCAGGTGCGCGCGCACGGCCAAGTCGGCAATGAAACGCCGATGCGCATAGTTGGCGGGGTGATCGTTGACGATCACGGCTTCGACGCGCTCACGGGCCATCAAGCCGAAGACCCGCTGGTATTCGCGCTCGTCGATCGGATCATGAAGGGGGGCGCCAATCAACGTCACGGCTTTGCGCTGGGCCGCCTCGCGCATGACCCGGCCGTGCCGCCCATCCCATCCCGCTTGCGTGAGAAGGAACGCCATTCGGGTGACGCGGGGAACGGCCTCGCGCAAGAGCTCCAGATGTTTGCCGAGAGTTCGGCTGTCGCCCGTGGTGAACGCGTCTCGAAGACAATGTTCATGTCTCGGACGTAGCCGCGCCGGTGAAGCTCATCCTCGAAAGCCGCAACGTAGCCGCCCGGCGGCGGAGAAAGGAGCCCGATCCGGTGCGTCTTCGACCGCTGCTGCGCCACGACCGTGAACGGCACTACGAGAATGCTCTCGCTCACGACCGCAATGAACGAGCGCCGGCCAATCACCGGGTCATGTCGTCGGCCGGCACGTGCTCTTGCCGTTGTCTGGGAGCGCCCCTCGAACGGAAGACTCGGATCAGGGGTGCTGTCGGGAGTTCGGCAGGAGCGGCGCTCGCTCCCCCCGATTCTGGTCAATAGCTTCTCGGCATCCCGAGCACGTGCTCGCCGACGTACGCGAGCACGAGGTTGTTGTTGACCGGCGCCGTCTTGTAGAGCCGGCACTCGCGGAACTTCCGCTCGACGTCGTATTCCTCCGCGTAGCCGTAGCCGCCGTGGCAGTCGATGCACGCGTTGCCGGCCTCCCACGCCGCCTCGGCGCCGAGATACTTCGCCATGTTGGCCTCGCCGCCGCACGGTTGGCCGGCGTCGAACAGTGCGGCCGCCTTGTCGCGCATGAGCTGGGCCGCGTCGGTCGAGACGTGGGATTTGGCGATCGCGAACTGCACGCCCTGGTTGGCGCCGATGGGCTTGCCGAAGATCACGCGCTGGTTCGAGTACGCCACGGCCTTCTCGATGAACCACCGCGCGTCGCCCAGCGAGTCGGACGCGACCAGGATCCGCTCGGCGTTCATCCCGTCCAGGATGTAGGAGAAGCCCTTGCCCTCCTGGCCGATCAGGCTCGCGGCCGGGATCTCGACGTTGTCGAAGAAGAGCGCGTTCGTCGAGTGGTTCATCATCATCCGGAGCGGCCGCACCTCGAAGCCCTTGAGGCCGCGGATGTCGATCAGGAAGACGGACAGCCCGTCCGTCTTGCGTTTCACCTGGTCGACCGGCGCCGTGCGCGCGAGGAGCAGCATGAGGTCGGACTGGAGCACGCGCGAGATGAATATCTTCTGGCCGTTGACGACGTAGCGGTCGCCCTTGCGGATCGCGGTGGTCTGCAGCTTGGTGGTATCGGAGCCCGAGTTCGGCTCGGTCACGCCGAAGGCCTGCAGCCGCAGGGCGCCCGTCGCGATCTTCGGCAGGTACTCGCGCTTCTGGGCCGCCGAGCCGTGCCGCAGCACGGTGCCCATGATGTACATCTGAGCGTGGCAGGCGCCGGCGTTGCCGCCGGAATAGTTGATGGTCTCGAGGATCAGTCCGCCCTCGCGGATGCCGAGCCCGGCGCCGCCGTACTCTTGCGGGATCAGCGCCGCGAGATAGCCTGCCTCGGTCAGCTCGGTGACGAACTTGTCCGGGTACTCGCGGCGCGCGTCGAGGTCGCGCCAGTACTCGCCGGGGTATCGCTTGCAGATCTCCAGCACGCCCGCGCGGAGCGCGCGCTGCTCTTCGGTCAGAGAGAGCTCGATCGACGCCATCGTCACTTCCCCTTGAACTCGGGCTTTCGCTTCTCGTTGAAGGCGCGCACGCCCTCGAGGCGGTCCTCGGTCACAACCGTCGCATTATAGGCTTCGATCGCGAGGACCATCGCGGTGTCGAGGTCGGTCTCGGCGCCGTACGCGATGGCCTTCTTGGCCTGGCGGACGGCGATCGGGCCGTTCCGGGCGATCGTCGCGGCGATCTCGGCCGCCTTCGCCCGCGCCTGCCCCGCCGGCACCAGGTGGTTCACGAGGCCCGCCGCCTTGGCCTCGTCGGCCTTCATGCGCCGTCCCGTGAAGATCAGCTCCTTCGCGAGCGGCGCGCCGACGATTCGCGGCAGGAGCTGTGTGCCGCCGATCCCCGGAAAGATCCCGAGCGTCGTCTCCGGCACGCCGAACACGGCCGTCTCGCCGGCGACGATGAAGTCCGAGAGGATCGCGAGCTCGCAGCCGCCCGCCAGCGCGAAGCCTTCCACCGCCGCGATCACCGGCACCGGGCAACGGAGCACGCGGAACGCCGCCTGCTCGAAGATCACGTGCTGGGCACGCCACGCCTCGTCGGTCATGGCGTTGCGCTCCTTGAGGTCGCCGCCGGCGCAGAAGGCCTTGTCGCCGGACCCGGTGAACACGATCGCGCGCACGTCCGGGTCACGCTGGAATCCGTCGAAGCACGCGAGCAGATCCTCGCCCATCGCGGTGTTCATCGCGTTCATCTGCTCGGGACGGTTCAGGGTCACCGTGACCACGCGCGCGTCGTCGGAGCGCGTCACGAGCAGGTGGCGATAGGCGGCGCTCACTGGATGACTCCCTTGGCCTTGAGGCTCCGCACGTCATCGAGGGTGTAGCCGAGCCAGGTGAGAACGTCGCCGCTGTGCTCCCCGAGGAGCGGTGGCACCCGGCGCACGGTCGGCCGCGCGCCATCCCAGGTGAGCGGCAAGCCGATGCTCCGGTAGTCGGGCAGCCGCGGGTGGGCGGCCTGCACGACGATGCCGCTCTCGCGCGTTTGAGGCTCTTCGAGCATCTGGTCGACGTTCAGGATGGGCGCGGCCGGCACACCCGCCGCGCGAAGCGCCGCGACGAGCTCGGCCGCCTTGCGCTGCCGCGTGCGGGCCGAGAGCGCCTCGACGAGCGCGGCGCGATTGGTCACGCGGGACGGGTTGTCCTTGAACCGCGCATCCCCGGTGAGCTCGGGGCAGCCGAGCGCTGCCGCGAGCTTCGCGAACAGCGCGTCGGAGCCCGCGCCGATCATCGCGAAGCCGTCGGCCGTCGGGAACGCTTGATAGGGCGCGATCATCGCGGTGCCGGAGCCCTGCGCCTGCGGCACCGCGCCCGAGGCCATGTAGCCCATGGCGTGATACGACATCCACATCAAGGCCGTCTCGAAGAGCGCGGTCGTCACCTCGATCGCGCGCCCGGTCGCATCGCGCTGACGGAGCGCGGCGACGATGCCCAGCGCCGCCCACATGCCCGTGCCCATGTCGACGATCGATGTCCCGACGCGTGCGGGCTCCTGATCGGGGTGGCCGTTGACCGACATCAGCCCGCTGTATGCCTGCATCAGCGGATCGTACCCGGGCAGATGGCTGAGGGGGCCGCGGATCCCGAACGCGGTAATGGAGCAGTAGACGATCCGCGGGTTGATCCGCGAGGCGCCGGCGAAGTCGAGCCCGAGCTCGTCGATAGCGCCGGGCCTGAGGCTCTGAACGAAGACGTCGGCGCGGCCGACCAGGCGGTGGAGGATCTCGAGCCCGCCCGGCGACTTGAGGTCGAGGGCGAGGCTTTTCTTGTTGCGATTCAAGGAGATGAAGGTAGCGCTCTCGCGGCCCCAGTACGGCGGCGCCCACGCCCGCGCGTCGTCACCGCGCCCGGGCCGCTCGACCTTGACGACCTCGGCGCCCATGTCGCCGAGCGTCTGCGTGCAGAACGGGCCGGCCACGTTCTGGGTCAGATCGGCTACGACGATGCCCTCCAGCGGGTGCGCCACGCCCCGGAGTCTACCATCGCGGACGGGCCCAAAACCGGCCCCGCACCGTGCTTTCGGGGCGCCCAGCCCGGGATTTTGACACCCCCCCGGCGCGCCGCGATAGAATCGAAATCACCCCATGGCTGCGAACGCCGAAGACTTGGCCAAGCGCTTGGCGGCGCTCAGCGAGCGGTTCACCGCGCTCTCTTCGACGCTCGCTCAGGCCGCTCGAGAGCTCCAGGCGGGAACCGTTCCGCCCGAGAGTGTCGTCGACGAAATCACCAAGATTCGCACGGACTTCGTCGAGGTGCGCCACCGCATTCTGGAGGCGGCACGCTCGCTCTCGATCACCGTGCCCGCCATTGCGGAAGTCGACAGTCTCGCGGCCCTCGCGCCGATAGTCGAGACGGTCGCGCAGGCCCTGGTGGCCCAGGAGAAGAAGGCGGCCATGGCCGAGGCCAGGACCAGGGTCATGGCGGTGCTGGATCGGATCCTGACTGTCACCCACGCCGACGGCCCGAACTTCGCGGCCCTCGTCCAGTGCCTGGTGAAGGCCAAGGAGATACGACACTCCGCCCAGGACCCCGAGGCGTTTGACTCTGAAAACGCCCCGGCCTTCCTCGAGAGCATTCCGTCGTTCGCGGCCTTGCTCTCGATCATCGAGGGGCGTGACGCCCTCGACGACGACAAGTTCGCCGTGCTCGACGAGACCGTCACCCAGGCATTTGGCAGAACGCTCGCGGTTGCGGCCGCCCGAGGCAAGCTCATCGTCGGCGCGGGCCCGGCACCGGTTGCGGAGCGGGCCGTCGCGGCTGTGGAACGGGCCGCACCGGCTGCGCCGAAAGAGCCGGCAGCCCGACCGGCCGCAGCTCCATCGGCGCCTGCGGCACCTGCTCCGACCGGTGTGCTCACACGCACGCCCCCTCCTGCTGCGCCCGCCCCTCCCGCTCGAAACATCACCTTCTCCGGGCGTGATGCCGTCCCGACGCGCGATGCCGCACCGGCGCGGGAGTCCACCCCGGCCCGGGAGTCCGTGCCGGCGCGCGACCCCGAGCCCGCGCGTGAACCGGCTCAGGCACGCGAGCCGGTCGTGGCGCGCGAGGCGGCGCAGCCGGCCGACGCGGGCCCTCAGGACGAGGCGGCGCAATGGTGGGTGTCGGCGTGGGCGCGCTGGACGCAATGGAAGGGCACGCTCGCGTTCGAAGCCGCCGTCAAAGAGGAGCTCGGCAAGTACAACTACGTTCTGAGCGTGCCGATCCAGAAGAGCACCGACTACGAGGAAGGTCTGCTCTCGTACGGCTACTCGATCCTCCTCGACCACATCGAGCGCCGCTTCTCCGGCTTCATCAACAAGGCGCTCAACAGCCTCAAGACGTTCCAGCCGGGTGCCGCGGGCGCGGCGAAATCGGTCGGCGCCCACCTCTACAACGTGCTCGTGAACGAGGGGCGTCTGCAGGAGATCTATCCCGAGTTCGTGAAGAGCGTGCTCCTCGCCGCGGTCCCCGAGCCCGGTCTCTGGACGCACGCGAGGATCCTCGAGTCGACGACCGAGACGCGGATCTTCACGCATCCGAGCAACCGGATCGGCGACCCCGAGCACAACTCGCAGCGCCTCACCCAGGACAAGCAGCGCTTCGCCGACCATCGCTTCCCGGT
>Ga0306924_10006742_pt1 | contig 11451 bp, 12 predicted proteins | sample sta12Can44000111_FD_203756 | JGI IMG/M metagenome (GOLD analysis project Ga0306924, IMG submission 203756) | Lab enrichment of tropical soil microbial communities from Luquillo Experimental Forest, Puerto Rico - statanox.12C.anox.44.000.111 (v2)... | ecosystem: Environmental > Terrestrial >...
TCAGTATATAACCGACGCTATTACTTATTCCAGTTAACCTATATTCTTCTGCAGCGTAGCGACTTCCGCAGTATCCGGCCACGGACACTAATTTAATCAGCTTCATAACTTCCTTCCCGCGACACAGGGTGAGGCGATGTCCAGCTCCTAGCCTGATGGGTTGCACCAGGACAATACGTGAAACCACCATAGATGGCCATAGGACTTGCAGACCGCACGAGACGTAATGTCCGGTTTCCACATCGAGGTTGTGTGAAAACGCTCAAGAGCCAACAAGGCGAAGAATTGTGTGCTTCTATTGCCCTTTTTCCGATCGCGGCCACGGCGCTATTCCTCTCCAGATTGACGAAATCAAGAAGGATTCTCTACGAGTAGATTGAATGTCTGCGTTTTCACACAGCCTGCACCCAACCGAGCCAGTCCCGGAGCCCGCCGGGAAGGTCTCCTAAGGGCGGATAACCGGCCGTCCCGTCGGGCCGAACTGAGTGCCCGCTGCGGAGCAGGGATGCGGATTTTTGAGAGGCAGCAGTGGATCCATCGAAAGCAATGTAAATAAGCGCGAACGACCGGAAACCCGTCACCATTTTATCGTAATGACTTGTTCTGACGACGATCAGCTACGAAGTCATTTTTTAAGAGCGATTTGTTGTTTATGTTCGCTGTTTCTTGGCGGTTTCCGCTGTTATCGCGCGCTGTTTTTCGCTGTTATTTTGGGACTAGTGGTCAAATTCTAACAGATGGTACCCATTGGATCTGAGAGTTTCCGGGGGATTTCGACTTGATGGAAGGGCACCAAATGTCAGATCCGTACCACTAGGGTAAAAAAAGCCAGGGTTTCTGCGTCTGAGGGCGGTCGCGCCGTTGTATTTTTCCGGCATTATCAGCGACATCAGCGAGCGGCGGCATCATAAACGATCCCCTTTGGTCCCTGTCGTTACCTGTTTTCCGGATCTGGAAGCCAAGAATCTTAACAACTTGCTTCTGATCACATTTCGTTCGTGCACGCGACGCGCGGGCGCTCGGTTAACCAAGATGGCGGTGCTCGGACTGCCAGGCATTCGCCGAGTGCCTCGCGGGCTGCGCCAAGGGGGCGCCTGTATTTTTCCTGTATTAGCAGGACGAACCGGAGAGCCAGGGTGGCCAAGCCATCGAATTTCCGACGGTCAGGCGCGCCGGATTGGTGCTTCGTAAAACTCATCTGCAATGCTTATCATAAGTAATTGACAGTTCTTTCGCGAGCGGGCAGCGGCGGGTGAGGAGCGAGGCGCGGGCGCCGGTGGCAAATCGCGGCATGATCACACTCTCGATCATGCTGGCGACGATCATGCAAGGCGTCGACAACACGATCGCCAACGTCGCGCTGCCACACATTCAGGGCAGTCTCTCGGCGGCGCAGGACCAGATCGCCTGGGTGCTGACCTCCTACATCGTCGCGGTGGCGATCATGACGCCGCTGACCGGCTGGCTCGCCGGGCGGCTCGGCATAAAGTATGTGTTTCTCTTCTCGGTGGGCGGCTTCACGCTCGCCTCCGCGCTGTGCGGCAGCGCAACCAGCCTTTCGCAACTGGTGTTCTATCGGTTGCTGCAGGGGGCGTTCGGCGCCGGGCTCGTGCCGTTGTCGCAATCGGTCCTGATGCAGATCAACCCGCCGGAACGCCACGGCCAGGCGATCGCGATCTGGGGCATCGGCGTCATGCTGGGGCCGATCTTCGGTCCGATGCTGGGCGGTTGGCTGACCCAGGATTACAGCTGGCGCTGGATCTTCTACATCAACCTGCCGGTCGGGGTGATCGCCAGCCTGGGCATCCTCGTTTTCATCCGCGAAACACGGCACACCCATCGCGAGGCCTTCGACTTTTTCGGGTTTGTCACGTTGAGCATCGCCGTCGGCGCACTGCAGATGATGCTCGACCGCGGCGAGCTCAAGGATTGGTTCAATTCGACCGAGATCTGGGCCGAGGCCGCCATCTCGGGCGTCGCTTTCTACCTGTTCATCGTCCATACGGCTACCGCCAGCGACCGGTCCTTTATCAATCTGGATTTGCTGAAAAGCCCTAATTTTATGGCCGGTACGGTGCTGATGTTCTTTGTCGGCGGCATTCTCAGCGGCACCTTGGCGCTGTTGCCGACGATGTTGCAGTCGCTTATGAACTACCCGGTGTTCACGACCGGGCTGGTGACCGCGCCGCGCGGCATCGGCACGATGGTCGCGATGTTTCTCGTCGGGCGGCTGATCAACCGGATCGACAACCGACTGATTATCCTCGGTGGTTTTCTGCTGACGGTGCTGTCGCTGTGGCAGATGACGGGGTTTTCGCTGCAGATGGGAATGGGACCCGTCATCTTGTCGGGTTTGCTGCAGGGCTTCGGGCTCGGTTGCACCTTCGTCCCGCTCAACACGCTGGCGTTGTCAAACCTGCCGCGTCACATCCTGACGCAAGGGACGGCGATGCGCAGCTTGATGCGCAACCTCGGCGGCAGCATCGGCATCTCGATCTTCGAGGCGCTGTTGATCCAGAACACACAGATCGTGCATTCGCGCCTGATCGAGAATTTGCGTCCCGACAACCCGCTCGCACAGGGACCGCTCTTGGCGCCGCCATTCAGCCTCACCACGCCTTCCGGTATCGCGGCGCTCAACGCCGAGGTCACGCGGCAGGCGGCAATGGTCGCCTATATCAACGATTACGCGCTGATGATGCTGATCGTGCTGCTGCTGATCCCGCTGCTGCTGCTGGTTCGCCGGGCGCGGGAGGCGCGTCCCGCTTAGCGGCGCGAGCCATCGAATTCGCGACTACCAGCCGCGCGAATTCGCCCAGGACATTCCGAAGGGGAATTTGATATATATGCTTATTATCACCATTGGGTACTTATTCCGGCCGACACACCATGGATCTCGATCGCAGCTTCGGATTTCTCGTTCACGATGTCGCCCGCCTGTTCGGGCGCCGCTTCAACCAGCGTGCGCTGCTGTTCCTCGGCCTGACCCGCGCCCAATGCAAGGTGCTCGGCTACCTCGCGCGCAACGAAGGCATCAACCAAGCCGGGCTTGCCGATCTGCTCGAGATCAAGCCGATGACCCTGGTGCGGCAGATCGACCGCATGGAAGAGGACGGCTGGATCGAGCGGCAGCCGCAACCGGGCGACCGGCGTGCCCGCCGCCTCGTTTTGACTGACAAGGCCCGGCCGATCCTCGCCCGCATCCTCGACCTCTCGAACGAAATCCGAACCGAGGCGTTTGCCGGGATGTCCCGGCAGGAGGGCCGGCAGCTGATCGAGCTGCTGCGGCGCGTCCATGCCAATCTTTCCGAGCGAGTTCCGCCGTTGGCGGCGGAGTTGGCTGATCTCGACGAGCCCGACGACGGCTTGATGGTAGGGGCCCCGAGCACCCAGTCCGATCTGTCGCCGGTCGGAGGCGGCCTGTGACGACCTCGGCCGATAACGAGACTGCCGAGATACGCACCTTGCGGCCGCCGCTCGAGGGCGCACCCGCTCGTATCATCAGGCGACGGCCGCTGCGCCAGCGGCTGCGTCTGCCTTTGATGCTGGCCGGACCGATTATTGTCCTGCTCGCCGGCGGATACTGGTATCTGACGACCGGGCGCTACGTTTCGACCGATGACGCCTATGTCCAGGCCGCGCGAGTGGCGGTCAGCACCGACGTCTCCGGCCGTGTGGTCCAGATCGACGTCAAAGACAATCAACAGGTGAGCGCTGGCGAGACGCTGTTTCAACTCGATCAAAGGCCGTTCCGGATCGCCGTTGACGAAGCGAAAGCGCAGCTCGCGACGGTGCGGTACCAGATCCACGCGATGAAAGCGACCTATCATCAAAAACGCGCGGACGCCCGGGCAACGGAAGCCACCCTCGCTTATCAGCAACGAGAGTTCGAGCGGCAGCAGCGCCTGCTCACCTCCGGCACCGCCTCGCAGCAGCAATTCGATCAGGCAAAGCAAGCCTACGACAACGGACGGGCGCAACTCGCGTCGAAAGAGCAGGATGTTGCCGTCGCCCTCGCGAATATCGGCGGCGACCCCGATCTTCCCCTAGAGCAACATCCGATGGTGCAGCACGCGCAGGCTGCACTCGACCGCGCCGAGCTCAATCTTTCCTATGCGGAGATCCGTGCGCCGGAGAACGGGATCGTCACGAAGGTAGACCAACTCCAGGTCGGCGATTACGTCAACGCCGGCACGCAGCTGTTCTCGCTGATGTCTACCGACCGGGTGTGGGTCGAGGCCAATTTCAAGGAGACGGAACTGACCCATATGCGGCCCGGTCAGGCGGCGACGGTCGAGGTCGACACCTACCCCGATGTCGTCTTGTCGGCCAAGGTCGAGAGCCTCAGCCCCGGCACCGGGCTGACGTTCTCGCTGCTGCCGGCCGAAAATGCGACAGGGAACTGGGTCAAGGTCGTCCAGCGCCTGCCGGTGCGCCTGCGCCTGGAGGGGCTCGACCGTGATAGGCCGCTGCACGCCGGGCTCAGTGCGACCGTCGAAGTCGACACCCGGTATCGTCGGCCCTGGCTCGATCGGGTCGAGGGGCTGTTCGCTTGGTTGACCGCCCCGAGCACACGCGCAGCGGAACGGTGATCGACGAGACCCGCGCCCCGGTTGTGAACCGGGGCGCGATCACGGTCTCGATTATGCTGGCGACCTTCATGCAGGGGGTCGACACGACGATCGCCAATGTTGCGCTGCCGCATATGCAAGGCAGCTTTTCGGCCTCGCAGGACCAGATTGCCTGGGTAGTGACTTCTTACATCGTCGCGGCGGCAATCATGACGCCGCTGACCGGCTGGCTCGCCGGCCGGTTCGGCATCAAGTACGTGTTCTTTGTTTCGGTTGCCGGTTTTACGCTTGCCTCTGCCCTATGCGGCGTGGCGACAAGCCTCGGACAAATCGTCATTTATCGTTTGCTGCAGGGCATCTGCGGGGCAGCGCTCGTTCCGCTATCACAAACGGTACTCTTGCAGATCAATCCGCCCGAGCGGCACGGCCACGCGATGGCGGTGTGGGGGATGGGGGTCATATTGGGCCCGATCATCGGGCCGGCGCTCGGCGGCTGGCTGACCGACCACTACACGTGGCGCTGGGTGTTCTTCATCAATGTTCCGTTCGGGCTTCTTGCGTCGGCCGGCATCCTGATTTTCATCCATGCAACACGGCATGGCCGTCGCGAAGCGTTCGACTTTTTCGGTTTCGTGACGTTGAGCTTGGCAATCGGCGCGTTGCAAATGATGCTCGACCGTGGCGAGCTCAAGGATTGGTTCGGCTCGACCGAGATTTGGGTCGAAGCGACGATCGCCGGGCTCTGCTTTTATCTCTTCGTCGTCCACACCGCTACGGCCACCGACCGGTCGTTTATCAATCGCGACATGCTGAAGGACGCCAACTGCGTCGTCGGCACCCTGATGATGTTTCTCATCGGCATCCCGCTTTACGGGACAATGACGTTGTTGCCGACAATGCTGCAGGATTTGATGAACTACCCGGTATTGACCACCGGCCTGGTAACGGTGCCCCGTGGTCTCGGCACGATGGTCGCGATGATTGCTGTCGCTCGCCTAACTGGTCGAGTCGATACCCGGCTGATCATTCTCGCGGGGCTCCTGCTGGCCGCTTTCTCGATGGGGCAAATGACCGAGTTCTCGCTCTACATGGGGATGGGGCCGGTTATCACGACGGGCGTGCTGCAGGGTCTCGGCCTCGGTTTCGTCTTCACGCCGCTGAGCATCGTAACATTCTCGACCCTGCCGCGCCCATTGCTGACCCAGGGAACGGCAATCTTCAGCTTGATGCGCAACATCGGCGGCAGCGTCGGAATTTCGATCGTCGAGGCGCTTCTGGCGGAAAACACTCAGGTCGTCCATTCGCGCCTCGTCGAACATTTGAGGCCGGATAACCCGCTGGCCCATGCGCCGCAATTGGCGCCGCAATTCAGCCTGACCATCCCGTCCGGCATCGCTGCGCTCAACGCCGAGGCGACGCGCCAAGCGGCGATGGTCGCCTACATCGACGATTTCAAGCTGATGATGATCATGGTCGTCATCGGCCTGCCGCTGTTGCTTTTGCTGCGCCGGCCGGTAGTGGCTCCCGGCACCGCGGCGGCCGCTGCCGAGTGATCTTCCGCGAGCTACTTTAGCCGAGCGAAGCAATGATCTCGCGGTAGGCCGCTTCAGGAAAGGCCTTCAGCGTTTTGGTCCGCACGCTGCCGAGCGTTCCCAGCAGCAGACTGAAGCGGGCCGCGACCGCATCGTCCGGAGCTTCGTAGACCGCGACGAGATCGTATTCGCCGAGCGTCATATAGAAGGCCTTGATCTCACCGCCCATGTCGAACAACGCTTTTTTCGCCGTTTCCAGGCGTCGCGGCGAGTCTCTAACTTTTTGTGAGCCTTGGTCTGTCCAGTTCGCAAGCATGATGTAAGTGGGCACGGATTTCCTCCCTCACCTTGTCGTGCTTTTACGCCGCTTTGTCGCCGGCAATCCGATCGAGCTTGGCCGCCATGATGAAATCGTTCTCGTGCAACCCCTTGATCTTCTTGGTTCGCAGCGAGACTGTCGCGTACCCCCAGCCAAAGGTAATGTCGGGATGGTGCCCCTCGGCCTCGGCGAGTTCGGCCGCGCGGTCGACAAACCCGAACGCTTCGCGGAAGTTCTTGAAGCGATAGGTCCGCTCGATACGCGTCGTTTCATCGAGCAATTTCCACTCCGCTGCTTGCATGTGATAGGCGGCTGCTTCGGGTTCGCTAAGCGGCGGGATGCCTCCACGGCAAGGCGTGCAACTCTTCTCGGCAAGTGCTACTGGCATGGTGTGACCTCCTCGACGCGCGCCAGGATAGCACGAGACGCGCTCGACGCCGCTCGTGCTTCTTCAGAAGGCCCCTTTGCAATGACGTTGTCGATCGTTGCTTCCCTGGTCTGCCTGGTCGCATGGCTTGGCACTGCCCATGCGGCGACAACCGGCGCGACCGGAAATTGGCAAGTGGTGCTCGCCGCCGGCGATGATTCCGAGCCGGTTTTCGACAACGCGACCCGCGAAATGAGCCGCCGCCTCGCCGCCGCGAGAGTACCGGCAAGCAACATCCATCGGCTAAGCGCCAGCGTCGAGGAGTTGGAAGGCGGTGCCGAGCCGGCCACCGCCGATCTGCTGTTGCGCCAGATCGCCGAGCTCGCGCCGCGGCCGGGCGACCGATGCCTCATCTTTTTGACATCGCACGGCGAGCGGGGCGCCGGTCTGTGGCTCGCCCGTTCGCACCGGGCCCTGAGCCCCGATGAGCTTGCACATGCATTGTCGCGAGGATGCGCCGCCGTGCCGACGGTCGTGATCGTGTCGGCCTGTTACAGTGGCAGTTTTGTGGCCGGGAAGATGGCGAAGCCCAATCGGGTCATCCTGACCGCCGCGCGCGGGGATCGGCCATCCTTCGGATGCCAGGTCCGTCGTACCTACAATTTCTTCGACGAGTGCCTGCTGAGCGCTCTGCCACAGGCGACAACCTGGCGGACCGTATTCGACGGGTCCCGCCGCTGCGTGCGGCGAATGGAGTACGCGCTCGGCGCGCTGCCTTCGGAGCCGCAGGCCTATTTCGGTGGAACGGTGGGGGCACTCAAACCCGGCTTCTAGAACCACTTATTTCAACGCATAATGACGATTGGCACTCTTCCTTCCCGCCGCGTGATATCCACAGAGACCTCACTGCCATAGCGCTGCAACCTGACATCGGCCACGCCGTATTTCCGTGCAATCTCTTATACGCAATCCCGTTTTTTTGGGTGTCTTGTGAGCGAACCGGCGCCGGCGGCGCAAAACCGGCGCAGGAGAGTGTTGGCGTAGGCATCCGCGTCGAAGTCCTGCATCACGCGCCCCCGCCCGGCTAGCCCCATCCGCCGCGCCAGCTCAGGTGATGAAAGGAGCAATCCGACCTGATCCGCGAGCTCACGGACATCGCTGCGGGCAACGGTGAAGCCAGTGACACCATCGACGACAGTCTCGGGAATTCCGCCGGATCGGGAGGCAACGATCGGCCGCTCGCAACTCATTGCCTCCAGTGGAACCAAGCCGTAGGGTTCTTCACCGACGGTCGGATAAATAACGATATCGGCCTCCGCATAGAGACGGGGCATATCGGCATAGGGGGCCCGCACCAGGCGTATCCGGTTACCAAGATCGAGTTCTTCGATCAAAGTCAGGATGAAAGCGCGGTACCGCGTGAGTTCGTCGTTCCAATCGGCGATACGCTGGGTATCCGTGATCACGAGCGCCGCCTGCTGTCCACGGTCGACCAACATCCGCAACATCCGGACGGATATCTCGACCCCCTTCCACGGGAGAAGACGCGCCGGGTGCAACACCACTGGCGGAGAACCCGCATTTTGAGGCCGATGAAAAGGCCGAAATATCGACGTGTCGACGCCAAGAGGGAGAAGCTTGGGTTCGAAACCGAGCATTAGCCGACACTGCCGCTGGACGAACCCGGATACCGCGAAATTGCCGTCCCAACGACGGTAAACCGGCTCGTCGCGCAGAAGGTCGGGCCAGGTCTCGTGGAAAGTGTGGAACACACGTAACCCGCAGAGGACACGAAGCTGCTCTATCGCTTGCGCCGGGGCACGGGCGAAGTGATGCAGATTGTGACCGTGAACAACTTCTATTTTCTTGGCTCGAATAATGGCGGCAAGCTGCTGCTCGAGCTTTTCTTCCGCGTTAAGATCGGGCCGATCCTTCATCCGATCAAGATTGAGCAGTTCTGTACTGATCACATCACAATCGTCAGAGGCAATCGGCTGCGGTTCGCCGGTGAGGACGGTCACCTCACAACCGCGAGCGGCGAGCTGGCGGGAGAGATCTGCAAGATGCGACTCGACGCCGCCGGTTGTCGGCGGAAAAGTCCAATGGACTTCCAATATTCGTAGACCGCAACCGGGTTCAGGCACGGTCGTGGGCAGCGGATGCAAGGGTTTTGCCGTCGAGCCGGGCGAGGGCCGCGGCCATATAGAGGAGGCCGGCCGCTGTCCACCCCTGGATTTCGTTCTCCTGCGCCTTTCGCGGTCGGAGGAGGAGCGTCTGATCCTTGAGAGAAGGGACGACGCTCAGCCCGCCATCCAATGCAACGTAGAGCTCACAGGGAGAACCGATTTTATCAATGGCGGTAATCACCCGCTCGATGACCCGACGCGCTTCTTTCCGGTAATCGTAGTAGAGAAGCCCCCGTACGAGTACGGCGTTGTCGAATGGCCAGATATTGCCGCGGTGGTAGGAAAATGGAGCAAAGAACGGTGAGGTTGTGGAGAGCGTCCGCACCCCGTAAGCACTCAAAAGATCCGGCCGCATAAGACGCCGGACCAGGGCCGGCACCCGATCTTGCCCGACGATGCCCGACCACAGCGCGTGCCCTGCGTCCGAGGAGATCATCGCGATCGGCCGTTTTAGTGCATCAAGTGCGATAACCGGACAATCCTCATCGGCAATCCAGAAACGTTGGGCTACCCGGCTAGCGAGTCCTGCCGCCTTCGTGCGCAAATCGGCGGCAATCACCTGCTCGCCAAGACGATCATAAAACGCGGCCGCTTCCTGCCACGCCCGAAATGCGTAGGCCTGGACCGACAACCAGGCGACCGGGTGCGGCGGTACGTCTTCGCCCGTCGAAACCAGGCTGTCGAAGCTGTCGCGCCATGTCTGGTTCAAGAGATTAGCCGGATGTCGCCGGCGGTATTCCAGCAACCCGTCCCCATCATCATCGGCGACGGCATCGATCCAATTCAGAGCATTACCAACTGCTTGCGCCAGCCGCTCGTCGACGACCGCGGGTCCGAACTGCTTTGCCGCGGCGCAACAGGCGACGACAAAGAGAAAGGTTTGGTCGAAGCCGCTATAAGAGAGGCCGCGTTCAAACCGAATATTCATGCCGCGCAGCCGCGCGTCGAGCTGCTCTCGGCGCTCATGAGGTATTTTGCCGGGCTGCTCTTCGATCAAATCGAGCGTGCGCCGGCCTTGATGCGCGGCGAGCGCGCCCAGTGAATCTTTGCATGCCTCTGAGACCCAGTTCGCGAACAGCGGATCGGGGACAAGCTCGATCGCATCAAGCAGCAAGATGAGCATCCAGAGCGAGTCGCGACCGAATAAGGCTGCATAATTGCCGGTCTCGGCCTCACTGGCGTCGAACCCCCAGGGTCGGCGCAGCGTTTCGAGGTGGCGAAGGGCAAAATCCCAGGAACGCTGTGGGTCGAGCATCACGAACGGCAACCGATGACGTGTCCAACAGCCGAACTACGAATTTCCAACGGTCGTCTGCTGGCCGGTCAACCGACCCCAGAAGGTGTTGCCTTTTCTCACCATCCCCATCCACGCGACGACAAATGCAAACAGCAGGACGACACCGGGGCCCGCGAACGCCAAAAGGCTCGGATGCCGTAGCGTGTGCATTCCGTGCACGAAAGGCAAGATAAGCGCTCCGAGCGGCACAAGGGCAAACATGAACAGAATCGGGATGCCGAACAGGACCACGCGATATCTTCCCCGCCGCTCGAAATCGCGAACGAACGCTTCGTAGTCGGGCAATCTGGTCACTCCGGTGGCTCTGGCAAGTTCGGGAACAATCGAGCTCTGAATGAAGCGGCCTATGTTCCCGATATTGGCGTCTTGGTCGACATACATCATCCCCAGTATCGGAGACAGAATAGGGAGCACGAACAACACACGCGGATCCCCATGTTGGGCGAAGTAGAAGCCGGAGATGACGCCGATTGCTGTGACGTTGATCGACACGATCGTCGTCTGGAAGGTCGACCTGTTCTGGATCTCGGCTCTTAGCGCGGTAAATTGGGCTAGCAATATAGTCGCGACTTGCTTCTGAGCATCGCTGATCGGCAGGGTGCTGTACATCATTTATCCGCGGTTATCTGCTTCGCTTCCAAAGGGAAAGTTGATGCTTTCATACGCGACGATATCTCCGAGGCTCAGCAACACTGTTGTACTCTGACCGCCACTTTGGGCGTCGCGGTTCGCTTCCGGCACCGCCGCACAACACTTGGCTGTAGAGAGAGAGGTAGTCGACGGCCATTCTTTCGACTGAAAAGCGCTCCTCAAAGCGGCGCCGCACCGCCAGCCGATCAAGCGTCTGCACGGCCGGAATCATATTCGCCACCTCGTCGACATCATCCACGATGAGGCCCGTGACACCATGATCGATGACCTCCGGCACCGATCCGCGACGAAAGGCAACCGCCGGGGTCCCGCAAGCCATCGCCTCGATAAGCGCTAATCCGAACGGCTCGGGCCAGTCAATCGGGAACAACAGCGGCATTGCGTTGCCCAAAAACTTGCTTCTCGTCATCGCCGATCTCGGCGAGAAAATCGATTATTGGATCGTTCAGAAGCGGCTTCACTTTATTGTTGAAATAGTGTTCGTCAAATTTGTCGACCTTCGCCGCGATAACGAGCGGCACCCCGGTG
>Ga0306924_10006745_pt1 | contig 11449 bp, 10 predicted proteins | sample sta12Can44000111_FD_203756 | JGI IMG/M metagenome (GOLD analysis project Ga0306924, IMG submission 203756) | Lab enrichment of tropical soil microbial communities from Luquillo Experimental Forest, Puerto Rico - statanox.12C.anox.44.000.111 (v2)... | ecosystem: Environmental > Terrestrial >...
CGAGCACCGCGCGCATGCGCAGCGCCTCGATGTGCAGCGCGACGTCGAGATCCTCGGCCGGCACCGTGAACAGGTACTGCGTGAGATCCTCGCGGGTGTTGGCGTTGAACTCGCCGCCCACCAGGCTGCCGATGTCGGCGAGCTGAACGGCGGTGAGCCCGGGGCTGCCGCGGAACATCATGTGCTCCTCGGCGTGCGCGGTGCCGGGAAACCCCGCCGGTGCCTCGTCCGAGCCCACCAGGTAGTTGACGGAGGTCGCGACCACGGGTGCCAGGGTGTTGCGCACGATGACCACCTGCAGCCCGTTGGGGAGCGTCGCCCGCAGCACATTGTCGTGCATCTCGACGGGCGGCCCGCTGGGCTGCGGCGCAGCCGCCGCGGCGACACCGGTCAGTGTCAGCAAGGCGGTGAGCACGGCCGCCGGCCGCGTCCGGTGCAGAGCTGAGTGGTGCGACATGTTCAATCCCGGAAATCGCGCGTCAGGGGCGGAGAGTATATGCGACCGCCCCTGCCATGTTCCGCCACAAATCATCCTCGTCCTGACGCATTTGCTCCACGGTGCGAGCCGCAGCTTGCGCTGAACTGTTAACCGTGGCGAAGGTTTCCACGCATGACAAAAGGAGCAAACATGAACACATCGACGTTGCGGGCGACCGTACTCTCACTGGCACTCTGCGGCTGTGCGCTCTCGCCGGCGTACGGGGGCGAGCCGCCGGATGCGCCCGGTGCGGGATCGAAGCAGGCCGACCTGGGCGCCGTCACCGGGCTCGCGGTTGGTGCCGTCGCTGCCGGCCCGGTTGGCGCCGTGGTGGGCACGGCGGCCGGCGCGCTGCTCGGCGACCGTTATCACCGCCAGGCGCAGTCCCGCGCGGCGCTGGCCGCCGACCTCGAGCGCAGCGAGACGCAACGCGCTGAGCTCGCCCACAACGTGGAGCTGCTCGATGTCTCGTTGTCCGCGGCGCGCGCCCACGACGCCGAGCTCGCCGCCCAGCTCAGCAACACCGATCAGCTCGGTCTCGATGTCAGCTTCCGCACCGACGATGACTCGGTGGCCGCGCCGGCGATGTCGCCGTTGCTGAAGCTCGGGGCGCTCGCGGCCTCGCTGCCGCAGGCACTGGTGTGCGTCGCCGGCTACGCGGACCCGCGCGGCGCCGACGCCTACAACAACGAGCTGTCGCTGCGGCGCGCGGCGAACGTTGCCGCCGTGCTCATGAGTGCCGGCGTGTCGCGCGAGCGCATTCTCATCGAGGCGTACGGCAAGAGCGCGGCCGCGAGTGCCGATGGCGATCTCGACTCCTACGCCCTGGAGCGGCGCGTGACGGTACGGCTGCAGCTGCCGGGTTCCCCGCAGGTTGCAGCCCGTGAATAGTCCGGGCGTGCGGCGGCGGGCGAGTGCGCCGCGCAGCTACAAGCTCGCGGCGCATCTTCGCGCTAAGATCTCCTGGCACGAATACCTGCGCGGGATTGCCATGAGCACGAGCATCGTTCGCCTGGATGGCACGCTGGCGGCGGAAGTTTCCGAGCCGCCGGCCGACCGGCTCATCGCCGGCACGCCGGAAGTACGGCTGTGCAACTACTTCACCGACACGAGCCAACAGTTCTTCGCCGGGCGGTGGGCGGCGACGCGCGGTAAATGGCGGGTCAGCTACACGGAAAACGAATTGTGCCTGATGACCGCCGGACGGGTGGTCATCGAGAGCGTGAGTGGCGAGCGCAGCAGCTTCGGCCCCGGCGATGCGTTCGTGATCCCGGCAGGCTTCAGCGGCACCTGGGAGGTCATCGAGGACTGCGCCAAGATCTACGCGATCTTCGAAGCTCACCAGACATAACTCTCCGCCGTTATTGAAGCCCGTCGCAAAACGGCGACCTCCGGCTTCAGTGCGCCGGCCCGTGATGCGAAGGTAGCTGCGTCTGTCGGAGCTCGCAGGTGTCTCGTGGAAACCATTACCGTCGCCGCTCAACGCATCCCCGCAACCAGTTCGTCGGAGATGGCACTGTTCATCGGCATTGCACTCGTCATCGTCGCCGTCGCCTGCATGGTGCTGTCGGGCGTCAAGCGCAACCGCCAGCAGCAGCCGCGCGTCTGACGGCGGCCATCCCGTGACGGGGCGCGCCCACGGCGCCCCCCGCCCCGCTACTGCGCGCGCAGCACCTCGCTCAGGGTGCCGAAGATCTGATCGATGTGGGTCTTCTCGACGATGAGCGGCGGCGAGAGTGCTATGACCTCACCCGTCTGCCTCACCAACACGCCGCGGTCGAAGCAGCGCTTGAATACCTCGAAGCCGCGGGTGCCGGCCTTCCCGGGTATCGACTCCAGCTCGAGCCCGAGGATCAGTCCGTAGTTGCGGACATCCACCACGTGCGGCAGCCCGCGCAACGCGTGCGCCGCCTCCTCCCAGTACTTCGCGAGTGAGGCCGCGCGCGTCAGCAGTCCCTCGCGTTGATACAGCGCGAGCGTCGCCAGGCCGCCCGCACACGCTGCCGGATGCGCCGAGTAGGTATAGCCGTGGAACAGCTCGATGCCGTCCGGGCCCTGCATGAAGGCCTCGTACACCGCCTTGCTCACCAGCACACCGCCCATCGGTACGCAGCCGTTGGTGAGCCCCTTGGCGAGGGTGATCATGTCGGGAGTCACGCCGAACTCCTGCGCCGCGAACGCGGAGCCGGTGCGACCGAAGCCGGTGATGACTTCATCGAAGATGAGCAGTATTCCGTGGCGGTCGCAGATCTCGCGCAGCCTCTCGAGGTAGCCCCGCGGCGGAATCAGCACGCCGGTGGAGCCCGCGATGGGCTCGACGATGACCGCGGCGATGTTCGAGGCCTCGTGCAGCGCCACGAGTCGCTCGAGCTCGTCCGCGGACTGCGCGCCGTGCTGCGGCGCGCCGCGCGAGAAGGCATTGCGCGCCAGGTCGTGCGTGTGCGGGAGGTGATCGACCCCCGGCAGCAGCACGGCTGACCAGGTCTTGCGGTTGGACGTCATGCCGCCCACCGAGATTCCGCCGAAGCCAACGCCGTGATAGGCGCGCTCGCGGCCGATCAGCCGGGTGCGCGTTCCCTCGCCGCGCACGCGGTGGAACGCCACCGCGATCTTGAGCGCGGTGTCGACGGCCTCGGAGCCCGAGTTGGTGAAGAAAGCATGATCGAGTCCGCTCGGGGCGATCTTCACGAGCTCGTTCGCGAGCTGGAACGCGGCCGGATGCGCCATCTGGAAGGTGGGTGCGAAGTCGAGTGTCTCGAGCTGGCTCGCAACCGCCTGGGTGATCTCACGACGGCCGTGTCCGGCGTTCACGCACCACAGCCCCGCAACGGCGTCGAGGATCTGCCGGCCCTCCGGCGTCCAGTAGTACATGCCGCTCGCCCGCGCGAGCAGCCGGGGTGCCGCCTTGAACTGGCGGTTGGCCGTGAAAGGAAGCCAGAGCGCCTCGAGGTCTGAGCGGGTGAGGGCGGGGGCGTCGGTAGCCATGGGCGGAACTCGGTGAGGTGACGGGCGGGCGTCGAATGATAAATAAAGTGGACAATCAGAGCCACTGCGGCGATATTTTCGCCCTCATTGTTCAAGATATTAAACAAGCCATGAGTATCGATGTCGGTGCGCGGCTGCGCAGCGTGCGGACCACCTTCGGCCTCTCGCAGCGCGAACTTGCGCGGCGCGCGGGGGTCACCAACGGATTGATCTCGCTGATCGAGCAGAATCGTGTGAGTCCGTCCGTGAGCTCACTGAAGAAGGTGTTGGACGGCATACCGATGTCGCTGGCGGAGTTCTTCACGCTCGACCTGAGCGCTGCGCCACAGGCGTTCTTCGGTGCGAGCGAGCTCGTCGAGCTCGGCAATGCCGAGGTATCGCTGCGGCTGGTCGCGGCACAACGTCCCGGCCGGCAGCTCACGGTGCTGCACGAGCGCTACGCGGCCGGCGCCGCCACCGGCGAGGAGATGCTCGCGCATCGCGGCGAGGAGGCAGGAGTCGTGATCCGCGGGCGCATCGAGCTCACCGTCAGCGGTGCCACGCGCGTGCTCGGCCCGGGCGAAGCCTATTATTTCGCCAGTCAGCTCCCGCACCGCTTCCGCAACGTCGGGCGCGAGGCGTGTGAGATCATCAGTGCCTGCACCCCGGCAACCTTCTGATAAAGAGGCGCCCGAGAGTCATGAGCGCAACAGCTGATTCGGTTTCCTGGCACGAGCGCGCGCGGCGGCTCGAGTTCCGCACCCAGGCCTTCATCGACGGCCGCTATACCGACGCCGCCTCCGGTGCCACCTTCGATTGCATCAACCCCGCGACCGGCAAGCTCCTCGCACGCGTGGCGGCCGGCGACACCGAGGACATCAACCGCGCTGTCACCTCGGCGCGCGCCGCGTTCCGCAAGGGCGGCTGGGCAAATCAGGCGCCGGCAAAGCGCAAGAAGGTGCTGCTGCGCTTCGCCGAACTGATCCGCGAGCATGCTGAGGAGCTCGCGCTCCTCGAGACGCTCGACATGGGCAAGCCCATCAGCGACAGCTTCAGGATCGACATTCCGGGGGCGGCGCGCTGCATCCAGTGGTACGCGGAAGCGATCGACAAGGTGTACGACCAGGTCGCGCCGACCGGTCCCGGGGCCCTCGCGCTGATCACCCGTGAGCCACTGGGTGTGGTCGGCGCCATCGTGCCCTGGAACTTCCCGCTCGCCATGGCGGCGTGGAAGATGGGCCCGATCCTTGCTGCCGGCAATTCGCTGGTGCTCAAGCCCTCCGAGAAGTCCCCGCTCAGCGCGCTCAAGGCCGCCGAGCTCGCCATCGAGGCGGGCATACCGCCCGGCGTGCTGAACGTCGTACCGGGACTCGGACAGGCCGCCGGCAAGGCGCTCGCGCTGCACATGGATGTCGACGCCGTGGCTTTCACCGGCTCGACCGCCACCGGGCATGCGATCATGCAGTACGCCGGTCAGTCGAACCTCAAGCGCGTGTCGCTCGAGTGCGGCGGCAAGTCTCCCAATATCGTGCTCGCCGACTATCCCGACCTCGAGAAGGCGGCGACCGCGGCCGCGTGGGCCATCTTCTTCAACCAGGGCGAGATGTGCTCGGCGGGATCGCGGCTGCTGGTGCAGGAGCCGATCAAAGAGGCGGTGCTCGAGAAGGTGCAGGCGATCGGCCGTACGCTGACGCCGGGGGATCCGCTCGATCCCGCGACGCGCCTCGGTGCGATCGTCGATGAGACGCAGATGAAGCGGGTGCTCGGCTACATCGACGCCGGCCGTGCGGATGGCGCGAATATCCGCCTCGGCGGCCGCCGCGTGCGGGAGGACAGCGGCGGCTACTTCATCGAGCCGACGGTGTTCGACGGGGTGCGACCCGCGATGAGCATCGCGCGCGAGGAGATCTTCGGCCCGGTGCTGTCGGCGATCGCTTTCAGGACCGTCGATGAGGCCATCGAGATCGCCAACGACGTGATCTACGGGCTCGCCGCCGCGGTGTGGACGCGCGATGTGACCACCGCGCATCGCGTCGCGCGGGCACTGCGCGCCGGCACCGTGTACGTGAACTGCTACGACGCCGACGATATCACCGTACCGTTCGGCGGATTCAAGCAGTCGGGCATCGGCCGCGACAAGTCGCTCCACGCGCTCGAGAAGTACACCGAGCTGAAGACCACGTGGATCGATCTGTCGTGAGCCGCCGGGGCTTGCACTGCGCAAGCCCGCTCACGGCTCGTGAGTGAGCCGCACCTCAACTTCCTCGCCAGCGCGCCGCGCGGCTTCGCCGATCTGCTGGCGGCCGAGCTCACCGCCTCCGGCGCTGCGGCGGTGCGCGAGCGCACCCTCGGGGTGGCATTCTCCGGCTCGCTCGAGTGCGCCTATCGCGCCTGCCTGTGGTCACGGGTCGCGAGCCGCGTCTACCTCGAGCTCGCGCACTTCCCGGCACACGATGCAGACGAGTTCCATCACGCGGTGTGCGCGCTCGACTGGAGCGCCCAGCTCGCCCCGGGCGCGACGCTCGCCTGTGATTTCAGCGGGCGGCATCCGGCGATCACCCACACGCATTTCGGCGCACTGAGGCTCAAGGACGGTATCGTCGACGCGCTGCGCGCGGCCACCGGCGTCCGCCCCGATGTGGCACGCGAGCGCCCGGACGTGCGCGTGCATGCTCACGCGCACGGTACGCAGATCACGCTGTCGATCGATCTGTGCGGCGAGAGTCTGCACCGCCGCGGCTATCGCACGGCGGCGGGCGAGGCGCCCCTGAAGGAGAACGTCGCCGCCGGTGTGCTGCTGCGTGCCGGGTGGACGGCGGCGGCGGCGCAGTTCCTCGATCCGCTGTGCGGTGCGGGGACGCTCTGCATCGAGGCGGCGCTGATTGCGGCCGATCGCGCCCCGGGACTCACGCGCAACTACTTCGGCTTTCTCGGCTGGCGCGGGCACGATGCAGGTCTCTGGGCGCGGCTGCTCGATGAGGCCGCGGCGCGTGCGCGCGCGGGCGATGTCACGAGGGCGCGCGTCTACGGCCGCGATCGCGACCCGCGTGCCATCGAGCGCGCCCGCGGCAATGCCGAGCGCGCCGGCGTTGCGCACCTCACGCACTTCGAGAGCGGCGCACTCGGCGCGGCTGCGCCGGCCGGCGCGGCCGCCGGTCCCGCTCTGGTGTGCACCAATCCGCCCTACGGCGAGCGGCTCGCGGACCGCGAGGGCGCGCGCGCAGTGCACCGCGAGCTCGGCCGGGTGCTGCGCGAGCGCTTCCAGGGGTGGAGCGCTGCGGTGCTCACCTCGCCCGAGCTCGGCATGGAGCTCGGGCTGCGTGCCTACCGCACCCACACCGTCTGGAACGGGGCACTCGAGTGCCGCCTGCTGCGCATACGTGTCGAGCCGGAGAGCGCCCGCGAGCCGGGAACACTCGGCCGTGGCGTGGCTCACCTCAAGGACAGCGCGGGCGCCCGGATGTTCGCCAATCGTCTGGCGAAGAATCTCAAACGGCTGCGCCCCTGGGCGGAGCGCGAGGGCGTCTCCTGCTACCGGCTGTACGACGCGGACATGCCCGAATATGCCTTCGCGCTCGACCTCTATCGGACGATCGAGCCCGAGGAGACCTGGCTGTACGTGCAGGAGTACGCGGCACCCGCCGAGATCGAGCGTGAAGCGGTGCAACGGCGTCGCGGCGAGGTGTTGGCAAGCCTGGCGGAAGTGACCGGCGTCAGCCCCGAACGCACCCGGGTGCGCACGCGCCGCCGCACACGCCGCGGCGAGCAATACCTCAAGGTGGGGGGCGAGTCACGGTTTCACACCGTGCTCGAGGGAGGCCTGCGGCTGCGCGTGAATTTCGACGATTACCTCGATACCGGTCTCTTCCTCGACCACCGCATCACGCGCGCGCGACTGCGCGCGACAGCACACGGCCGGCATTTCCTGAACCTGTTCGCTTACACCGGCACGGCAACGGTGTACGCCGCCGCCGGCGGGGCCCGCAGCACCACGAGCGTCGACCTGTCGGCGACCTATCTGGCGTGGGCACGGGAGAATCTCGCGCTCAATGCCCTGGCGGGAACGCAGCAGCGCCTGGTGCAGGCGGACTGCCGGGTATGGCTGGCTGAGGCTGCGCGTGCTGCGGCGCGCTTCGATCTGATCTTTCTCGATCCGCCGACCTTCTCGAACTCCAAGCGCATGGAAGGCGTGCTCGACATCGGCCGCGATCATCCGGCGCTCATCGATGCCTGCGCGCGCCTGCTCGCGCCCGGGGGTTTCATCGTCTTCTCGACCAACGCGCAGCGTTTCCGCCTGGATGCCGGCCTCAGCGAGCGCTACGACATCGGCGATGTCTCAGCGCCGACGCTGCCGCTCGATTTCGCCCGCAACCCGCGTATTCATCGCTGCTACGAGGTGCGGCCGCGCGCGTAGCGGCGTCATCCGCGGCCGGCGGTCGCGACTGATTCAGTAGGCGGTCAATTCCATGCCGGTGACCGGCGCGAGCGCGGTCGGGCCAGGCCCGGCGAACAGGATGGGGACCGACACGTCCGCCTCACCCGCATTGCGCCACACCGCGAAATGCAGGTGCGGACCGCTGCTGAAGCCGGTGTTGCCGGAGTCGGCGATGTACTCGCCGAGCGCCACGTGCTGGCCGATGCGCACCCGGATCGAATCCCAGTGGAGGTGACCGTAGACGGCGATGGTGCCATCGTCGTGCAGGATCTCGATGAGGTTGGCCTGGTCGGCCATCGCCGCGGCCGCGCCGCCGCGGAAAGAATCGTGGCGGACGTTGATCACGGTGCCCTCACGCGCGGCGTAGACCGCCGTGCCATCGGGCATCGCGATGTCGACCGCGTAGGTGCTGTCCGGGGTCACGTGCGTCATGTGGTCCGGATATGCCTGCGACACCCGGAAGGTCGTGCCGACCGTGAAGGGGGCGCGATACGGGCGCGCCGGGTGGTGCGCCGCCCGGGGTGATCCGAGCGCTCCCGACCACGTGAATTGCAGCTCGGGCCGGGCCCGCTCGTCATGCCGCGCTTCGACGATCACCTGCCGGGCGCCCGGCTCGAGGGTTGCCGCGTAGGCTGCCCCGCGCGGGATGTCGGCGAGGTCCGATTGAGTGATCGAAACGCGCACGGTGACCGCGCACAGGCAATCGTTGGCGGCGGTGAGACGCGTGGCGGCGCCGACCTCGCTGCGCTCGACCGTGATACGCATGACCTCGGCCGCGCGCGGCACGGCGGGCGCGTCGACGTGCGCGCCCCCGTTGCTCGCGCCGCGGTCGGTAAACACCCACTGGCCGCTCGCATCACGATAGGCGTGGATACTCTGTGCGCACGGCATTTGAAGCGGCAGCGCCAGCAGCAGGCCAGCGAGGATTGATCGCCGCGCGATGCTCGCGCGGCGGTGCGCGGCGATCTGCATGGCGGCGGTGGCGCCCGGATTCCTCAGGACCCGCAGGCGGTGACCATCGCCCGCCGCGCCTGCTCGCGCGCGGCATCCGCGGCCTCATCGGAGAGGTAGCTGCGACCGCCGTCGGCGTCGCGCTGATAGATCCGCGCCGAATCCTTCAGGTAGTAGTAGTGGTTGCGGGCCTGCTGGCAGGCCTGCTGCTGCTTGCGCAGCTGCTGCGCCTTGTTCTTGTCGTCGAGGGCCTGCTGGCGCATGCGGGCCTGCTCATCGGCCTTGAGCAGCTCGTCCTCGTGGGCGAGCCGCGCGACTTCGGCCGGATCCGGTTCAGCGACGTGCAGGCTGGTCTTGGGCGCATTCTTCACGGCGCCGCGGTCGGAGTAGACGACGTGCCCTTGCGCGTCGACCGACTTGTAGACCTCCTCGGCCGCGAGCGGGCTGGCGGTACAGGCGAGCGTGAGCAGCGCCAGTGTGATGGCGCCGCACGTGCCCGAACCGACCCTCGCGGCTGAAACTCCCATCGGATCCTCCACGTGAGCGAGAGCTTACGTGGCAGCCATCACGCGGCTGGGTGAAGCTCGTCACGGAAGGCGGCGCGCTGCTTCGAGGCCGTGACCGCCGTCGCGCGGCCGCCCACGTTATGTCCGCACGCCGCCGCCCGGCGACCGGGTCCCACTGCCGGGATACCCGGCTCCCTGACGCTTTACAGCCCCGTGACGCTCGGGTAGCGTCCGGCCCATCCGGATCGCTCGAGGCCCCGTTGGCACGTGCCGCGGGGCCTCGTCGTCTTGGGCATCGGAGCCGATCAGGTATGGCGAACGAGCAAGCTGCACGCACCCCACCCGTCGTCGCCGTGGTCGGAGCCACCGGCGCGGTGGGCGTCGAGCTGTTGCGCTGCCTCGAGCAGCGGCGCTTTCCGCTCGCGGAGCTGCGGCTCCTCGCCTCGGCGCGCTCGGCCGGCAAGCGGCTCGCGTTTCGCGGCGAGCAGCTCGAGGTGCGCGAGCTGCGTGAGGACAGCTTCGAGGGCGTGGACATCGCACTGTTCTCCGCGGGTGCCGCCACCTCGCGGCGCTTCGCGCCGCTCGCGGTGCAGGCGGGCGCCACGGTGATCGACAACTCCTCGGCCTTTCGCATGGATGCTGCGGTGCCGCTGGTGGTGCCGGAGATCAACCCGCAGACGCTCACGACCCACCGCGGCATCATCGCCAACCCCAACTGCTGCGCCATCATCTCCATCACGCCGCTGTGGCCGGTGCACCGCGCCAACCGCATCGTGCGACTGCTGCTGGCAACGTACCAGGCTGCATCCGGCGCCGGCGCCGCCGCGATGCAGGAGCTGCGCGAGTCGACGCGCGCCCATCTCGAGGGGCGCGATTACACCCCCAGGGTCCTGCCGCACCCCTACGCGTTCAACCTGTTCAGTCACAACACGCGCATCGATCCAGGCACCGGCTACAACGACGAGGAGACCAAGGTCATCCAGGAGACGCGCAAGATCTTCGGCGACCCGGACATCCGCGTGTCGGCAACCTGCGTGCGCGTCCCGGTGCTGCGCGCGCACTCGGTGGCGATCACCTTCGAGTGCGAGCGGCCGATCGCTGCCGCCGAGGTGCGCGAGCTCATGCGCGCAGCCCCGGGGGTGCGGCTGGTCGATGACCCGGAGCGCAACTATTTTCCGATGCCGAAGGATGCCTCCGGTCAGGACGCGATCCTCGTTGGCCGCATCCGCCAGGACTCGAGCGACCCCTCCGGCCGCTCGATCGCGCTTTTCGTCGCGGGCGATCAGCTGCTGAAGGGCGCGGCGCTCAACGCCGTGCAGATCGCCGAGGCACTGTAAACACAGAACGGGGCCGCCACCCATCCGGGCGGTACCGCTGCTGCGGGGCTCTCGAGAACATCCGCTCCAACCTTTCGGGTGGAGTCCTCTCATGAATCCAGCCTCTGTTTTGTCTCAGCTCGATGGCGAGCGTGCGGCGATCCTCGAACGCGCCGCAACGAGCGTCTTCGCCGTCGAGTCCGGGCGCGTGCGGCAGTCGGCCTTCCTGTGGCGCGGCGGGCTGCTCGTCACCGCGGCCGAGCCGCTCGAAGGAGCGGAGTCGCTGCGCGTCCTGCAGGACGGTTCTTCGAGTGAGGGTGAGGTCCTCGCCTGCGATCTGCGCACCGACATCGCGGTAGTGCGCTGCGCGGCAGCGGTCGCACCCGCGCTCGCGCCGGGCACGACTCCACCGCGGGTTGGACAGACCATCGCCGTCGTGGGGCGTGCCGCCGCCGGTCTGATCGCGAGCTGGGGCTCAATTTGCCTGAGCGCGGGGCCGTGGACTACGCGGCGCGGCGCCACGCTGGCGCGACGCCTGTTGCTCGATGTGCGTCTCACTCACGCCGCGGAAGGCGCTCCGGTACTGGACCTCGATGGTTTTGCCGTGGCGATGGCCGTGCGCGGCCCGGCCCATCAGGCCCTCGGCATCCCGATCGAGGCGGTCGAAGCCGCGGTGAGCGATGTGGTCGCGCACGGCCACATCGCTCACGGCTACCTCGGAGTCAGGGTCGTGCCCCTCGGGCTCGGCGTGCAGGCGCGACATCGCCTCAACGCCGGTCAGGCGGTGCTCGTCGTCGCG
>Ga0306924_10006748_pt1 | contig 11446 bp, 11 predicted proteins | sample sta12Can44000111_FD_203756 | JGI IMG/M metagenome (GOLD analysis project Ga0306924, IMG submission 203756) | Lab enrichment of tropical soil microbial communities from Luquillo Experimental Forest, Puerto Rico - statanox.12C.anox.44.000.111 (v2)... | ecosystem: Environmental > Terrestrial >...
CGGCGCGAGCCGATCGGGCTGTGTCGCTGTGCGATGCGGGTAAACGCCGCGTTACTTCGCCGGCGCCTTGTAAGCGATGCAATCGACCTCGACCTTGCAGTCGATCACCATGCTCGACTGCACGCACGCGCGCGCCGGCGGATGCTCGCCGAAGTACGAGACGAACACCTTGTTGAACGACGCGAAATCGCGCGCGTCGTCGAGCCACACGCCGCAACGCACGACGTGCTCAAGGCCGTAGCCGGCTTCCTTCAGGATCGCGATCACGTTCTCGATCGTCTGCTTCGACTGCGTGACGATCCCGCCTTCGACCACTTCGCCGTTCACCATCGGCGTCTGGCCCGACACGTACAGCCAGCCGTCGGCTTCGACCGCACGCGCGAACGGCATCACCTGGCCGCCCGTCCCCTTCGCTTCGCCTACGCCATATCGCTTCATCGATTCACTCCTGTGTCGACCAGGGTTGGCGCTCGAGCGCTCACCCAGGTCCCATGCAACGCTCGGTTGCGGATGCGCGCGCCGGTCGCGGCGCGCACGAAGATCGGTTGTCTGCGCCGGCCCCGTCAGAACGCAGCCGCGTCGCTCACAGGCACCCGCGCACCGCGCGCGACGAAGCCGCCCGCGCGCGCGCCGGTCGGCTGGCCGTCGCGACAGGTCAGCACGCCGTTGACCCACACCGCGTCGATCCCGTGCGCGGGTTGCTGCGGCCGGTCGAACGTCGCGGCATCGATCACCCGATCGGGATCGAACAGCACGAGATCCGCGTGATAGCCGACGTGAACTTCACCACGCCGCGCAAGGCCGAAACGCCGTGCGGTCAGCGACGTCATCTTGCGGATCGCCTCCTCGAGCGACAGCAGGCCGGTCTCGCGCGCGTAATGCCCGAGCACGCGCGGAAACGCGCCCCACAGGCGCGGATGCGGCAGCGGATCGTTCGGCAGCCCGTCGGAGCCGACCATCGTCGCCGGATGCGACAGGATCCGGCGCACGTCGTCCTCCGACATGTTGTGGTACACCGCGCCCGCCGGCTGCAGCCGCTTCGCCGCCTCCTGTTCGGACACGTCCCACTCGGCCGCGATCGCCTTGAGCAGCTTGCCCGCCGCTTCCGGATGCGGCTCCGACCACGTGATCGTGATGTCGATGTCGCCCGTCACCTGCTTCAGGTCGAGCGTCGACGCGCTGCGGCTGTACGGATAGCAGTCGCAGCCGACCGGCTGGTAACGCCGCGCGCCTTCGAGCGATGCGAGCACCTCGGCACTGCGCCCCCAGTTCGACGGGCCCGCGCATTTCAGGTGCGAGATCACGACCGGTACCTGCGCGTGACGGCCGACCCGGTACGCCTCGTCCATCGCGTCGAGGATCGCGTCGAACTCGGTGCGCATATGGGTCGTATACAGCGCGCCCGCCTTTGCGAGCGGCTCGGCGAGCGCCATCACTTCCTCGGCCGGCGCAGCGAACGCGGCGCCGTACGCAAGCCCCGTCGACAGCCCGAGCGCGCCGTGCGCGAGCGCCTCCTCGAGCTGCGCGCGCATCGCGGCGATTTCCGCACCGGTCGCCGCGCGGTCGAGACGGTCCATCTGGTTGTTGCGCAGCGCGGTATGACCGACCAGCGCGGCGACGTTGACGGCCGGCTGCGCCGCGTTCACGGCCGCGACGTAATCGGCGAAGGCCGGATACAGGAACGCGCCCCGGTCGCCGAGCAGGTTCATCGGGTCGGGCGGCTCGCCCGCAAGCGTCACCGGTGATGCGCTGATCCCGCAGTTGCCGACGATCACCGTCGTCACGCCCTGCGTGATCTTCGGCAACATCTGCGGCGAGCGGATCACGTGCGTGTCGTCGTGCGTGTGGACGTCGATGAAGCCCGGCGCGAGCGCGCGGCCGCTTGCATCGACGACGTCCTCTGCCAGCCAGTTCGACAGGTTGCCGATCGCCGCGATCGCGCCGTTGCGGATCGCGACGTCGCGCACGGCGGGCGGCGCGCCCGTGCCGTCGTAGAGCTGCGCGCCGACGATCAGCGTATCGGCGGCTTCGGGGTGCGAATGCATGTCAGTCTCCTCAGTCTCCTACCGGTTGACGGTCTCCGCCGCCGCGGTGTGCATCGAGCGCGTGCTTGATGCGGCGCAGCGATTCACGGCACGTGTCGCCGAGCCGCAGCGCGACCTCGGTGACGAGCACATCCAGCGCCATCATCATCGCGTAGCGCGACGTCGACGGCTTGAAAATGAAATCGGTCTCGAACGCGACGACCGGAACCAGGTGATCGGCAAGCTGCGCGAGCGGCGACGCCGGCGCGGTCAGCGCGATCACCTTCGCACCGTAGCGCTTCGCGAGGCTGCAGCTTTCGATCAGCTCTGGCACACACCCGCTCACCGACAGCGCGACGACGACGTGCTCGCGCGACACCGTCGCCGCGACCATGCGCTGCAGCACGCTGTCCTGGTAGCTCGCGACCGGCCGGCCGAAGCGCACGAGACGGAAGCGCAGCTCGTCCGCCAGCGCGGTCGAGCCACCGCCCTGGCCGTACACGTAGATCATCTTCGCGCCGGCGAGCAGGTCGGCGGCCGCGGTAAACGACGTCTGGCGCAGCAGCTGATGGTTGTGGGCGAGCGCGACCTGGATATCGTCGTAGACGAGCGACGCCGGGCTCGCATCGCCCGCTTCCGCGCCGCCCGCCGGCGCCAGGAAGCGCTGGCCGACGGCGGCGGCCTGCGCGACGAGCAGCTTCAGCTCGCGCACGTCGCGGCAGCCGACCGCCTTCGCGAAACGCGTGACGGTCGCGACGCTGACCTCGGCGTCGCGCGCGAGCTCGCCGATGCTCGCGTGCGCGGCGCGCGCCAGATCGGCCAGGATGAACGCGGCGACCTTGCGCTCGGCATCGCGCAACTCGGGCGCGCATTCGGCGATCCGCGCGACGATGTCGACGACCGGTTGAGCGACCGGCTGGGCGGCGGGCGGAAAGGCTGGCATATTCATCTTCGGGAAGGGGTGCGGCAATCGTTGCAACGCACCATGTTACTAAATAACATCACCGCGCCGATGCTACTTTCTGTACTATCTGCGTGTCAACGCCGGCTAAATATATATCAATGATGGAGCGAGATGACATGAAAGTTACAAACTATCAGGACGCAAAAATCGATCCGCTCGGCAAGGGCCTCGGTAATCTGCCGAGCGCCAGCGTGCCGCTCGAACAGGCGGGGCGCCTCGAATGGAACCTGCTCGCCGAGGACGTCAGCCTGCCGGCCGCGGTGCTGTACGAGGACCGTATCGAGCACAACCTGAAGTGGATGCAGGCGTTCGTCGCCCAGTACGGCGTGAAGTTCGCGCCGCACGGCAAGACGACGATGGCGCCGCAGCTGTTCCGCCGCCAGCTCGACGCGGGCGCGTGGGGCATCACGCTCGCGACCGCGCACCAGGCGCAGGCCGCGTATCACGGCGGGGTGCGGCGCGTGCTGCTCGCCAACCAGCTGGTCGGCCGCCACAACATGACGATGATCGCCCAGTTGCTGAGCGATCCGGAATTCGAGTTCTTCTGTCTCGTCGATTCGGTCGACGGCGTCGATCAGCTCGGCCGCTTCTTCGGCGATGCGAACAAGCCGCTCAACGTGCTGCTCGAACTGGGCGTGCCGGGCGGCCGCACCGGCGTGCGCGACGCCGCGCAGCGCGACGCGGTGCTCGACGCGATCGCCCGCTATCCGGACACGCTGCGGCTCGCCGGCATCGAGCTCTACGAAGGTGTGCTGAAGGAGGAAGGCGAGATCCGCGCGTTCCTGAAGCAGGCGGTCGCGCTGACCCGCGAGCTGGCCGCCGCCGGCCGCTTCGCGCGCACGCCGCCGATCCTGTCCGGCGCGGGCTCGGCGTGGTACGACGTCGTCGCGGAGGAATTCTCGAAAGCATCGGACGCGGGCTTCGCGGAAGTGGTGCTGCGCCCCGGCTGCTACCTGACGCACGACGTCGGCATCTACAGGCAGGCGCAGACCGACGTGTTCGCGCGCAACCCGATCGCGCGCAAGATGGGCGAAGGGCTGCTGCCGGCGCTGCAGCTGTGGGCTTACGTGCAGTCGGTGCCGGAGCCGGATCGCGCGATCGTCGCGCTCGGCAAGCGCGACTCGGCGTTCGACGCCGGCCTGCCCGAGCCCGCCCGCCACTTCCGTCCGGGCCGCGACACCGCGCCGCGCGAGGTCGCCGCGAGCGAAGGCTGGGCCGTGACCGGCATGATGGACCAGCACGCGTATCTGCGGATTCCGCCGGGCGCGGACGTGAAGGTCGGCGACATGATCGCATTCGACATCTCGCATCCGTGCCTGACCTTCGACAAGTGGCGCCAGCTGCTCGTGCTCGATCCGCAATACCGCGTCAAGGAAGTGGTCGAAACCTTCTTCTGACGGCACACGCCGGCCGCCCCGTCCCGGGCGCGGCCGGCACACGGGATCCGGCACGCCGGAGTACACTGCGCTTTTGTCCCGCACGCCCCCTTACAGGAGAAAGCCGTGGCCGTGAAGAAGATCCTGCTGCTGACAGGCGATTTCGCCGAAGACTACGAAACGATGGTGCCGTTCCAGGCACTGCTGGCCGTCGGCCACCAGGTCGATGCAGTGTGCCCCGGCAAGCGCGCGGGCGACAGGATCAAGACGGCGATCCACGATTTCGAGGGCGACCAGACCTATACCGAGAAGCCCGGCCACCAGTTCACGCTGAATGCGGCATTCGACGACGTCGATGCGGCGCAGTACGACGCGCTCGCGATCGCGGGCGGCCGTGCGCCCGAATACCTGCGCCTCGATCCGAAGGTGATCGCGCTGGTGCGCGCGTTCGTCGAAGCGGGCAAGCCGGTCGCGGCGATCTGCCATGCGGCGCAGCTGCTCGCCGCCGCCGACGTGATCCGCGGCAAGCGCATCTCGGCCTATCCGGCCTGCGCGCCCGAAGTGCGCCTCGCCGGCGGCGAATACGCGGACATTCCGGTCGACGCCGCGATCACCGACGCGCCGTTCGTCACCGCGCCCGCCTGGCCCGCGCATCCGGCCTGGCTCGCGCAGTTCCTGGCACTGCTCGGCACCCGCATCACGCTCTGACGCAACGCGCGCGGGCGGGCGGCACACGCCCGCCCCGTCAGCGCGACGCGGGCGGCGTGCCGGCTTCGGCGATGCGCGCCTCGAGCATCGCGAGCGCGCCCGACAGCGCGTTCAGCGCATCGTCGGGAATCGCCGCCATCGTCTCGTGCAGGAACGCGTTGCGGCGCGGCAGGCTCGCGTCGAACGCCGCGCGCCCGTCCGCGGTCAGCCTTACGTTCGTCACGCGATTGTCGCGCGCGTCGGATTCGCGCTCGACCCAGCCGAGCGCCTCGAGCGCCTTCAACTGGCGCGTCAGCGCGCCCGGGTCGATCCGCAGGATCTCGACGAGCCGTTTTTGCGACGAGCTGCCGTCGAGCGAGTTCAATGCGACCATGATGCGCCAGCGCGGCATCGGCTGGCCAACGTGCGTCTCGAACGCCGACATGAATGCCCGGTAAGTCCGTCCGAATTGCTGCAAGATCGCGACGCGGTCCTGTTCTTCCATGCGCTGACTTCGTTTCCCTGGTTTCGATCAATCTGCCGCGACGCCCGGCTCGACCGCGCGCCGCAACCTGACGGGCGGCACCCGGCGGCAGTGCCATACCGCGTACACGGCCACGACGGCGGCCACCGCGATACCGAGATGGATCGCTCCGACGAGCGATTCCCGGGCCGTCTCCAACAATAGCGCGCCATTATGCCCTGCGCGCGTCAGCTCCCCGACGAGGCCGCCCTGTGCCGCGCGGTCGATCAGGATCTGCGGATCGGCGAGCCGCGCCTGCCATTGCGTCGCGTGGTCGGCGGCGAGCGCCGTGCGCACGCCGCCCGCGTACATCTGGTTGACGAGCGTGCCGGTGAGCGCGGTGCCAAGCATCCCGCCGACCATCCGCAGCGACTGCAGCAGCGCGGTGGCGATGCCCAGATGCTGGCGCCCGGCCATCTGCTGCGCGAACACGGTGAGGTTCGGCAGCACGAAGCCGAGGCCGACGCCACCCGCGACCATCAGCGTCATCAGCATCCACGCAGGCGTCGCATGCGTCGACACGACGACGCCGATGCAGGTGAACGCGAACAGCGCGAAGCCGACCTGCAGCATCGCGTTCGGATGCCGGATGCGGGTCACGACGCGCCCGTTCATGATGCTGCCGATCGTGATGAACACGACGAGCGGCGTGATGACGAGGCCTGCGTCCTTCGGCGACATGCCGAAACCGCCCTGGAACAGCAGCGGCGCATAGAACAGCAGCGAGAACATCGAAAACCCGCCGAGAATCGCGAGCGTGAACAGCGCGGCCAGCGCGCGGTTGCCGAACATGTCGAACGGCAGGATCGGCTGCGCCGCGCGCCGCTCCCACCACCACAGCGTGCCGCCCGCGGCGAGCGCGACGACAAGCAGCAGCGTCGGCCAGCTGGCGATGCCGTGCTTCGGGAGCCATTCGACGAACAGCTGCAGCGCGCCGAGCGACAGCGCGATCAACACCGCGCCCGGCCAGTCGAGCCGCATCTTCGTGTCGTGCTCGACATGCCGCAGGTGCGGCAGATAGCGGTAGACGAAGAACAGCGACAGCAGGCCGACCGGCAGGTTCACGTAGAAGACCGAGCGCCAGCCGTAATACTGGGTCAGCACGCCGCCGAGCGACGGGCCGACCGCGTTTGCGATGCCGAACGCGGAACTCATCAGCACCTGCCAGCGCAGTCTCACCACCGAATCGGGGAACAGGTCGGGAACGCACGCGAACGCGGTGCCGACCAGCATCCCGCCGCCGATCCCCTGCAGGCCGCGCGCCAGCACGAGAGACAACATGTCGTTCGCCATCCCGCACAGCACCGACGCGCCCGTGAAAACGACGATCGACACGACGACGAACGGTTTGCGCCCGTAATAGTCGCCGAGCCGCCCGAAGATCGGCACGGTGATCACCGAGCTCAGCAGGTATGAAGTCGCGACCCACGCGTACAGGTCGAACCCCTTCAGCTCCCCGACGATCGTCGGCAATGCGGTGCCGACGACGGTCTGGTCGAGCGCGACGAGCATCGTCACGAACGAGATGCCGATCATTGCAAGCAGCGATTCGCGGAACGGCAGCACTTGCCCGCTCGAATGGTGGGCGGCGGTATGGACGGCCATGTTTGTAGGCGCAACTTTTGACGTGTCAATTAATGGCGAATTCTATCACGCTCGCGGTAAGCTGGCAGGCAGGCGGCACCCTGGCCGAAGCTGCAAGGAACAGAGATGGAACCGATTTCAATCCGCGCGGCGGCGCTGTCGACCGATGACCTGAACGCGCTGCGGCGCGCGAAACACGTGCTCGAGAGCCCGTCGCTGACGTTGAAGCTGACGAGCCTGCTCGGCGCGCCGGTCGAGAAGATGATCGGCAAGCTGCCGGATGTCGCGACCGGCAAGATCAACGATGCGACCCAGCTGGCGCTGCGGAAATGTCTGGGCATTGCGCTGCGCACGCTCGGCAAGCCGGCCGCCGACGGCACCGGCACGCGCGAGCGACGGAGCAGCCTGCTGCACAAGCTCGCGGTCGCGACGACCGGCGCGGCCGGCGGCGCGTTCGGCTTCGTCGCGCTGCCGGTGGAGCTGCCGGTCACGACGACGCTGATTTTCCGCTCGGTCTGCGACATCGCGCGCAGCGAAGGCGAGGACCTGTCGTCGGTGGACGCGCAACTGCAATGCCTCGCCGTGCTCGGCATGGGCGGCAACCCGGACAGGAAGGAGGAGGAAGCCGATCTCGGCTACTGCATGCTGCGCGGCGCGCTCGCGCAGGCGATCTCGAAGGCGTCGTCGGACCTCTCGTCGAAAGGGGTCGCCGCGCACGGCTCGGCCGCGGTGCTGCGGCTGGTGCAGACCGTCGCGTCGCGCTTTTCGGTACAGGTGACCGAGCAGATGGCGGCCAAGTCGATTCCGGCGATCGGCGCGGTGCTGGGCGCGACCGTCAACACCCTTTTCATCGATCACTTCCAGCAGATGGCGCGCGGCCACTTCACCGTGCGCCGGCTGGAACGCAAGTATGGCTCGCCGGCGGTCAGGGCCGCCTATCAGGCAATCGACACCTCGCCCGCGCACTGAACCGCGCGCTCGACCGCGACGCGGCGCAGGAATGCGGCCGCCCGGTCGAGCGCCTGCCGCGATTCCGGCACCATCGGCGCATACAGCTGCCACACGTGCGGCATGTCGGGCCAGATCTCCATGTCGACCTGCACGTTCGCGGCCTTCGCCTTCTCGGCGACGCGGCGCGAATCGTCGAGCAGCACCTCGGTGCTGCCGACCTGGATGAACAGCGGCGGCAGGCCGGTGAAATCCGCGTAGAGCGGCGATGCATACGGATGCGTGCCCGGCGTGTCGCCGAGATACAGCTTCGCCGCCTTGCCGAGCGCCGCGCCGGCGAACATCGGATCGATGCCGTCGTGTGCGCGCAGCGTCTCGCCGGTCGCCGCGAGATCGGTCCACGGCGAGAACAGGATCGCGCCGGCCGGCAACGGTTCGCCGCGATCGCGCAACGCGACGAGCGTCGCGAGTGCGAGCCCGCCGCCCGCCGAATCGCCGCCGAGCACGATCGACTCCGGCGGCGTGCCCGCGTCGAGCAGCCGGCGATAGGCAGCCAGTGCGTCGTCGAGCGCGGCCGGAAAGCGGCTTTCCGGCGCGAGGCGATAGTCGAGCGAGAACGAGCGCACGCCTGCGCGCTTCGTCAGGCCAAAGACGATCGGCCGATGGGTTTTGGTCGAGCAGAAATAATAGCCGCCGCCGTGGAAGTACAGCAGCATGCGTCCGTGCGCGCGCGCGGCGGATGGATGCGCATGTTCGAGCCATTCGCCGCGCAGCGGCGCGTCGCCCGCACCGTAGCATTCGCGCAGGCGGAAGCCGGACGGCGCGCGGTACGGCACCCGCATCCGCCACTCGGTGAAGCGTCGCGCACGGACGGGGTCGATCACCGCACGCAGGGTTTCGGGCCGGAACTGCCGGCGCAGCAGCCAGCAGGCGAACTTGCTTTGCCAACTCATCGGACGCACTCCTTATCGAAGATGTGTCGATAGTACGTGCGATCGCGCCGGCGCCGCTCGACGGGAGCCTCTATATCAAACGCCGCGGCTCAGCCCGCGGGCAGCACCTGGCCGCGGATCTCGCCGGACGGATGGGCCTTCGTATGGATGTTGAAATACCACTTGCCGCCCATCAGTTCGGTTACCTGCCCGTCGGTCAGCGCCTTTTCCCCCTTGATCGGGCTCGCCAGCGCGTCCTTCGGAACCGGCACCTGCGCGCCCGCGTTCTGCCCGACAGGCGCCGGGCCGTGGAAATGCGCGGCGGTCGCCGGGCCGCTCAGGTCCCGGTACGTGACCGTCCATTGCAGCGTGTGGGTCGCGGTGTCGAACGTCGCGTCGACGGCGCCCGAACCCTTGCTGGTGGTCGGCGGCACTTCGCTCGACGGCTGCAGACTGGCGGTCATGCGAATCGTCTCGGCGAAAGCGCTGCCCGTGGACAGTACGCCGGCGAGCAACGCGACCGGCAAGAAACGCAGCTTCAGCATGCAATCTCCTCATACGTCGTTGGGCGCCGCCTCGCGGCGGCGGTATCGCCATGTTAGTCGATCCGCCGCCGATTCGGCGGCGCGCCGGCCATCCTGACAAGCTGTCAGCCTGACGTTGCCGAGAACATACCTTTGCAGCCGGACGCATGAATCCGCGCCACGCATTTCGCTACACTACGCGTCACACAGTTGCTTGTTTCCTTCGTTCGAAGGAGTCTGCGAGTATTCACGCGGCCGGTTGGCCGCGTTTTTTTTGCGTGCGCGCCGCGGCGTTCAAGTCAGGCCGATGCGTCGCGCGTAGCAGATCACGTCGAAATCATCTTCGAGCCCCAGCTTGCGCATCGCGCTGCGCTTCTGCGCGCTGACGGTCCTGACGCTGCGCCCGGACCGCTCGGCGATCTCGCTGACCGCGAGCCCCGACGCGTAGCGGCGAAACACCTCCCACTCGCACGGGCTCAATGCGGCGGCGCGGGCCATCGGCAGCGCGTCAATTTCCGCCGCCGCCCGTTGCGCGCGCGGCGACAGGAAGCGGCGCCCCGCCACGGCCGCGTCGATCGCGGCGGTCAGCGTGCCGGCGGCATCGCGCTTGTCGACGATCGCCGACACCCCGAGCTGCAACAACCCCGCCAGCGGGCGCCCCTGATCCAGCATCGTCAGGACGACGACCCGCGGACGCCGCGACGACGTCAACAAGCGCTGCAGCCACGGCACCGCATTGCTTTCGCCATTCACGCCCGGCATGCCGATGTCCGTCACCAGCACATCGCATGCGTCGCGCGCGAGCGCCCGTTCAAGCGACGCCACGTCCGAGGCCCGCGCGACGACGCGATAGCGCGCCACCTCCGCCAACAAAGCGTCGACGCCCATCAGAATCACCTGATGATCGTCGGCCACGACAATCCGCACAGTGTCGGCCATCGGTACTGCTCCCCTTTTGTTCTGCTGTCATGTCAGGTCTCGCGCGCCCCGCTCTGCATCGGATCCGGCGCGCGGCCTCGTTGAATCGCAGCGGCACGCCGGGCATGCCGGCGTGCCGCTGTCAGGGTCTGCTCGCATGCCGAACGCACATGCGACGGCCCCCCTTACGTCTCGCTCCCGCGCGGGACGCTGGAGATCATTCCGCTCGTCAGCGCGAAGCGATAGACGTCCGCATCGCTGCTCAGGTTGAGCTTGCGCATGGCGCGGCACTTCTGCGCGCTGATCGTCTTCACGCTTCGCTCGGTCTGCCGCGCGATATCGCTGATCGCATGGCCGGATGCGTACAACCGCAACACTTCGAACTCGCGCCGCGTCAGCCGCGCGCGCCATTGCTCGGCGGGCGAGCCCGGCAGGCCTTCGTACAGCGCGTCGCGGATGCGCGGCCCGAGATAGCGCTCCCGCGCATGGGCGGCAACGAGCGCGACGTGGATCAGCTCGACACGGTCGCGCTTGCTGATCACCGCGACGGCACCGCGTGCCAGCGCCGCGTTCAGTACCTGCGCATCCACGCTCACCGTCAGCACGACGATGGCGGCGTCGGGCCGGCTCGCGCGCACCTCTGCGAGCGCGTCGAGCCCCTGGGCCGCACCGCTGCCCGCCATCTCGAAACCCATCAGGAGCACGTCGAATGACGCATGCCCGCTCACGTCGAGCAATTCGGCGATCGACGCCGCGCAGCCGGCCAGCGCGACGTCGGGCAGGGAATCGATCACGCGCTCGAGCGCCATCAGCACCAGCGGATGATCGTCGGCGATCATCACTCGGATCGGAATCGGCCGTGGCACGGCGGCCGGCCACTCAATGGAAAGGGTTTGCATCTCGCACGACGATGGAACGTGTAAAGGATTGGCGAAAGCCGCCAGCGTCGCCGATTTCGGCCGCCAC
>Ga0306924_10006750_pt1 | contig 11444 bp, 8 predicted proteins | sample sta12Can44000111_FD_203756 | JGI IMG/M metagenome (GOLD analysis project Ga0306924, IMG submission 203756) | Lab enrichment of tropical soil microbial communities from Luquillo Experimental Forest, Puerto Rico - statanox.12C.anox.44.000.111 (v2)... | ecosystem: Environmental > Terrestrial > Soil...
ACCCTTACCTGCGACACGGACAACAAATCAACGACCTCGTCTTTCGTCTAATCCCTGCTGGCGTAATCGCGGGACGCATTCTAGATGAGGATGGCGAACCGTTGCCGTCGGTGGAAGTAAGCGCACTGCGGGAAGTGTACACGGAAGGAAAACGAAGTCTTTCGACCACTACCGTCGTTGAAACGAACGATAGGGGCGAATATCGTCTGTTCGGACTGCCGCCGGGCCGCTATTTTGTCAGCGCGTTGTCTCTACAGTGGAACCGTTTTGGCGATAATAGCGGAGAGCCTGGAGATCCAGTCGATGCGAGTTCGCAGGGCTACGCAAGAATGTACTATCCCGGGACGCCGGATGCAGGCAAAGCAACTACCATTGTCGTTGCAAGCGGTTTCTGAAACTCCATCGATCGAAATGCTGATGCGCCAGGTTCCGGTGTACCGCATCAGTGGACACGTCTTTAATCAGATCACGCATAAGCCCGGCATTGGAACCAGTGTCATTCTCGTGCCAAAAACGGCGGGCCATGAATGGGAGCCCAATAATCAGCAGGCCATGGTCGAAAAGGTGGACGGTTCCTTTGAAATTACCGAGGTCTTGCCCGGCCCGTATGTGTTGATCGGATATTGGCTCGACGAGGGGAAAGTCTATTCCTCCCGTACAGCGGTCGATGTAGGCAATGCTGATGTGGCGGGCATCGGGGTCGCAATCAGTGGTGGAACGAGCATCAACGGGCGAGTGATCTGGGACGGTCGTCCTACTGTAGAAAGAGCAGAACTCACCGTGACGCCCACGCCTGAGGAAGCCCATCTCATCTTCGCTGCCGGAACGCGTGTGAATCAGAACAATTCGTTCACGCTGAAGGAAGTCGGCGACGGAAGATACACCGTGGATGTCAGCGGGCAATCCACGGACTGTTACATCAAGGATGTGGCCTACGCCGGGACGAGTGTGTTGGACGATGGTTTTACCGTGGCGCGCGGGTCAGCCGCATATTTGGAGATCACTATCAGTTCGCATGGGGCGCGGGTGCAAGGCACGGTAACTGATCGGGACGGCTTACCTGCTCCGGGAGTTTGGGTGGTGTTGGTGCCGGACGCGACACGTGTCTCGCAGCACCGGCTATACAGGCGACAAACGACCGATCAGTACGGCCACTTCGATCTTCGCGGTATTGCTCCAGGTGATTACAGACTTTTTAGTTGGGACGAAGTGGAAGAGGGCGCCTGGGAAGATCCAGACTTTCTGAGGCCGTTCGAGGAAAAAAGGTTGGGCCAGAGGGTCACAGTGCACGACGGCGACACAAAATCGATCAACATCGTGACGATCAATACGGGCCAATCGTGAAGTAAGCGAAGTCATTGGTTGCGGACTGCAAGACATCGAGTTCCTCTGCGTTCGCCCATCAGGCGTTTCGCACCAATCGATGGAGACTGTGTGAATGCAGGGCGACCGAACGCCGTGCTCTGTGTTTCAGGATTGGGAGATTGCGCCATCGTCGGACTTTGTGAAGTTGACAGGCCGCGCTGCGCCACAATATTTACAGGTCCGAGGCCTGCGGCAATTGCGTCACCCATGGGACGAAGACGTCCGTCATCTTCTATCTTGAACTGTGTAATAGCGTGGGAGTAGGCGTTTACCACATAAAGATATTCGTCTGACCAGTCCGGCACAACTGCCACCGGTCCATTGCCTGCTGGGAACGGCGAACCCCGGACGCCGCGGATCGCGCCGCCTTTCCTATCCACTTCATAGATGAAAAGATTTGTCGAAGAAACGCCCAGTCGGCAATCCCTGCTCGCAAGGCTTTTTTCGTTGTGTTGGCGAACCCTTGTCGCCCTCTTATCCGCTCATCCTCTGCTATCCTCGAGCTAGTGGTTCGCGACCGATCCAACTACTTTTTCATTCAACAGCTCAAGGAGCTCCATGCAGTTGTTGCGACTGAACCCTATCCTCAACACAGACTCCTACAAGCTCACTCACTGGTGGCAATATCCCCCGGCCACGCGCCACATCTATTCTTACCTCGAATCTCGCGGGGGCATGTTCGAAGAAACCATGCTCGCGCTGCTTCAATACATCATCAAGAGCAATTTCGCTGGCCAGGTCTTCACCCTCGACGATGTGGAAGAAGCCCGTCGCGTGGCCCGTGCGCACTTTTCTAGCCATCCGAAGTGCTTCAACTATGAAGGCTTCAAGTCTCTCTACGCCCGGCACGGCGGCCGCCTCCCTCTTCGCATCCGCGCCGTCAAGGAAGGCACCGTCGTCAGAACCCATAACGTGCTCATTACCATCGAAAACACCGACCCCGAATTCTACTGGCTCACCAATTGGGCCGAAACCCTTCTGGTCCAGGTCTGGTATCCCATCACCGTCGCCACACTCTCTCGCGCCATCAAGCAGGTCATCGGCAAAGCCCTCGTGCGCACCGGCGATCCCTCGCTTCTTCCGTTCAAGCTGCACGACTTCGGCTTTCGCGGCGTCTCTTCCAAGGAATCCGCCGCCATCGGCGGCGCTGCACATCTCATCAATTTCTTGGGCACTGACACGCTCGCCGCCATTCAGCTTCTCAATCAGTTTTACTCCGCCGATCTCACTGCGCGGAATCCACTCAACTGTGCAGGTTACAGCATTCCGGCTTCCGAACACTCAACCATCACAGCCTGGGGGGAAGCCAGAGAGCTCGAAGCTTACGCCAACATCCTCGAAAACTGCCCCGAAGGCCTTGTCGCCTGCGTTAGCGATTCCTATGACGTTTTCAACGCCGTACGCAACCTCTGGGGCGGCGCCCTTCGAGACAAGATTCTTCAGCGCAAGGGTACACTGGTCATCCGTCCCGATTCCGGTGACGCCGTCGCTGTCCTCGAACAGCTATTCAAGATTGTCGCCGAAAAATTCGGCTATGAAGTGAACCGCAAGGGCTGGAAAACCACCGTGCCTTGCGTTCGTTTTATCCAGGGCGACGGCGTCAATTTCTACACTATTCAAAACATTACCGCGCAACTTACGCGCAAGGGCTGGTCACAGGACATCTGGAGCTACGGCATGGGCGGAGCGCTCTTGCAACAAGTCAATCGCGACACACTGCAATTCGCCTTGAAGTGTTCCGCCATCGACCGCGATGGCAAATGGCACAGCGTGTACAAGAATCCAGTAACAGATCCAAGCAAAGCCAGCAAAGGCGGCCGCTTCAACCTCGCACACAACGGCAAGGAATTCGCCACAGTCGAAGTCGTCGATGCCGAACCCATCCCTCCCACCAACGCTCTCGACACCGTTCTCGAAGACGGTAAACTCCTCCGCGACCAAACTCTTGCCGAAGTCCGCGCCATTGCCTCTTCCTACGACATCTACAATGGCCTTGCAGGATCCGTTTCTGAAGGCGTACCGCAAAGGCGCGAGCCTTGAGCCGCTCGTTGGACTTCGCGTTGTCGTTCAAGTGTGTATTCCAATCCGGCAATTTTCGTCCTGACGTCGTCGGCGTCTGACGCAGTTGGCGAGCTGAGGCAAGTCAACGCATCGTTCCGGAAACAAAACACATTGGTAAATAAAACGAAGGCGCGACCCGAAGAGCCGCGCCATTCTATGCGTAGTTGATGGACTTAACGACCGCGTTCTATTTCCATACCCATACGAAGTTGACGCTGTACCTTTACACCAGCTTCGTATCCCACTCACCGCCGCCAGCTTGGCGCGCTCAATCGCCACGAGATACGCGTTCTTCACAGATAGGCGCACGCTGAACTGCGTGCGTCATTCCCCGGTTGTTATACCGAGAGCCGTGCCTCTTGTGTTTCAGGACTGGGAGATTGCGCCGTCGCGGGACTTCGTGAAGGTGACTGCCCCAGGCGCAGAGATTATGCAGTTCGCGAAGGTTTGGAGGCGCGTGTCGGAATCGAACCGACGAATGGCGGTTTTGCAGACCCTGTTTTCTCGGTATAACTTCGGTACAATTTGGGAGTCGAAATTGGCGGCTGTTTTCGGCGTAAGCGACACCAACGAAGCCGCTTAGTATTCACACTGCCCGTGCTTGCCAAGCAGGTGGTACGCAAATCCGTGACCAAGCTACCTTTCTGCTGCCAGTCAGCAGAATCAGCAATTGGATTTGGTAGGCGGTTGCAACGCCTTCAAATCGCGGAATCTTAACCGCGACGTTTAGCCTCGGAGGCGTCGGCAAGCAATAACAACACTGTGGTGCCGGCTATAAATCCTTCCGTTGACGTCCTTGTTTATATTTAACTAATATCGCTACCATGCCTGGCCCTCTGGCGCTCGTCGGACAGACCGTCTCGCACTACCGCATCCTGGAAAAGCTCGGTGGTGGCGGCATGGGCGTTGTCTTCAAAGCGCAGGACACTCGTCTCGACCGCTTCGTCGCTCTCAAATTCCTTCCGAACGATGTCGCCAACGACCCTCAGGCCCTCGCTCGTTTCCGCCGCGAAGCCAAAGCCGCCTCCGCCCTCAACCATCCCAACCTCTGCACCATCTACGACATCGGCGAAGACAACGGCCGCGCCTTCATCGCCATGGAGTTCCTCGACGGCCAGACACTCAAGCACCTCATCACCGCCCAGCCACCCGAATTCGAGCAGATCCTCGACACCGCTATCGAAATCGCCGACGCGCTCGACGCCGCTCACTCTCAAGGCATCGTCCATCGCGACATCAAGCCCACAAACATCTTTGTCACCCGCCGCGGCCATGCCAAAATCCTCGACTTCGGCCTGGCCAAAGTCTCCGCTTCCAAAACTCCCGCCGGCACTACCGTTGCCGGTTCCACTCTCACGCTCGATGTGGACTCCGACAAGCTCACCAGCCCGGGCAGCACTCTCGGCACCGTCGCCTATATGTCCCCCGAACAAGTCCTCGGCAAAGACCTCGACGCTCGCTCCGACCTTTTCTCCTTCGGCGTCGTTCTCTATGAAATGGCCACCGGTTCGCTGCCCTTCACCGGCCAAAGCTCTGGCGCCATCTTCGACGCTATCCTCCACAAAGCTCCGGTTCCCCTCGGCCGCTTCAATCCCAGTCTCCCCCACGAATTCGACCGACTCCTCTCCAAATGCCTCGAAAGAGACCGCGACCTCCGCTGCCAATCCGCCGCAGAACTCCGCGCCGACTTAAAACGCCTGAAACGAGACAGCAGCTCCGGCAAAACCCCCGCTGTGACTACGCCCAATGATTCGAGTTCCGCCGCGCCTCCCTCCACAAGCATCCCCGCGGAATCAATTTCGCAAAACTCAGCTACGGCCCCTCCGATTGCGGCACGAAAGTTCGCCAAGGTGATCGTCGCCTCCGCGGTAGGGGCATTGGTCCTGGCATTCGCTGGTTTTGGTTTATTTAAATGGCTCCGTACTGCGACTCTGTCGTTCGATCCTCGACATTTCGAAATCCGCCGCCTGACGGACCACAACCGGGTTGTTGAGGGCCCCGGTGTTGCCCTAAGCCGGGACGGAAAGTGGATAGCCTATGTAAAACGCGGTCAAGAGCGTAGCCTTCGCGTGAAACAAATCGCCACTAGCAGTGAACTTGAAATCGTTCACGTAAGGCCGGGGTTGTTCTTGCATGGTCAGACCTTTACGCCTGACGGAAATTTCGTGTACTACAACCAGACCGATCCCGATAATCCTAACAATACGAACATTTATTTCGTTCCCTCATTGGGCGGATCGCCCAAGCTGGTCGTAAGAGCTGTCAATGGTGCGGTAAGCTTCTCGCCTGACGGAAAACAGATCGCCTATAGACGAATAGACATTTCAGCTGGCAATCAGTTGCTCATCGCGAACGCTGATGGATCGCGAGAGCATGCAATCGCGCAAGGGAAAACGGTGATTCGCGATGCAGTTCAGCTGGATGCTGCCCCTGTTTGGTCATTCTCGAGCAACTCAATTTGCGCAGTGGTTCTCCGCCGGCCGGCGAGTCACATCAACTCGTACTCGATCGTCCTCGTCTCGCCTCAAGGTTCCGTGCAGAAGCAAATAGACTTGCCGGCCGATTTAGGTGTGAACTCAGTTGCGTGGGCGCCGGACGCGGCAGGGCTGTTCTTTGTTGGCTTCGAACACACACAGCGCACTCAGCTCTGGTATCTTCCTCTCTCTTCAGCTCAGCCCTTACGAATAACCAACGATTTGGAGGGGTACACCTCGGTTAGCATAAGTGCTGATGGCTCCGCCCTCGCCACGTCCCAGGAGCATCGCGAATCGACAATCTACGTCGGCGACGTACCACCTAGGCTGGACCCTAACGCTAGCTGGAACTTGCGTCCCGTTTCGGCAGATAAAATCTCCGGAACTACCTTGGCATGGGCGCAATCGGGCAAGCTGTTGCAGACAAGTCTGATCGGCCACCTCTATCTTGTTGGGCCAGATGGAAGCGACCAGATCTCTCTGGCGGACACAATGGACACGTTCAGCCATCCCAGCCCCTGCGGACCGGCTCAATCTGTTGTGGTATCGAAGTTTGACCAAAACAACTCGTCAAGCATTTGGCGTCTCGACCTTCAGACGAATGAAATCGAACAAATTACTGCCGGACCTTTCGACGACCTTCCCACATGCACAACAGATGGCAAACTCCTGTTCTACGCTGGGTGGGACGCGGATGCGGCACGATTGTTCATCTCTGAAGTACCGATCAAAGGCGGAACGCCAAAAGAAATTGCACGAGGTAACGTTCTTTATCCCTCGATTTCGCCGGATGGCAACAGACTTCTCTACTGGAAGAGCGAGGGGCAAGGGCCAAGCTCCATGTCGAAGTTCGTAGTTCTCGATCTCAGGAACGGCAGCTCGATCGAAGTCCCCGCTCCTTTCGACCAAGACCAGCTACTTGACGTTTTGTGGGCTCCCGGTGCTGACGCGATAGCTTATTCTGCGGTCCAACCTGATTCTGTGGATTTATTCCTGCAGTCACTCCAGGGCGACAAGCCATTGCGATTGATGCACTTCGATAATGAGCCATCCAAAATCATGGCGTTCGCATGGTCCGCGGACGGCAAAAAGATCGCCGTAACTCGCGGCACCTTCAATCACACCAACGTCGTCCTCTTCACGGGGCTCCATTAGCCTTTGCGATAATTGTCGGGAACCGAGCGACGCGTGGCCATAGCGCGGAAATGGGTGATTTCGTTCGTCACCAGGTCAGTTTGGATAGTATGAGTCAGCAGAATCAGCAATTAGATTTGGCGGGCGGCTGCAACGCCTTCAAATCGCGGGACTTAGAAGTTAGGGGGTCGTGTTCGATCCCCACCGCCCCTACCAGTAATCTCATTGAATCAATTGCCCTTTAATTTCCGTTCCCTCCTCGTTTGTGGCCATCTGTGGCCAAGAAATATCCAAAACAGAAGAAAGCTTTTCGACTGCCTGCCGGTGCGAATCTCCAACAACGTGGCTGTAAATCGCCAGCGTGATCCGCGGGTCAGAGTGTCCAAGCTGCTGCTGCGCAATGCGCATCGAAATGCCCTGCTCAACTAGTAGTGACGCGCAGGTATGTCGGAACGCATGTAACCCGGCGCGAGCGATGCCAAGTCTTTTCAGCAACGGCTGGAGCTTTCTCTGGGTCAGTTTGCTAGCGTCTATCGGCGTGCCTAACCGAGTCGTAAAGAGCAATTCTTCGGGATTGGGCCGCCAGGTTTGGATGTAGTTCTTCAAGCGAAGCGCAAGAGCCTCCGGCATCGGCAGGGCTCGAACGCTGGTCGCACTCTTTACCGATTGCAGTTTCCCGTGCCACAGGGAACGCTGCACGAAAATGTGGCGACGCTCGAAGTCGATGTCCGTGACTTTGAGACCGAGTAGCTCGCCGGCACGCACACCCGTCATCGCGGCGACCGCGTAGATCGTCGCGTAGGGTTCACGTGCAGCGGCAATGATGCGCCGGGCTTCTTCCGCAGTAAAAAATCGCGGCGTTTTCCGGGCCTCTCTCGGTGGTAGTGCCAGGCGTTTAAGACTCATACCTTCACAGATATAGCCCCAGTCCTTGGCAACGTTGAGCATTACACTAAGGGTTTGCAGGACGTTCAAGAGAGTCTTCCTCCTGACCGTTTTGGTAAGGCGTGTAACGAACCGTTGTTGCTCTTCCATCGAAATTTCATTGAGCTGCAACGTGCCGAGCGCCGGAATGATGTGAATACGCAAGTGAGAGGCTTGCGCCTTGAAAGTGGAGGGTTTGCGAAGGCAACCGTACTTCTCTTGCCACCGTTTCGCAAACTCCGCCAAAGTAGCCATGCGCCCCGGTCGGTACCAGGCAACGCCACGGCGCGGCGGCTCTACCTCGATATGGGATTTCAACCTCATCTTGACCTGCTCACAAAGCGATGGTGACCCTATCCGCAGAGCTCGGACCGAGTGCCAGAGGCGCACTTGTGTCAGATCGAAGAAGACGTTACAGCCTGACCTCGCCAATCTGAATGAGCGGCTCGGAATTCGTGTACTTAGGTATGTCTTCGATGATCTCCTTTGCGTGTGGCGCAAAACTCGCTTGATAAGCTTCAAGCGACTCAAACAACAGATGACCCGTCGCGACGTAGGGAGCGGGCGATCCCGGTTTCTCGCCGCAAATCCCCAGCTCGACCAACACTGCCTTGAGGGCTGACTCGAGCAATCTTCGAACCATCGGCATATGTTGATCGACGTAATAGTTCATGTTGAATTTCGTGCCGCTTTGATTGGGATAAAAGATGCTGACTTTGACCATTTCTGTTTCCCTTTTTGCCTGACGGTCATATTCGTCGGTGGGTCGCCGCTTGCTTCTTACGACGCAGCCTTGGTGGATGCCCTTTCGCGAGCTTCTCCGCTCTGTGTCAGTAACTTGGCGACAAGTCCCGTCCATCCGGTTTGATGGTTGGCGCCGACGCCGCTTCCGGTATCGCCGTGAAAGTATTCGTGAAATAGGACCAAATCCTTCCAGTACGGATCCGATTGGAAGGGCTCGAGGCTCCCGGCGACGGCCCTTCGTCCCGATGTGTCACGCAGGAAAATCCCGTTGAGGCGTCGCGAGACTTCTCCCGCAACTTCGGCCAATGTCAGCGTTCTTCCGCTTCCGGTCGGAAATTCCACTTGGAAACCCTCGCCGTAATAGCGGTCGAACTTCTGCAATGATTCAACAAGAAGGAAATTCAGAGGAAACCAGATCGGGCCCCGCCAGTTGGAGTTCCCACCGAACAGGCTCGTCTTCGACTCGGCCGGCTGGTAGTCCACGCGGTGTTCGTTTCCGTTGACATGCAGGACGTAAGGATTGTCCCGGTGGTATTGGGACAGCGCACGAATACCGTACGGAGAAAGGAATTCTTTTTCATCCAGCATGTAACGCAGCGCGTACCGCAACTTATCGGCGTCCACGATGGAGAGTAGCCTGCGCTCTTTGTTTCCGGGTGTGCGCATGCACGCAACATTCGACGTAAGGTCATGCCGGTTTTCGATGAACCAGTCCAGCCTGCGCTTGAAATTGGGTAGCCGATCGAGAAGCTCGGGTTCGAGCGTCTGCACGGCGAAAAGCGGGATGAGGCCGACCATCGAACGGACTTTCATCGGCTTGCGTTCGCCGTTCGGCAGGTGCAGAACGTCGTAGAAAAAGCCGTCTTCTTTGTTCCACATCGATTCCTGGCCGTCGCCGCGATGGCTCATGGCATGGGCAATGTATAGGAAATGCTCCCAAAACTTGCTGGCGACGTCTTCATATACGGGATTCTCGGCTGCGAGTTCGAGTGCGATGGCGAGCATATTCAACGAGTACATCGCCATCCAAGCCGTGCCGTCGGATTGTTCGATATGGCCTCCGGTCGGTAGTGGAGCGCTGCGGTCAAAAACGCCGATATTGTCGAGTCCGAGAAAGCCGCCCTGGAAGACGTTCATGCCTTCCGCGTCCTTGCGATTTACCCACCAGGTGAAATTCAACAGGAGCTTCTGAAACACGCGTTCGAGAAAAACGCGGTCTCCGCGTCCTCGCTTTTTCTTTTCGATCTTGTAGACACGCCAAGCCGACCACGCGTGCACGGGAGGATTGACGTCGCCGAGCGCCCATTCGTACGCGGGCAACTGTCCGTTCGGATGCATGTACCACTCACGCAGGAAAAGTACGAGCTGTTCCTTGGCGAAGTCGGGATCGACGAGCGCGAGAGGAACGCAATGAAACGCGAGGTCCCAAGCTGCATACCAGGGATATTCCCATTTGTCGGGCATCGAAATGACATCGGCGTTGTACACGTGTGGCCAGTCACTGTTGCGGCCGTAGTTCCGTGATGCGGGCGGCGCTGGTTGTGCGGGATCGCCGGCGAGCCAGTCCTTTTGCACGTAGTGGTAGAACTGCTTCGACCAGAGAAGTCCGGCGAACGCCTGGCGCAGCGCGTTGCGGCCGTCGCTCGAAAGCGAAGTGGGAGCGATGCCGGCGTAGAACTCGTCCGCTTCGCGAAGACGATCGCCAAAGGTTTTGTCGAATTCGTTTCCGAGGGGATCTTTCGACGCCGGGCAGAGTTGGTTGGTAAGACGGAGTTTCACGGTCACTCTGCCGCCAGCGGGAACGACGTGGCGGTAGTGAGCCGACGCCTTTGTTCCTGTTCGCGCCGGATTCACGGCGCCCGTCTTCCCTGCGACAACGTAGTCGTTGATGCCGTCTTTGGCGAACTCGGGTCCCGCATAGCCGTAGAGGCGCTCGGTATTCGTTTCGTTTTCGGTGAAAAGCAATTCTGCGGGTTCCTCGGCGTAGAGCCAGAGTTTGCCGAGTTGCGGATGATCGAGAGCTGTCGTCGCGGCATTCTTTACAGCCGCGCTCTTTGTGAGAGAAGGTCTTGGCGTCTCGTTGTTCCAGGACCATGTATTGCGAAACCAGATCGTGGGCAGGAGGCGCAGCGGAGCGGCTTCGGGACCGCGATTGTGTGAGGTGATGCGCACGAGGAGATCGTCGGCGCCTGCCTTCGCATATTCGACGACGATGTCGAAATAGCGGTTCTCCGCGAAGGCGCCGCTGTCGAGAAGTTCGAATTCGGGATCTTGCTTCGAGCGGCGCCGATTTTCCGCTACCAGTTCCGCATAGGGAAAGGCCCGCTGCGGATATTTGTACAAAAACTTCATGTACGAGTGCGTGGGCGTGGAGTCGAGATGAAAGTAATACTCCTTCACGTCCTCGCCGTGGTTTCCTTCGTTTCCGGTCAGGCCGAAGAGCCGTTCCTTGAGAATGGGGTCCGCTTCGTTCCAGAGAGTGAGGCCAAAACAGACATACTGATGGCGGTCGCAAATGGCGGCAAGTCCATCCTCGTTCCAGCGATACGCGCGCGAGCGGGCCTGGTCGTGTGGAAAATATTCCCAGGCTTCTCCCGTAGCGCTGTAGTCCTCGCGAACCGTGCCCCAGGCGCGGTCACTCACGTATGGTCCCCAGCGCTTCCAGTGGGTCTTGCGAATTCTCGCTTCTTCGAGACGTTTTTCTTCCGCATTCATGACGGCAACCCCCTTGTGCTTCTAACG
>Ga0306924_10006752_pt1 | contig 11439 bp, 9 predicted proteins | sample sta12Can44000111_FD_203756 | JGI IMG/M metagenome (GOLD analysis project Ga0306924, IMG submission 203756) | Lab enrichment of tropical soil microbial communities from Luquillo Experimental Forest, Puerto Rico - statanox.12C.anox.44.000.111 (v2)... | ecosystem: Environmental > Terrestrial > Soil...
TGTCCGCTGCCAGGGGCGAGCCTGGAAAAACGATACCACCGACGGTGCGCACATTCGCAATCTTTGCCAGCTCCGGCGCGCCATGCCAGCGATCAATGGCCAATGTCAATGCCCGGCGCACCCGGACGTCGTCAAAGGGCTTTCGCTGGTGGTTGGGCGTAACCATTTGGCCGCAATTCCAGTCGCTGCCCTGCACGGCGATCTTGTCGCCGAGCGCTTCGACCAGCTCGTCGCGGACCGAGGGCGGCAGCCCGCGAAATTCGATCGCGGCCCGGTCGCTGCGCAGTGCCGCGACGCGCACCGCCTGCTTATCGGCATAGATGCCGGTGAAGCCGTCGAGGTACGGCAGCCCCTGATGGTAATAATCGGGGTTTCTGACCCCTTTGATCGACTGGCCGATTTCCAACCCCGCGAATTTGAACGGGCCCGAGCCAAGTATGTTCTTTTCGTACCAGCGCGGGTCCTTGTCGAGGATCGTCTTTTGGTAAATGAAGCTGAAAGGATCGGCGAGCGCCGGCAAAAATGCGGCGGTTGCAAATCTCAGATGAAAGACGACGGTCGCCGGATCGGGCGCCTCGACCGTGTCGACCATCATGTAGTGGCTCTCCCGTGGGCTCAGAACGCCTTCGGGCGGATGTACGATATGGTTCCAGCTCGCCGCTACGTCCGCCGCAGTCAAAGGCGAGCCGTCATGAAACTTGACGCCCTCGCGGATCTTGAAAGTGTAGGTCCTCCCATTGTCTGACGCCTGAGGCAGTTCCGTGCACAGATCGCAGACGAAGTCGGTCGTTGAAGACGGGTTGTCGGGATCGACCCGGATCAACACGCTGTAGAAGGGTGCCGCCGAATGCACGGTCGCAAAAGTGCCCTCGCGGTGGGCATCAAAGCTCGGCGGTGCGTCCGCCGGGATCGCGTAGGTCAGGATGCCGCCGAATTTCGGTGCTTCGCCGGCCAACGCAGTGACCTGTGCCGTACCAAGGATCGCAACGAGGCTCGCTACCCATAGCCCCGATTGGATCGCCATCCCGTCCTCCTGTTCATCAGTATTATTTATCGAGCCAGATTTGCGCCAGGTCCTGATTAATGAAGTGCGTCGGGCTGATTTTCCAGCCCTTCACATACGAACGATAAGGAACTATCCGGTGCCACCACAGCACCCAGATCATGTGGCTCTGTTCGTCGAGCACGTATTTCTCGAACCCGCGCATCAGCGTGCGCTGCTGTGCAGGGTCGGTTTCGTGCAGCATCTTTTCATAGAGGTCGATCTCAGTCTGGTCTTCGAACTGGCCATAATTCTCCGCATCGACCGAGGCGGGCAGGACCTTCTGGATATCGAGCAGCGGGTTGACAAAGCCGTGACCGGGCGCTTCGAGAACGACATCAAAATCGCCCTTGCGCATTGCTTCGAACCACGGGCCGCTCGGCACCACCCGTTGCGTCACATGCAGTCCGACCTTGCTCCATTCGTCGATCAGCCACGTAGCGACGTATTTATAGGGCTGGTCGACGTTGCGGCTGAGAAGCTCGTAGGAGAGCCCTTCGGCACCGGCGTCCTTCAATAGTCGCTTGGCCTCGGCCCGTGATTTGTCGATATCGGACGAATAACCCGCTATCTGCTCCAACTCGTCTTGGGTCGCCGCCAATGGCGAGCCGGGAAAAACAATCCCGCCGACGGTCTTGACGATCGCGATCTTTGACACGGCGGGTGCCCCGTGCCAGCGGTCGATTGCCAGGCTCAACGCGCGGCGAACCCTGACGTCGTCGAACGGTTTCCTCTTGTGGTTCGGCGTTACGGCGCTGGCCACATTCCAGTCGCTCTCCTGCACCATGATCTTGTCGCCGAGCGCCTTGACAAGCTCGTCGCGCGCCGCCGGCGGCATGCCGCGAAATTCGATCGCGGCACGGTCGCTGCGAATCGCTTCGACCCGCACCGCCTGCTTGTCCGCGTAGATGCCAGTGAAGCCGTCGAGATAGGGGAGTCCCTTATGGTAATATTCCGTGTTCTTCTCGCCCTTGATCGATTGGCCGACCTGGTAGTCGACGAATTTGAATGGGCCTGAGCCCAGAATGTTCTTCTCGTACCAGCGCGGATCCTGGTCGAGGATCGCCTTCTTGTAGATAAAATTGAATGGGTCGGCGAGCGCGCCCAGAAACGCCGATGTCGCGAATTTCAAACGAAAGACGACTGTGCGTGGATCGGGTGCCTCGACCTTGTCGACCATCAGGTAATTGCTGGCGCGCGCGCTCAGCACGCCCTCGGGCGGAAAGATGATCGCATTGAAGCTCGCTTCCACATCGGCAGCGGTCAGTGGCGCGCCGTCGTGAAATTTGACGTCTTGGCGGACAGTGAATCTATAGGTTTTGCCGTCGTCGGTCGGCTGCGGCATCTCGGTACAAAGGTCGCAGACAAAGTCGGTAGTTGAAGACGGGTTCTCCGGGTTGACGCGGATCAGCACGCTGTAGAACGGCGCCACCGAATGAACCGTGGCGTAGGTGCTCTCACGATGCCCGTCGAAGCTCGGCGGAGCGTCGGCTGGGATCATATAAGTCAGCGCCCCGCCGCGTTTTGGGTCTTCGCCGACTGCGGCCAGCGGAACGAGCGCCGCTGTCGCGAACATCGCCGCTAGCGTCGTTGCTTTGTAATTCACTACTGGCTCCGCGGCGGCGCTATTTGTCGAGCCAGACCGTCGCCAGGTCTTGGTTAATGTAGTGGCCCGGGCTGATCTTCCATCCCTTGACGTATGACCGGTAGGGGACGATCCGGTACCACCACAATACCCAGATTTCGTGAGCCTGAGTATCGAGCACGTATTTCTCGAAATCGCGCATCAAAGCGCGCTGCTTGGGAAAGTCGGTCTCGCGCAGCATTCTGTTGTAAAGATCGACCTCCTGTGGGTCTTCATAGTAGCCGTAGTTCGCACTGTAGATCGAGCTCGGCAGATAGGCTTGAACGTCGATTAGCGGGTTAGGCACGCCGTGGCAGTTGGCGATCAGGGCGACTTCAAAATTTCCGGTGCGTAGCGCTTCCAATTCAGGGCCGGTGGGCAGTATGCGCTGGGTGACGTGGACCCCTATCTTGCTCCATTCATCGACTAGCCAAGTGCCGACATATTTGTAGGGCTGGTCGACACCCCGGTTCAACAGCTCAAAGCTGAGCCCCTCGGCCCCCGCCTCCTTCAACAGTCGCTTGGCTTCGGCGCGCGACTTGTCGATGTCAGGCCAGAAGCCGGCGATCTGCTCGAGCTCCTCTTTTGTCGCCGCCAGCGGCGAATCTGGAAAGACGATGCCACCGACCGTGTGCACATTGGCTATCTTCGAGAGCGCCGGTGCCCCGTGCCATTGGTCGATCGCCAGCGCCAACGCGCGCCGCACCCGGGCGTCGTTAAATGGTTTCTTTTTGTCGTTGGGGGTCACGAGATTGCCGCAGTTCCAGTCGCTCTCCTGTACGCTGATTTTATCGCCCAGCGCCTTCACCAGCTCGTCGCGCGTCGCCGGCGGCAAGCCGCGAAACTCCATCGCCGCGCGGTCGCTGCGGATCGCATCGATCCGCACCGCCTGCTTTGGCGCATAAATGGCAGTGAAGCCGTCGAGATAGGGCAGTCCCTTGCGGTAGTAATCGGGGTTGCGCACCCCTTTGATCGCCTGCCCGGTCTGGTATTCGGCGAACTTGAACGGGCCCGTACCCAAGATGTCCTTCTCGTACCAGCGCGGATCCTTGTCGAGGATTTCCTTCTTGTAGATCAAGGTAAAGGGATCGGCGAGCGCCGGCAGAAACGCGCTGGTCGCAAACTTCAGCCGGAAGACGACCGTCGACGGGTCTGGCGCCTCGATCTTGTCGACCATTTCGTACCAGCTCTGGCGGGGGCTCAGCACACCTTCGGGCGGATGAACAATATGCTCCCAGCTCGCTACCAAATCGGCGGCGGTCAGAGGCGAGCCGTCGTGGAACTTGACGCCGTCGCGGATTTTGAAGGTGTAGGTCTTGCCGTCATCGGTGGGCCGAGGCATCACCGTGCACAAATCGCAGACGAAGTCGGTCGTCGAGGACGGGTTCTCCGGATTTACCCGGATCAGCACGCTGTAGAATGGAGCGACCGAGTGGAGGGTCGCGAAAGTGCCCTCCCGATGAGCATCAAAACTCGGCGGCGCGTCCGCTGGGATCGTGTAGGTCAGGATCCCGCCGCGTTTGGCCGGGGCTTCCTCCTCGCCCCCCGCTGCCACTGCGGCCGAGCCGCCGAACACGACGCAAAGACCAGCCGCTAACCATATCGATCCGAAGGTCATCTCTGCCTCTACTCAGGATTCAACAAAACCGCTTCCGGCTGACGCGTGCACGCTGCCGTTCCGGTCTCGATGGCAATCTCGCGGCGGCGGAAACAGGCGGCGAGGTGTGCTCCCGTGCCGGCCGACTCGAGCGGCGGCCGCGCTACGGCGCAGGCGTCGACGGCAAATCGGCAGCGCGGTCGGAACGAACAGCCGGCATCGAGCCGCGTCAAATCGGGCGGCTGGCCCTCGACCGGATCGAGCCGAGCTTGCCGCGGCCGATCGAGTCGCGGGACTGAGCGCAGCAATGCGATTGTGTAGGGGTGGCGCGGGTCGTGGTAGATTTCGGCAGCCGGACCGCTTTCGACAATCCGGCCGGCGTACATCACGTTGACGCGGTTGGCATAACGCGCGACCACCCCGAGATTGTGGGTGATGATGATCAGCGCGACGTCGAGCCGGTGCGTCAGGTCTTTCATCAATTCGAGGATCTGAGCCTGGATCGTCACGTCGAGTGCCGTCGTCGGCTCGTCGGCGATGATCAGCTTTGGGTCGCAGGCGAGTGCGATCGCGATCATGATGCGCTGGCGCATGCCGCCCGAAAGCTGGTGCGGGTACTGCTTGAGGCGGCGCGCCGGGTCGGCGATGCCGACCAGCCCGAGCAGCTCGAGCGCACGCTTTTGCGCGGCGGCTCGGTCGGCACCGCGATGTTGCTCGATGGTTTCCGTGATCTGCCGCCCGATCGTCAGCACCGGGTTCAGCGAGGTCATCGGCTCCTGGAAGATCATGCCGATGTCGCTGCCGCGCACCTGGCGGATTGCCTCCTCCGACAGACCCAACAGGTCGCGGCCGGCAAAGAGGATCGCGCCCTGCGTGATCCGTCCCGGCGGGTCCGGGATCAGACGGAGGATCGACAGCGCCCCGGCGGTCTTGCCCGATCCGCTCTCGCCGACGATTGCGACGGTCTCGCCGCGATCGACCGTGTAAGAGATGCCGTCAACGGCCGGCACGACGCCGGCACCGGTGCGAAATTCGGTGTGCAGATCCCTGACGTCTAAAAGCGGCGGCAAGACGCTTGGTTCCTTCCTCCCGTCCACCGAGCACGCGTAAGCTTCGAGTAAGAATTCCGCGTGTGGTACCGACCGTGGCAGGTGCTGTCAACCGCGGCAAGGGGGCTCTTCACGCCCGAGCTGCCTGTCGATAAGATCATCGGGCATCAACGCCATCGATTGATGAGGAGGACCGTTCCATGCCCGTCTCAATGTATCATGCATCGGTGCCGGTATTCTTGCAGCTGCTCGGCGGCCTCAAGGGGGTGATCGAAAAGGCCGAGGCGCACGCGACCGGTCACAAATGGGACGAAAACACGATACTGAACGAGCGGCTTTTTCCGGACATGTTCACGCTGGCGCGACAGGTGCGGCAGGCGAGTGAGCATGCCTTTGGTGCCGGACGAGCTGCCGGTGTTCCCGTGCCCGAACTTCCCGCTATCGACAACAGCTACGCCGAGATGAAGGCGCGCATCGACAAGACGATCGATTTCCTCAAGGGCCTGCGGCCCGACCAGCTCGACGGCAAAGAGGACAGCCAGGTCACGATTACCCAAGGTGGCCAACCGCGCCATTTCCGCGCTCAGAACTATCTCTATCACTTGGCGATGCCGAATTTTTATTTCCACACGACGACCGCCTACAATATCCTGCGCAGTCTCGGCATCGACATCGGCAAGCGCGATTTCATGGGGCAGATGCCGTCCTAACCTATTCTCGGGGAGGGGGGTGGACCCCCTCCCCGCGAGCGACGCTGACGGCAAGCGCCCTTCGGCCCGCTCGTCGCTGGGCTCTTGCTGGGCGCGTTCGGCGGCAGCTTCAACCGGGTCACGGCATTCATGACCTGCTTTGCGGTCTTGAGCATCATTGAAATGCTGCTCGGCCGCGAAACCATGGGCGACCCGCTGCCGTGATAGCCCAGCTCACCCCGGCGGCGTGTAGGCTCGGCCCGGCGGATAGGTCTGGTGCTTGGGCAGATCCGGGTTCATGTGGTCCCAGGGCTGCGCGCTTTTGACGAAAATATCCGCCTCGGGGCGAAATCCGCTGGGGTCGTCGAGGGTGCCGACCCGAAGGCCGACGATGTCGGGCCGCGCCGAGACACGGATGAAGAGCGGGGAGCCGCAGTCCGGACAGAAGGCCCGCGTCACGCGATTGCCGGCATCGCTCGAGCTCACATAGAGCTTAGGCTCGCCTTTAGTGACGCGAAACCCGGCGGCAGGCACGCGCATCGCCGCCACATAGGCGCTGCCGCTCTGATGCTGGCAATCGCGGCAATGGCACAGCAACGAAAACAGCGGCTCCCCTGCCGACTCGTATCGCACCGCTCCACACAGGCACCCGCCGAACCTCACAGCTGTCATCGCCAAGCTCCTGCCGCTCTTCCTTGGATATCATAATTCATCCGCGAATTCGGCACCTCCTCGGCGGCGATCTAGGCGGCACGATATTGCGGATGCGCCAGACCCCGGTGCGGGGCCGAGTCGATCGCCACAACCGCATCGGCTCCAATTTGACGCCAAGAAATTACTCGAGAGTGGTGCGGTTCACACGTCTCCGCCGCCTAGGCGCGACTCCGAGGAAGCCGCGTAGCGGCGGTCTCCAAGGACTCATGGTGCTGATCCATCGACCGGCGGATTCCTTTCACACGCTCGAAGGCGGGGGTCCAGGGCCGCTGAGGTTTCAGTCCCGGGCTTCGCGCTTTCGCGGGAGTGACGAATAAGCTACTGGTATCTGGAGATTCATTTTGCTCAGCTTCTAAACGGGAAGAAGACCGAATGTTGAGATTGCTGGCCGTGGGGCTGCTGCTCGGCACGGGGCTTGGCAGCGCCGCGTGGGCGCAGGCCTCGGCTAAGTTCGACGGCCAGTACAGGGGAGAACTTACCCTTACGAAAGAAATCAAGGAGAACTGTACCCAGCCTCCGCTAGGCGCGCTTTACCCTTTAAGAATATCCAGGGGTCAGGTTCAGTTTGTATATGTCCCGCGATTCGACACGACATTAAGGGGGACGATCGATGAAAATGGGATTTTCAAAGCCTCTGCTCGTTTGAAACACGGGTTTGTACAGATGAAAGGTCACATTCAAGGGAATAACATTACCGCGTCTATCGTATCTCCAAGTTGTCATTACACCTATCAGACGAAAGACTAGCCAAGCTCCGATCCGGCTCGCCTCGTTTTGAGGCTCGCCGGCGTGTTGCCGCAGCCGCAGCGGGGAGCATAAACTTCGCCTCGCGGGATATGGTCGGTCTTGCGAGGCATGATGGCTGATCGAGAATTTCGGGTTGTCGTCGCCGGTGCAGGCGTCTCCGGCTTGTTCATGGCCGAGACCTTGAAACGAGCCCGGATCGATTTTGCCGTCTACGAAAAGGCCGGCGAAGTCGGCGGGACCTGGCGTGACAACACCTTTCCCGGTCTTTTTGTTGATGTCCTGTCCCGTCAATACGAGTTTCCGTTCCAGCCCAACTACAACTGGTCGCGCAAATATGCGCCCGCCACCGAGATCTGGGCCTACATCAAGAAGGTTGCGCACGACCGGAGACTCACCAAATTCATCCGGTTCAACGAGGAGATCGTCGCTGCGCGGTTTACCGACGGTCGTTGGCGCCTCCAGACGGCCAAGGGCAACTCCGATGTTGCGGACGTCTTTGTCTGTGCAACCGGCTTTCTCCATCAGCCGCTCTTTCCTGAAATTGCGGGGCGCGAGAGCTTCGCAGGCCAGTCTTTTCACTCGGCGCGCTGGGATCACGGCGTGCCCTATTCCGGCAAGCGATGGGGCGTCATTGGCAGCGGCGCCAGCGGCGTGCAGATCACCGAGGCGCTGGCCTGGGCGGGGTGCGACGTCACCCAGTTCATCCGCCGCGCCCAATGGGTCCATATTCGCGACAATCCATATTCGACCTGGCGCCAGCGGCTGAAGCTGCGCCTCCCCCTTGGGTATCGGCGCGAGCAGCGCCGGCTGTGGCAATTCATCAACGAAAGCGACAGGTGGCGCCTCGAATCCGGGCCGCAGCGCGAGGCGATGGAGCGCGAGTTCCGGTCCTATCTCGATTGCATCAAGGACCCCGAGCTGAGGAAGAAGTTGACGCCGGATTACAATCTCGGCTGCACGCGCATCCCGAAATCCGACAAGAACTACTATGAAGCGGTGCAACTGTCGAACGCGCACATCGTCAAAGGGGAGATCACAAGCATCGAGCCGGATGGTGTCGTCATGGCCGACGGGACGCATGTGGCGCTCGATGTGCTGGTCTATGCCACCGGCTTCGATGCGCATGCCTATATGCGCCCGATGACGGTGACGGGTCTCAACGGCACGACTATCGACGAGGCCTGGCGGGAAAGGATCTACTCCTATGGCGGCATCGCGCTGCCCGGCTTTCCCAATTTGTTCATGCTCTACGGGCCGTTCGCCCCGGTCAATAACGTGCCGGTGCCGCTCGGCCTCGATCAGGAAATCGCCTGTATCATGCGGCTGATTGCCGAGGCGCGTGCCCGCCGCGCCGTGGTAGCACCCACAGTCGCCGCGACCGAGAAATTCCTCGCCCGGCTAGGCTCCGCCTTTCCCGGGACCGTTTGGGTCGGCGGCTGCAAGAACTGGTATACCGGCGATCAGGCCACGCCGGTCCTGTGGCCGCTGCCGCAGAGCGAGCACAAGGCATTCTTCGCCGAGGTGCCAGTGGAAGATTTCCACTTCATTCCCACCGAGCAGGGAGACTGAATTGTTGGAAGCGGCTAGGGGTTCGGATACATGCGGGACTTGATTGCTTCTAATTGTGCTATCACGTCCGGGTCGACGATTCTGGTGAACCGCGGCACCTCTTTTTCTTTCCACTCGGCCGGTTTAAAAAACATGTGCAACGGGCGCAGGTCGAAGAGACCGCCGTTCCGGTAAGCATATGCCTCCTCGTATAACGGCCGGTATACTTGCATGAAAGCGTCTTCGGTTCGGCAATCATCTTCGGTGTGGTGGCCGACACCATAAATATAATAGGCGTAATTATTCAGCGGCCCGTCCGGGTCATGTTTGAAGTGGTAATAATATCCAGGCTCGGGCAGCTTGCTGGGAGGTGGTGTGTCGTACGCCATGTCGTTTTCCCTGATGAACTCTACCGCTGCCGTCACACCGACGAAGGGCCGCTGCCCGTGGGTGAGGTGGGTCCCCGCCTGCGCCTGGAAGACCCGCAACGGCTCCCGCGTCTTTTCTCAGTCGAGTCGTGTAGGACCAGCGGCGATTAGGCGAACGACTCCGTCATCGCCGAGTAGACCAAGGTGCGCAAGTCCCGGCGCAAGGTCAGGCGCGCCGGGCTGCCGATCACCTGGGTCATGAACACGACCGTCAGCTCTTCCTTGGGATCTATCCAGAAGGCGGTCGCGGCGGCGCCACCCCAGAAGTATTCGCCAAGAGACCCGGGCAGACGGGTCTTGGCGACATTGACGTTGACCCCACAGCCGAGAGAAAAGCCGACCCCGGCGTAGCCGGATTCGCTGAACATGCCGGGCAGCGCCATGTCGGCGATCTCCCGGGCGTCGGGCAGGTAGTTCAGGCTGAACAGCGCCACCGTCTTGGGGCTGAGGATCTGCACGCCGTCGAGCGTGCCGCCGTTCAGCATCATCCGGCAGAAGCGCAAATAGTCGTGCGCCGTCGACACCAGACCGCCGCCGCCCGATTCCAGCATCGGTGGCTTGGCGTAGGTGCTCTCCCGGCCATCGTCCTGCAGCCTCAATCCGCTGCCCTGGGTCTCGGGCTGGTAGCAGGAGGTGAACCGCTCGATATCGTTGGGCGGCACGTAGAATGCGGTGTCTTTCATGCCGAGCGGGTCGAACAGTCGCGTGCGCAGGAACTCGCCAAAGCTCATGCCTGACAGCTTCTCTACAAGGTAGCCCAGCACATCGATCGACACCGAGTAGTTCCAGGCTGTTCCCGGCGAGAAATCGAGCGGGATCTGGGCCAGCTGAGCGACCATCCCCTGCAGCCCGTCTGGGGTCTCGCGATCGACCACCTTGGCTTTGCGATAGGCAGCATCTACGGCGCTGCGCATCATGAAGCCGTAGGTGAGACCGGAGGTGTGGGTCGCGAGGTCAACGACCTTCATCGCCCGCTGGACCGGCGTCGTCAGAAAGCTCGGCGGCGCATCGGGCAGCAGCGAGGGCATGCCGCTGGAGTAGACGCCGAGGTTCTTCCACTCGGGAATGTGACTGTGGACAATGTCGTCAAGGCCGATCAAACCCTCTTCGACCAGCATCATCAGGGCGACCGCGGTGATCGGCTTGCTCATCGAATAGATGCGGAAGATCGCGTCCTCTCGCATCGGCTTCCCGCGCTCAAGGTCCATGTGCCCACAAATACCGGTATGGACGAGGTGACCCTTGCGATAAACCTGGGTCAGCATGCCGGGCAGATAGCCGCCATCTACATAACGGCGCTTCATCACATGATCCAGCTGCGTCAGTCGCGCCGACGACATGCCGACCGTTTCCGGTTTCATATTTGTCCTCCTCCTCGGGCGTTGCTGCAGTCACCGCCACAATCGACCTGACACGAACGGGCGATATTGTCGAGCATCAAATAACACCCTCCTCGGCGAGCCGTTCGACTTCGCTCGGGCTTCGGCCGAGCAGCTCGGTCAACACCCACATATTGTCCTCGCCGTAGCATGGCGCGCCACGATTGATCGGGCCGCCGACATAGGCCGGAGTTTTGCCAAACTTCATCGGGATCTCGTAGATCGGCCAGGTGCCGATCTTGGTGCCGGTGACCTCGGTCAGCCATTTGAGGTGGCGGAGCTGCGGGTCAGCGTCGACCCGGTCTTCGGCGTTCTGGCACACGCCGGCCGGGACCCCGGCTTTTTGCAATTTCATCATGCAGTCGTAGCGCTCCTGGGTTTGCGTCCAGGCCTCGACCGTGGCGTCGAGCGCGTCCTGGTGCTGCAGTCGGGTCTCCAGCGTCGCGAAGCGGCGGTCGTCGAGCCACGCGCCCTTTTCGGCGACTCGCGCCAGTGCCTGCCATTCCGCGTCGTTGAAGCAGGCGATCGCGATCCAGCGGTCCTTGCCGGCGCAGCGATAGGCGCCGTGCGGCGCCGCCGGCTTGTACGGCGAGCGGTTGCCGTAGCGGTGGAACACGCGCTC
>Ga0306924_10006753_pt1 | contig 11438 bp, 12 predicted proteins | sample sta12Can44000111_FD_203756 | JGI IMG/M metagenome (GOLD analysis project Ga0306924, IMG submission 203756) | Lab enrichment of tropical soil microbial communities from Luquillo Experimental Forest, Puerto Rico - statanox.12C.anox.44.000.111 (v2)... | ecosystem: Environmental > Terrestrial >...
TTGACTGCCCAGCGCGGTATGGTCATTTCGGACAGCGTGAGCTACTAACCACCGCGGGGATACGACCACTCAGCTTCATTTGATCCGCATGGCCCGATTTGAGTCGCTGCCGTATCGAGCATGTGCTGGCCTCGCCGTCTTCAATCGGGAGGGCCTCGTGTTCATCGGCCGCCGCATCGATGGTCCCGAGCACGTGGATGAGACGCATGCCTGGCAGATGCCGCAGGGCGGCATCGATGCCGGCGAGGATCCCTGGCCGGCCGCGCTGCGCGAGCTCTACGAGGAGACCAACATCCGCTCCATCGAGCGGCTGGGTGAGATCGAGGAATGGCTCACATACGACATTCCGCGTGCGATCGTGGGGCGCGCCTGGGGCGGAAAATACCGCGGGCAAACGCAGAAATGGTACGCGCTGCGGTTCGTGGGCGATCAGGGCGAGATCGACATTGCCCATCCGGCCGGCGGGCATGACCCCGAATTCGTGGAGTGGCGCTGGGAGCCGATCGAGAACCTGCCCACGATGATCGTGCCGTTCAAGCGACCGGTGTATGAGCGGGTGGTGCACGAGTTTGCGCGGTTCGCGTCAGGCGCGCTGATTCCGGGTCGCGAGCGCGGCAAGGAAACTCGGAATCCATAGCCGGGCTGGGTGTTGATGCTATCGGCCGAGCGCTCCCTGCAGGGTCCGCAATTGATCGAGCCGGCGGGCGAGCTTGTCGCGCTGCCAGTCGTCCTTGCTGTCGGCGACGTCCTCCTGCGTGTCCTTGATGGCCTCGGCGAGCGTGGCGACATCGAATTCCTCGAGCGGCACCGCGCTGTCGGCGAGCACGGTGAGGCCTGCGGGGCCGACCTCCGCGAAGCCGCCGTTGATCACGATCTTGGTCTGCTCGCCTGCCTGGCCATGGATGAGGATGATTCCGGGCCGCAGCGTGCTGACGATGGGGGCATGCTGCGCGAGCACACCGAAATCGCCTTCGGCGCCGGGCAAGTCGACCTGGATGACCTCGCTTGAGAACAGGAGCTTCTCTGGCGAGACGAGATCGAAATGAAAGGTGGCCATGACTCGGATGTCAGATGCCGGATGTCAGATGTCAGAAACGAATCTTTGAGCCTCTGACAGCTGTCATCTGGTACCTGTCCTCTGATTACGCCGCTTCCGCGGCCAGCCGCTTGCCCTTCTCGACGGCCTGCTCGATGGTGCCGACCATGTAGAAGGCGGCTTCCGGCAGGTAGTCGTATTTCCCTTCGCATAGGCCCTTGAAGCCGCGAATGGTGTCGGCAAGCTCGACGAACACCCCGGGCGCGCCGGTGAAGACCTCCGCCACATGGAACGGCTGCGACAGAAAGCGCTCGATCTTGCGGGCGCGGGCAACCGTGAGCTTGTCCTCCTCCGAAAGCTCATCCATGCCGAGAATGGCGATGATATCCTGGAGCGCCTTGTAGCGCTGCAGGATCTGCTGGACCTGGCGGGCGACATTGTAGTGCTCCTCGCCCACCACCATGGGGGAGAGCATGCGTGAGGTCGAATCGAGCGGGTCCACGGCCGGATAAATCCCCTTCTCCGCGATCGACCGCGACAGCACGGTAGTGGCATCGAGATGGGCAAATGAGGTTGCCGGCGCAGGGTCGGTGAGATCGTCGGCGGGGACGTAGATCGCCTGCACCGAGGTGACCGATCCCTTGGTGGTCGTGGTGATGCGCTCCTGCAGCGCGCCCATGTCGGTTGCAAGCGTCGGCTGATAGCCCACCGCAGAGGGAATGCGACCGAGCAGGGCGGAGACCTCCGAGCCCGCCTGGGTGAAGCGGAAGATGTTGTCGACGAAGAACAAGACGTCCTGGCCCTGGTCGCGGAAATATTCGGCCACGGTGAGACCGGAGAGGCCCACGCGTGCGCGCGCGCCGGGTGGCTCGTTCATCTGGCCATAGACCAGCGCACATTTCGAGCCGGCCGCCGAGCCGTTGTTCTTCTGTGGATCCTTGTTGACGCCGGATTCGATCATCTCGTGATAGAGATCGTTGCCCTCGCGCGTGCGCTCGCCGACCCCTGCGAACACCGAATAGCCGCCGTGCGCCTTGGCCACGTTGTTGATGAGCTCCATGATGATGACGGTCTTGCCGACGCCAGCCCCGCCGAACAGTCCGATCTTGCCGCCCTTGGCATAGGGTGCGAGCAGGTCGACAACCTTGATGCCGGTAATGAGGATCTGTGATTCCGTCGACTGCTCGGTATAGGCGGGAGCGTTCTGGTGGATGGCGCGGGTCTCCGTGTGCGGCACCGGGCCGGCCTCATCAACGGGATCGCCGACGACATTGATGATCCTTCCGAGCGTGCCGTCGCCGACCGGCACCGCAATGGGCCCACCGGTATCGGTGACCTCCTGCCCGCGCACCAGACCCTCGCTGGTGTCCATCGCCACCGTGCGCACGGTCGATTCCCCGAGATGCTGGGCAACCTCGAGCACCAGGCGGTTGCCGCGGTTCTCGGTCTCGAGCGCATTGAGGATCGCGGGCAGGTGCCCCTCGAACTGCACGTCGACGACAGCGCCGATTACCTGAGTGATATGTCCGGTTGCGTTGGGCATGCTTGGTCCTGGTTGGCTCCCTTTCATGCGTGAATTAGGTCGAGCCGTTGCTCGATGCGGTCGAGACGTCCTTCGATCCTGTCGATTCGCCCCGTCTAGCTTGCGATCTGCGCCTGAAGATGGCCGATCTGAGCCATCACATGCCCCATCGTGGTTTCGAACGAAGTGACACGAGACTTGAGCTCAGTTACGTCCCTTTCAACCTTATCCACCACCCGTCGGATGTGCCGCAGGTGCTCAAGGACAATGTTGCTCGGCTCGTCAGCCATACTGCTAATCTAGTTGGGATGCTGACAGAAAGCACGCGCCATTACACTGCCTCGGCGCCGGAGATGATCTCGATCAGCTCCTTGGTGATCATCGCCTGACGGGTGCGGTTGTAGCTCAGGGTCTGCTTGCGGATCATCTCGCCCGCGTTGCGGGTGGCATTGTCCATCGCCGTCATCTGCGCGCCGTAGAACGACGCCGCATTCTCCAGGAGCGCGCGGAAGATCTGCACCGCCACGTTGCGGGGCAGAAGCTCGGTCAGGATCTCGTCCTCGTCCGGCTCGTATTCGTAGGCCGTGCCCGCAACCTCGCCGCCGTCGGCTTTCTCGAACTCGGGTGGAATGATCCGGGTCGAGGTGGGGATCTGAGCAATGACCGACTTGAAACGCGAGAAGATGAGCGTACAGACATCGAACGCACCGGCGTCGAAGAGCCGCAGAATCCTCTCGGCAATGTCCTCGGCGTGCTGGAAGGCAAGCGTGCGCACCGCCCGCAGCTCCACATGCTCGACGATCTGCTTCTCGTATTGCCGCCGCAGCTGCTCATAGCCCTTGCGGCCAACACAGAAGAACTTGACCTCCTTGCCCTGCGCCACGAGCGCATTCGCCCGCTCGCGCGCAAGCCGGACGATGGCCGAGTTGAAGGGGCCGCACAGGCCACGCTCGGCGGTGCACACCAGCAGGAGATGCGTGGTGTCGCGCCCGGTCCCCGACAGCAGTCGCGGCGCCGAGCCGATGTCTGCGACGGCGTGGGCGATATTGCCCAGCACCTTGGCCATATGTCCGGCATAGGGACGCGCCGCCTCGGCCGCCGCCTGCGCACGGCGCAGCTTCGAGGCCGCCACCATCTGCATGGCCTTGGTAATCTTCTGGGTCGCCTTGGTGGCGGCGATGCGAACCCGCATGTCCTTGAGGCTGGGCATCTCAGTTGTCAGAAGTCAGATGTCGGATGTCAGATCAGGTTCGCGCAACCATCTTCTGTCATCTGTCCTCTGACATCTGTCCTCCGTCAAGCGAACGTCCTTGCATATTGATCGACCACCGCCTTGAGCTTGCCCGCGGTAGCATCGTCGAGATCCCGCGTCTCACGGATCGCATCGAGAATATCGGCATGCTGCGTGCGCAGAAGGCTGAGCAGCCCGTGCTCGAAAGGGCGCACGCGATCGACGGGAATCGGATCGAGATAGCCGTTGACCCCGGCATAGATCACGACCACCTGCTCCTCCATCTTGAGCGGGGAGAACTGCGGCTGCTTGAGCAGCTCGGTAAGCCGCGAGCCGCGATTGAGAAGGCGCTGCGTGGTCGCGTCGAGGTCGGAGCCGAACTGAGCGAAGGCCGCCATCTCTCGGTATTGCGCAAGCTCCCCCTTGATGCGGCCGGCAACCTTCTTCATCGCCTTGGTCTGCGCCGAGGATCCCACGCGCGAGACCGAAAGCCCGACATTCACCGCCGGCCGGATGCCCTGGTAGAACAGATCGGTCTCGAGGAAGATCTGCCCGTCGGTGATCGAGATCACGTTGGTCGGGATGTAGGCAGACACGTCGTTGGCCTGCGTCTCGATCACGGGCAGTGCGGTGAGCGAGCCCGCCTTGTTGGCGTCGTTCATCTTGGCGGCGCGCTCGAGCAGCCGCGAGTGGAGATAGAACACGTCCCCGGGATAGGCCTCGCGCCCAGGCGGCCGTCGCAGCAAGAGCGACATCTGGCGGTAGGCAACAGCCTGCTTCGAGAGATCATCGTAGATGATGACCGCGTGCATGCCGTTATCGCGGAAATATTCGCCCATGGTGCAGCCGGCAAACGGCGCAAGATACTGCATGGGCGCAGGGTCGGAGGCGGTCGCCGCCACAATGATGGAATAGTCGAGCGCGCCGTTCTCCTCCAGCACCTTGGTGAACTGCACGACGGTCGAGCGCTTCTGCCCCACCGCCACATAGACGCAATACAGCTTGATCTTCTCGTCGTTGCTTTCGTTGAGCGGCTTCTGATTGAGAATGGTGTCGAGCGCGATCGCGGTCTTGCCGGTCTGGCGGTCGCCGATGATCAGCTCGCGCTGGCCGCGGCCGATGGGGATGAGGGCGTCGATGGCCTTGAGCCCGGTCGCCATCGGCTCATGCACCGACTTGCGCGGGATGATGCCGGGCGCCTTGACGTCGACAAGGCGCCGCTCGCTGGCGTGGATGGCGCCCTTGCCATCGAGCGGGTTGCCGAGCGCATCGACCACGCGGCCGAGCAGGCCCTTGCCCACCGGCACGTCCACGATCGCCTGCGTGCGCTTGACGGTCTGGCCTTCCTTGATCTCCCTATCGTTGCCGAAGATCACCACGCCGACATTGTCGGTCTCCAGGTTGAGCGCCATGCCGCGCACGCCGTTCTCGAACTCGACCATCTCGCCGGCCTGCACGTTATCGAGCCCGTAAACGCGCGCGATGCCGTCGCCGACCGAGAGCACCTGCCCGACCTCGGTCACCTCCGCCTCACGGCCGAAGTTTCTGATCTGCTCCTTGAGGATGGCCGAAATCTCGGCAGCGCGGATATCCATCAGGAAACCTCTTTCATCGCGTGCTTCATCAGGTTGAGCTTGGTGCGCAGTGAGCTGTCCACCATGCGCGATCCGAGCTTGACCACCAGTCCTCCGATCAGCGCCGGATCCACCTTCACGTCGACCACGACGTCCTTGCCGGTGACCGCGTTGAGCGCCTCCTTGATGGCCGCGAGGTGGCGCTCGCCCGGCGGCTGCGCAAGCGTGACCTGCGCCGAAACCTCGCCGCGGTGGCGTGCCACCAGCGCGCGGTAGGCCTTGATGATGTCGCGCACCGCGAACAGGCGACGGTTGGCGGCGACCGTGAGCAGGAACTGCGCCGAGAGCCCACGCAGGCCGGCAAGATCAAGGACGGCAGCGAGCGCGCGGCCCTGCTCCTCGGAGGAGAAGACGGGGCTGCGCACAAGGCGCGCAAGATCGGCGCTCTGCGCGATGAGCGCATCGAAGGCGTCGAGATCCGCGTTGACGGTGTCAAGGGCGTTTGCCTCGAGCGCAAGCTCGAACAAGGCGGTTGCATAGCGGCCCGCCATGCCGGACAAATTTACACCTTCGCCTGCCACGATCGTCTTGTTCTTTCAGGCAATTCCGCAGGCCCGACACCGCCCTCAGCGTGGCGTAAGCCCTTGAAATCAGATGGGACTTTGACTTCGTGGCGAGCGCCCGCGCCGCCCAAAATCGCGGGTTCCGTAACACGGCGCCCATTGCAGCGCAACAACCGCATGCACCTCATAGGAAGCTCTGCGGGTCGACGTCCACTTCGAGCTTAAGGTTGCTCTTGTGCTTGGGGGCGGCGGCGAGCCATGCACGCAGATACGCGGAAAGATCCAAGCTGCGGGGTGACTTCACCAACACGCGAAACCGGTGCCGCCCGCGCACGACCGCAAGCGGCGCTTCCGCCGGCCCCAGGATGCGCACCTCCGACGCGCGCGGCGCAGCCGCGACCAGACGCCGACCAAAGCTTTCGGCGTCCGTGCGCTCGGGGGCCGAGATCAGCAGGCTCGCCAACCGCCCGAATGGCGGATAATGCGTCTTCTCCCGCAACTCGATCTCGCTGGCGTAGAACGCCTCGCGGTCATCCGCCACCAGCGCGCGCATCACGGGATGATCGGGCTGATAAGTTTGCAGAAGGCCCAGCCCCGGGCGCTCCTCGCGCCCGGCGCGGCCGATCACCTGGTGCAGCAGCTGGAAGGTCCGTTCGGATGCGCGCGGGTCGCCGTTGGCAAGCCCGAGGTCGGCATCGATAACGCCGACAAGGTTGAGCCTGGGAAAATGGTGGCCTTTGGCAACAAGCTGGGTGCCGATGATAAGGTCGAAGCGACCTTCGGCGACGGCATCAAGCTCCTCGCGCAACCGCTCGACCGATTCGACGAGGTCGCTCGATAGCACCAGGATGCGGCTCTCGGGAAACAGCTCCGCGGCCTCCTGCTGCAGCCGCTCGACCCCGGGGCCAACCGGCACAAAAGAGTCGACCGCCTCGCACTGCGTGCACCGCTCCGGCGTCGGCATGGCGAAGCCGCAGTGATGGCAGACGAGGCGGCGCCGGAACCGGTGATCGACGAGCCAGGCAGCGCAGTTGGGGCAGCCCAGGCGAAAGCCGCACCGGCGGCACAAGGTGAGCGGTGCGTAGCCCCTGCGGTTGAGGAAAAGTAGCGCCTGCTCGTCGCGCTCGAGCCTCGCCTTTACCTCCTCTGCAAGCCGCGGCGCGATGAAACGGCCGCGGGCGGGACCCCCGATGCGCAAATCGATGGTCTCGATCGCCGGAAAAAGCGCGCCGCCGAAGCGCTGCGGGAGTTGCAATCGCCGATAGCGTCCGCGACGGGCATTGACCTCGGTCTCGACGGAGGGCGTGGCCGAGACCAGCACGACGGGGATATCGGCGCCGCGGGCCCGCACGACCGCCATGTCGCGGGCGTGATAGCGCGCGCCGTCCTCCTGCTTGTAGGCGGCATCGTGCTCCTCATCTACGACGATGAGGCCAAGATCACTGTAAGGCAGGAACAGCGCCGAGCGCGCGCCGACGATGACGCTTATCTCGCCCTCTGCCACTGCGCGCCAGGTGCGCGCACGCAGGCGCGGAGATAGCGCCGAGTGCCACTCCGCCGGACGCACGCCGAAGCGCGCGGCGAAGCGATCGAGGAACTGGTTGGTCAGCGCGATTTCCGGCAGCAGCGCGACGGCTTGCCGCCCCTGCCGCACGCACTCGGCCACCGCCTCGAAATAGACCTGCGTCTTGCCGGAGCCGGTGACCCCGTCGAGCAGCGTCACGCCGTAGCCGCCTTTGGCCACGGCGGCGCGCAGTTCGCTGGCGGCGGACGCCTGCTCCGGTGCAAGATCAGGCGACGCGAAATCGGGATGGGGTGGAAGCGAGACCGGCTCGGCAGGCATGACCAAAGTCTCAAGCGTACCTTCGTCAACGAGGCCGTCGACGACCGTAATCGACACGCCCGCCGCGTGCGCCAATTCGCTTTTTGCGCGCGCAAGCCCGTCGGCAAGCAGCTCCAGCACCCGCGAGCGCGCACTGGTCATGCGCTGCGGCGGCGAGCCCGCAAGCCGCACGCCGACGCGCTCGCGCGCGGGCGGAAGATGCTCGCCCATGCGCAGCGTCATGCGCAGCACCGTGCCGCGCTGGGTGAGCGTGTAATCGGCGACCCAGTCCACGAAGCGGCGTAGCTCGGGGGTAAGCGGCGGCAGATCGAGCTTCTCCTCGACGTCCCGCACGCGGTTGTGCAACCCGGGCCTCACCTCGACCCGGTCGGCCCACACCACGCCGGTCGCGGTGCGCGGCCCCAGCGGCACGCTGACGAGATCGCCCGGTGCAAGTGCGAGGTCAGCCGGCACGCGATAGGTATAGGCGTGATCAAGGGCGACCGGCACGAGCACGTCGACGAGGCGCGGCGCGGGCAAGGCCGAGGGCTCGGCTCCGTCGCGCATTTCTTCGTGGTGCCTGCTGTCGTGCCGCATGTGCGCGGGACGTGCGTTCCGAGGCCGTGATTGGCCGGTGAAGCTATATCATGACAACGCAAGCCGCCCACGAGCAGGCGGGCAACTGATGCCTGCGGTTCCACCAAATGTTAGATTTCGGCCCCCCGGCCAACATTTGCACATGGGGAAGGCGACATGAATGGTATCAACAAAGACGCAGCTGACTGGACAGGCGGGTGTCAATGCGGGGCTGTGCGCTATCAACTGCTCACGCCTCCGGAGCACGCGTGCATCTGCCATTGCCGAATGTGCCAGAGGGCGTCCGGTCAGCCGTTCATGGCGTTCGCGAGTGTCCGGCGCGAAGACCTCCGCTGGACGCGCGGACGCCCGTCGACCTTCGTGAGCTCGAACGTGGCAGAGCGGAACTTTTGCAGTGCCTGCGGCACCCCCCTGACGTACCACCGCTTGGAGAGCGGCAGCATCGCCGTGACAATCGGCAGCCTCGATGCCCCGGAAGTCGCGCACCCGATAGAGCAGTTTGGCATCGAGAGCGAGCTATCCTGGATCAGCGCGCTGAGGACCCTGCCCGCCAAGTGTACCCAGGACTGGATGCGTGAGTACGGCATTCCTCATATCGACAATCGCCAGTATTCGCCTTAGCCGTCAGACTCTGAGCTCGCCAAGATACGCATCGAGGACGCGCTTGTCCCCGGACAAATTCTCCCCTTCCAGGACCGTGCGGCCAAGCTCGATGACGTAGCCGCGTGTGGCAAGCTTCAAGGCGGCGCGGGCATTCTGCTCCACCAGCAGGACCGCGACGCCCTCCTGCTTCAGGGCGGCGATGAGCTCGAAGATGCGCGCGGCAATCAGCGGCGCCAGACCAAGCGAGGGCTCGTCGAGCAGCATGAGCTGCGGACGCGACATCAGCGCGCGCGCAATGACGAGCATCTGCTGCTCGCCGCCGGAGAGCGTCCCGGCAGCCTGACCGATGCGCTCAGCAAGGGCGGGAAAGCGTGCCAGCACCCGATCGAGGTCACTGCGTGTCTGCGCATCCCAGCGGCGTGGGAAAGCTCCGAGCCGCAGGTTTTCACGCACGCTCAGCTCGCGCAAGGTGCCGCGCCCTTCCGGGACATAGGCTATGCCGAGCCGGGCAATGCCATGGGTTCGCATGCCGAGCAGCGAGCGGCCCGCGAATTCGACACTGCCGTTCGCAGCTGGAAGCAGACCCATAATGACCTTCATCAATGTGGTCTTGCCCGCGCCGTTGGCGCCCACCAGGCAGACCATCTCGCCCCGCCCCACGTCGAGTGTCACGCCGCGGAGCGCCATCACCTTTCCGTAGGACGCCGTGACGTCACGTACTGAAAGCAGGCTCATCGCTTGTTCCCAGATAGGCTGCAATCACCGCGGGATCGCGCTGCACGACCCGCGGCGGCCCACCGGCAATGATGCTGCCGGCGCTCAGCACGGTCACGTTGTCGGCAATCTCCATGATCAGCCGGATGTGATGCTCCACCAGCAGCACCGTGACCTCCCGGTCCCGTATCCTGCGGATCAGGCTCGCCAGCTCGTTGACCTCGACAGGTGTCATGCCGGCGGCGGGCTCGTCGAGCAGCAGAAGCCGCGGCCGGCTCGCGAGCGCGCGGGCAATCTCGACCCGGCGCTGATCGGCAAGGGGGAGCTCCAGCGGCTCCCTCCGCTTCCCACCCACGCCGACGAAGTCGAGGAGCTCCCGCGCCTGCTCGGCCGCGGCGCGCTCGGCGCTGGACAGGCCAAGCAGCGCCAGCGCATTCCCGACCATCCCTCGATCGATCCAGGCGTGAGCGCCGATCATCACGTTCTCGCCGACTGACAGGCCACGAATCAGTCGGACGTGCTGGAAATTCCGCGCGATGCCCATCTTCAAGACTTGGTCCGGGCGTCGGCCCGTGTAGTCGCGGCCCTCGAAAGCGATGCGGCCGCTGGTCGGTCGAAGGATCCCGCTCAGAATATTGAACAGCGTGGTCTTGCCAGCGCCGTTGGGCCCGATCAGGGCATGAACATGCCCCGCCGCGACGTCGCAGGAGATGTCGTTCAAGGCAAGGTATCCACCGAAGCGGCGACTCACACCGGTGATGCTCAGAAGAGCGTTCATGCGCCCCGCGGGCGCAGCGCCGACAGCAATCCATCCGGACGCCAGACCGCCATCCCCACCAGCAGCGTCCCGAATATGGTCATGCGCCAGTCCTGCACCACGCGCAGCATCTCGGGCAGCAGCGTGACGATAGTCGCGCCGAGCACGGGACCGAACGGGTTTCCCGCGCCGCCCAGGATGACGTAGAGAAACGTCACCGCCGAGCGCATGAAATCGAACTGGTTGGCGTCGATGAACAACGCCTGGTGCGCATAGAGTCCCCCGGCTATGCCGGCGATCAACGCGCCAAGCGCGAACGACAGCAGCTTCGTCCGCGTCAGGTTGATGCCCATCGCTTCCGCAGCGACATCGTCCTCGTGGATCGCGATCAGTGCGCGGCCGAGCCGGATGCGCCGAATTCGACACACCAGCAGTAGGGCCGCCGCGCAGGCCACGACCACGTGCCACAGCTCGGTAAGCGGGCGGATGCCGCCCAGGCCCGATGCCCCTCCGGTCGGCTCGAAGGTCGCAAAGAAGACGCGAACAATCTCACCAAAGCCGAGGGTGAGGATCATCACGTAGATGCCGCGTATACGCAGCGCGGGGGTGCCGACGATGACGCCCGCCGCGGCCGCTGCGCCGCCGCCGGCCGCAAGCGCCAGGCCGAACGGCACATCCGCCCGGGTCAGCAGCGCGCACACGTAGGCGCCGACCGCCATGAAGCCACCCTGACCCAGCGAGATGAGTCCCGCCATCATCGGGATGTAGAGGCTCAGCCCCATCAGGCAGTTGACGCCCGTAAAGATGGCAACCGATTCCCAGTAGCTGCTCAGCATCGTCAGCGTTGCGGGTAAAGCCCAGTTCGAAACAGGCCGCTCGGGCGGACGATCAGAATCAGGATCATCAGCCCGAATGTAAAGGCGTCGCGATAGGCCGACTCCAGATAGGCTACGCTGAGGACCTCGCCGAGGCCGAGGATCAGCCCGCCCAGCATGGCCCCGTAAATGCTGCCAAGCCCA
>Ga0306924_10006754_pt1 | contig 11437 bp, 8 predicted proteins | sample sta12Can44000111_FD_203756 | JGI IMG/M metagenome (GOLD analysis project Ga0306924, IMG submission 203756) | Lab enrichment of tropical soil microbial communities from Luquillo Experimental Forest, Puerto Rico - statanox.12C.anox.44.000.111 (v2)... | ecosystem: Environmental > Terrestrial > Soil...
TTCCACTCCGGACTTGCTCAAACCATTTTTGCTAGTAGTGATACATCGGGGACCGGAGGATTTTCAACTCGCGCGGACTGCGTTCCTGGCGTCCCTGCACACGTCCCGATGGTGTTCAATCCCGCAAACAACGGAGTCAGCTTCTTGAATCCCGCTGCCGTAACGACGCCGGCGCTTGGAACTTTCGGCAATTGCCGGGTGGGCGCCTTCGATGGTCCCGGATACAAGTCTGCTGACCTCAGCTTGGCAAAAGAATTCTCGATTACCGAAAAGCAGTCATTGGAGTTCAGGGTTGATATGTCGAATTTTACCAACACCCCGGTCTTCAACTTCGGCCAAGAGTTTAGCGGCCAGCACACCGCCGGAGCGTCCAATTATGGGGAGATCTTCACCTCCCAGGGAGCGCGCAGCATACAGTTCGCGTTGAAATATCAGTTCTGAGCGCGATGGCCAATCCCATTAGCCTACTTGCCGAGCCGCCTTGAAACCAAGAGGCGGCTCCGTTTTGTCGAAAGTCGCGATCGCCAATTTACAGAAGATTTTTTGAAACCGTCAGCCGTCAGTCGGTCGTGGGGGCGACTTGTAGTGCGCCTTGCTCGTGGTTTAACTCTCTAGCCATCCGCCAGGCGCATATCGTAGCAATCAGGACTAGGAATATTCCCAACGGCCAATGGTGCATCAGCAATTTGCCCACGCCGAATAGGGCGCTGTAAACCATCGCACAGCCTAGAATCCAGCACCAAAGATTACGGCCAATGTCGTGTGTTCTCGGAATTTCGGGAGCCAGCCTAGCAATGGCGCTCCAGCCGGTGACGTCCGGCTGCACCTTTCGATAGAAAGACAGCAAAATGCTTTCCGGCTCCCTCTTGGTCAGGACGCTGACAGTAATCCACACAATCGTAGTCACCAGCGTTGTAGTCAGAACATCTTTTGCGAACAGCACTGTATCGGACCCGTTGAAGATTGTTGGGCGCCCCGCCACCGCTTCTGCCAGTGCTTGCGAATGCAAAACAAGTGTCAGCACCAGGGCGGTGATCATCGCGGAAATCTCACTCCACGCGTTGATGCGCCACCAATACCAGCGCAGCATGTACACACTACCTGTCCCCGCTCCGACCTGCAGCACGACCTGCCATCCTGAACGAATGGAAGCTAGCTGCGCGGAGACGTAACCGGTCAAAACGACCAATAAGATCGTCACGATCTGCGAAATATGAACGTAGTGGCGCTCGGAAGCGTGCCGGACCAGAAAACGTCGGTAAAAATCCTCCACGATATAGGATGTGCCCCAGTTCAGTTGTGTTGCGATTGTGGACATGAACGCAGCCAGGAAGCCCGCCACGATGATTCCCCGCAGGGCGTGCGGGACATGATCGTTCACGATCATCATGTAGCTGCTCTCCGGATGCTGAAGGCCGGGATACAAAACAATCGCCGCAAGAGCCGTCAGAATCCAAGGCCAGGGACGTAGGGCATAGTGTGCGATATTGAACCACAGAACGGAAAACAATCCCTGACGCTCGTCGCGCGCACTGAAAATGCGCTGTGCGACGTACCCACCGCCGCCCGGCTCGGCTCCGGGATACCAGAAAGCCCACCACTGGATCCCCAAATACACCGCGAAGGTGATGACGGGTAGTGTCCACAAGGTGTCGCTCACGAAGCCCTGCGAGAAGTCTGGTAGAAACGCTAGCGGATCGGAACCTCCATTTGTCGCACGCAATGCGCCAATTCGATCGATCATCGATTGCATGCCGCCCACAGCTCGAACGGCGTAATATGCAATCGCAATCACGATTCCCATTTTCAAGACAAACTGAAACATATCGGTCCACAACACACCGGAAAGCCCCCCGAGAGATACATAGACGCCCGTAAAAGGAATAAGAAAGAAAATGCAGATAATTAGCGCTTTGCCATCCATCCCAGAAAATCCTGGCCCAAAAACTCGGGTGAGCGCGCTGGAAGCAATGCTGAGCAGGTGCCAACTTTGCATCGTCGGACCAAGGGTGGTCCCCACGATATTAATCATTGCCTTGGTCACCCAACCGAGAATCAGACAATTCATCAACAATCCGAGATAAATGGCGCGGAAACCGCGAAGAAATGCAGCAGGCTTGCCAGAGTATCTCATCTCAGCGAATTGCACATCCGTCATAAGCCCCGATCGGCGCCACAACCGGGCGAAAAGGAACACAGTCATCATTCCGGACGGCAAAAAGGCCCACCAGATCCAGTTCCCCGCAATTCCTTGCGTGTAAACCAAGCCAGCGACAAGCAGGGGAGTATCGGCTGCAAACGTAGTGGCCACCATGGAAGTGCCGGCCAGCCACCAGGGCACTTTTCGTCCGGACACGAAGTAATCTTCTGAACTCTTGGCAGCGCTTCGACGAAAGTAGAGACCCAGGATAAGAGTAATTGCGAGGTAACCAATAATCGCGGACCAGTCGAGCAGTGTAAAACTCATTGGCTTAACCTTATTGCATATCTATTCTGCGCGGGAAGCAATACGAAATAGAACTGACGTGAAACAGTTGATGGCAGTTCTGCCTGGGAGGTGATCGTTCAAAAAGTTGCGCCAGCTCCACGAATGTGTACTATTCTTCGCGAGGTTCGCATAATTTGTTCCTCCACCGAATCTCAAAAGGAAATGCGAGTCTTCTGGCTCATCTTGATCCTTTGTTTCTTTGCGTATCCGTCTCCGGCTCAGTCAGGACCCCAATCCCTTTTGATGCCAATGCCGTCGAGCATGCGACTGGGAATCGGCGTACTCCCAATTGAGGGGTCCTTCTCAGTCGAACTCGAAGGATACCAAGAACCGCGCATCGATCGTGCCGTCCAAAGATTTCTCCACGATCTTTCTCATGACACCGGCATTCCCATGAGAAATCAAATCGTTCATCATGCGAATGCCACACTGCTGGTCCGTGCCGAGCATGCCAGCAAAGCCATTCAAGACGTAAACGAAGACGAAGGCTATACGCTGGATGTTAGCGCGTCCGGCGCGAAAATCACCGCGCCAAATCCACTCGGTATCATGCACGGATTACAGACATTTCTTCAGCTTGTAGAAGTTACCCCTGGTGGATTTGTCGCCTCAGCCGTGCACATCGAAGACTCGCCTCGGTTCCTGTGGCGAGGTCTCACGATTGATGTCAGCCGTCACTTCATTTCAGTGGACACGCTCAAGCGCAACATTGATGGGATGGCAGCGGTCAAAATGAACGTGCTGCACTTGCATCTTTCGGACGATCAGGGCTTTCGCATCGCGAGCAGGCAATTTCCAAGACTAGTCGAAATGGGTTCGGACGGACAATATTACACGAAGGCCGAGATTCGCGATCTCATCGCGTACGCGAGAGATCGCGGTGTTCGAGTTGTTCCCGAATTTGATATGCCGGGACACAGCACTTCCTGGTTTGTCGGGTATCCCGAGCTTGCGAGTGGGCCGGGTCCATACCGAATTGAGCGTAAATGGGGAATTTTCGATCCCGTAATGGACCCATCGAGGGAGCAAACGTACAAATTTCTCGACAAGTTTATCGGTGAAATGGGTGACCTTTTTCCAGACCATTACTTTCACATAGGCGGTGACGAGGTAAACGGAAAACAGTGGGACGCGAACCTAAAAATCCGGGAATTTATGCATGTTCACAACCTGAAGAACAATCAAGAACTGCAACAGTATTTCACTCTTCGGGTTCAGAAAATTGTAAGCAGGCACCATAAAATAATGGTTGGTTGGGACGAGATCCTGGCTCCAGGCATGCCGAAGGACAGTGTTATTCAATCGTGGCGGGGCCCAGATTCCCTCGCAGCGGCGGCAAAGCAGGGTTATGGCGGAATTCTTTCCGGTGGTTACTATCTCGATGCCATGGCGCCCGCGAAGAAATATTATTCGGTGGATCCCTTGTCAGATGCCGGTGCAACACTGAACGTTGACCAACAGAAACGTATTCTCGGAGGGGAAGCTTGCATGTGGGGCGAGTTCATCACCGACGATAATATTGATTCACGAATTTGGCCTCGCGCGGCAGCAATCTCAGAGCGATTGTGGTCCGCATCAGAGGTACACGATGATAATTCGATGTATATCCGCTTGCGCGCGGTGAGTCGCTACCTCGAACAGCTCGGGCTCAGGCACCGCTCAAACATTTCTCTAATGCTTTCACGCATGGCGGGCAACGACAATGTAGCAGCCCTTCTGACGCTGGCAGATGTAGCCGAACCCGCCAACCTCCAGATTCGCGAGAGGGAGGCGCAGCTGGCGGGCGGTATTCAAACAAGCGACACGCCGCTCAATCGCATGGTTGATGCGGTCTCGCCCGAAAGCGAAGTCGCTCGGCGATTCTCTGAAGTGGTGGATCAATTTGTCGGAAGCAACTTTAAGGATGCAAAAGCGAAGTCCGACATTCATGCCCTCCTGCTCGCCTGGCGCGACAATGACAATGAATTGCGCCCCCTGCTTCAGAATTCATTCTTACTTAAGGAACTTTTGCCCGTTTCACAGACTCTTTCTTCGCTGGCTGGCGTAGGACTGCAAGCACTCGATTACATTGACAAAGGCGAACGAGGATCTGATTCTTGGCACGAGGAACAAATTGCAATATTGCAACAAACAGAAAAACCAGCCGCCGATCTGTTTCTTGCCGTAGCGCCTGCTGTTCAAAAACTCGTCGAGGCCAGCACCACATCGGAGAGGTAGACTCCCATGGCTGGCTCCTCGCGCACGGCGCGGGGATTGTATATCCGATTTCCAAAGGCTTTGCGCTTTGGGCGCACTTAGGAAGGTTACTCGCGCAGTTCCAATATGGATTCCCAATTCGCGAGCAATGGCCCGCCAGGGTGTGTAGCCGAACTGCTCCCTACGTGTTCTAGCCCCCAGCCCACACTGACTCCATCACCGGAAGGCTCTAGACTCTACTCCCACCAATGCGCTCAACAGCGGAGCCTATGTCAATTGACTAAAACTACGTGATACAGAAAGGCACCTTCAACTGACGATGGCGCTCCGCGCCACCTGAGTAAAGTCAATGAGATTCTACAAGGGCATTTGCTTCGGTCCGCGTCGACCGCGAGGTAGAGGGCGCGGCGGCGCCGCAACCCCAGCCGATCCAGCTCCAGGCTGGATCTAGCGAGCGCGCCCGGGGCGGTATGCCGCAAGCGGCCTTGGGCGCATGCGGAATCGCGGCCCGAGAGGCGGAGGCACGCGACAGAGGGGCTCGCCGCAGTTGCTGCAAATATCGCGCGGCGTCTGCTCGACGCGCAGCCAGTGACCCCGCGCGGGACATTCCGGATTCAGGCATTGAACGGTCCAACCGGGCAGGTATTGCATGCCGATTCGCCTCGCGCGAAAAAAAATGAGCCGGCAGCGCGCGGAATGGGGCGCGCCACGAAAAGCAGCCTGAGCCAGAACCCCTGCGCCCTAAAAACGGGTGGATTGTGCGCCCAACTTCCTAGTGTGTCAAGCAGAATTGATACTATTAGTAGTGGCAGCCTTCCCCAGCGGCCAAACCGTTGGCAGCTACTTCGATTCGCTGGCGCCCGCTCGAGCGAGCTGAGCCTGAAGATCGTCGACCTTTTTTTGCGCGTCGGCGATTTGCTGCTGCTTGTCCGCGATTTGTTGCTTTTCCTCCCCCAGAGCCTGGGCGCCGGCGGTGTCACGGTCGTGGTTGGGATTGCTGAGGTAGGTCTGCTCGTCCAGCACGTACTTGCGTTGGACGATGTCCAGATCGGTTTTGAGGCTGGCGAGGTGCGCCTTGGCCTCGTCGAGCTTTGCTTGAAGGTCCGCTTTCTCCTCGGGCGCCACCGCTTCAGGCTTCTTCTCGGTTTTCGGCGCTTCGGAGGATTCCGTCGGCGCCGCTTCGCTCGGCGGGCCGATAATGCTGATGCTCTCGCCCGTCTTGGGGATGTCGTCGTTGGTCCAAACCTTTGTGGGTTTCGGTTCTTCTTTCTTTTGTTCCCGGGCGCGACGCGCGGCATCCCCGATCGACTCCTGCTGGCCGGCGGAGGCGGACTGCTCAGAGGAAGAGTTCTGTCGCGGGGCCGCGTTTGTGAAGGTGGAAACCGCCAGAATGCTGATTGCGAAGCTTGCAAGTCTCATGGTGCGCCTCCGTTGGGCGGCATGCCTCAGAAACATACTAGTCGTACGCGCGGCCGTATGCCAATGGTCATCCGCCACGGCGTCGAAACAGGCAACGGCATTGCTGGTGATCTCTGAAACGGCCAGGTTTCGCGTCCGCTCTGACATGTGTCAGATTATCCTACGGCCACGATCATTTTGCCGATGTTGTGACCACTGAGGACGCCAATCAGCGCGCGAGGCATGTTCTCAAAGCCCTCGACAACCGTTTCGCGATATTTCAGTTGGCCTTCTCTAAGCCATTGTGCCATTTGCGTGCGCCCTTCGCGGATTCGGTTGGCAAACTGGGTCACGATAAAACCTTCGGCGCGCGCCTGCTTGGTAAGCAGGTAAGTATAGGGCCGAAGCCCCAGCTCGGGCTTGCTTGCATTGTACTGGGAGATTTGGCCGCAGATGGAAATCCGCGCGCCAACATTGAGCAGGGGAAGGACCGCATCGGTGATCGCGCCACCGACGTTATCGAAATAGCAGTCGATGCCATGGGGACAAAGTTCTTTCAGTTTCTCAAGGTAATTTGCGGCCGCCTTGTAATTAAACGCGGCATCAAAGCCAAGCTCACGCGTGATCCAAACGATTTTGTCATCGCTTCCGGCAATGCCAACGACGCGGCAGCCTTTGATTCTGGCGATCTGCCCGACGAGCGACCCGACCGCTCCGGCGGCGCCCGACACGACGACTGTTTCACCCGGTTTCGGCCTGCAGATATCGAGAAAGCCGAAACAGGCGGTCATGCCGGGCATCCCCAGGACACCCAGCGCGGTCGAGGGCGGGGCAACGCTCGCATCGAGTTTCTCCAAGCCCTTGCCGTCGGAGACGGCGACTTCCTGCCAGCCCCAATAGCCGGCGACGACATCTCCCAGGTGAAACTGCGGATTTAGGGACTGCACGACTTTGCCAACTGCGCCGCCAACCATCACTTGCCCGATATCGACCGGATCGGCATAGGTGCGAAGGCCAGTCATGCGGCCGCGCATGTAGGGATCGACCGAAAGAAACATGCTGCGCAGCAAAACTTGCCCCGGAGTGAGTGCGGGAATCGGCGCTTCGATTAGCCGAAAATCGGATTCCTTGGGCATGCCAACCGGGCGTGCCGCTAGAACAAATTGCCGATTGATGTTGGGTATGGGACTGGCGGTTGAGGCTGTCATAATGCGTGATTATGCCAGAGTATGGGGAGGAGGAGTATCGGACATGAGATCGCATTTGGACTGTGCGGGGCGGCCCCGGCGTGTGGCCTGAACGATGAGAAATGAGCAAAGCTAAGGGAACAATCGCTTTCTTCTTTCTAGCTCTTGCCTTCGCAATCGCGCCGCCAGGTCCCGCTGGTGCGCAGCAGTTGCCAGCTGGAAACCAAGCTCAGCCAGCGCCCTCTTCTCAAAACCCGAGTGCGAGCGGAGGACACGCGCCGGGTGCCGCGTCTAGCGAAGGGCCCGAGAAAATCACCGCCTACACCCTACCGCCGGTGCTGTATGAAAAGGCGAAGCAGCTCGAAAACATCCGCCTGACGCTTTTCATTGGCGCGCCAATCTGGACGCTTTGTATCCTGTGGCTCTTCTTGCTCGGGAAGCTGGGACCACGGTATCGAGACGCGGCCGAGCGCGCGTCTTCGAAGTTATTTGTTCAAGTGCTTGTCTTCGCGCCGCTGTTTGTTCTCACTTTGGACACTTTGCAACTGCCCCTTGCTGTGTTTGAACATTGGGAGCTGCGCAATTACCGCCTCTCCGTGCAGGGATGGAGCTCATGGGCGCTCGATTGGCTCAAGGGTGAACTGGTGGAGGTGATCATCGCATTTATTCTGATCTCGATTTTGTACGCGGTGATTCGCAAAAGCCCGCGACTCTGGTGGCTGTGGTTCTGGCTGCTGCTGCTGCCGCTGGTCGTGCTGCTGAGCTTCGTTCAGCCGCTGGTGATCGATCCGCTGTTCCACAAATTTGAGCCGCTCGAGCAGAAGGATCCGCTTTTAACCCGGGAGCTTGAGAAAATGGTCCAGCGGGCCGGCCAGAATATTCCTCCTGAACGCATGTACTGGATGAATGCATCGGAAAAAGTAAACGAACTAAACGCGTATGTGACCGGAATTGGCCGCTCGAAGCGGATCGTCTTGTGGGACACGACGATAGCCAAAATGAGCAGGACGGAAATCGTGGCGGTCGCCGGGCATGAAATGGGCCACTACGTCCTCCATCACATTCCCAAAGGGCTCGCGATTTATAGCCTGGCCAGCCTGATCATCTCGTATCTGGGATACCGCTCGGTCGCAGGGCTGCTGGCTTGGAGAGGCACGGCGTGGGGAATCCGTGGTAGCGAGGATTTGGCCTCTTTGCCAGTCCTGCTTGTGATTCTCACCGTCTTTGCCATCCTACTCACGCCTGTCGGCAATGCCCTCAGTCGCCATTTTGAACACCAAGCCGATCAATACTCGCTCGAAGTGACGCACGGGCTGACGCCTGATTCGGGCCAAGTGGCGGCGCATTCCTTTCAGGTGCTCGGAGAAGTGGACCTCGAATACCCCGATCCGGGCCGCCTGAATGTCGTGCTTACCTATGACCATCCAGCGATTCGTGACCGCGTTCAGTTCGCGCTCAGCTACGATCCCTGGAAGCAGGGCGGGCAGGGCGAATTTGTCCATTAAGTGCATGCGTGGATGCTCATCTGGATGCCGTGGCGCGGGCGCAGCGTGACCAACGGTTCGGGAACGACCGAAGCGTTGGCCGCTAGCCGGAAGCGGAAGCGTCGCGCGAGAGTGGCAATGACGATGGCAGCTTCTTCGAGAGCAAAACCCTCTCCGATGCAGCGCCTGGGACCACCGCCAAAGGGGAAATAGGCCCCGGGAGGCAAGCGGTCGGACAGGCCCTCGAGCCAGCGCTCAGGGCGAAACTGCTCCGGATTGTCGTAATAGCGCGCATCGCGATGCATCACCCACTGCGAAAAGATGATCGTTGATTTCGGCCCCATGCTATAGCCGCCGATCTCGCAGGGTTCGATCACCTCCCGCGCCATGATGTAGGCGGGCGGGTAAAGCCGCAGGACTTCCTTCATCACCGCTTCGAGATACGGCAGCTTTGGCAGATCCGATATTTCCATGGGACGCGCGCCGAGGACGCCACCGAGTTCCTCTTGTAAACGAGTTCCCACTGGGGGGTTTTCGCTGAGCGCGTACCAGGTCCAAGTGAGCATCTGCGCGGTGGTTTCGTGGCCGGCCAGGAACAACGTCATGGTTTCGTCGTGCAGCTGTTGGCGCGTCATTTGTGCGCCATCTTCGTCCATCGCGCTCATCAGCAGCGCGAGCAGATCATGGTGGTTCGAATTCCCCTCTTCTTGACGCTCGGAGATAATCCGATACACAAGCGAATCGATAAACCCGAGTTCGCGGTTGGCGCGGAGATTGCGCGGCGTCGGCCAGGTTTCGGGAATCCGAAAGGGCAAGCGCTGGCGGCTCAGCGAATAGCGCATCAAGAACGTCATGGCCTGGCCCACGCGACGCGCCTCTTCCGGAAGCGTCGTGCCGAAAAGCGTGCGCACGGCGATCTGCAAGGTGAGTGAGGTCATTTCCTGCCCGATGTTGCGCGTCTCGGCGTTTCGCCAGTCGCGAATGTGCCCTTCGGTAATTTCGAGCATGGTGGCTGCGTAGTCATTTAGGCGAGCGCGGTGAAAGGCGGGCTGGGCGAGACGCCGTTGCCGCCGCCAAAACTCGCCCTCGCTGATCAGCAGGCCCTGGCCGAGCAAGCGCGCGGTGACCCGCCGGGTCAGCTCGCTCTTATGAAATCTGTTGTGTTTGATGACCAGGACCTGGTTGATCCAATCGGGATGATTGAGCAGAGTGCGCTCCTGCCCCATCACATAAAAGCGTACGATATCACCGTACTTGCGCGCCATTTGGCGCAGGCCTTCGAGCGGATCTCGGCGCAACTGCCAGGCCATGCCGACCAGCGGCAGGCCTGGGGGTCCCGGAGGAAGGCGACGGCGGCTAGCCGCCCTCTTAATTTGCGTCTCTACTCGCTCCACGGTCATCTGATTCTACGGCATGGTGGCCCTTTGGCGCTTTCACTCAGATTCGATAAGATAGCAGTTCTCTCAAATAGCCGGAAAGAGACTTCTATGGCCCTCGAAAAGCCGGAATGGCTGCTTCAAACAGAAGGGATTCTGGAAACGCTAAATCAGGGCGTGATGGTCGTCGACGATTGCCAGCGGGTCAATTTCATCAACAGCTACCTTGAGGAAATCTTTGGCGTACCCGCGGAAGAAATGATCGGCCACGTCGCCTTGAAGTACTACGCGCCGGAAGAGCATGAGTTCATTCTCGCCCAGATCGCGGAAAGCGAAAGGACCGGGCAGCACCGCTTCGAATTCGTGTTGCCTCGCAAGGACGGGAGCCGCTTACCCGTCGTCATCGCCACGCGCCGTTTCGAGGATCCTGACGGGAGGATGTTTGCCATTGTGACGTTTACCGACATTTCCGATCAGAAGCGCGCCGAGGCGCTGCTGCGTGAAGTGAACGTCAAACTCGAAGAGCGTCAGAGGCAAATCGAGGAGGAGCTGGCGCTGGCGGCACGCGTCCAGCAGACCCTGGCACCGCACTCGCTCGTGTGGGGCGGGCTGCATGTTGACGCCTACTATGATGCCGTGCGCACCATTGGCGGAGACTTTGGTGTGGTCAGCCCAATCGAGGAGGAGCATTTGAACCTGCTCGTGTGCGATGTTTCGGGCCACGGCATCGGCTCCGCCCTGGTGGCCAACCGCCTGTACACCGAAATCCTGAACGAACTGCGGGGCAGCGCACCGCTTGGAGAGATGCTACGCCACGTCAACCGCTTCCTCATGCAGAGTATCGGGAGCTCGGTTTTCTTTCTGACCGCTGCTGCCGCGCGAATCGACCGCGGGGGCCGGCGCATGCTGTTCGCCGGAGCCGGACACCCGCCAGGGATGGTCGTTTCACCAGGAGAGGCTCCTCGCTTGCTTGAATCGCGCAGCACTGTGTTGGGTGCCCTGCCGGACGCGGTGGATGGCGAAGCCGTCCTCGACGTGGGCCTCCAGCAGGGCGATCGTGTGGTGCTCTACACCGACGGCCTCACGGACGTTTTTGACTCGCGCGGTGAGATGCTGGGAGTGCCCGGCCTGGTGGAGATTGTGCGCGAAGCGGCGCTCCAGCCATTCGCGGAGATGAAGCGGCACATTCTTGATCGCGTGGCGCAGTGGCGCGAAGGGCCGCCCGCCGATGATGTCTCGCTTGTCCTTGTCGAAGTGGCCTGAGGTGCCGGCGTTATAATTAGCCTGGTTCGATTCTGGGGAGTTCAT
>Ga0306924_10006759_pt1 | contig 11434 bp, 13 predicted proteins | sample sta12Can44000111_FD_203756 | JGI IMG/M metagenome (GOLD analysis project Ga0306924, IMG submission 203756) | Lab enrichment of tropical soil microbial communities from Luquillo Experimental Forest, Puerto Rico - statanox.12C.anox.44.000.111 (v2)... | ecosystem: Environmental > Terrestrial >...
TGCCGCAAGCCTCCATGCCGACCAAACAAGGCGGTAGGGCCTTGAAGAACGCCAGTACTTCCGACCGTTGCAGCTTCCGTCGCAATACTGCCTTGCCAGCTGCATCGACGCCGTGCAGCTGGAAGACGCGCTTGGCGATGTCCAAACCGACTGTGGTAATCTGCATGGTGGACGGCTCCTTTAGCTTGTTGCACTTAACGGCCCGAGCTTGGCACATCGATGCCGTCAGGGGTCGTCCACCGCATCAGATTTGCACTACTAAGCACCCATGCGCCGCCGCGGGCCAACGGTTATACAGCGAGCCGCACCGACTGGCCGACTTGATTTACCCGGCATCTTCGGGAAGCGCTGCCTATCACCGCCCAACTCGACCCAAGGCTGGGCGCTGTCGCAGAAGATCTGCATCCCCGGCTTGACCCAGCTCGCATCATCGAGCGTCCCGGCCATGATCATCGTGACGTTCGGCATGACCTCGGCCTCGTCGATCAACGCCGATCCGCATTCCGGGCAGAAGCGCCGGTAGGTTGCCTTGCCGCTGTCGCCCCGACCGGTGAACGTCTGTAGCGCGCCTTGCACGCTCAACGCCGGCGTCGGAAGCTCCACGACGACGGAAAAGGCGGTCCCGGTACCCTTCTGGCAGTTCTTGCAGTGGCACACGCCGACGAATGTAGGCTCCGCATCGGCCGAATAGCGGACCTTACCGCACAGGCAACCACCTTCGATCTTCATCCGATCCTCCTCTGTTCGCGCGGGCAAGATACGCCCGGCGGGCCCCCTGGACAACCGAGTGCCACCTGGACGCGCTCGGGACTGAATGGCAGGTCGTGCAGGAGCAAGCTTGCACAAGCGCGCCCTAACGCGGTCTCTTCCACTCAACTATTCAAAGTCAACCTTGCCGAACCCCAAACGGCGCTTTGCGCGGACTGCGGCGTTCTCTGGCCAGAAGATACGTGGGACCGGCGGCTTGGTTGGCGGGCGACTGCGCGTTACCAATCCATTTTCCCGCCGCCTAGCTGATCGAATGAAGCGGCGTATTGCAGCGTGACTGAGAATTCAGCCGGGCATTTTTGGGAAGCGCTGCCGCTCGCCGCCGAGGCTGACCCAGGGTTGGGCGCTGTCGCAGAAGACCTCTATTGTCGGATTGAGCCAGCTCGTATCGTCGAGTGTCCCGGCCTTGATAATGGCGACACCCGGCCGCGCTTCGGTCTCGGAGAGGATCGGCGATCCGCATTCCGGGCAGAAACGCCGGTACACGGCGTTGCCGCTGTCTCCGCGATCATTGAACGTCTTAAGCATGCCCTGCAGGGACAGTGCCGGCTTTGGGAGGCCCACAACTACGCTAAACGAAGTACCCGCCTGCTTCTGGCAGTTCTTGCAGTGGCACACGCCGACAAAAGCCGGCTCGGAATCAGACGAATAGCGTACTTTACCGCACAGGCAACCACCTTCGATCTTCATCCAATCCTCCTCTGTTCGCCGAGGCAAGATACGCCCGGCAGGCCAACCGAACAACGATCGCTAACCGAGTGCGACCTGGACGCGCTCGGGAGTGAACGGGAGGTCGCGCAGACGGCGGCCGGTGGCATTGGCGAAGGCGTTGGCGATAGCGGCCGCCATCGGCCCCTGCGAGGCTTCGCCGGCGCCGAGCGGCTTCTCCTGATTGTGGTCGATCAAGGTGACGAAGGTTTCAGGTGCTTCGGGCGTGGTCAGGATCGGATAGCTGCTCCAATCGCGCGAGGTGACGCCGTCGCGGTCGAAGCGGACGGCTTCGTGCAAGGTCCAGCTGGTCGATTGGATCATGCCGCCCTCGATCTGGTTCGCCAGCCCGTCGAGGTTGATGATCTGGCCCGCATCGGCGGCGGCGAAAGCCCGTGGCACCCGGATCCGAGCGCTCTTGCGGTCGATCTCGACCTCGGCGATCACCGCCACATAGGTTGCCAGGTTCTTGTATTTGGCGAAGGCGATGCCGCGCCCGCGCACGCCGTCGCCCTTCTCGCCCGCCTTCCAGGCTGCTCTACGCGTCACTACCTCGAGAACCTCGCGGGCACGCCGATCGCTGAGATGCGCGAGCCGGAACGCGGCAGGATCCTGTTCGGTGGCGACTGCAAGCTCGTCCATGAACGACTCTATGGCAAAGACGTTGGTGTATGCGCCGAGCGTGCGCAATGCCGAGACGCGCAGCGGCATTCCGGTGATCAGGTGATTGACCACCCGCTGATTGGGAAAATCATAGAGCGGCACCGCGTTGCGGTCGCCGCCGCCCGCGGGCTGGGGAATATTGCTCGGCGGCCCGGGTTTGCTCGGCTCGGCGACATACCAGCTAGCCAGTAGATTGTTGTCCGCGTCAGCTGCCGACGGTCGGGTGCTGTGGGTATGGCTCCATACCTCGTAGTACCAGTCGACGATCCGACCACTCGCGTCGAGCGAGGCCTTGGCGCGTGCGATCATCGCCGAGCCGTATGGCTCCCAAGCAAACTCGTCGTCGCGCATCCATTGCAGGCGCACTGGCCGTTCGGGAACGGCACGAGCCAGCAGCACGGCATCGAGGGCCACGTCGTCGGCGCCGTTGTGCCCGTAGCAGCCCGAGCCTTCAGCGTGCACGCAGCGGACCGCACCGGCATCGAGCATCAAGGCCTTTGCGATGTCGCGCTTAAGCGGGAACACGCCCTGCGAATGGGTCCACACCGTCAGTGCGCCGTCCTTGAATTGGGCAACCGCACAGGACGGGCCGATCGAGGCGTGCGCCATGTAGGGCCTGGTGTAGGTCGCCTCAAGGGTTTGTGCGGCTGGCGAACTCGTCGCCTGCTTCTCGCTGACCACCGAGGATTGGGTCGGCAGCGCCATCAATTCCTCGTGGAGCCGAGCGGGATCCGGCAACTCCGAGCCGCCGCTCCATTCGGCTGCGCGGATCAGCGCGTCGCGCGCCTTGATCGCCTGTGCCTCGCGTTCGGTGACGACGCCGAGAAAGCTCCCATCGCGTACCACCGCAACCACGCCCGATACTGCCTTTGCTGCGGCGTGGTCGACAGTGTCGAGCCGGGCGCCGTAGCGCGGCGGACGCACCACGCGGCCATGCACCATTCCGGGAGGCGAACGTCCTGCACATAGGCCGCACCGCCCGTCACCTTGGCCGGAATATCACGCCGCGCCACCGAACGGCCGACGAACGTCAGGTCTTTGAGCGGCTTTGGCGCCACCTTTGCCGTGATTTCACGGCGGAGATCGAAGCCCCGCCGCGAGCTCGCCATAGCCGAGCTTGCGGCCATCGGGAGCAGCGATGACGCCTTCGCTCACGGTGAGCGCTTCCGCGGACAGACCGAGACGCTCGGCGGCGTGGTCGACCAGCAGGGCGCGCGCCTGCGCGCAGGCGAGCCGGATCGCGGTGCCGCCGTTCTCGATCGACTGGCTGCCGGAGGTATAGCCTCATCCGGGGTTTGCGCCGTATCGCCGGAGATCATCTCGACGCGAGCGAGCGGTAAATCGAGCTCGTCGGCGGCGATCTGGACCAACGCCGTCGAGATCCCCTGGCCCAGCTCGACCTTGCCGGTGAAGATCGTCGCCGACCCGTCGGCATTGATGCGCAGCCAGGCGTCGAGCATCGGGTTGTTGGCCAGGCTCCCCGGCAGTTTCGGCGTCTGCGCGCCGGCGAGGCGCGGAGCGAGCGAGAAGGCGAGGACGAAGGAGCCCGCCGCTTTGCCGAATTGCCGGCGAGTGAGCTTCAGCGCGGCCTCGGTCATATCTTCTTTCCCATATTTTGCGCCGCGCGCAACACTGCGCGGACGATCCGGCCGTGCGTGCCGCATCGGCACAGATTCTGCGCCAGCCCCTCACGCACCTCGGCTATTGTCGGGTGCGGGTTCTGATCGAGCAGATCCTTGGCCGTCATGATCATGCCGTTGATACAATAGCCACACTGCGCCGCCTGCAGGTCGATGAAGGCCTGCTGCAGCGGATGCGGTGTGTCGACGGTGCCGAGCCCTTCGATCGTGGTGATCTCGGCCTCGCCGATGGTACCGATCTCAGTGACGCATGAGCGCACCGCCCGGCCGTCGAGCAGCACCGTGCAGGCGCCGCATTGGGCGAGCCCGCAGCCGAATTTCGCTCCGTTCAGCGCGAGATCGTTGCGCAGCACGTAGAGCAGCGGCGTATCGGCCTCCGCCGGCACCGATCGCTGCGAACCGTTGACCTTGAGACTGATCGTCATCTTTTCTCCCGTTTTGCGGGGCTTTCGCACCGCCATACGTGGCGGCCATTCTGCCCCGGCCGGAACCGGCCGTCGAGAACCGCCGTCATCGCCTACGCGCTGGACAAGGCTAACCGAATGCGCAACCGTCAACCGTCAACGCATTGCACTGAGAACAAGGGGCGGGCAGGCGGAAAATGGCATTGCGGACGAAACTGACCGAACTGCTCGGCATCCGTCATCCGGTGCTGCTCGCTCCGATGGGTGGCACGGCGGGCGGCGCGCTGGCCGCCGCCGTAAGCGGTGCCGGCGGTCTCGGGCTGATTGGAGGCGGCCGCAGCGACGCCGAATGGCTGGAGCGCGAATTCACCGCTGCCCGAAACCAGACCGTGGGTTGTGGATTCATCACCTGGGGAGGCAGCACGAGCTGCTCGATCGTGCGCTGGGGCACGCGCCGGCGTCGATCATGCTCTCCTTCGGTGACGCCTCGCCCTTCATCCCCCGGATCAAATCGTCAGGCGTTTCGGTGATTTGTCAGGTCCACACGCTTGCCCAGGCGCGCGAGGTGCTCGGGCAAGGTGCCGACATCATCGTCGCGCAAGGAAGCGAGGCGGGCGGCCACGGTGCAGCTCGGGCGACCTTCCCGTTGGTTCCGGCGGTGGTGGACACGGTTGCGGCTTCCGGGAGCGACGTCCCGGTCGTAGCGGCGGGCGGCATCGCCGATGGGCGTGGCGTCGCAGCCGCGTTGATGCTCGGTGCGGCAGGCGTGATAATGGGCACGCGCTTTCACGCGGCGGAAGAGTCGCTCCTTCCGCGACCCGCAAAGATGCGGATCGTCAAGGGTTCGGGCGACAACACGCTGCGCACAAAGATCTTCGACATCGCGGCCGGGGGCGACTGGCCGCAGGAGTATACTGGCCGAGTGCTCCCCAACCGGTTTAGCGAGGAATGGCGCGGTCGCGAAGCGATGCTGGTCGCGGACCCGACCGAGCTCGTTCGTTACGCCGAAGCCCGGGCGGCCAACGATTTCGACACGGCAGTCATCCATGCCGGGGAAGGGATCGATCTGATCCACGCTATCGAGCCGGCCGGTGAGATCCTGGCGCGCGTCGTCGCCGAGGCCGAGACGGCGCTGGCTCAGCGTTTCTCCTAACCGTCGGGCCGCCGCCCGGTTGCAAAGGATCTCTCGATGTCGGAGACAGAGAGGCCGCAATCGCCGTTTGCCGGAAAGCTCGATTTCTGGGCACGGCCACCCGTTCGTAGGCTTTCGCCCGCCGAGATCGAGCGACAGCTGGCGGAACACCGGCTCTACCTGGAAACGGAGTGGCGCCAAGGCCATCGCGCGAATTTCGCCTCGGCCGATCTGACGGGGCGGGATTTCTCGGGGCTGAACCTGCGCGGGATTAAGATGGACCGCGCGCTGCTGAAGGGTGCCGATTTCACCCGCAGCAAGCTGCAGCGGGCAAATCTGATCGGCGCGATCCTCGAGGAGGCTCGTCTCGACGATGCGGATCTCGCCGGCGCGCGTCTCAGCGGTGCAAACCTCGTTTCGACGAGCCTCGAAAACGCGTGTCTGGCCAAAGCGGAAATGGAGTTTGCCCTGCTGGCCAAGGCGGTGCTGCGCGGCGCCAATCTCCATGAGGCTGATCTGAGCGGAGCGTTGCTCGACGGCGCCGTGCTGTCGCGGGCGGATCTTGGCGAAGCGAACTTGCGTGGCGCCGGGTTGCGGGATGCGTGGCTCGACGGGCCGACCTTCGTGAGGCGCGGCTGGGCGGCGCGTTCCTTGCCGGGGCGTCGCTGCGTGGCGCTAATTTATGCGGCGCCTATCTGCGTCTGGCAAGGTTCGACGGCGCCGATTTGTCTGATGCCGATCTCCGGGGCACCGAGGGCCTGACGCAAGTGCAAATCGACCGGGCGGATTGTGATACCGGAACAAGGCTGCCCGAGGGTCTGAAGGGAGAAGGTGATGGCGGATGACGAACATCTCGCCGTGCTTCGACGCAGCGCTGCAGCATGGAATGCCTGGCGAGCGACACACGACGAGGGACCGGATTTGTCTCGGGCCGGTTTGCGCGGCCTCGATCTGAGCGGGTTCGATCTTTCTCGTGCCGACCTGCGGGGCGCCGACCTGCGCGGGACCAATTGCTCCGGTGCAAATCTCGCCGGCGCGCACCTCGAAAAAGCGAATTTGTTCAAGGCGGTGCTCAACGGCGCCGATCTCGCCGGAGCCTTTCTCCACGGCGCGCAATTCCTGAATTGCGCGCAGCTGGTCGTCACTCGGAACTGGCAGTCGGCGTTCCGCGACGACGCGCGCGCCTGCGGCGCCCCGATTCCATCAGGAAAACCTCCCGAGTAGCAATCGGCGTGGTGGCTCGTCTCGCCGTGTGCTAGCGCCATCGAAGGCGGGGTCTGCGTTATGTGACCAGAAGCGCTTAATGTTCTCATCCTGATAAAACGGCGCAAACGAAATCGCGCCTTCGGACGCGACCCGATCAACCATCTCGCTCTGTTCCGGGCAATGAGCCTCATCCGGTGGCTAGCTGGTCGAGAAGCGCTTTTGCCGTTAACAGATCGGCGGTGCCAAATCCCTCGGTGAACCGCTCATAAATCGGCGCCAGCAGATCGCGCGCCTCACCGATGCGGTCCCGGTCGCGCAGCAGGCGGGCGAGGCTCGTCGCAGCGCGAAGCTCCCAGGACAACGCGCCCTGTCGGCGCGCCCAGTCGAGCGCTTGCCGGAAGTGATCCTCGCCCGCCGTCGCGGCTCCGGGCGCGCCCTGCAACAGCAGAAGCTCGCCCTTGACGCGCACCAACTCGGCCATTGCCCAATGCTCTTCGGTGCGCTCGGAGCGCGCGATCGCGTCCTCGATCGCGGCGAGCCCTTCGGCGTTCTGCCCGGCACGGCCCAAAGCTTCTGCCATCAGGAACGCGATAAGCCGGAAGACGGCAGACCCGGCCTCGCCGAATTCGTCGAAGCCGGCGCGCAGCAGCCGCAATCCGGTGAGGACATCGCCGTGCTGGATGACAAGCAGTCCCTGAAAGCTGCGGCCACAGGCGCGCCAAAGGGCCAGTGCATGCCTTGTCGAATGGTCGAGCAGCATCGTCCCGTAATGTTCCGCCGCAGCCAGATCACCGGTCAACAGAGCGAGCGGGCACGCCGCGTGGGCCAGCGCCTGACACAGTGAGATTGTGTGGTTGGCTGCGCGAGCGTCCTCCACGCTGATGTGGGCGGCGCGCGTCGCCTGATCCGGAAATCCCTGCAGCCATAGAACCCGCGGAAGGAAGGAGCTCATCACCACCCGTTGATCGATCTGGAAGCGAACAATGTGCGACGCCTGAGCGGGAGTGACATAATCAGCGAGCATGTGTTCCAGATGGCGCCTCGCGCTGGGCAGGTCGCCGAGGAAAAGCTGCGAGACGCCGATCATTCCCTCACCGCTCAGCCGATCGTTCGCCTCGGGTCGCTCCGCGGCCAGCGCATAGAACCTTTGCGCCAGTTCGAGAGCAAGGCGATGCCGACCGCTGGCGGCGTGATATACCCACAAGCCCCACAGCGCCCGCAACCGATACTCGGCATCGTCAAGGCTCTCCGCAATCTCGAGGGCCCTTGTGTAGGCCATGCTGATCTCGGGGCTGGTAGGACCCCTACTATAAATCAGCGATGCAGCCACTGCGGCGTGGAGCTTCACCTCGTGGCGCGCATCCCGGCTCGCTCCAGCCCCGAGAGCGGCGAGCGCTCGCTCGGCGCGGCCGCGGCACTCCTCCAGCAGCGACAAGCGCATCCAGAGGGGGAAGGCGGCAGCGGTCAGCGCTACCCCGATCGATCCATCTCCGCCTGGCGAACACGCCCAGTCGAGGGCGGCGCGCAAATTGTCGATTTCCCGAGCGTAATCGGCCAGCCATTCATCCGCAGGCCGCGCCGCCGCTTCACCCTCAGCGCGCTCGAAAAGATTACGGTAGTGTTCGGCGTGGCGGTGCGCGACCGCTTCCCGCTCGCCGCTTTCGCCGAGCCTTTCAAGCGCATAGGCGCGGGTCGTGTCGAGCAGCCGGAACCGCGGTTCGGCCTCGCTGACATCCGCGACGACCAACGATTTCGCGACCAGATCGGCCAAGCGGTCTATCGTCTCGATGCGTGTCTTTGTTGTATCCGTACCGACGGCGGCGGCAGCCTCGACCGTAAAGCCGCCACTAAAGATCGCGAGAGCCCGAAAGAACAGCTGCTCGTCCTCGCTCAGCAGACCGTAGCTCCAATCGAGAACGGCCCGCATAGTCTGGTGCCGCGGTATTGCTGTGCGGCGCCGCACCCCCAACAGCCCTAAGCTGTCGTCGAGGCGGGCGGCAAGGCCTTCGACCCCGAGAACCTCGACGCGCGGCGCGGCGAACTCGATCGCCAATGGCAAGCCGTCAAGCGTCCGGCAAATCTCGACGACCAGCGGGGCGTTCGCATCGGTCAGCGCGAAGTCTTCGACGATCGCGGATACGCGCTCGACGAACAGCTGTACGGCGGGGAAAGCCGCGGCATCCGTGGCTGTCAGTCTAGACGACGGCTGTCTGCTGCTGAGCGGTCCCAGGCGGTACTCGCCTTCACCGGCTACCCCGAGCGGCTCCCTGCTGGTCGCCAGGATGATGACGCCCGGTGCTCCGCTGAGAACCGTTGCCGCCAAGCTGGCCGCCGCGTCAATGACATGCTCGCAATTGTCGAGCAGCAGCAGCATCCGCTTGTCTCTGAGGCCAGCGACAAGGCGGGGAAGTGGATCCTCAGTGCGGATTTCGAGGCCGAGCACGGTCGCAACCGCGCTCGGCACCAAGCGCGGGTCGCCGAGCGGCGCCAGATCGACGAGCCAAACGCCGTGTTCATAGCTCTCGATCATGCGCTCGGCGACGGCGAGCGCGAGCGCGGTCTTGCCGATACCGCCGGCCCCGACGATTGTCACCAGGCGCCGGCGCGAAAGCCGCGAGACGAGCGCCGCCACGGTTTCCTCACGGCCGATCATCCGGGTTACCGCGAACGGCAGATTGTGTCCCCCCGCCGACGCGATTGTCGGGGGCAGCGGCGCCCGCGATGGCCCCTCGAGGCTTACCGGGGCGACGAAATTGTAGCCCCGTCCTGGAACGGTGACGACGTAGCGATGGCCGTTCTGGCCGTCGCCGAGCGCGCGGCGTAAGGCGCTGACCTAAAACTTTAGATTTGCTTCTTCGACGAAGGTTTGCGGCCAGGCCCTGGCTATCAGTTCCTCCTTGCCGACTACCTTGCCGGCGCGTTCGACCAGAGCGGCCAGGATGTCAAACGCGCGGCTGCCGAGCCGCACCGGCTTGTCGCCCTCGAGCAGGAGCCGCTGCGGCGCAAGGAGCCGGAACGGGCCAAACGAGATCGCGTGTCCGTCCATGGGGCAGTTGCCGCACTTACCCTTTTTTACCTGAACTTACTTGACCGACGCTACAGCCAAGCAATCGCGGCTGTCCAGGTTGAGTTGGCGGGCTAGCCCTCACCTCAATCGACAGCGATGAGTGAGCCCGCGATTGGCACCAAGCGCGCCGTGGGCGCTGCAGATTGGGTCTCACACGGAGTGGCTCATTTGTAGCGACATCAATGTGGCCCGGTCCTTAAGCACCTGCGCAATTGCCGACTGCCAATTCTCAGTTGTCAGGTCGACTTACCGCGTCATACGGAATTAAACCAGGCGAGGCGGGCCAGGCCTTCTCCAATTCAGCCCGTGAACCGCCATGTTCCATGCTACCCGACGTTCACGGACGAAGAATCGCGAAACAGGAGGTTCTGGTATGGTTAGACGAGCAGCCAATTTACTGGTCAGAACGCTGCAAGCAGCCGGGGTGATCATGCTGGCCGGGCTCCTCGTTGCCGCCATTGGAGCACGAGCTGCGGACGAGCCCACGCGACCCCAGCCGACTGTCGAGCGAGTCCGCACGGACTGCCACTGCATGCAGCCGACTGCGGAGCAGTTCGTGCCGCCCAATCAGCCCGACAGCAACCCCAGCGACGCGCGCGCCGTTGACGAGCTCTATCACCTGCTCATTGGTCGACAGCCGGCGAATTCGTTGGATCCCCGCTCGAGCACCCGGCCTTCGGGCAGTGTCGAGCGATGACGCCGACCGGGAGCACTAGGCGCCGGGCGGGCCCGGCACAACGGCTTGCGCGGCCCTTACTACACAGCCGGTAACGCCCGCCATGGAGGGAGTGCGCACGGTGTTTTTTCGAATGGGCAGGTGAGCCAGGAAAGGAAAAGGAAATGAGTGCAACCCCAATGCAACCACGTGTGACGACTGAAATCACCGACAACATCGGGCGGGTCACTTTTAGCAACCCACCTGTGAACGCGCTCAGTCGTGATGTGTGTTCGGGGCTGGTCGATGCCATCGACGAGTGTGAGAAGGAGCATGTTCGCGTCCTGGTCCTACGCGCCAACCCAAACTTCAAGATTTGGTCCGCCGGTCACGACATAAAGGAAATTCCTCTGGACGGCCAGGACCCCTTGCCGTGGACCGCCGGATTGGAACAGCTTCTCCATCGCGTCAGGAATTGCCGGGCACCTGTCATTGCAATGGTCCATGCCAGCGTGTGGGGAGGGGCCTGCGATTTGACCGCGACCTGTGACATGGTAACGGGCACCCCCCACGCCACCTTTGCCATCACCCCGGTCAAGTTGGGCATCTCGTACAACACGGCCGGCTTGACCCATTTCGCGGGTGTTCTACCCCTTCATGTCATCAAAGAGATGTTGTTCACGGGCGATCCGATTTCGGCGGAGGATGCTTACCGCTACGGGATGCTCAACCGCTTGGTCGAGCCGGAGCGTCTGGAGGAGACAACGATGCAACTGGCTGGGGTCATCGCGAGCCGCGCCCCTCTGGCGGTTTCGGTCGTCAAGGCCGAGCTGAGCAGCCTAAGTAAAGGCTCGCCCATGAGCGCCGACGAATTCGAGTTTATTCAAGCAGCACGGCGAGCCGCATTTCGCAGCGACGACCTGAAAGAGGGAGTCAAGTCTTTCTTCGAAAAGCGGCCCCCCGTGTTTCAAGGGAAGTGAGCTGGACCGCGAAGAGCCCTGCAGCAGGGAGAAAATATGGCTGGTCATAAGAAATTTCCACTGCGATCCGCGCAAGAGGCCGCCGAATTGATCCCGCACGGCGCGACGCTCGGCATCGGCGGCTTTACTCCGCCGGGGCCTCCGGTGGCCGTCCCCAGGGCTCTCGCCGAGAGGGCCACACGCCTTCATGAGGATGGTGTCCCCTTTCAGG
>Ga0306924_10006764_pt1 | contig 11432 bp, 20 predicted proteins | sample sta12Can44000111_FD_203756 | JGI IMG/M metagenome (GOLD analysis project Ga0306924, IMG submission 203756) | Lab enrichment of tropical soil microbial communities from Luquillo Experimental Forest, Puerto Rico - statanox.12C.anox.44.000.111 (v2)... | ecosystem: Environmental > Terrestrial >...
CGCCTTGAATGCCGCGTTGTGCTTCTTCCGTGTCTGCTTCATGTCCTGCTCCCGCGCCATCGGCGCCTTCTAGGGGCAGGGCTCCACCTTAGCCAACTGTCTCGTTTTCGGGGTCCATCTCAAACTTTAAATCGAAATTTGTCGACATCCCGCGAACCCCAGCCGCCGTAAAGTGGAAGAAGAGCGAATGATGAGAACACCTCTGTGCATCATTATGACCCACCCCCACATCCGCCTAATCAAGCTTAATCGCCAATGTTTGAGTTCAAGCGCCCTCCCTTCCGTTACGGCTAAATTGGATCAGGGCAACTCGGCGGTCGACAGGATTTCACGCTGTTTAACTATCGATTTTACTGACTCGCGTGCAATTCTGAATATATTCGACACAAAAGCGATCGTTATAGCAACCCGGCAAAACCCGACCAATTATCCTCGTACGCTTCTTCTCGGCTGTTGTTAACCGTTCTACTGGTTCTGTCTAGGATTTCGTTATGATTCACAGCGCTCAGCGCATCCTTATTGTTGAGGACAATAAGACTGACGCTCGGCTGATGAGGGATCTCCTAGACCGCTACGGATACGAGACTTTGCAGACCGGGGATGGCTTCGAGGCCATGAAGCTGGCGTTAGCATGCCTTCCCCATCTGATCCTGATGGATATCCAATTACCCGAAATATCAGGGTTGGAAGTGACCCGTCGACTCAAAGATGACGAGCGGTCCCGGAACATTCCCATCATTGCTGTAACGGCGTTTACCAAGGGATGGCATGAGCGCGAGGCCCTCGACAGTGGGTGTGATGACTACATCTCAAAACCGATCTCGATCTTCGAGTTCTTGAGTACAGTGGAATCATTCCTCTTCCGATTTCTCCATTAGTCCCCAACGCTTCGCTTTGACCACAGTCCCGCCAACGTGCCGATGGTCGTTCAGCTTTACGCGTTCCATGACCGCGCACCGCATCTAAACGCAGTGCTTAAGCTAGGCGAGGAGCACGGTATACCCGGCCACAATCGGCGTGCAGTTGTATGATGCGTTGGCTCGCAGCAGCATTCCGATATCTGTTGATGTCCAGGACAGAACGATACCTCGGGCATGCTATTGATCGGAACGATTTCGAGCGACGGCTGCGGGTAGTGCAACGGCGGATATAACGGTCGTGGACGGAAAGCTCGCCGCGATAATGATTGAGACTCGAATTGTGCTCCCAAGGGAATCGCCGACACCTTGGGGGGAACGAGCAGGCGAGGCAGAACCCAATTCTCGTAAAGACCCATGACCCCAAACGGCTGAAATCCAACCCGGAGTCGTTCTAAAATGGGACTCCGGGAAGTGGAACGATACACCAATCCCGTAGCCGATCGGAGGCTCCATCGAGCCTCCTGTCCCAATCGGCCCGCTAATCTCCATGGGTCGGGCTAAACAAGAGGGGCCTCAAGCCGAAAGAAGGGTACCCATCCTCGGGAGGTGTTTGCGACTCTTCCACTTAGGAGTTTTTGGTAATGTCTCAGTTCGAAGTCGTGGGCGGTCACATCCCGATGGAAGTCATCGACCGCCTGTTGGCCGAGAAGCCAAAGCTCGTCGGGATCACGCTACCGGGGATGCCCGAGGGGACGCCTGGAATGCCCGGCAACAAGCCCGGCCCGCTGGACATCTATGAGATCGGGAGCAGTCCTCCAAAGGTTTACGCGACCATTTGACCGGATTGGCGACCGTAAATCGCCGGTCCGAGTTTCCGGCGACAAATGCCGGAGAACCATGCAAACCTCGTTAGCCGAAGGTGGCCTAAATTAGACAGACGGGAGGCAACGCACTATGACGATCGACGAATACGCGCAGTGGGTCGCCAGCATTTCGAAGCCTGGCCAATCACGGTACGAACGGCTGAGCTATTCTGCACTTGCCCTAATCGGGGAAGCGGGCGAGGTGTGCGACAACATCAAGAACCTGATCCGTGATGGCACCTTGAACGAGGATGCCTTAGTTTACGAACTTGGCGACCTGATCTACTCCTGGACTTGCCTGTGCGTAGAGTTGGGCAAAGCACCGGCAGATATGCTCGCTAACAGCCGGTCGCATATCAAGGAACGCATCGCTAGGCGATCGACGGCACCGACTTTGTAGCGACAGCCGATTTCAAACTGAGGCAGTAATCGAGTTTTTCGGCCCCGGTTTCGATGTGCTAAGGCGGGGGTAGCGTCGGAACTCCGCACCCGGGCGAGCCTCACCTGTGCGGCCATCCGGCCCGAGACTATACGCCAGTCGCGGATGTCGATGGTGGCCCAGATTGTGCTGGGGCAACCCGAGAGCGCGGTCGCCTTTGTCTCGCCCTCGGCTCTGAGGCTGTTTCAGTCACATCGGACTTCGATCTGGAGCGACGGGTCCGCCTCGGTTTAGGGCTCGTCTCGACTGGCTGCTCCACATTTGCCGCGGCAGGTTCCGCTGTCGCCGGTGCCGAGGCTACCGGCTTCCACGAGCGTCTTGCTGTCATCGGAGGCGATGCGCCGAGCCGCTGTCGCGGACTTCCGACCCAGGCCAAGCTCTTTCGCCAGCGTCGAGCGTTGCTCTGAATACGCTGGAGCCGTGAAAGGGTGATCGCTCCTGAGCCCCCACCAAGCCGCTTCCAATACGGCATCAAACGATGCTGCCAGCGAGCAATCCGAATTTCCGGTGGCAGGTCCGTGTTCGACGAAGAGTAATCGCCCGCCTGGCTTGAGAACCCGCCGCATCTCGATCAATGCGGCGATCGGCCTCGGAATCGAGCACTAGGCCCAGGTCATGACGATGGCATCGAAGGCCGCGTCGCCGAGCGGAACATGCTGCGGCTTACCCATCGCGGGAGCACCAGATTTTGAAAGAACAGAATTGCAGACTCCGGTCATAAATCTGAACCCCGCCGAGATTTGTGGTCTACTGGTTTTACGCGCTGCGCTCGGTGCCGATGAGGTGATCAAATGAACCGCCGGAATTTCTTAGTTGTAGTTGTGGCACTGCTCTAGCTCTAGCGTCGCCCTGCGATGCGGATGCTCAACAACCCGGCAAGGTTTGGCGGATAGGCGAAGTGGCTGTGGGCGCACCGGACCGCGACGCAGCCTTGGCGCAACAAATCGAACAAGGTTTGGCGGACCTCGGTGATGTTCAGGGTCGGAACATTGTCCTGACGACCCAATTTGCGGAGCCGAAAGTAGACAAGGTGGAGGCGGCAATTATTTCCTTATTGCCTAAAATCGACCTATTGGTCACCTGGTCAACAATAGGCGGGGTCGCGGCAAAGAAGCTAGCGGGCGGCATTCCGACGGTATTCGTGTCGGTGGGCGCGCCAGTTGAAATTGGGCTCGTCCAAAGTCTCTCGCATCCCGGCGGAAATATGACCGGCGTAAGCTTCGAAGCGGCGACGGAGACATATGCCAAGAGACTACAGATACTAAAAGAAATCGTGCCGGACCTCAAACGCGTAGCGGTCCTGCGGGCCGTTGGTGACCCAAACGTTGGCTTTGCAATGACCTCGCTCGACGGGGCGGCACCAGAACTCGGTGCCACGCTTGTTCCCATTGACATTAAATCGACTGGTGACCTCGATACTGCGTTTGCCAAAATCAAAGATAGCGAGGCAGGAGCGGTGTTAGCGATCGCCGGAGCCCTCACCTTTAATCTCGGTCCTGAGATTGCCGATCGCGCCCTCGCCGATGACCTTCCATTGTGCTCTGCTTTCAAAGAAACGACTATTGCCGGAGGACTAGTGAGCCTCGGCCCTGACTATGAGGCAATGACGCGTCAGGCCGCGTCGCAAATCGACAAGATCATCAAAGGGGCTAAACCAGCCGACATTCCCGTGGAGCAACCAACGCGATACAACCTTTACATCAATTTGAAGACCGCGCGACTATTAAACCTAACCATCCCGCCGTCATTACTCGCCCGCGCTGACGAGGTGATCGAATTGAATCCATAGCCGCGGGGCTCACCTTTTGCGCTGCCGAATGTCAGCGGCGGGTGTCGATGGTGGCTCAGATTATGCCGTGGCAGCCCGAGAACGCGGTCGCCTCTGCCTTGGCTTTGTTGGCTCTGCGGCTGCTTCAGTGACATCGGACCTCGATCTTGAGCGACGGGTCCGACTCGGTTTAGGGCTCGTGCGGACTTGCTCCTAGCGAAGACATTTGGGCTCGGTCGGAAGTCCGCGACAGCGGCGGCGGAAAAGGACCGCGAAAAAAGAGGAGGGCATCGAATCCCGTGAGCGACATGGCAAAGGAAGGAAATTCATTGCGCGATCTGATCATCCGACCTGCACTCCAGGACGATCTCGAAGCCCTTTGGAAATTCCTCGCCATTGCAGCCTATGAACCCGATGCCAAAGCGGCGAAAGCGGTGCCGGTCGTTGCAGCCCATTTGGCCGGTTGGCAGCGCGATGGCGATTTCGGGTTCTCGCTGAGCAAGACGGCATATGCGTCGGTGCAGTGTGGGCGCGGCAATTCTCGCTCGACGAACAGCCTGCATTCTATGTGGACGAGCGAACGTCCGAGCTATCAATCGCAGTCAACGAGGACGTTCGCGGTCGGGGCATTGGAGAAAAACTCCTAGGTGCTCTGATAGTCGCGGCGGCTCGGCGTGGCGTTGGCCTGTGTCTCAATGTCCGGCACGACAATCCGGCACTTCGCCTCTACGAGCGGTTGGGGTTTCAGATCGTGCCGGGGTCGGCAGTACCAAACCGGGTCGGTGGATTGTCGATTGGAATGGCCCGGCTATAAGGCGGTGACTTTCGTCGCAACTGAAGCGCGAAAATGCGGGGTCGGCAGGATGCTTCTCACCCGAATTATCGACGATGCCCGTCTAAAAGGATGTGAGAGGGTTCGCCTTGACAGTCATCGCCCAGGCATGACCACCGCCCTCAGATGTATCGCGGCCTCGGCTGTATTGAGATCCCACCCTGGACCTGATCTCGGTGGCGAAAATCGCCTTCTTGAGAAATGCCTGGACGATACGACCGGCAAATAACAAAATGTCAGGAAATGGAATCGACGCTCGCCATTCTCGTCCCTGAAGCCGAAGAACTAGTACAGCCATTCCGTGATCGATACGATCCTTCAGCTAAGGTCGGGATGCCAGCACACATAACTTTGCTCTACCCATTCAAGTCTCCCGACGAAATCGACGAAATGGTGCTCGACACCTTACGTAATTGCTTCTTTCGTTTTCTGACGTTCAAGTTTTCTCTTAGGACGATCAACTAGTTCGCTGGTGAAACCTTATATCTGGTTCCCGAGCCGGAACTTCCATTCCGAGAACTGACCTTGGGGATTTGGGGATGCTATCCCGAGACGCCTCCATATCGCGGGCGATATTCGACGGTTATCCCTCACCTGACCGTCGCCGATCGGCTCATGGGTGAACAGGAGCTTGCTGAAGTTGCTCTCGAATTTGAGCAAGCGTATCTTGACTCGCATCCACCGCCTAATTGCGCCATCCGGTCGTGTCCTTTCGGCGACGCCCTCGATCGAGGAAGCGAAATGGATGTGGGGAGATCAGAGATGTTCGTGGATGTCTATCCCAATATCATCAGTAATCAATGTACACTATTTTAATAAAGCGTCGATGAGCAGTTTAATCGATGTGTCTCTTCTGACTTCTTTAACATTCACTTTTCGAAGTTTTTTGACTAAATTATTGCTCATTTGCGTCAGCCGAGTAAACTCTTCGTGCGTCAAGAGGTTTTTAGTCAATAAGTGGTCTCCAAATATATTCAGAATTAGAGAATGACTAAGCAAGAAAATCCAACAAGATGCTGTAAACCTTTGAGGATTTTCTCCTATCCCGAAATACAGACGTTCTCCAAACATGGTGGCGCTTTCGGCAGAGAACGCCCTATGGAAAAACATGCGCGTATCCAATGTAGTATAATCCGCGTGGCTAGCAGCCCGACTGCATCGCCCATGCAACTTTAGAAGCTTTATCGCTTTGGGAAACCTATTCGCATCAGTCTTTCGTTGATCAAGAATGGTTCTTCTAGCGTTTCGAAACAGATCGTCTCGCTTGCGGTATTGCTCGTCCGTTCCAACTCCTTCTAACAAAATATAGGCTGCAAAACATGCGTCCAGCGCTACTCGCAGTAAGTTGAACGTCGTAGCAAGGTGTTGCCTGAGCAAAGAAGAGAGACCAATATAAAAATTGACGTGGCATAGCATATACAACTGTATTTCAAGATTAATTTGAGCATAATTGGTGATACGTTTTATTGGAAGTAAGTAAATCTGGTTAAAATTATCTATTTTTTGTAGTTCAACTTTTTTATTTTTCTTAGCATCGTCGATGTAGAGATTCTCTAAGGTTGAGAAGTCGTCGAAACTGAGGATTGATGGCATGCTGCCTCTCCCATTTTCAATGGTATTCAACGCTATCGGAGAACCGTCAGCCCGAGAAGGTTGTCGATGCCTATGAGAGCAGCACGATAGCGGTCCTGGTTGAGCGTGCCGTCCTTACCTCACAGCGTCGCAGCGGAAGGAGGCCACCAGACGGCGCGCGCAGGGCGCGATGTTGCAGGAATTTGCGCACAGCTACAACGTCAGCCGCGCTACTATTTCACGGCTCGGAAACTAATCAAGATTTTGTGTCGGCGCACAGCAAGCAAAGAGTGCAACCGGCAAAATATTCGCCGCGCCAGACCGACCGCTAAACGGCAGGATAGACTGTCCCCGCTCATGTTTTATCTTGGACGCAACGCACAGGATTTTGCAGTGACTTCGCCGCCCTTTCCATATTGAGGCTTATGCGGCTTTAACATAACAGCGAGCCCCGGACGCGCAAGAAACACAAGATAAAAGAAACCTATCTGACCTCGGTTGACGGCGAAGCCGATCCGGTGCAAGCCCATAAGCAAACCCGGGCAGCACCGAACATGGACTGGCTCACGTTTTTTTCCTCCGACATCAAATATCTCGCGTGGCCGACAGCCACGATTCTGGCGCTGTTGATCTTGAAGCATGAGGTTCGCGGTCTTGTACGGACGCTCGGCAGCCGATTGCAATCCTTCAAAGGCTTCGGCGTGGAGACGACATTTGGTGAGGCCGTCGATCAGGTCGAACAACTGCTCCCGGCCCTGGAGGTGAAGGAAATCACACGCATTGAAGGCGATGCCGCGCAACGTATTGAAACATTTTCCGCCTTGCCGCCAGCATACATTGTCTCTCAGTCGTGGCTCAGACTGGAGCAAGCAATCCGAGAGGTACTCGACGAGAAACGGGATGCTGCTGGTCAGCCGCCCCGCCCACGCCTTGACTACTTGAGAGCAGCGAGAAGCGAAGGACTTCTAACCGACGAGGAAACCCCTGCCGTGCAGCGCCTCAGAGAGATGAGGAATCTCGCCGCGCACTCCGTCGATCCTCCGATAACAATGACTGATGCATTACGCTATCAGGACATGGTTGACGCCTTAATCGGTGCAATTACGCAGCGCAGTGCAGCCAAATGAGGGATATTATTAATGTTTGACCTACCAAGCCAATTGGACGCGAAGGCGCAGTTTCCAGCCTTGGCGGTATCCACCATGTGCCGCGCCACCCGCACCGCATGACTTGATTTCCGCTTAGCTGCCAGCAGGTTTTACGATGTCAGAGAACATTCAAATTACAGGCGGAGGTCAAGTCACGATAGACCGCCATCCCGATCATTGCTCCATTTGCCATTGTGAAGTGACACCAAATATGAGCCTGGCAAAGTATGGTGGCAAACAATATCCAAGAACCGTGGAAATTGTTTACATATGTCCTAATGCAGAATGTGGTCAGTTCTTTGTCGGAGATTTTTTACACAAATCAAATGTTTCGCAACATTTATTTAAACACGCGACCCGTCGGGCCATTACCGCTCACATTTACGGAATCCGTCAAGGAAATTTCGAAAAGCTACTGTGACATCTACGAGGAGGCGCACAAAGCTGAAGAATTTGGGCTCACCCAAGTTTGCGGAGTTGGTTACAGGAAGGCGCTCGAATTCCTATTAAAGACTACTTAATCAGCCAGCACCCTGCCGAGCAAACTACGATTGAAGCAATGATGCTCGGCGCGTGTATCAAAAAGTACGTCGCCGATCCCAGAATAAAGGAAGTAGCAAGAAGAGCGACGTGGTTAGGTAATGACGAAACTCATTATCAACGCCGCTGGATCGGAAAAGACCTAAGTGACCTCAAGATAATGATTAACCTCGTGGTTCATTGGATCGAAGCAGAACACGTTACTGCCGAGGCGCTCAAGTCAATGCCTTCGCCATAAGGCATGTTCTGCGCCACAGTGATTTCCCATTTGAAGCGTGTCCCCTCGGATCGCGCTCTACGCGCAAGCGCTCTCGGCCATCAGGTAACCCCGGCTCACGCAACTCGAAGCCGCCGCCGACGCACGCCCCCATGTCCTTCCCAAAAGGGACCACGGAATTGATGGAACGATCCGTCGCCCGTAGCGCTCCGGGAGACTCATCAGTCCCGGCCCCTGGTGTGTGGCCGATCAGGTTGCCATCACGGAAGGGGCCAAAAGGAGGGGGTGCCCAATCCCTGGTAGGTACCATCCGAGGAATCTTATTCGGGTTCCCCCTCGGGCGAGAATCCAAGCTTGAGCGCTTGCAGCGCGGCTCGTTATGAAGCGGCCCGGTGATGCCCGATACGACCTTGATGACGCGCCCCGACTTCCCGTTCTCTCAGATCGCGTCCCGTGATCTCGATATTCCCATCGTCGGTTAACTGCTTGCGGCGAACCTTCCTCTCTGCGATGAGTTCGAGGCGGGTCCGATGAAGGTGGTAGGCTTCTAGGCATCGTTCAGGAGTCGGAGCCTCGGGCAGCAGAACTTGAAACCCGCGCCACGCCTTCATATTCGCCCACGCCGATGCCGAATTCGACGGCGTTCCGGTCGGGATTCCAGCGGGCGTTTGGCGGAAAGCGGAAAAACATGCACCTCCGGGGTTCGGTTCGTGCTCAGGAGTGCGACAGCAGCCCTTTGCGTTTTTCGTATTCTTGCTGGTCGATCTCGCCCCGCGCGAAACGCTCTCGGAGAATCTCGAGCGGCGTCGGGCGGCTATATTCTCCTCGCCACGTCGGCGACATCTCTGTCCTTTTGCTGCGTAGTAACAAGATTATCAGAGCAACAATGCCGCCGATCACTATGATCGGCCATAGCATCATTGGCAGGAACATCGGCCAGGGTACTGTCGCGTCCGATGCGGCATTCCACCACTGCAAGCAATCCCACCATGACCACATGGCTACCTCCGCCGATTACAGGTACATTCACCCCAAGCACCGCGCCGGTCATCCCGTCCCCGCTACCGCCCGCGCAACCCCACTCTCGGACTCCGAAGGACGGAATACCGTGATATAATCTATCAGCGATCGCTAAATTAGCCAACGCTAAACTATCGAGGCAAAGCTTGAGCTTTGGCTGAGACCGCAGCGAACGGATCGGAAGACAGGAAGCCGACTCATGATGACCAAAGAGGCCCGGTCGGAACTTGAAAGGACCGATTGCACAGCGTCGGAATTGATGGAAATAGGTGCAATGGTTGGCTGCGTGCAAGAGGCGGCGCGGCTGCTGAGACTTCTTGCGAACGAAAGGCGTCTGCTGATTCTATGCTCTCTGGCAACCTCCGGTGAGATGTCAGTCGGGGCGTTGGTAGAGGCTTTAGGACTTAGCCAGTCCGCCCTGTCGCAGCATTTGGCCAAGCTGCGCCGTGATGGCCTTGTCCAATACCGCCGCGAATCTCAGACGCTACATTATCGATTGGCCGACCCACGCACTGTGCGCGTGCTTATCGTGCTCAAGGACATCTTTGGCTCGTAACCCTTTATGGGGCGGTCGGCGCAGGCGTTCCGCCACTCGCAAAGCCTTGTGGCCCTTATTGACCAGAAGGACCACGATTGCCACGGGGCTACCCTGTCGATAAGAGCGCCAAGGTTATGCGCTGAAGGCTATGTAAGAGCGGAACCGTCGCACAAGCTGATTAAGCCGTATCTCTTCAGCAGGCGTTCGTCCCGGCAAGATCCGTCGAGCCGTTCTTGGAGCTACATCAGATGTCCACGATCGCACACGCGCTCGCCTCGGCGCTCTACATGGCCTTCGCAATGGGTTGGGAGATTCTATGGCCGCTGATCCTCGGCTTCGGCTTGTCGGGCGTCGTCCAGGCGGTCGTAACAAAGAGTGAAATGAGTCGGCTCCTGCCGGATTCCTCGCCGCGCTCGATCGTGGTCGCGTCGGCTCTTGGCGCAGCGTCGTCGTCTTGCTCCTACGCGGCTGTGGCATTGGCACGATCGCTTTTCCGTAAGGGTGCCGATTTTGTCGCGGCGATGGCGTTCCAGTTCGCCTCGACCAATCTGGTCCTCGAACTCGGCATCATTCTGGCGGTCCTGATCGGCTGGCAGTTTGTTGCCGCCGAGTTTGCTGGTGGCTTGATCATGATCGCGCTGCTGACGGCAATGCTGCGGTCGGTCATGACGCCTGAACGGATCGCGGAGGCGAAGCGGCAGGCGGATCGCGGGCTCATGGGCCGCATGGAAGGACATGCGGAGATGGATATGTCAGTCGGCGGCGAGGGATCGATTCTGACACGCATCACATCGCCCAAGGGGTTCACTGCCATTAGCCACTATTTCGTGATGGATTGGGTGAGCGTATGGATCGACATTGCGCTTGGTCTGTTGATTGCTGGTGCGCTCGCGGCCTGGGTACCAAAGGAGTTCTGGCAAGCCTTCTTCCTCTCCGCCGATCCACTTGGGTCAAAAATCGTCGGGCCGCTGATCGGCCCGATTGTCGCCATCGTATCGTTTGTCTGTTCGGTCGGGAACGTGCCTCTCGCAGCGGTGCTGTGGAATGGCGGCATCAGCTTCGGCGGGGTCATCGCGTTCCTGTTCGCCGATTTAATCGTGCTACCGATCCTCGACATTTACCGTCGCTATTACGGATTGAGGATCGCCCTGCTACTGCTCGGGGTCTCGTATGCAGCCATGGCGGGCGCGGCGTATATGGTCGAGTTAATCTTCGGGGTTGCGGGCCTAGTACCCCAACAACGGTCAGCCGAGATCGTGGAGGCGCACATCACCTGGAACTACACGACTTGGCTCAACATTGGGTTCCTCGTTTTGGCAGCGCTGCTGGTGTGGCGTTTTCTGAAAACCGGAAGGCCGGAAATGTTGCGGATGATGAACAAACCAGTCCCAGCAAACGGCCACCAGCATTCCTGAAGACCGAATCTGTAACCCCGTTCCGGCCATGATCGCTATTGGTTGCTCGCGCCTGCCACGCAGCCTGTTTCGATCGCATCGATGCCGAAACCAGCAGCATCGTCATGTCGCCCGGCTAACCCGGAATTCTCAAAGGGGTAGGTGCATCGGGACCGTGGATCTGAGAAAAACGAGTTGACAGAACGGTTTATCTCAGGACCCGGGGGAGTCCCGATGCAAA
>Ga0306924_10006766_pt1 | contig 11430 bp, 9 predicted proteins | sample sta12Can44000111_FD_203756 | JGI IMG/M metagenome (GOLD analysis project Ga0306924, IMG submission 203756) | Lab enrichment of tropical soil microbial communities from Luquillo Experimental Forest, Puerto Rico - statanox.12C.anox.44.000.111 (v2)... | ecosystem: Environmental > Terrestrial > Soil...
CAACCATGCATCACTCGTTCGCGCTTGCGCGGAGACGACGATCTGAAAACTACGCCCCCGATGCCGCCCTTGACGGCGTCCGGATCCACACCTACATACGGGGGTAATTGCCATAATAATAATTAGTGCGGGCATTTCGTGACAAAACAACACCCGGAAAAATATGCTACTGAATTCCACTGCCGTTCGGCTGCCAAGGCGGTTTTAACGTGCCAAAATTCGGCTGACGACAGCCCTCCGAATTTTTACCAGCACACTGATATACATAATATATTCGGCGCCAAGGAGGGCTCCTCCCGGCCGCAAAATCGCATTTTCCGCTGTCGACAGCGGAAACGTATTAGCAAGGCCGCGCCACCGGCTGCGGGTCACGCTGCGAGCTTCTGGCGCGCCTCCTCGGCGATCATCGCGACACCCTTCTCGGCGATCATGATCGTCGGGGCGTTGGTGTTGGTCGAGGTGACCGTCGGCATCACCGACGCGTCGATCACGCGCAACCCTTGGAGGCCGTGCACGCGCAGCTGGTCGTCGACCACCGCCATCCGGTCGCGTCCCATCTTGCAGGTGCAGGTCGCGTGGAAAACGGTCGAGCCGTACTGCCGCGCGTAATCGAGCAGCTCATCGTCGCCGACCACCTCGGCGCCCGGCAGGATCTCGGCGACGAAATAGGGCTCCAGCGCCGGGGCGCGGAACAGCCGGCGTGCCGCCCGCAAGCCGCCAATCGCCGCGCGCCGGTCGGTCTCCTCGCTGAGGTAACGCGGGTTGATCGCCGGGGCCATGTGCGGATCGCCCGATTTTGCCTCGACATAGCCGCGCGACAGCGGCCGCATCTGCCACATGCCGCCGGTCATCCCGGGACGGTCGTCGAGCCGGCGGATCGGTCCCGGCGCAAAGCTCGCATTGGCAAAGAGGATCTGCACGTCGGGGGTCGCCGACTCCTCCAGCACCTTGACCGACGCGCAAACTAGTGAGGCGGCATAGGTCAGCAACCCGCTGCCGGCAAAAACATAGCGCATCAGCTCGCCGAGGTAGGGCATGCCGCGCGATTTCTCGTTGGCGGTGCCGATACCGGTGACCTCGGCGGTGACACGCGCCAGGTAGTGGTCCTGCAAATTCTTGCCGACCCCAGCAAGCGCATGGTTCACCGTCACCCCGATCTTTCCGAGATGCTCGGGGTCGCCGATCCCCGACAATTGCAGCACATGCGGCGAGCCGATGGCACCGCCGCAGAGGATGATCTCCCGCATCGCGTCGACCCGTTCGGTCGGGCCGCCGCGCGAGAATTCGACCGCGACCGCACGCTTGCCGTCGAGCACGACACGATGCACAAGCGCGTTGGTCAGGACGGTAAGGTTGCGCCGCTTCAGTGCCGGGCGCAGATAGGTTCGCGCGGCACTCTGCCGCCGCCGGCCGCGGCGGGTCTGCTGCACCCAGCCGATGTTGTCTTCGCAGCCGGGCGGCAAATGGTTGACGTCCTCGTGATATTCGAGGCCGATCTCGGTACCGGCCTCGATGATCTTGTGGCACAAGGGCGGCTTGTCGGCGGTCCGTGAGGTCAATAGCGGTCCGCCCGCGCCGTGAAATTCGTCGGCTCCGCCCTCCCAACCCTCGGCCTTCTTGAAATACGGCAGCACGTCGTCCCACGACCAGCCGCGATTGCCGAGCTGCGCCCAATGATCGAAATCCTCGGGCTGGCCGCGGACATAGATCATCCCGTTGATCGAGCTAGAGCCGCCGAGCACACGGCCGCGCGGATAGAGGATCGCGCGCCCATTGACGCCAGGATCGGGCTCGGCCTTGAAACCCCAGGTCAAGCTCGGGTGGTCGAGGAGTTTGATATAGCCGGCCGGGATGTGGATCAGCGGGTTCCGGTCGCGCCCGCCCGCCTCGATCAGCATGACCCGTGTGCCGGGGTCCTCGCTCAACCGGTTGGCCAGGACGCATCCTGCCGAACCAGCGCCGATGATTACGTAATCTGCCTGCATGGCTGTCTCCTTCCATGCAAGTGTAATATGACAATGAGCAAGGGACAGCGAATGGTTGAAATCCGTGCCTTTCGGCCTGCTGATCTAGACGACCTCTACAGCATATGCCTGGCGACAGGCGCAGGCGGCAACGACGCCTCGACCCTCTATCGGGATCCAAAGCTGGTCGGGCATGTTTACGCCGCACCCTACGCCGTTTTGAGCCCGCGGAGCGTGTTTGTCGTCGAGGACGCCGATGGGGTCGGCGGCTACATCGTCGGCGTGCCCGACACTCGCGAGTTCGAGGCTCGGCTCGAGGCTGAGTGGTGGCCCGCCCTGAGAACGATTTACCCAGACCCGTCCGGCACCCCCCGAATAGACCGGAGCGCCGACCAGTTCATGAGCTACTGGATCCACCACCCACACCGTGCGCCGGACAGGATCGTCAAGGTTTATCCCTCTCACCTCCACATCAACCTTGTGCCACACCTTCGTGGCCGCGGCTTGGGGCGCAGACTGATGGAGCGGTGGCTCGGAGCCGTCCGCCACATGGGCTCGCGGGGCGCGCATCTCGCGGTCGCTGCTGCCAATTCGCGCGCAATACGGTTTTACCGAGCCTGCGGTTTTCGCGAGCTCGAACAGCCGCTTCGGCCGCCTCGCGCGTCCCTTTGGTTCGGCATTGACCTGACGCGGAGGGTTGGTGGGAGATGCACCGAACAGACGGCAGGATAATGCTGAGTCAGCGGAGTCCTCAGAGGGAGTAATCCAGCCATGCCCACCACCGTTGGAAAGAACCAGGCCAAGCGCAAGCTCGCGGCGGGCGAGCTGGTTTTGTGCATGGGGGTCAACCAGATGCGCACGCCGAACATCGCCATGATCGCCACAGCCTGCGGCTTTGATGCGATCTGCATCGACCTCGAGCACAACCCGACCTCGCTCGAGACGGCTGCAGCGATCTGCGTCGCGGCGCTCGGGATCGGCATCACCCCGATCGCGCGGGTAAGCTCCCGCGACGCCCACGACGCCACGCGGATCCTCGATTGCGGGGCTCAGGGGGTGATGGTTCCGCATGTCAGCACGGTGGCCGAAGCTCGCGCGGTGGTCGAGAGTGCCGCTATCCGCCGCACGGCCACCGCTCGGCTTCAGGCTCTGGGCCAGCGCTCGGTTATGCCGCTCGCTCTCAGGACGAGATCAACACCTATATCAACGAGCAGACCCTGCTGATCGCGATGCTGGAGACACCCGAAGCGATCGAGAACGCCGATGCGATCGCCGCGATCGACGGCATCAATACGCTGCATATCGGCTCAAGCGATCTGAGCACCGAAATGGGCATCCCCGGCCAATACAAGCACGCTCGAATGCGCCAGGCCTACGAGGCGACGGCCAGGGCGGCTCGGGCGCACGGCAAATCGATGGGGGTCGGCGGGGTGCGCGAGGACCTCGAATTTCAGACCTGGCTGTTGCAGCTCGGGATGCGCTATCTGACGGGCGGCTCGGATGTCGGCTATATCCTCAGTGCCGGTCGCGCCGATGTGAAGAAGCTGCGCGAGGTGCGGCTTTCCTAGTACCACGTTGCGTAAATTAGCGAGTGTTGCAACCGCATTTCACCGTTATCGTCACTCCGGCGAAAAGCCGGAGTCTAGGGGCGAGTCCGGAGGATTGCGCCCTGGGTGCCCGCTTTCGCGGGCATGACGAGAAAACTCGGATCACCTACGCTGACTCCGGCAACGAGGTACTAGGATGCCATGATCCATCGTTCCGTCGTGCTGTGGTGCCTCGTGCTGCTGACCACCGGCTCGGCGATGGCGCAGGCGCCGCCGCCGGTGGCCGAGCCGCAATCGGGCCGGGTGTTTTGTGAGCAGAGCGTCGGCTATCGGATCGCCGACCCGTCGACAATTCCTGAATCCTATCAGCGCTTTCTTGGTGCTTGGACCGATGCGGCCTGGGACGCCAATACTTGCGCCGCGCTGATCGTCGACGATGTGAAGTCGGACGGTACCGCGTCGATCATTTACGTCTATGGGCCGTTGGGTCCGAACACACATGTCGCTGGCGGCGTCTTGCACGGCACCGGGGTCATCCGCGACGACGAGCTCAGGTTCCAGAATTCCGACGGGACCCAGTTCACCTTCCGCCCGGCAATCGTCGATCTCGTCGGCCAGATGACAACGCCGAATGGCCAGACTTACCAAGCCGCCTTCAAGAAGACCTTCTAGCGAGGCTCCGCCCCAGACCGACCAGACATGTCAGTGCCGGAGGACAAAGCCGCTCGCCCCGTCACACCGGCGGAAGGCCGGTGCCTATTTCAGCGGTGGGTCCCGGCTTTCGCCGGCAAGACAAAGGCGCTGCCATCTTCCGCCAACTGGAACTTGACGCATTTGCATCAAGGTGACGCACGCAGGCGAAGCTAGTTCGACGCTAGGGCGCCAGTGATTGCGGCGCACAAGCCTCGACACTGAACCGAGGCCCTCAGCCGAGTTGACGCTGCCGGCGCGCATTCCTAAATCTCGCCCACGCTGGGGCCGATCGCCCAGCGAGTGGTGTGCCGATACTTCGGGCGGCACCGCTTGGCTCGCGAGGATCGGGTAACCACATCGGCGATATGGATGAAGCTGTGGTCCGCTAGCCGCGGCAGGTGCCGTCTGCCGGGATCGGATCGCGATACGTGACCTGCGCATGTCTCAACCTACCGCACCGTCGCCGATCTACGAGCTAAATGAACGCAGCCGCGAAATCTTTCGCGTGATCGTCGATGGCTACGTTGCCACCGGTGAACCGGTCGGCTCGCGCACCTTGTCGCGTCGTATCGGACAGAACCTGTCACCGGCGACGATCCGCAATGTTATGGCGGATCTCGAGGAAGCGGGGCTGCTCTATGCGCCGCATACTTCCGCCGGCCGGTTGCCGACCGAGGCGGGGTTGCGGCTCTTTGTCCATGGTCTTCTTGAAGTCGGTCGCCTCGCCGAGGACGAGCGCCGCAGCATCGAAAGCCTTTGTGTCGCTCGCGGCAAGAGCCTGGCTCAGGCGCTGGAAGAGGCGACGAGCGCGTTATCGGGTCTGTCGCATTGCGCCGGGGTCGTCGTCGTCCCCAAACAGGACCGTCCGCTGAAGCACCTGGAATTCGTCCACCTTGGTCCCGGTCGCGCGCTCGTCGTGCTGGTTACCGAGGATGGGCTCGTCGAAAACCGCGTCATCGAGGTACCGCTCGGCTTGCCACCTGCGGCGCTGGTCTCAGCCGGAAACTATCTCAATGCCAGGCTGATCGGACGGACGATCGAGGAAGCAAAGGCGGAGATTGCAGAGGAGATCGCCTCGAACAAGGTGCACCTCGACGAGCTGACGTCAAAGCTCGTCGCGGCGGGGCTTGCGAGCTGGGCAGGGGGCGCCGAGGGCAGCGCGCTGATCGTGCGTGGCCAGGCAAACCTGCTGGAGGACGTGACCGCGCTCACTGATCTCGAAAGGCTACGCACGCTGTTTGAAATGCTCGAAACGCGCGAGACGATGTTGCGCCTTCTGGATGCCAGCAAGCAGGGTGAGGGCGTGCAGATATTTATCGGTGCCGAGAGCCACCTGTTCGGGGTAACCGGTTGCTCGGTGGTGATTGCTCCCTACCAGAACAGCCGAGAACAGATCGTCGGCGCGATCGGGGTGATCGGCCCCACTCGACTCAACTACGCCCGGATTATTCCGATGGTGGACTATACCGCCAAGGTGATCGGGCGCCTCATTGGATAGGACGATTGATGAACGACACGGGAAAGGAACGGGAGAAAGTACCCGCCCACGAAACACCGGCCGCGAATAACAATGTCGAGGACGCGACCGAGGCGCCGGTCGCAACGGAGGCAGTGGAGCCTTCGGCCGAAACTCGTGTTGCGGTGCTCGAGGCGGAGCTCGCCGAGCAGAAGGATCAGCTGTTGCGAGCTCTGGCCGAGACGGAGAATGTCCGGCGCCGCGCCCAGCGCGAGCGCGAGGATGTATTGAAATATGCGGTTGCCGGCTTCGCCAAGGAGTTGCTCTCTGTAGCCGACAATCTGCGCCGAGCGCTCGACAGCCTGCCGGAGTCCGAGGCCAGGGACGAGCGTACGCGAGGCCTTCTCGCCGGCGTCGCGGCAACCGAGCGCGAACTCCTTTCGGTCTTCGAGCGGCACGGCATCCGGCGCATCGATCCGGACGGCGAGCGCTTCGATCACAATTTGCATCAGGCGATCTTCGAGGCCGAGCGGCCGGGCAAACCCGGAGGCGTGGTCATCGAGGTGTTGCAGCCCGGCTATGTGCTGCATGACCGGCTGCTGCGGCCTGCAATGGTCGGCGTCGCCAAAGAAAACCAGGGGCCGGGGGAGCCAGCCGAATCCGCCAGCACGGTGGCCTAAGCGTTACGGAACCTGTGTGTCCCGGCCGGTTGTAGCTGCGCGTCGGCTCACATATATAACCCTAACTACAGTCAGGGGATGGCTGAACAATCACTTCCCGGGGGATCGGGACGGTGCTTCCCCGGGCCGTCCGGTCCTGCTTTTGAAAAGAGGTGTCCATGAGCAAAGTCATCGGTATCGATCTCGGCACGACGAACTCCTGCGTCGCCGTGATGGAGGGCAGAAACGCCAAGGTGATCGAGAACAGCGAAGGCATGCGGACAACGCCTTCGATGGTTGCCTTTACCGAGTCGGGTGAACGCCTGGTCGGTCAGGCGGCAAAGCGTCAGGCCGTGACCAATCCAGAGAACACGTTCTTTGCAATCAAGCGCCTGATCGGTCGACGTTTCACTGATCCGATGGTCAGGAAGGACATGGACCTCGTGCCCTACAAGATCGTCACCGGCGACAATGGCGACGCCTGGGTCGAGGGTCGCGGCAAGAAATATGCCCCGTCGCAGATCAGTGCCTTCATTCTGCAGAAGATGAAGGAGACGGCAGAGGCGTATCTCGGTGAGACGGTCACCGAGGCTGTTATCACGGTTCCAGCGTATTTCAACGACAGCCAGCGCCAGGCCACCAAGGATGCCGGCAGAATTGCCGGGCTCGAAGTATTGCGCATCATTAATGAGCCGACCGCGGCGGCACTCGCTTACGGCATGGAGAAGAAGGGCAGTGGCACGATCGCGGTTTACGATCTTGGCGGCGGCACCTTCGATATCTCGGTGCTTGAGATCGGCGACGGCGTCTTCGAAGTCAAGTCAACCAACGGTGATACGTTTCTCGGTGGTGAAGATTTCGACAAGAAGATTATTGACTATCTCGCCGACGAGTTCCGCAAGGAGCAAGGGATCGATTTGCGCAACGATCGGCTTGCCCTCCAGCGACTGAAGGAGGCGGCCGAGAAAGCCAAGATCGAGCTGTCCTCATCGGTGCAGACTGACGTCAACCTGCCCTTCATTACGGCGGATCAGCACGGACCCAAGCATCTCAACATCAAACTGACCAGGTCAAAGCTCGAGGCGCTGGTCGACGACCTGATCCAGCGAACCATCGGCCCGTGCGGCAGCGCCCTCAAGGATGCCGGGCTCCGCGCATCCGAGATCAACGAGGTGATCCTGGTCGGCGGCATGACCCGGATGCCCAAAGTTATCGAGACGGTCAAACAGTTCTTCGGCAAAGAGCCGAACCGCAGCGTCAACCCGGATGAGGTCGTGGCCGTCGGCGCGGCGATCCAGGCCGGCGTGCTGAAGGGCGAAGTCAAGGATGTCCTGCTCCTCGACGTAACACCCCTGTCGCTCGGCATCGAGACCTTAGGCGGCGTATTTACTCGGTTGATCGACCGCAACACGACAATCCCGACCAAAAAGAGCCAAACCTTTTCGACCGCGGAAGACAATCAGACGGCTGTCACGATCCGCGTGTTCCAGGGTGAGCGCGAGATGGCGGCCGACAACAAGCTGCTGGGCCAATTCGATTTGGTCGGTATTCCTTCGGCGCCGCGCGGCATGCCCCAGGTCGAGGTGACCTTCGACATCGACGCTAATGGCATCGTCCAGGTCTCGGCCAAGGATAAGGCGACCGGCAAGGAACAGCAGATCCGCATCCAGGCATCGGGTGGCCTCTCCGAAGCCGATATCGACCGCATGGTCAAGGATGCCGAGGCGCATGCCGAGGAAGACAAGCGGAGACGCGACCTGGTTGAGGCAAAAAACAGTGCCGATGCGCTGATCCACACGACCGAACGGACCTTAACCGAAGCCGGTGACAAGGTAGCCCAGGGTGATCGCGACGCAGTGCAGCAGGCGATCCAGGCCTTGAAGGATAGCTTGGGTAGCGACGATGCCGCGCAGATCAAGGCTAAGACCGAGGCCTTGGCTCAAGCCTCCATGAAGGTCGGCGAGGCACTCTACAAGGCACAGCAGGCCGAGCAGGCTGGGGCCGGCGGGGCGGCTGGCCCTTCGTCGAGCGGACCCTCGTCTGGCGGTACCACTGGAGGCGGCAATGACAAGGTTGTCGATGCCGATTTCGAGGAGGTCGACGACCAGAAGAAGCGCGGCTCGGGTTAACCGGCCTTATTGCCGAGGTGGGACTGGATGCACTTACCCCGGCGGGTCTTCCGCCGGGGTAAGGCCCGATAGCAAGCTCCTTAATCGAACCCCTGTCGGTCATGGCGAAACAGGATTTTTACGAGACCCTCGGCGTCTCCAAATCGGCGAGCGCCGACGAACTCAAGCGAGCCTATCGCAAGCTCGCGATGCAATATCACCCCGATCGCAATTCCGGCGACAAGGGTGCTGAACAAAAATTCAAGGACCTCAACGAAGCCTACGACATACTAAAGGATGATCAAAAGCGTGCCGCCTATGATCGGTTCGGTCATGCCGCCTTCGAACAAGGCGGCGGGCGTGGCCCGGGGGATTTTGGCTTCGCCGCAGGCGGCTTTGCCGACATTTTCGACGAGATGTTCGGTGAGTTCATGGGCGGCGGCCGGCGCGGCCAGGGTGGGCCTAGTCGCGGCAGTGATCTACAATACAACCTCGAGGTCTCGCTTGAGGAGGCCTTCCGCGGTAAGCAGACGACGATCCGTGTCCCGACCCTAGTCCCTTGCGAGCAGTGCAAGGGCAGCGGTGCCGAGGCCGGCTCCAAACCCATAACTTGTCCGAGATGTCACGGCCGTGGGCGCGTACGCGTGCAACAAGGTTTCTTCACGCTCGAGCAAACCTGCGCCGGCTGTCAGGGTGCCGGACGGGTCATCGACAATCCCTGCAAGGCGTGCGGCGGCCAGGGTCGGACGCGACGCGAAAAAACGCTGTCGGTCAACATCCCGGCAGGAGTCGAGGACGGCATTCGGATGCGACTCGCGGGCGAAGGCGAGGTTGGGGTCCGTGGCGCCTCGGCGGGTGATCTCTTCATCTTTATCCGTGTGGCACCGCATCGGATCTTCCAGCGTGACGGTCCCAATATCCATTGCCGGGTACCGCTGCCGATCACCACGGCGGCCCTCGGTGGCACGATCGAGGTGCCGACCGTGGACGGCTCCCGAACGCGTGTCACGGTGCCCGCCGGAACGCAATCGGGGCACCAGTTCCGGCTCCGGTCGAAAGGGATGACCGTGCTGCGCTCGGCCGCGCGCGGCGACATGTTCATCGAGGCGATTGTCGAGACCCCGCAAAACCTGACCAAACGACAGCAGGAGCTGCTGCGCGAATTCGAAAAGGAAGGCGAGAACCGCCGCACGCACCCCGAAAGCGAAGGCTTTTTCGCCCGGGTCAAGGAATTCTTCGAAGATCTGCGCGAATAGTTCCCGGATACCGGCGACCCGGCGAGTTACTCGGCGGCAACGCGCCCCCGACTGCTCTCTGGCATCGCGTCCGCGCTGCGCTTGACCAACACGGCTTCGAGGTTCCTCTGGATCTCGGAGAGCTTAGCGGGCTGCTCCACCTTATGGCCGAAGAGGTTCTTGACGTAGAATACGTCGACGACCTTTTCACCGTAGGTTGAGATCTTAGCGCTTGAGATTTGCAGATTGAGTCGCGTCAGCTCGCGGGTTAGCTCATACAGCAAGCCCGGCCGGTCGCGGCCGTTGACTTCGATAACCGTGTGCGAGGCACTCGCCTTGTTGTCCACGAGTACCCTGGGCATCACGGTGAAAACCTGCATTCGACTCGGAAAGGCGGGTGGGCGGGCGAGTTCACGATGAGGCTTCAGGTCGCCGGTCAGCACGTTCTCGAAAATCACCGCCAGCCTGGCCAGCTTGTCCGGACGATCGAAAGAGCGACCCGCCAGATCCTGGACCCAGAAGGTGTCGAGCGCCATCCCGTTCGACATCGTCATGATCTTGGCATCGACGATATTGGCACCGCTGACCGCGAGGGCACCCGCGATCCGCGAGAACAGGCCGGGGTGATCGGCGGTGTAGAGCGTGATCTCGGTTACCGAGCGGTGCAAATCGACGCGCTTCTCGACGGTGAGCGGCGCACCGCTCATTTCTGCCTCGCGCATCAGTCGTGCGTGCCGAGCGTGGGTCTCGGGATCGAAGGATAGCCAATAGAAAGGATATCCGCGGCTGGTGAAAGTCGTAAAGTCTTCCTCCCCAAAATCGGGGAGCAACCGCCGCGCCGCCGCCTGAGCAGTGGCGATCCGTGAATCCCGCCCTTCGACCGTGAGCCCGCCCGACATCACCTCGATCGCGCGATGGTATAGCTCGCGCAACAGCGCCGCCTTCCACCCGTTCATGATGTTGGGGCCGACGGCACGGATATCGGCGACGGTCAGAACCAGCAGCAGCTTGAGCCGTTCTGGCGACTGCACCCGCTCCACAAAGTCGCCGATCGTCTTCGGGTCACCGATGTCGCGCTTGAAAGCGGTGCCGCTCATCAGGAGATGCCAACGCACCAGCCATGCGACGGTTTCGGTCTCTTCGTCCGAAAGTCCAAGTCGCGGGCCGAGCTTCGCGGCGATCTCTTCACCGATCTGCGAGTGGTCACCGCCCCCACCCTTGGCGATATCGTGCAGCAGCACCGCCAGATAAAGCGCGCGACGCGAGACTATCGTTGCAACCAGCTCGGTCGCTAGAGGATGCTCCTCTTTGAAAAGCCCGCCTTCAATCTTGTGCAGGATTCCGATAGCGAAGAGCGTGTGCTCGTCGACCGTGTAATGGTGGTACATGTCGTACTGCATCTGCGCGACGACGCGCCCGAAGTCCGGGATGAAGCAACCCAAGACCCCGGCCTCGTTCATCCTGCGGAGTGCCGTTTCGGGATCCTTGTGCGAGGTCAGGATCTCGATGAACAGGCGGTTTGCCTCGGGATCTTCGCGCAATCGGTCGTCGATCAGCTTCAACCATTGGCTCGCCGCCCGCAACGCGCGCGGGTGGATGTCGAGCCCGTGTTCTTGCGCGACATGAAAGAGGCGCAGGAGCGCCACCGGGTCCTTCTTGAAAAAATCCTCGGCCGGGATCGTCAACCACTCGCCGTCGAGCACAAACCCGCCGAGCGAGCGACGCCCGGCGCCCCAGCGTACCCACGAAAGCCGGCGTCTGCGCTTTT